>Ga0208562_1000716_pt1 | contig 15438 bp, 11 predicted proteins | sample June2015DPH_16_1_3_FD_184715 | JGI IMG/M metagenome (GOLD analysis project Ga0208562, IMG submission 184715) | Peatland microbial communities from SPRUCE experiment site at the Marcell Experimental Forest, Minnesota, USA - June2015DPH_16_150... | ecosystem: Environmental > Terrestrial > Soil >... | reverse complement strand
GGACGTGAAGGTCGCTCAGGTAGCAGCGGAACCGCCACGATTACCATCACGCCGACGAATACCTTCGATCAGAGTGTCACTCTGCGCGCGAGTGGACTGCCGAGTGGGGTGACCGCGTCCTTCAGTCCCAACCCGGCCACTTCCACCTGCACGTTAACGCTGGCGGTAAGCGGCTCGGCAGCAACCGGAGAGTCCACCCTAACCGTCACCGGCACGTATGGAAGCCTGGGTGCTTCGAGAACGTTCGAGCTCACGGTCACGCCGTAGGCTTGAGGTGTCAAGATTAGGAGAACGTCCGTATGTTCTCCCGCGGACGTTCTCTTGCGGACCTTTCGCTCGGTCACAAGCGGGGCATGAAGAAGCTGGCGAGCAGGAGAGATGCGGCGCCGTCCTCTTCATCCTTATCCTTGAGGAACGACTCGAACATACGGGCCAGGGGACCGGTCCAACGGCTTAGCTTGCCGCGTCTCTGGGCGAGAGTGGCGAAGCGGAATGGCGAGTGGGTTTCAAGGTCCGCAAGATAGTTGCCGGTATAGAGCTTGGCGGACTCGCCGGCAGACCAGATTAGCAGCAGCGAAGAACTCATCCGAATCATTTCTTTTAGAGATTTGTGTTTCGGGGCTGCGTCTTTGATCGCGGAGTGATCTGAGGGCATGCGGTCGACTTGGCGCATGACGCCGTAGCCGAAATTCAGCGCGCGCGTTGTGAGATCATCGAGCGGCATGCCGGGAGGCGGACCCGAACGCAGGCATGCGGCAGATTCCGTGAAAACCGTAAGGTTCCCGTCACGAAGGTCCTGCTGAATATCCTGGAGATCGTCAACCAACTGCAGCAGCACTCCCCAACCAAAGGCGACCCGAGCTTCATCGGGCGAGAGCGATCCTGCGACCAAGCAGGCGTCCGCCACAACGGAAGCGCCGCCCTTCTCGAAACTGAGTTTGAGAACGTCTACGTTAGCTGGGGAGGAGCCGAAACGAAGCATGCGAACGCTGTTTTCCTGTGCGCGGTGGATCGTCAACAGGCTGGCATAGACCTCGGGCCAGTCGGTGCGGCGGTACTGCTCTTCGATGAGTCCAATAAGGTGCCAGATGGTGGCCTCCCGATCGTTGAATGGAGCGGCCGCGTACCCCTCGAGACGCCGGCGAAACCGGTCGCTGAATTCGAGCTTTGCGTCGCGGGATATTGCCGGGTCGTCGAGATAATTATCGGTGTAGGGGTAGAGCATGCTGTAAGCGAAGATCGCGGGCGTGAGGCGCATGCGTTGTCCCATGAGAGTTTGGAGAGCACACGCGGTCCACGCGTTTCGACTGGCTTGAAAAATGTCAGCGGCGCTGACGGCGGGATCGATATGGCGGGCTTCCCGGGCGAGTTCTGCGGCGATGGCTGAGAATCCGTGGTTTAGCAGGAGTTCGAGATGACTATCGTCAAGGCCCAGACAGGCTTTTGCAAAATTCGTGAAGGCTGAGGTGATGCGATCGTGCGCGCAACGGCGTTCAGATCTGGTGCTGGGCAGATCACGCAACTCCGTTTCGACTGTCTGCAGAAACCGGTCGAGGTAAGTTTCGCGGGCGGCTTGCTCGGCAGCCGTGAACGTTCGGGCGAACGGGGCGAGGCAGACCCCGTTCTGCCGCCAGAGAGAGAGCGATTCTTGAAGCAGTTCTTGCACGACGATTTCGTTACCTGCGTTCAGATACGCTGGTGGCGCCAGAAATGTTCCGTCCGGGGCTGGCCCGGCTTCGCGATGTGTTTCAGAGGGCGTTGCGGTAAGAGGGAAAAGTTCGAAACAGGGGTCCCAGAGGAGCACAGAGGAGACCCTGCCGATTGCAGAGCGGTGGTTTCGGATTCGCCAGACCGTTCTTCATGCAGATGTCAGCCTACGATGGCGGTGAAACGGGCGTAGCCTTAAGGTGAGCGCTTTTGCATCGCAAATTGCCTTACTCCATAATGAGACTAGATAGGTCCGATGATAGCTCCGACAGTGACCGGGGACCACGAGCCCCTGGCGCGCCTCAATCTCGAGCAGGAAATCGTGCGGCTCAAGCGCCAGATGAATGCCGTCATCCTGGCGCACTACTATCAGGAATCGGAAATTCAGGACCTGGCCGATTTTGTTGGGGACAGCCTGCAACTTTCGCAAAAAGCCGCGGCTACCTCGGCGGATGTGATCGTTTTCTGTGGCGTGCTCTTCATGGCCGGGACAGCTAAGATCCTCAACCCCACCAAGCCCGTGCTGCTCCCCGACCTGAAGGCAGGTTGTTCGTTGGCCGACGGCTGTCCGGCGAACTTGTTCCAGGCGTTTCGCAAGCGCTACCTCGATCATGTGGCGATCACATACATCAATTGCAGCGCCGAGGTTAAAGCGCTCAGCGATATCATTTGCACGTCCAGCAACGCGGAGAAGATCATCCGGCAGATTCCGCCGGCGCAGCCTATCTTGTTCGCGCCCGACCAGCATCTGGGCCGCTACCTCATAAAGAAGACGCGACGGGAACTGCGGCTTTGGCCGGGGAGCTGCATTGTTCACAAAATGTTTTCCGAGCGCAGCCTGGTGCAACTGAAGGAGCGCCATCGCCAAGCCAAGGTACTGGCGCATCCCGAGTGCCCGGAAGCGGTGCTGCGCCATGCGGATTACGTCGGCTCGACAACTGGAATTCTCAAATACGCCGAACAGAGCCCGGCGGCCGAGTTCATTGTCGCCACCGAAAGCGGCATCCTCCACCAGATGGAGAAGGCTTGCCCCCGAGAAAAAGTTCATTTCGGCTCCCGGCGAGGGTGGCTGCTCGTGCAGCGAATGCCCGCACATGACGCTCAACGCGAACAAGCGCACGCTCTGGCGCGCGATCCGGCGCGCGATCTAACGAAAAAGATTCGCATCGAGGCCTCCGGCGGAATTACGCTCGCCGACATAAGGCAGTTCGCGGAGACCGGCGTGGACTGGATTTCGGTCGGCGCGCTGACCCACTCCGCCCCGGCAGTGGACTTGAGCTTCGAGATTGAACCCGCGTGATGCAAGACACCTGACAGACCGATATCCTCGGCCTGGCTGGCCTGGCGGCCGCCTGGAACGCCGCCAAACGGGGCTGCCAAGTCATTCTGCTGACGCGCGCCGAAAAACCTGAGGAAAGCAATACTGATCGGGCGCAGGGCGGAATCATCTATCGCGCGCAATCGGAATCCCAGAACAACTTGTTGCCGACATCCTCTCGGTTGGCGGCGGGCGAGGTCGCCTGCACCGGATTGCACGGCGCCAACCGCTTGGCCAGCACTTCCCTGCTCGAATGCCTGGTTTGGGGAACGCGGGCCGGGGAGCATGCCGCCGAAGGCATCACGCGAGGCGACGATTTCTACTTTCCCAAAGTGGCGGATTGGCGCTACGAACATGAACCGGCGGACCCCGTCCTCATCACTCAAGATTGGCTGACGATCCAGCACACGATGTGGAATTATGTCGGCCTGATCCGAAGCAAGAGATGCCTGAACCGGGCCATGCGGATCTTGCGCGAACTCGACCTCGAGATCGCGCGTTTCTACGAAAAGTGCGAGGTCGGCGATTCCATCATCGGCCTGCGCAACGGCATCCTCACGGCGCTTCTGATACTCGAAGCCGCTCAACAATCCCGCGAAAGCCGCGGCTGCCATAACCGCATCAACTGAAGCAAATCGCCAGGTTCTCCCCTGCGTGGTGGCGTCATTCCCGCTCTGCGGAGACCGGTATTCTCCGGCAAGGATCTTCCGCCGTCACTTCCACTTACCTTGACCCTCCACAATGGTAATGTAACGATCGACGGGAGGATCGGTGAAGCGTTCGACCAAGTTGCTGGGTTGCGGCCATTTCACTTCGAGTAGATCGATCTTCGTTCTTTGGCCAAGTCCGAGGACCAATCGGGGGTCGTGCGACGATAAGTAGCTCCCACCACCCACTTTCATCCGGTAGCGCTTCAGATCGCCCGCCTGATAGGTAACACGGGCGCCAACGGCGTCGATATTCGCCTTCTTGCCGATGAGATTGATTCCCAGCCAGTGGCTTTGGCTGCCAATGTTGTTGTGCAAGAGAACCGGCGCCTCGTCATTGCAAGAAATGAGCACGTCGACTCCTCCGTCGTTGTCGAAGTCGCCCAGGGCCAAACCGCGAGCCGCAATAGGATGGGAAAAGGCGGGGCCACTTTCCTCAGTTACGTTTTTCAGGCCGTTCCCACTGTTATGAAACAGCAAGATCCGCTCGCGGTAGCTCACATTGTCATAGATTTTTTCGATCAGGTCGTCGGGATGACCATTGGCGATCATCAGATCGAGGTTGCCGTCGTTATCGTAGTCCAGGAATTTTAGTCCCCAGCCGCTCATGAGCCTGGTGGCGGTCGCAATGCCGGAAGGAGCAGCGATGTCGTCAAATGTTTCGTCGTGCCGGTTCTGATAGAGGCCGTCGAGCTCGTGGTTCAGGTCGGTCACAAACAGGTCCATCCACCCATCCTGGTCAAGATCCGCGGAATCGACGCCCATGCCCGAGCGCGCCATTCCACCTTCACCGAAGGCCACTCCCGACGTGAAACCGATTTCTTCAAAACGTCGCCCAGCGCGGTTCATGAATAGGAAGTTGGCCACCGTGTCGTTGGACACAAACAAGTCCATCCACCCGTCATTGTTGACATCGGTCGCCACTACGCCCCAGGACTTGCCCGGATTATCGGCAATTCCCATTTTCTGGCTGACATCCGTGAATGTGCCGTCCCCATTGTTGTGGAACAGCCAGCTCGCCATCGGCGAATAGATCCGCGGATAACAATACTCATTCAGCCCCTTGATCGCGGGGATGTTCGGCGCGCCGCAATTGTGATGCTTTGATTTGTCGAAGTCCACGAAGTGGCAGACAAAAAGATCCAGCCGTCCGTCGTTGTCGTAGTCGAACCACACCGCGCTCGATGCCCATCCTGGAGCCGCTACGCCCGCGTGCTCGGTGACATCCGTGAACGTGCCGTCGCCGTTGTTGCGATACAGAATGCTCCGCCCGTATTGAGTTACGTACAAATCGGGGAAGCCGTCGGCGTTGTAGTCGCCAACCGCGACACCCATGCCGTAGCCACCGCCGGCAACGCCCGCCCTCTCCGTGACGTCGGTAAACGTGCCGTCGCGGTTGTTCCGGTAGAGCGCATTGCGCAGAGGCTGCGTTGGCGTGAAAATGTCGCATTTCCCGCTGTTGACAAGATAGATGTCCATCCATCCGTCGCTGTCGTAATCCAAGAACGCGCAACCGGCGCCGGTCGACTGGGGTAAGTATTTTTCAGGGGAGAGGCCTGCGGTGTGTTTCCAGGTGATGCCGCTGGCGGAGGATGGGACTTCGGAAAACGGATAAGAAGGAGAGTCCGAGGCGGCTGCAATCCTCGCCAAAGCAGGGAAGGCGAGCGTTCCCGCCAGAACTCTCAGGAACTCTCTCCTTCCAACGAGCCCGGGGGCGAAGCGCATCGCTACTTCGGCTCCGGTGGCTGCGTATCGGTAGAAGTTTGCTTCTCCTGAGCGATGGCCGCCTTCCGCTTGACCTCTTCCAGTGCCTCCGACGTTTGCCGCTGTAGCGCGGCCTCGCGGTTGGAATCCTCCCGGCGTCCTGCTCCAGCGTAGGCGACCGCAAGTTGATAATGCCCTGTCGGACTGTCGGGCGCCATTTTTTCGTAGGTCTCAAGCGGCGGAATGGCCTCGGTGAACTGCTTTGCCGAGTTCAACGCTGTCCCGAGTCCGAGGTATGCCTCCATGAAGCCGGTGTCTAACTTTGTTGCGCGTGTAAAATGCCGGATCGCCGCCGCCGAATCTTTCGCGTCTGCGGCCACCTGCCCTAGGACAAATTCCGCCACGGCATTCCGGGGGTCGATCTCAAGCTCTTCCTCAAAACTCTTCTTCGCTTGCTCTACCTCCGCGGGCGAAGGCTGCGGTTTCGATAGCAGTGCGCGACCCAGTCGCGCGTGGATGCCAGGAAGCATCGGGTTGATATCCAGAATCTTGCGGTATTCCGCCGCCGCCTCATCCCATCTGCCCTGGATTTCCAGTGCCTCCGCATTCAGCGCGTGAACCTGGAACGAGAAGGGAGCCTCGTGGGCCAAGTCCTGCGAAGCTCGCATCGAAAGATCGGAGTACGCATGCGTGGCCGCATACAGCACCTCGGGATCGCGCGGAAACTCCCGGCTGAGCACAACCAGAAAATCGAGCGAGTCATAGGGACTGCTGTGCGTCATCGCGCAGTGCAGACCGTCCAGACCGACCCTCTTTTTGAGTTCGCGATCCGCCGTCTGCCGAATGGCGCGCCTGAGCAGCGGGAGCGCCTCCGCGCAATGTCCACTCTCCGCCAAATTCGTGGCCCGTTCCGCTTCTCCGCTCGCGCCGGGCGTCGCACTCTTCTTTGCAGCCTGACCCACGGAAAACGTCGCCAACAAGGACAGGCAAGGGAGGAGTACAAAAGAAAACCCGGCTCGCCGGAAGGACTCACGCATGGACTTATTATATTCCGAAATCACGGCTGTCCGAATTTCGCAGTGTTTGCCGCCACACGCTTCACAAAAGAAACGGCAGGCGCCGGGAGAGCGCCTGCCTTGGCTTAGCTGCCATCCTACCGCGAAGGCAGTTTGGGTTAGAAGTAGAACTTCAAAGCAAGCTGAAGTATTCGTGCTCCCTGTGACCCGGTGATTTTACCGAAGTTCGTATTGGTACTGACGGGTCCGTTAGGACCAGTCGACCATGAACCCGGATCAAACGAGCCGTCATCAGGCCCACCGCTGAATGTCCACACCGGATGGTTGAAGGCATTCAGGGCCTCAAAGCGGAATTCCAGCCTCTTGTTCTCTGTGAAGGGGATGCCCTTGTGCAGACTCAAATCCACATTGGCATAGCCCGGGCCGCGAACGTTGCCGACGCCGCAGGTCCCAAACGTGTTCGGCACCGGAACACTGACGTTGGTCTGCGAGGGGTCGATGTACTGAATATACCCAGCCGCCCCATTCGCCGCGTACACTGTTTGGTTGAGAATATGGACTGTACCGCTGCAGTCAGGCAGTCCGGCCAGCGTCTGGGGATCGACGCCGTTGGTATTGTCGGAGTTACCACCCACGGCCCATCCTCCAAAGTTATTCAGAGTCAGAGCGTTTCCGGTATGCAGGGTGACAATTCCGCCGATCTCCCAGTTCCCGAGCACAGCACTGAGTGCCGGGTTCATGTCGTGGCCAAACTGCTTACCGCGGCCAAATGGCAGTTGATAAGTGACATAACTGGTCAGGATATGGGTCTGATCGTAATAGCACGGTCCCCAATCCAGACGCGGGTTATAGATGTTCTCCCAGCCAGGCTGCCCGCCCGAACTGGTCGCGCCGGTGCTGCCCCAGCCGGTGCCAAAGTAACCGGGAGAGTTACTCATGCACTTCGACCAGGTATAGGAAACCTGAGCTTCCAGCCCGTTGCTCATGCGCTTCTGCAGTACAGCCTGGAGCGCGTTGTATGACTGGTCGGAGTTCGACATGTTGGTTCCGGCGAGGGTTGCCTTGCCACATGGGGGGTTGGCGCCGGTCCCACAACCCGCAGCGTTGAATTGGGGGTTATCCGCCAGATAGAGCGATCCGGGCGTATTGCCTCCCAGGAACGGTCCAGGTTCCAGGGTGGTGATGAGGTCCCCGCGTCCCGCAACCTTCCCGGCCGCGTTCAACGGGATGGATTGCGCAATGTCCTCAAAGTTGAGTAAATGCGCGCCCCGCTGGCCGACATAGCCAATCTGGAAGGTCAGTGAGTTGTTCAATTGCTGCTGTAACGTGAGGTTCCATTGATTGATCGTCGCTGGCCGGAAATTCTGATCGAACACCCGGATGCGGTTGCCGGCATAGCAGGCTTGATCGATGACGCCGCCGCACGCGACAGCCGTAGTAGCCCCGAAACCAAGCGCCATCGTTCCAATGCCGCCCGCAGCCTCTTGCTGGAGGAAACCGAACGGCAGGTTCTGGGTGAGTTCTTCGTTGCCGCCGCCGCCTTCCATGAAGGAGGAAATGCCGAAGCCCGCGCGAATTACCGTCTTGCCGCCCATGGCTGCTGGCGACCAGGAAATCCCGATCCGCGGCATGAAATCGCCTCTTCCCAAGTAATTATTGTAGAGGGCTTGGTTGCTAAACTTCGCGGTTCCGTCCACTCCGGTCGCGGTGTAAATCGTCCCCGTGTACAGCCCGAAGTTGACCTCCCGGTTGGTCGTTTCGTAGAGCGGAGTGTGGTCCTCGAAGCGTACGCCGAGGTTCACGGTGAGCGTCGGAGTCACACGCCAGTCGTCCTGCACATAGGCGGCGAAAACATTGCCCCTAAGCTTGGCGGGCGAACTGAGCTGGCTGCCGGTGTCCCTTTCCGAAGCGACTCCCCCCGAAACGCTGCCCAACCAGAAGTCGGCCAGGCCGGAGTTCGTTGCAGTAGTGAAACCCAAATAGCCAAGCGCGCCATTATTTCCCGGATAGATGTAATCCTGGCGCTCGCGCACGTACTCAAAACCGCTCTTGATCTGGTGGCGGCCATGAGTAAAGATCACGTTGTCTTCCAACTGGCCTTGGGTGGAGTGGAATATTTGAACCAGATTGCGAAGTCCGAGACTGGCTGCTCCTCCATTATTGCCCGTGATATCGAGTTCAACCAAGCCCGATGCCTGAGCGTTGCCGCCGGTAATGCCGAGTGTCTGACTGATATCGCCCAGCGAGGAGGTTGGCGTTATGCTCTGAGTGAATCCGACAGCATTGAAGCCGAAGCGAGCTTCGTTCAGCAAATTCGGGCCGATCGTATGGGTCCAGTTAACAACTGCATTCCGGACGGGCTCGTCGCTGCCCTCCGCGGCGCCGCTGTTGCAGAACACGCAGCCCGTGAAGGTTGGCTCTTTGAGATCCATGTGCGACCAGCGTCCGAAGACATGGTCTTTCTGAGAGGCGTTGAAGTCGATCTTCACGTCGTACTGGTTGTTGTTCAGATCGTATCCGCTCTTATAAAAAATGTTGTTCCCCTCGAGGTTGTCGAGCGCAGGCACAGGATAGTAATTGGTCATGCCAAACAGGGCCGAGGCCACCGGGTCGATGGTGTACCCAGCAGTCGCCAGATTGTTATTTGGAATCGGATTGCCAACGTTTGGACCGTTTGGGTATATAAGCTGGGTCGGCACGCCAGCTGGGGGCGTTCCCCCAGTACATATCCCGGAGCTATTGAACGATCCGCCCCAATCCGTGCACAGCTGCCCAAAATCTCCGCCGCGCGCACTTTGGGTTAAAACTTGGGCTCCGGTTGTACCAGCATTGACCGTACGCTGGCCCTGATAGTCGCCGAAGAAGAACAGTTTATTCTTAATGATCGGACCGCCAATGGTCGCGCCGAATTGGTTGTACCGCAGCTCCGGCTTGATTGCCACACCTTGGGCGTTGAATCCAAGCAGACCGTTGTCAACGCCTTGGGTCCATCCCGAAGAAGCTAAGTTGGCGTCCAGCGCATCGTTGCGGAAAAACTCATAGGCGCTGCCATGAAAGCTATTGGTGCCCGACTTGGTGCTGACGCTCACGATCCCGCCCTGGTAGTTGCCGAATTCGGCGGAGGCGTTTTGAGTGATCAGGTTGAATTCCTGAATAGCATCGATGCCCGGCGTGTAGCCGGTCTCGTTGTTCTTGTCTTCGCTGTTGAGAATACCGTCGATCAGATACTCGTTCGCCTGCTCGCGGTTGCCGTTGATGTAGGGACGTCCGGAGTTGAGCATGCTTTGCGGCAGCCGCATGCCATCCGGGTCGACATTGGTTACACCCGGAGCGAGCAGCGTGAGTTGCAGATAATTGCGAGAAGCCAGCGGCATGCTGACATTCGTGGCGGCGTCGATCACAGTGCTGACGTCAACGCTTTGTGTTTGCATGATCGGCGCGAGGGCGGTGACTTCCATCGTCTCGCTGACCTTGCCGACTTTCATCTGCGCATCAACGCGCGCGGTTTGATTCAGGACCAGCGTGAAGGCTGGCTGCACGGTGGTTTGGAACCCGTCCTTGGTGATTTTGACGGTGTAATTGCCCACGGGCAAGCGCAGGATGCTGTAGCCGCCCGTCCCATTCGTCTGCGCCGTCCACACCGTTCCGCGGTCGACGTCCGTGGCCGTGACCGCAGCCCCTTGGATGGCCGATCCTGTGGGATCGGTCACCGTACCGACAATTGCCGCGGTTACCTCCTGGCCCCACGCCGGCATCAACGCGCCGAGCAGTCCGGCCAGTAGCAGAATCCCTATCATCATCGCCAATGACTTTCGCATCGCAGTCCCTCCGTGAAGACGCTTTGGTGAAACACAACCCAATCAACAAATACTGCAATAATACTAGGATAATGCTATATAGTACTTTTGCGTGGAGGCCGTCAAGAGAAAAATACAAAAAAGCTGAGTTTCCAATTCTTTTTTCTGAGCACTAAGCTATAGCACTATCCGGAGCCTGTCGCCTCCCGGAGGTGGGTCGATCCGCAGCCTGCAGAAGACGACGACTTTTAAACTATACAAAGAATGGAATTTCGTGCTATGAAATGCAGTATTTCGGAGCTACGGCCGAAATCCGCTCTTTACAAGTTTCATGGTGAGGGTTTAAGGTGTGAGTCTTCAGCGGTATATGGTATTGAATTGTGTTGTGCCGACAGCTCTATAGCGTGGAAGACAAAGGAAAACGCATCGTGGACCGGTCTGGAACACTGGTTCTTGATTTCATTTACTCTATAGCACATTGAAGGAAGAGGTACAATATCGTCGGTTTTTCGTTCGCATAGGCGCACAGCGAAGTAAACAGCAGCGCATGTGGTCCGAATGATTGGGGAGTTCATGCCAGACAGCCGCCCAAATGGAATGCCCGCATACAAGAAAATCCAAGCTACAATCGTGAAGCGCATTGAAAACGGCCAGTTGAAACCGGGGGATGCAGTCGATTCTGAAAGGGAACTGGCAAAGATTCACCAGGTGAGCCTGATGACGGCGCGCCATGCCTTAACCGCCCTCGAACGGGAGGGCATGGTTCATCGCAGGCGTGGTGCCGGAACTTTTGTCGCGCCGCCCAAGATCCACTTCAACAAGCTGACCAGTTTCACCGAGCAGATGGCCGGTCGAAGTCTACCCGCTTGCTCGAAAGTTCTTTCGTTCTGCGTGGTCGATGACGAGCCGGAAGTCGCGGCCCGTCTGGCCTTGGCGGCCAACACTCGCCTGCTCAAAGTGGAACGGCTCCGGCTCGCGGCTGACGAACCGTTCGCGGTTGAGACCTGCTATCTGCCGGCTGAGGAGTTCGCCGGGCTCACGCGCAGCTCGGTGGCACGTGGGTCGCTGTTTTCTATTTTGGAGGGCAGCTATGGTATCCAGCTCGCTTATGCCGACGAGGAAATGGATGCGACCGCCGCCGCCCCCGCGACAGCGCATCTTCTGCAAGTGGCGCGCGATGAGCCGCTGCTCAGGATCCGTCAGGTCATTTATTCGACAAAAGGGAAAGCCACGCTTTACGTGCTCGGCCTGTATCGATCGGATCGACACACCCTGTTAGTCCGAAGATTTCGTTAGGCGGAGGCACGAGGAAAGGCCCGAGTTTGCTGGCGGGAAGAAGTACAGCCGACAGATCGCCAGCCCTGATAAGCTCATTTCCGTGTGAATCGGAAATACGACGTCATCATTCTCGGCGCCGGTGCTGCCGGCCTAATGTGTGCCATGGAAGCCGGCAAGCGGAGCCGGCGCGTCCTGATGCTCGAACGCGCGGATCGAATCGGCAAGAAGATCCTGATCTCCGGCGGCGGGCGCTGCAATTTCACCAATCTGCACACCAGCCCAGAGAATTTTCTTTCGGCCAATCCACACTTCGCCAAGTCGGCGCTCGCCCGCTACACTCCGGACGCTTTTGTGCGCCTCGTCGGAAGACATCGCATCCCCTACCACGGGAAGAAGCTCGGCCAGTTGTTCTGCGATCGAGCGGCGAGCGACATCACGGCGATACTCGAGCAGGAATGCCGCGACGCCGGAGTAGAAATCCGGTGCAACACGAAAGTGAGCAACGTGCGTAAGAACGACGTGCGTGAAGACGGCCAGTTCACCGTGCAAGCCGAGGACGCCAGTTTCGGCGCGCCTCGCCTGGTGGTCGCGACCGGAGGTTTGTCGATCGCAAAAATCGGCGCCACCTCATTTGGTTACGATCTGGCCCGGCAATTCGGCCTGAAGATCGTGCCCCCACGCCCCGCCCTCGTTCCTCTCGTCTTCAGCAAAAGCGACCGCAAGCGCTGGTGCGATCTGGCAGGAGTCTCCACCGAGGTGGTTGCTTCCACTCGCGGCACGAAGCGCAACACGAAACAAGCGTTCCGCGAAAACATGCTTTTTACTCATCGCGGTATCAGCGGGCCCGCGATTCTCCAGATCTCTTCTTACTGGGACGGCAAGCAGCCGATCTATCTCGACCTTGCGCCAGACCGCAATCTCACCGCCGAATTGCAAACGCGCGGCCATCGCGACCAGTCGAGTTGGAAGTCGCTGCTGAGAGAGGTGTGGCCTCGCCGTTTCGCTGATCGCTGGCTCGAAACTTATCCCCTAGCGGGCAACTTCGATCGCGCCTTCGCTGACGCCGAACATCAACTGCATGCGTGGGAAGTTCAGCCGGAAGGGACGGAGGGATACGGAAAAGCGGAAGTCACCGCGGGCGGCGTCGACACCGACGAACTTTCCGCCAAGACCATGGAATCCCATAAAGTGCCTGGCCTCTTTTTCATCGGAGAAGTGGTCGATGTCACCGGCCAGCTCGGAGGCTTCAACTTCCAGTGGGCCTGGGCGTCCGGATTTTGCGCCGGACAGGCGATGTGAGGATTTCCCGCGAACAAATGCGGCCACTCGATGCGGCCGTTACTGAATCTCCGCGCCTTCCTGCATGAACGGCATGCGGGCGAGAATTTGCGCGGCCTGCTCCAGTTGCTTCAGGTCTTCGCCGGTGAAGTCCGCGCCCGCGAGCGAAGCATCCAGCCCTTTACGCGAAATCTGCACCACGCCCATCACGTTTCCTCCGGGGAGCGTCACAGGAACAGACATGATTTTCTGAATCGGCATTTGCTCCTGGCTCCGATCTTCTTCCCCGGCTCCCAGCTTCACCGCTTCAAACAAGCTGACATGTTTTACGCTCATGAACGTATTCGACAGAAGTGGAGTGCGAGTCGCCGCTGTCCGCGCCGCAACCGCCGATCCCGTAAGCGGCAGTACGCCCGCGGACCGCAGTTCGGGCGGAAAGATAAACCGCAGACTACACTTTTCTAACCTGAGCAGCGCCACTTCGCTGCGGTGCACCCGCAGGATCTGGGCCAGCTTCACGCAAGCTCTATCCGAACTCGGAGATTCCGGAAGCATGCTCTCCAATTCGCTGAGGCTGGCCTTGACGGCTTTGGCTGCAGAACCTTGATTCCGAGTCGATGACATAATTGTGGCCACAATCCTTACCCATCCATCCTGCGTGCGCCAGCAACTTTTCGACAAGTTACCAGAGTACTTTTGCCGGCTTCGCAGCTCCTGCATATCCCTATCCAAAAGGGTGTCTTCTTTTGTAGAGGGAAGAATTTTCGTTGTCTTGCGGCACACTTCCACAGGCATTCGCGTTATATTTGAATACACAATTCTTCGCAAATAGTCGGATAGCGGCTGGCGGGGTACGCGTATGTCGCTTATTCATTATGTAAAACCATTTTTGGAGTTGGGTATCTGTAAGGAGTATCGTATGGCTCGCAAGACAAACGGAAACACTACGACCAATCGCAGCAAGAAAACCGGAGCCTCCGTTCCGCCTGCCGCTGTGGAGGTTGCACCCGAAGTTGGCAAGGACGTACGCAAGAATACGAAGCCTTCCAACCTCGTTCCTGTCAATCTTGAAGAAGAGATTCGCCGTCGCGCCTACGAACTCTACCTGCAGCGCAGAGGGACTGCGGGCGGCGACGAGAACCAAGATTGGCTGCTTGCGGAGCGCGAGATCCGTTTGCGCTACGGCAGGCAGGACCGACGCACGGCGTAGCTCCCGGCGTGGGTTCGCGGGCTGGAATTTTACCGGGAGCTGGGAAGTGCTTACTGGCTCTGCGCTAGACCCGCTCCGACCGACGATCGGGCTCGGGTGCGAACGCTCGCCAGCCAGAGCCGCAGGCGGTCGGTGAAGTTATTGCTGCACGGCCTGAACCAGCGCTGGCCTCACCTGCTCGCGCTGAATTTCAGAGGCGTCCCACGCGCCGCCCAGAGCCTTCACCAGATAAACGGAAGTGACCATTTGCTGGCCGAGCAACTGCGTTGCCAGGCGTTCGTTGCTTAGCAGCGTGGATTGCGCGGTAATGACATCGAGGTAAGTTGTGACGCCGCCCACATAACGGTCGTTGGCGATGTCGAGAGCGCGGCGCGAATCGGCGACCGCTGCCTGCTGAGTTTTCGCAGCCTGGTTAAGCAGCGCCAGACTAGAGAGCCCATCCTCCACCTGTTGAAATGCCTCCAGGACGGATTCGCGATAATTGGCGACCGATTCGTCATAGGCAGCGCGGCTCGCCGCCAGGTTGGCTCGATTGCGGCCGCCATTAAAAATCGGCTGCAGCAGATCGCCACCCAGCGACCAGAAAGCGCTGGGAGCGTTCACCAGCGTGGCAATGTCGCGGCTTTCATAACCGCCGCTGCCGGCCAGCGTAATATGCGGATAAAACGCAGCCATCGCTAAACCGACTTGCGCATTTTCGAACGCCATCTGGCGCTCGTTCGTAGCAACGTCAGGCCGACGCTCCAAAATCTCAGATGGAACTCCGGTGGGAATCGCTGGAGGGGTGGCGTTGAACGGCGCCTCAGCCAGGCTGAAAGCCGACGCGGACTTCCCTGTCAGCGCGGCGATGGCATGTTCGTATTGCGCCCGCTGCTGCAGCACGAGCTGAAGCTGCGTCGCAGTCGAATCCAGCAACGCGGCTTGCTGCGCCACTTCCAGTCCATTCGCGACCCCGCCTTCGTGACGATGGTTGACCAGGTCCAGTCCTCTTTGTTGGATCTCGACGGACTCCCGTACCACTCCAGCTTCGCGGTCAAGTTCGCGCAGGTTGAAATAGTCGGCGGCAAGTTCGGCGGTCAACACCAGGCGCACATTTTCCAGGTCGGCAGCGCTCCCCTGCAGCGAAGCGTTGGCCGCTTCGAGATTGCGGCGCACGCGTCCGAATAAATCAAGCTCGTAGCTGATGGAAAACGGAACGGTAAAATTGTTCTCAGTGTCGACCTTGACGGTCTGAACCGTGCCGCCCTCAAGCGGACGGTTGCCGGAGAGGCGCTGGCGTTGACCGCTGGGGTCGGCGCTGAGCGCGGGAAAATATGCCGACGATGCGATCCGCGCCTGCGACCGAGCCTGCGAGAGGCGATCCCGCGCTGCATCCAGCGACTGGTTTGCCTGAAGCAGCTCTTGTTCCAGTCGGTCGAGTTCC
>Ga0208562_1000701_pt1 | contig 15699 bp, 14 predicted proteins | sample June2015DPH_16_1_3_FD_184715 | JGI IMG/M metagenome (GOLD analysis project Ga0208562, IMG submission 184715) | Peatland microbial communities from SPRUCE experiment site at the Marcell Experimental Forest, Minnesota, USA - June2015DPH_16_150... | ecosystem: Environmental > Terrestrial > Soil >... | reverse complement strand
AAGCCACGCTTGCTGACTTTCACCCGTGTGCGATTCGGGAAAGGCGCGATTTCGGGCGCGGGGCTCGTCTGAAGGTGGTAGCGGTGATACATGTCGAATCCCTGATTCAATCCAACAAGCTACGCCAAGTGGCTCGATGCAGGGATCACCGGCCCTTGAGAAACCCGATGTCTTGACGGGCGGAAGCCAAGTAAAGCGGAATTTCCCTTTTCCATTTTCGACCGCCCGATAACATACAGCCGAGCGCCTCTGAATGCAATAGTCCGGTCGGGTTTTGGCTGTAGCACTAGCGTGCAACTTCTTCGCGGCAGGCGAAGAAAGCGGAGATGTCATTCTGAGCGGAGCGCAGCGTAGCGAAGAATCTGCTTTTGGTTGCGGCCAAGGGCCACACTGTTCTACCTCTCCTGAGGCTTCCGCGGCCCTACACTGCCGCCTTTCCGACCGACGATTCCGACACCTTGGTCCTACTGCATCCGATACTGTTGATGTCCTGGTTCTTGAGCACACGTTTTGGGGTGCCGAGTTTGGCGATTTTGATCATCGCGCGGCCTACCTGTTCCGTCGTCGTCACGTACTTTGGCAAGAGGGCCTTCCACACGGGATAGAGCGGCGCCATCACAGCGTAGAGCGCTCGGTACAGTCTCGTCTTCGACTGAATTCCGTGCATCGGCTGGATATAGGCGGGACGCAACATATACGCCGCCTTGAAGGGCAACCGCAGCAGTGCGTTTTCGGTCTTGCCCTTCACGCGCGCCCACCTCACGCGACCGCGCTCGGAGCTGTCGGTGCCCGCTCCCGACACATAGAGGAACGTCATGTCTGGGTTTAGCTTGACCAAGGTTTGCGCTGCCGCCATTGTGATGTCGTACGTCACGCGTTGATATTCCTGCTCCGTCATTCCTGCCGAGGAGACACCTAGACAGAAGAAGCACGCGTCATAACCCGAGAGGCTCCCCGCGATAGCGGAGAAATCGGAGAAGTCCTTGTGCACGATTTCGTGCAGCTTCTCGTGCTGTTGCCCCGTCGCATTGCGGCCAATCGTGAGGACGCTTTCCACCTCGCGATCGAGCAAGCATTCTCGCAAGACACCCTGCCCGACCATACCCGTAGCCCCAAAGAGAATGATCTTCATGTTGATTGGCCTCTCCCTTCCAGCGGCTTCTGGCAGGATACTGAGAAACCTTTGTGAACGTTGTCATTCCGACCCCTTCGCTGTCATCCTGAGCGCAGCGAAGGATCGCGCTCTGCCCGCTCAGGGTAAACCCTGCGAGGAATCTCTCCCTGGAAACAAAGGACTTGCGAGATTCCTCGTCGTCCCGCAGGAATTCCCCTTTTGTTCTCACCAAGTTACCTGTTCATACAAAGTTCAACAAAAGTTCACCTCTGGTGCATTGAAGTCGCAGTTAACCTCAGGGAAACTGGCTGTGCGTGGGCGATACACCCGTTCCCCGCCAGGGCAGGACGCAGCCGTCGCTGCCACATTGAAACATGGAGGACCATTATGACTCTGAATCGAAGTTTCAAGCTAGTTGCACCTCTCGGCCTTGCGCTTTTGGCAGGTTGCTTCACTGCAAACCTCGCAAGCGCACAAGGGGTTTACCACGGGAGATTCACTTTGTCCCTCGAAGCACGGTGGGGACACACAGTTCTGCCTCCCGGCGACTACTCGTTCACCCTCGACCATGCCACGAGTACGGGGATGGTCACCATCTGGCGAGGAACCGAGCCCGTAGACACGATCTTGAACCAGGCGACCTACGACCGCCAGACTTTTGACCGTAGCGAACTGATCCTTGTCCGCAGTGGAGGAAACTACTCAATCCGTGCCCTGCGGCTGGCAGACCTGGGTTTGACTCTCGAATACTCAGTACCTAAGACTGGGAGGCAGTTCATCGTTCAGGCACCTCAACTCCTCGAACGCGTCCCGGTTGCGATGGGTGGGTAGTAAGCACCGTTGGACGGCCCGATATGGAGGGCAAGCCTTCTTGCACCATCACTTCAATTGCAGGACAGGCTTGCCCCCGACCCTTTTTCGGGAATCTTTGGCTCTGAGACCCAAACAACCAGTTTGGACGCGGGCAACGCTCGGAGGGAGCATGCCTTGACGCACCACACAAAAGTCCTTGCCGCGATGCGATGGGCTCCGTTGTTAAGCTTCTGCCTCACGGTTCTGGCGGCACCCCAGCCGCCAAACCAGGAAAAGAAGATCAATTCGCTGCCGCAAGCGACCTTGAAGGTTTCAACTGTGGTAGTCAACGTCTACGCGATCGTCAAGGACAACAGAGGCCGTTTGATCCCGAATCTCAATAAGGAAGATTTCAAGCTTACCGAGGATGACGTCGCACAACAGATTGGTTATTTTTCTCGCGAGACAGACAGCCCACTGACGCTTGGCATCATGATTGACACGAGCTCCAGCCAGGAGCAACTGTTGGCAACCGAGCAAGAACAAGCCCGGGCGTTCATCCAACAAGTGCTGCGCCCCAAGGATTCGGCTTTTGTCCTCCGATTCGACGTGGAGGTTGAGCTGCTTCAGGACTTCACCAGTGAACAGCGCCTGCTTGCGCGCGCCATCGACAGCACAGTGATTAATGAAGGCGGGTACAAGCTTCTACCGGAGCCGTCGGCGGGCCCGAGTGTCGGCGGCACTCACCTTTACGACGCTCTCTACTTGGCCTCCAATGAGCTGATGAAGAGTAATGTGGGACGTAAGGTGCTCATCATGCTCACCGACGGCGAAGATCAGGGCAGCAAGGTGACGTCCAACGGGGCGCTCGAAGCTGCGGAGAAGGCCGATGTCATCATCTATTCCGTGGCCCTCAGCGACGACTCATTTTATTGGGCGCAAGGTCTGACTTTTAGAGGCAATCCGGTTTTGAAGAAGTTGTCGGGGGAGACGGGGGGCCAGATGGTTCGGGTGAACCACGCGCGCGACACCGGTGTGGCCTTTCGGGAAATTGCCGACGAGCTACGCGCTCAGTACTTCCTTGGGTACTCACCCTCGAATAACCTGCGTGACGGATCTTTTCGCAAGATTCGTGTGCGCGTGCGCAACCGGAACTACAGAGTCCGAGTTCGCCGCGGCTACTACGCTCAAGCCAACTAGATGGTTCGGCGAAGGTGCCTTGTTCGTTCGCACAAGAGCCCGAAGCTCAGCCGGCATCGGGCGAGCCTCAGCCCACTGCAATTGGTATTTCCAGTCAGCCCCCAGCTCATTTGGACAGCCTGCATCCACACGATTGAAACGAAGGTTGCATAAAGAAAAGGCACAGTCCCGTGGGTGGCGCAGACGTCGTGGTGAAGCTGTGAAACAATCAACTTCAGTCGCAGATAAGCGCCGATCAACGCAGATAAGAGACGTGCTTTCGTCAGCGTTTGTCCGCGTCAATCAGCGGCCTGCAATTTCTTCACACCTTCGGTTTGATGTCTGCGGCGCCTTGCTCGTCACTCGTCACTCGCCACTTGTCACTGCTCTTAACCGCTGCGCCCGCCCCTTCGACCGCCGCCTCGTTTCCTCTCCTGACCCGTGGCCGCGGTCGAGCTTCCGGTTCGACTAGCGGCAAGACCCCTTCCCCCTCGCAACGGATCCGGTGCCCTGAATCTCATGACGCGGACCCGCCGCGGCCGAAGGTCCGCCGATCTTAATGGTGGGCGGGTCTGCGCCACCCCGCGGATCACGCCATCGCTAACGCCGTCTGTCGCAAGTCTTATATTGCCCGTGTGTACGCCGTTACGCGGGCAGAATCACGCCTAGTCCCGCAGCAACGAGAGGCTGCGCGGCGATCAGTGTTGGCGCGGGCCGGGCAGCTCTGCTTACAAACTAATCCCCAACGCGTCAAAAGAGACAGCGTCAAGTGGAATTGTGCCTGACTGCCGAGCAGTGGGCAGGGGGTCTCGATTCTACCGGAACCTGCGGCAACTCATCTTCGTAGGGGAATTGGGAGGTCCGTAATGCAGAAGCTGTTCAGCAATCTTCGCTACGCGGTGCGACAATTCCGGCGGTCGCCTGTTTTTACCTGTGCGGCCGTACTCACCCTGGCTTTGGGAATCGGCGGAACCACGGCAATATTCACGTTGGTTCATGCGGTGATGCTGCGCTCCCTGCCGGTGTCTGATCCCGGGAGACTCTACCGTGTCGGCGATGGCGACGATTGCTGTGTCGAAGGGGGACCGCAGGACCGCTGGGGAATGTATTCGTTTCCTCTGTATGAACGGCTGAAGGCGGAAACACCCGAATTTGAAGAGTTGGCCGCTTTCCAGGCCGGCGGTGCGCTCCAGAGCGTGCGGCGTGAAGGCGAATTGGCTGCCAGGCCTGTGCGCTCGGAGTACGTCACCGGGAATTATTTCTCAATGCTTGGAGTGCGCGCCTTCGGTGGGCGAGTGCTTAGCCCTGACGACGACAGGCCAGGTGCGCCGCCGGTGGCTGTACTCAGCCATCGTGTCTGGCAGACCAGCTATGCCGGCGATACGTCGGTAGTGGGTTCGACCTTCGTTGTGGAGGGCCATCCGTTTACCGTAATCGGAGTGGCTCCCCCCGGCTTCTTCGGCGAAACGCTCCGCAGTGACCCTCCCGATATTTGGATCCCCGTGCAGCAGGAGCCCTTGATTGACGGCGAAGGCGAACTGCTGCACCAGTCCGTGCCCGCATGGCTGCGTGCGATGGGCCGCTTGCGGCCGGGAGCTTCAATTAACGGAATGGCTCCGCGCCTCACTGGGGTGCTGCGCCAATGGATGGAGCATGATTCAGAATATCCAGCCAACTGGATGCAGGACGTGATCCGCATGCTTCCCAGGCAAGTGATCAACGTCGTCCCCGCAGGCGCCGGCGTCGCCGAGATGAAGGAAGAGTACGGGCGCAGCCTTCAGATCCTGCTCTCCGTTTGCGGCCTGGTGCTGCTGATTGCCAGCGCCAATGTCGCGAACTTGCTGCTGGCTCGCGCGGTAACGCGTCGCGGGCTAACCGCACTGCGCCTGGCCCTTGGCGCCACACCGCGGCAGATTATTTCGCAGGCTCTCACGGAAAGCGTCCTCCTCGCGATGGGCGGCGGCATTGTGGGACTTCTGGTGGCCGTGGCAGGGGCGCGCCTGCTGCTCACGCTTGCCTTCCACAGCGCACACTTCCTGCCGATCAGCCCCATGCCGTCTTTCGGGGTCCTGGCGTTCTCCTTCGGATTGGCCCTGGTAACGGGAGTCATTTTTGGTGCGGTCCCCGCATGGTTTGCCACACGTACCGATCCCGCGGAAGCCTTGCACGGGTCGGGCCGCGGTACGAGCGATCGTTCCTCTCTCACACGCCAAGGGCTGCTGATCGTGCAGGCTACGTTGTCGGTAGTGCTGGTCGCCGGTGCGACGATGCTGGCGCGGAGCCTAAACAAGCTTGAGCATCAGGACTTTGGATATCAAGTTCAAGGGCGGGTGCTGGTGGCGCTGCACAATCCACCGGCCAGCTACGCTGAGGCCAAGTTGGCCGCGCTTTACCGTGAGCTTGAGATACGCCTCAATCGTCTGCCTGGGGTGCGGGGAAGCGGACTGGCGCTCTATAACCCGCTCACCAACAACTGGGGGGAACTCATTTACGTGGCCGGCCATCCTGCTCCCAAAATGAGCGAGGAATCCGCCGCATCATGGGACCGCGTGAGCCACGACTATCTTCAGAACTTTGGCATGGCAGTTTTGCGTGGACGGGCTTTTACCGCCGCAGACAATGAAACTACGGAACCGGTGGCGATTGTGAATGAAGCTTTCGTGAAGCGCTTTTTCAAGAGCGGCGAAGAGCCGCTCGATCAGCACTTCGGCCTGGACCTGCCCGAGAATGCCGGCACATTCCGCATCGTGGGCGTCGTGCGGGACGCGAAGTTTGCGGGCTGGGGGTTAAATCGGCCGGCGCTGCCCATGTTCTTCGTGCCGCTCGCTCAAAATGTCGACTACAAGCAGGACCTGCTGAAGAGGGTCGAGCTGCGCTCGCATTTTATCGGGGGAATCATGTTGGTGACCAATACCCCTCCCGGCGTGCTCGAGCCGCTGCTGACGAGGACATTGGCGGAAGTGGATCCCAACCTGACCATCACCAGCGTCAGGACAATGCAGCAGCAAATTGCTCTCTCCTTCGATCAGGAGCGTGCAGTTGCCAGCCTCGCGGGCTTGTTCGGGATTATCGCTCTCCTGCTGGCCGCAGTTGGAGTGTACGGCGTCACGGCCTACACGGTTGCGCAGCGAACGAACGAAATCGGCATTCGCATGGCGCTTGGCGCCGATCGCGCGAAGGTGGTCCAACTGGTACTACGCGGCGCCTTTAAACGCGTGATGGTTGGGCTGATGCTCGGGTTGCCGCTGGCCATCGGCGCCGGACGTCTGATCTCAGCACAGCTCTATGGCGTTACCAGTTGGGATCCATTTGCGCTGACCGTGGCTGCGAGCGCGCTCGCCCTCTGCGCATTCTTCGCAACCATAATTCCGGCCAGCCGCGCAGCGTCTATTTCGCCCATGAACGCACTGCGGATTGAGTAGCGCACCTCGGGAGTGGGAGTCCAGTCCGCTATTTCACTTTCTGCCCCTTGATGGTCTGGGTCTTGTGCGCGCCCTTCATGGTATGCACGAGGAATCCATCCGCACCCTGTAGCCACACTTCGGCCAGCACGTAATCCGTCACATATTCCGTATAGGACGGCGCGAAGTTCCCAACCACGTCGAATACAAGCTGGGGCTCGGCGAGAGGCGGACTCGGCTGCGTCAGCCTCTTCGTGAAGGGGACCTGAAATTCCTTGCCGGTCGCTTCCTGCCGCAGCGTAATCTGGCTGTCGTCCTTTTGGGCGACCCGGTATTCGCCGGTGGGGAGCTTTTTGCCGCCGGCCTCGAACGTGAACTGGATCTTGAACGTGCCCTGGGCAAGGACCTCCGTAGCCCCCGCGACGAGGGCCAAGGCCGCTGCCGCCACCACCCAAACTGCCAAACGCTTCATCTGAACCCTCCTTTTCCCGGGTCAAGAACGAGCGGCACGCGCGCCCTTCTTGGCCGTGCCGCTCCCGCAAGAGCCGCAGAGTCTCTGAAGAACGAGACTCTGCGCTACACGGTGCCCGGGACCACCCGGACTCCAGCTAGGCGAACCACTCCTCCGCAGCGCCGCGAGACGCCTGCGTGGAAGGAACGCCGTTTTTCAGTGCGTCTTCCATGCCCGTGACGAACGTGTCGATTTCCTCGAGCGTCGTGTAAATGTTCGGCGACACCCGGAGGGCCTGATAATCAAAAACCTGGTTCGGCGGGGCTCCGCCGACGAGCGGGACGACGATGATCCGGTACTTGTCCATCAGAAATTTCGCGAGGTCCCGGACATCGATCCCGTCGATGTCGACCGCTGCTACTCCCCACGCCTGAGCGGGCTCGCTGAGATCCGTCAGTATCTTGATGCGCGGATTAACCTTGAGGGCGTTGGCCCAGCGCAGGGTCAGATACCGCAACCGGGCCGCCTTGCGCTCAGTGCCGATGGCCTTATGGAAAGCCAGAGCCTCCCCGAGCGCCGCCCGGATGGCCCAGGGGTGCGTCCCGATGGCCTCGAACTTTCGGATGTCAGTGTCCTGCTGTTCGGGGGCTGCCTGGAGGGGCCAGAATCTCGGGATCATCTCTTTCCGAACGTACAGGCAGCCGTTGCCGATCGGCGCCAGCAGCCATTTGTGCAGGCTGACGCCATAGGCGTCGCACTCGAGGTCCCTCAGCTTGAACGGGAAATGCCCGAGAGCGTGGGCGCCGTCGACGATGGTAACGATCCCCCGCGAGCGGGCAAGGCGGGAGAGCCGCGCCACCGGAAACATCTGGGCGGTCAAGTTGGTGACGTGGCAGAAATGGAAAACTTTCGTTTTCGGCGTGATGGCCTGCTCGAACCGCCGGTAGAGATCGTCCGCCGTCGTCGGGACGGGGAATTGAATGCGCGTCACTTTGATGCCTTCGCGCCGCATGCGCTGGTCCCACGTCGTCAGCATGCGGGGGTAGTCCTGCTCGGTCGTGAGCACTTCATCCCCGGCCTTCAGGTCGATCCCGTTCTGCGCGATTTGGAGCGACTCGCTGGCGCCGCGCGTCAGGGCCATCTCCTCCGGGTCACATCCGAACTCCGCCGCCATGCGCAAGCGGATCGTCTGGATGTGGTCGGCCACGATGCCTTGATAATAGATAGGCGCCATGTTGATCATGTCCATGTAGCGCCATTCCGATTCGAGCGCGACCCGGGGCGTCGGGCAGGTAAAGCCGTTATTCAGGTTGATCAGCGTGCGGTCCAGCTTGAAGGCAAACTGGATCTCCCGCCAGTAGAACTCGTCTGCCGCGACCTCCCCGGGCGACATGCTTGCGACCGACTGGGAAGCTTCCAGGACGCGGGCGAGAGCCATCCCTTTGGCCGCGGACGCGACCGTCCCGGCGGCTCCGGCCGCACGCAGAAATGACCGTCGACTCCACATTGTAGACCTCATCAAAAACCTCCTTGATCTCTTTGGCGTTCATGTTGATGATCACATTATAAGGGAGCGCAAAAAGAAGGCCAGTGATTGTTTCTTTGGCTTAGCAGGCAGTTCTAGTCTGGCCAGCAAGTCCGCGATTGAACCTGCCGGCGCCTTTGCACTTGCGACTTCACTTTTGTGCGCGATGGAGGTGGCCACAGCGGTTGTGGCTGCCCAGTGATGAGCCGGAATAGTAGTCACATTCGATGGCATCGTAATGCAGTCATGGGGAAACGCCCAGGTATATCCCGCGAATCCGCGGGTCTGTGCCACCCCGCGTCAGATAACCTCCGCCTCCAGATCGCTGAAGTAATCTGCATCCCAGGCTCGAACGGCCTTCAAGCAGGCTTGGACAACCGCCTTGCACTCGCTCATATCGGGAATCGTAAGCGAGCGGGTGATGCTAGTGTTGTGGGAATACTGGTTGATGAACTTCCAAACGCGCTCGCGCTCGACTTCGTCTGGGAAGAGCTTCGTCATTTTGGTGCGAAGCCCAGCCCAGCGGGGAATCATGATTCCTCCGAACGCCTCCATAAATCGCCGAACGACATTCGGGAGGCTCAACAAGCAGTCGAAGTCCCCCGCCCCCGCCTTGTCGAAGTGGTAGAGCGTCGAAAACAGATAGTGGTATTCGGATTTGAAGCGCAGAAGCTCCTTTGGGATTTCCTCCAAGACCGCTTCCCCGTCGTCTGTCCGCTTCACGTAGAAGACGCCCCAATGCTTCCAGTCGCGCTGCGGTTTCTTGGCGTGGTCGTTGCCTTCGTCATCCGCAGCCCATTCTCTGATGAGGTTGTAAAGCTCGAAGCTGTGGGTCGCAATGAAAAGCTGCCGGCAGCCGGCCAACTGAGTCTTGATCAGCGCGTAGGTGTTGAAGAGATGGCTCGCATCGAGGCTAGAGACTGGGTCGTCAACGACGACCCTCGTATCCGTTAGAGGATGTCGCCCGTCCTGAACGCGGGTGATGAAATAAGCGAAGGCGATCGCAGTTTCTTCTCCTTCGCTGAGGTTCTTGGCAGCGACGCCTCCACGGACAATCTGGAATCTCTTGTCAGCCGACACCTTGACCCGCAAATCGTCCTTGCCGAAGTATGCGAGCAGAAGCTCGTTGATCCGCTCCGCTCCTCTTACGGCTTCGGAAAGTTCCTTCTCCAGAGCGAGGATTTTGGTGTCCAACTCGGCTAACTCCTTGCCCTGTTCGGCAATCGTGGTCTTGAGGGCAGCAATTTGCTGAGTCGCCTCGTTGTATTTCTGGTCTTGAACAAATGAGGCCGCGTAGTGCATTTCGAGCTTGAGGAAAGCCTCTTCCCGCTTCTTGTCGAATTCCGCCGTGCGCCCGTTGTGCTCAGCAATGATTTTGTTTATGGCTTCAATCGCTAAAGCGATTTCATCGTCGCGGTCGTCAATTGCCGGACATTGCAGACTGGTGAACGCCTTGGTTTGTTTTGCGAGCAGAGCTTTCTCGAGCGTCGCCAGCGTGGACTTCCGCGCTTTGATTAAGTCATCGAGGCGGCCTTCCTCGGCCGTGAATGGCCCTTGCAGTTCTGTGTAGAAGTCGCCTTTGTGGTCGAGCGTGATTTGCTCCGCTTGCGCGGACTGAATCGTCCCTACCAAGGTGCTCAACTCGGTCATCAGATTTTCGTAGTCAGCAGAGAAGTGCCCGGTAAGGTGGGTGAGCAAGTCCGGCGGGAGCGGCTGGCCACAGAACTGACACGAATCTTGGCCTACGTGCAGTGGCCTGCCGTCGTTGACCCAGCTTTCGACTGCCGGGTTCTCCTTGAGTCGAGGAATTGGAGCGTTCGCCGTGACTACTTTCGCCAAGAGTACCGCTGCCCTTTCCTTGGCTCGGGCAACCGAGGAGAGCAACACCACTTTGGCGGAAAGGGCGGGCTTCTTTTCTTTCGCCTGGTAAACAGAACGACACTGCGCCAACGTTTCGTCCTCCAGCAGATAACTGTCGGGGGCGTCTTTGCACTCGTTGACCTTTGGCAGGAAGCGAGACTTGTCGTAGTTCGGCACGGCGAGCGGATTCTTGATTAAGTCGCGTGCGTAGTTGGTGAGCGCCTTGTCGATGGCTGAGCTCTTGCCATCCTTTTCTTGTTCCTTGGACACCTTGCTCGAAGCGAGCTTTTCCCGCTTTTCCTTGGTGGCTTTCAGCGTCTCCTGCTTCGCGATGTCTTCCGCGCCCAAAACGAGAATCGGTTCCGCACTCCCATTCTCAAACCTAAGATTCTCACGGACGAAGTCGGTGTTGAAAACCCGGAACACGGGCGCTGTATCCGGGGCGGACAGATCGTGGATCGTCCCGTCCTCGGCTTTGAGTTGCACTTGCGCACCGGCGAAGTCCACATGCGCCTTTTTCTGCTCAAAACACCGAAAGGCGCGCGACAAGGTCGTCTTCCCAGAATAGTTCCAGCCGTAGATCAGGTTGAACCGTTTGAATTCCGGGAGCCCAGCGGGCCACCGAAAATTATTGAAGACTGCGAACGCCTTTATGCTTTGGATAGTCCGAATCATGGCCAAAAACCATCACCTTTCAGGGCACCAGTAGAAAACAGGCATAACTCTTGTTCAGGCCGACCTGCATAAAACCCTTCCCGGCCGGCATAACGAGAAAGCGTCAATGCCGAGGGCGCGGGGCTTCTGCCACGCGGTGGTAGAGCCTCGGAGCCGGCTGGGCAGGGAACGGCGCCAACTGTGACGTCAACTATGGGTGCTGTTCCGCCCAGACGCTGTCCGGCGCGACCGGTGTTTCTGGATGATTCCCGCTAGAGCGCGTAGGGCCTCATTGGCCTGTCCCGCACTCGGAAACGCGGCCGCCACATCGGGCTCAAGCACCACCACAATACTGCCCGCGGCGTAGCGCGACGCATATTTGTTGGGCCGAGCGCGACTGAAATCGTACTCTGGAAGTATGTCATCGACATCGACCCTACCCGCTTCTCTACGTTTACGGTGCTCCTTGTTCATAGTCCCTCCGCTCGCGGGGTGTCGCCCGTCGGGCGCTTATGATGCGAATTGCTTGCGCGCGCTCCGCGAACATGATGGCAAGCAAGCGTTGCCGCCGCGAAAACCCCAGTAAGACGAAACGTTCTTCATCCACAGAGTGTCGTGGATCGCTCGCGACGCGGCCTAGCGGATCCCCAAAGGCGGTCGCTGCCTCCTCGAACGGCACTCCGTGCTTCGCGAGATTTCTCGCCGCCTTCTGCGGATCCCATTCGAATCTCAGCGCCACTGGTTATTATACCTACGCGCGTTAAGAACTGTCAGGTGCCTGACTCTCGTTTAGTCTGGCCTGGATAAAACCAGCCCTGGTCGGCCTAAGTGGAGAGCGCCGAAGCCGAGTGTGCAGAACTTCTACCACGCGGTCATAGAGCTTCCCAGTCGGCTCACCAGGGAACAGCCCCAACGGTGATCGACGATTCGCGGGTTTACCACCCGCCGCCCCCTCTTAAAACAGGAGGGGAAATTGTTCATGACGCCTAGCCTCCCGGAAATCCTCGGGCTGGCGACGAGGTTGGCTCAATTAGACTCCCACCCAACCTGCCATGCAAGTCGAAAATCTCGCGCACCGGGGCCACTTATTTCCTCATCCTTCGACATTGCGAGGCCCCATTCTGTCACCAGCAATGCCACAGCAGAGGCCAGCGCCGAGGCGCGAGGTCCTGTGCCCTGCAAGGGCACCGTAGGGTAGCCGGGGGCAACGCCCCCGGTAAACTACCAGAATAGCCTACCGACCCTGAAAGGGTCGTATTACCTGCGCCGCGGGACGCAAGACCGGCGTGACGCCACCCGAATTCGACCCTTTCAGGGTCGGGCCCTGTTGGGGGGCACGTTTTCCGGGGGCGTTGCCCCCGGCTACTTTATCCCTCCCCTTCGGGGAGGCGGCGGAGGAAGCAGCCATTCGAGAGGCTATTGCTTCACGGCAGCGAACACGCGGGTCTGCGCCACCCCGCGAGATGATTTTGGCGTTTTGAATAAGTCCCCAAAATGGGTGACTACATCCCAGAGGCAATCTGCTGAGCCACTTTCTTGACCTGATCCAGGGGAAGCAGGGTCCCTGTGAAAGTCAAAAAAGTGGCCGCCGTGCCGGAGCCTTTCCCTTTCTTAAAGCTGACAAAGTACTGGAGAGCGCCCGCCGGTCCTGTAAATGCGGCATCTCCCACCCCTTGGATGTCTGCCTTCACCGTACCTTGCATGTTTTTGGTTTGCGAATAAAGCATATCGGAAGAAAGGTTCCTATTAACCATCAGGATCAGCTTCCCATCCTTGTTGGCAAAATTCAGGTCGCCCCCTGCCCCTTTCGATGGGTCTGCGGGGACGAGTTTAATTCCATGAAGTCCAGTGATCTTCTCGACGTCCTGCACCGTCAGATACTGGGCTCCCGGTGCGGGCTTGGTCTGAGAAAAAACCGTCGAAGCACTCATAACAAACAAGGTGAACACAAACAGAACCGTCAGCCAGCGATGCATAATCACTACCTCCTTTAATTTGCGGGCGCAATTCTGAGTCTTGGTCGTGGGTGGCGCATACATTCGTCTTTTATGTATGCGCCCCACGAACACGCGCAACATCCGTGTCACCGCGTCCCACCCGTGGCCTGTCCAGGCTTGTTAAAGGTCGCCGACATAAAAGGCGATGTCGGCGCCACCCCCGGTTCCACAACCAGCCCCAACGCCTGGTGCAATGCCTTACTGCTTCACCAACTCGACGCGGCGGTTTTTGGCGCGGCCGTCCTCGCTGTCATTCGACGCCACGGGAGCGTAGGGGCCACTGCCGTAGGCCCGCAGCCTGCCGGCCGGAACCGCGTACTTCATCGTGAGCGCGGCGAGCACCGCCTCGGCGCGCCGGCGCGAAAGGTCCATGTTCAGGTCGAGCGCGCCCTGGTTGTCGGTGTGCCCGACCACATAGAGTTTCAGCTTGGGGTCGCCTTGAAGCAGCTTGGCGACCTCTTTCAGCGTCGCGTCGGACTCAGGCTTGATATCAGCCTTGCCGGTGTCGAAGTAGATCCCGTAAACGGAAGCGTGGCCGGTGCGGTTGATGTCGTTGGCCAGCGACGCGGCGTCCACCGTGATGAGGTCCGACTCCATGGGCTTCATTTCGATGACGTAGAGCTCGACATTGGGCCGGAAATTCCCGCCCTGGTCGTCAATCAGCAAGCTCATATAAACGTCGCCCTCCGGCCGCGCGAGCTTCGCCGAAACGTAATGAATCGCGTGGTCGGGTCCCCAGTAATCGTCGTATTCGCCGCTACCGTACACCCTTGCATTCGAGCTCCCCGACCCCAAGCACTCCTGCGGGCCGCAAGTAAAGAGCGTCTCAAACCCCGCCTTCTTGAGCGCGCCTTGATAGTTGCGAAAGACCTCCAGCACCGAGCGTCCCTCGGGTGCCACGTAGGTGATGCGCGTGATCTTCCCTTCCAGATGCTGGCTCTTGGTAAATTTCTCGTCAGTCAGCTTGCCGAGCGGAAGGGTGAACTCATCGAACTCTTTGGTGAGATAGCGCGTGATAACCGAGCCGGGATATCGCGAAATCAAGGGATGGTCCTTGCTTCCCTCCACGTCTTGGTCTTGTCCTGCCGCGAACAGTGCGGATAGGCCTAGCAGTAAACAGGCTACGAATACTGTGCGAATGAAAGTTGTCATAGGCTCCTCCTAGAATGAGTGATTGAGCTGGAAGCGGCGAATCCATTGGATGTAGGCCTGCTCGGTCCGGCGGGTGTAATGCCGAGTGGGCAGGACTTCCACCACGCGGTCGTACAGCCTCGCAGTCGGCTCGCCAGGGAACAGCGCCAACGGTGATCGACGATTCGCGGGTTTACCACCCCCTGGCCCTGTACCGTCTGGTGCAGGGCAGGCCCCCTCCTAAAACAGGAGGGGAAATTGTTCATGACGCCTAGCCTCCCGGAAATCCTCGGGCTGGCGACCAGAATGGCTCAATTAGACTCCCACCCAACCTGCGATGCAAGTCCAAAATCTCGCGCACGGGGGCCACTTATTTCCTCATCCTTGGGGATTGCGAGGCCCCACTTTGTCACCAGCAATACCACAATAGAGGCCGTGGCCGAGGCGCGAGGTCTTGTGCCCTGCAAGGGCACCGTAGGGTAGCCGGGGGCAACGCCCCCGGTAAACCACCAGTATAGCCTACCGACCCTGAAAGGGTCGCATTACCTCAGCCGCGGGAGGCAAGACGGGCGTGGCGCCACCCGAATTCGACCCGTCAGCTGACGGGTCGGACCTTGTTGGGGGCGGGTTTTCCGGGGGCGTTGCCCCCGGCTACTTTATCCCTCCCCTTCGGGGAGGCGGAAGAAACCAAGCTTAGACGCCGCCCAGCGCTCCTTGCCTTGGCGCATGAGAACGGCAGCGGCGGGCATGGCCGTAGCAGCACCGGCGCTGCGTGGACATTCCGTCTCTTGACGGGCGGCGGAAAGTAGGCTAGTGTAGTAAGTGGGGTTGTGGAAGAAACAGGAGTCGGGATTCAGGAGTCGCGATTTCGCAGATGGAAAAGCAGGGACAGGTGATGAGGGCAATTCTATGGTGAATAGTGGTATGTGGGAGGTGGGGAATGAAAAGCAGGGGCTAGGGGACTGGGGGACGAATGCCTGCCCACCGCTGGCGCGCCCCAGCATCACTCGCTCAATTTGTCCTGGAGCTCAAGAAAGCCCTGCCCCGAATCTCTCACCACGGAGGGGAAGGGCGGGGTGCGAGACGAACAGAGGGTTGGAAGCCGCTTTTTCGGCGGGGTTAAAACCCCGCCCTTCCGGCCGCCGAACGGAAAATGGAAGAGCATGGTGAGAAATCCGGGCTACCAACCTTGAAGAAGAATTCTTTTTTTGACCGAACGAATCGGGAATGTCTATGAAAACAAAGGACGGCTGTGGAAAACTCTGAGGTGAAGCGGGAATGTTCATGAAAACAAAGGAGATAAGAGTCGAAAGCCGGAATGTTGGTGAAAAGACAGGTAGTTAGTAGGTGGTAGGTGGGGAAAGGCCACAGTCTCGGGCAAGCTGAATTCTTCGCGCTTCGCAAATCACTCCAGCGGATGCCGCCAGCGGAGTCCTGGGAACCGGCTGTAGTCACGGTCCGTGGTGACCCACTCGCTGCCCGATTCGATAGCCAGGGCTGCCAGATAAGCATCGGGGACGAGGTTGCCTTTGACGCCTGCCGCCCGGCAAAGCCGCGTGAAGATCTCCCAATGCCGAGCGCCTGGAGTTACGACG
>Ga0208562_1000690_pt1 | contig 15844 bp, 14 predicted proteins | sample June2015DPH_16_1_3_FD_184715 | JGI IMG/M metagenome (GOLD analysis project Ga0208562, IMG submission 184715) | Peatland microbial communities from SPRUCE experiment site at the Marcell Experimental Forest, Minnesota, USA - June2015DPH_16_150... | ecosystem: Environmental > Terrestrial > Soil >... | reverse complement strand
CCCGGGAATCGCGGGCATAGTCGGCGAGAATGGCGGGCGTGCGATCGCTGGAACCGTCGGAGACGACGACGACGTCCAGCTTCGCCTGGGGATAGTCGAGCGTCAGCAGGTTTTCGAGCTTGCGGGCGATCACGGCTTCCTCATTGCGAACGACCATCACCGCCGAAACCGCGGGTGTGGCGGAGCCGCGGCGCACCGGACGCGGCGACCACCAGCTGCGCAGCCACAACCACACCGGATAGCCCAGGTAGGAGTAGCCGACCAAGGCGGCCGCGAACCAGAAGATGTATTTGATCTTCATCATTATTGCGCACGACATTATTGGGCACCTCGGCGCAACAAAACGGTCTTGACCGTTAGGAACATGATCAGAAGATCCAGACCAATCGAAGCGTTCTTGATGTAGAACAGGTCGTACTGAAGTTTTTCGCGAGCATCATCGACGGTGCTGCCGTACTTGTACTTGACCTGCGCCCATCCGGTGAGGCCGGGCCGCACCATGTGACGCACGCCGTAAAAAGGAATCGCCTTGGAGAGCCATTCGACGAATTCCGGGCGCTCGGGACGCGGGCCGACGAATGCCATATCGCCTTTGAGCACGCACCACAACTGGGGAATCTCATCGAGGCGCAAGGAACGGAGAAACTTGCCGACGCGAGTCACGCGGGAATCTTTATCGTCCGCCCACTGCGGGCCATTCGCGGCTTCGGCGTCCTGGCGCATGGTGCGGAACTTCACGACATTGAAGACACGTCCGCCTTTGCCTACTCGCGCCTGGGTATAGAACACGGGCCCCTTGGAATCGAGGCGGATGGCGAGGATGATCAGCGGAATCAAAGGCAGAGTGAGGACGAGACCAATCAGCGAGATGACGATCGAGACCACGCGGCGAACCAGGATGAATGTGGCGGTGCGGCGAAAGCCTTGGCCAAACACCATCCAGCTGGGATAGAGGTTCTCGACCTCGATTTTGCCGGACATTTTTTCCAGCCAGGTGGTGGCTTCCTCGATCTTGACTCCCCGCATGCGCAGTTGCAGCAGCTCCTGCATGGGGATGGTGCCGCGGCGATCGGGCATGGCCACGATGACGCGATGGACCTTTTGTTTGTGGACGGCTTCCATCAGGTGCGCCGCCACGGACTCGCGGGTTACCGCGCCTTCCATCTTGCCTGTCCAACCGGCGATCTCGACGCCGATTTCAGGACTCTGGCGCAGGCCCTGCACCAAGCGCTGCGCGCGCTCGTCGGTACCCAGGACGTAGACGCGCTCGACCAGAATTGGCAACTGGACCAGCCAGCTAAAGCCGAGCCGCCATCCGAACAGAGCGACGGTGAGGATGATTAGGCCGACCGCCGAAGAACCGCTCCCCAATAAGTAATTAGGCCGCACGTAGGCGACGCCCGCCAGGATGAAGGCCAGCACGCCGGGAACCATGAGCAAGCGGAAATAAAGCTCACCTTTGGTATTAAGGAGCGCGGTGTCGTAAAGGTCAAACCAGTGCGAACACAGCAATACCAGCGCCGTGACTCCGAAGATCTTGAGGTAGCCACCTTCGTAGTTGAGCACCAGGTAACTGTCTTGGCGAAGTTCGAACACTGCCCCGAGCAGGAACGAGGCCCAAACGATCAGGGCCTCTCCGATCAACAGGACCAGAGTGCGAACTGGGTAATAGACATTGAAGAGCCGGATCAACTTGGCCTCGGTTCCTCTCAGACTTGGCTGCCCACGGCCTCGCCATAGTAGTACTTCGACCGTGCGAGTTTTCCGGACGGGGCCCCGTTCAGCACAACTCCGAGCAGCAGCTTGTCCGGGAATTCTTCGCGGGCGCGCCGGGCCAAATCGGAAGGCGTCACGTTGGAGCGCACGACCATGAGGACGCCGTCGCAGGAACCGGCGACCAGTGTGGCATCCGACACGGGGATGACGGGCGATGAGTCGAGAATGATCCAATCAAACAAGGGCTCGACGCGCTGCAGAAACAGCTTCAAACGGCCGTTGGCGAGCATTTCAGGGGCGCTGGGAACGGCCCGGCCTGCGGGCAGGAAGAACAGGTTTTCCATGGGCCCGCGTTGCAGGGCGGCGAACTCGTCGCATTCGCCCAACAGATATTCGGCCAATCCCGGCGACTGGGCCGCTCCCAGGTGGCGATGCATGCCGGGGTTGCGCAGATCGGCGTCGATAAGGAGGGCGCGGCGCCCGTGCTGCCGCACCAGGACCTGGGCCAGATTGGCAGCCACGAAAGATTTCCCTTCTTTGGGAAGCGCGCTGGTCACCAGCAGGCGCTTTAGCTGCATCTTCTCGCGGATCTGATAGAGGCGGGAACGCAGGGTGCGGAACTCTTCCGCCCCGAGGCGACTGTCGTCTTCCTGGAAAAACAGCATGGTGCGCGGATCCGGACTCCATTCGGTCTGGGGGCAGCGGGCGAGCAGCGTTTCGTAATTCAACCCGGAGGCCATGGTTGGCATTTCGGTGGCTCCCAATGGTTGCAGCGAAGGCATGTTTTCGCGCTGGCCTTCGGGTGGGCCGAAGGCGGGCTCGACGTGCGTCCCCGTGGAGGCTGCTCTTTCCTGCTCGGCGCGTTTCAAAGCGTCATGGATACGGCTCATAGTTTCCTTTCCTTGGGGAGATCTTGTTGTTCGGATTGGCGCAGCCGGTCGGCCAGCGTCGCCAAGGTGCGTAAGGCTTCGACCAGATCAAACTTTTCGGAGGACGGAGGCGCCGGCGCAGTCATGGCTGCGGCGGCGTTGCCATCGGCCAGATCGAAATCGCGGGCGACCGAATCCACGACTTCGGCAGAGATTGTCTTCTTCTGATCGACAAACGCGCTGACCAGGCAGTGCTCGCAAAGCAGGTTGATGACGCGCGGAATGCCCAGCGCGTAACGGAAAATGGCGACCGCGGCGTCGGCATCGAAAATCGGCTCGCCGTTCGACCCCGCGATGCGGAGGCGCTGGCTGATATAGGACTTGGTTTCCTCAAGATTGAAAGGATGGGTTTTGGCGCGTAGCGTCAAGCGCTGACGCAACTGGCGCAACTGGGGTTGCCTCAGGCGCTGTTCAAGTTCCGGCTGTCCCACCAGAACGATCTGCAGGAGCTTCTCGGTGAAGGTCTCGAGATTGGTCATCATGCGGATCTCTTCGAGCACTTCGTCGGAAAGGCTTTGGGCCTCGTCGATGACCAGCACCGCAGTTTCACCGGCGCGATAGCGATCGAGCAGCCAGTTATAGAGGCGCTGCAGGATCTGGCTCTTCGACTGGGTATCGCAGGGAATGCCGAAATCGGCCATCATGAAATCGAGGAGTTGAGGCACGTCCATGCGCGAGTTGAAGATGAAGGCGGTCGCCACCTGCTGCAGGCGGAGCCATTCCATCAATTTATTGATCAGCGTCGTTTTGCCGGTGCCGACCTCGCCGGTGAGCAACACGAAGCCCTTGCGGCTTTGTATGCCGTAGGTCAGGCAGGCCAGCGCCTCTTCGGTGTGCCGCGTGAGAAACAGGTAACGCGGGTCCGGATTGACGTTGAACGGGTTGGCGCGAAGTCCAAAAAATTCTTTGTACATAAGCTTGCGCTAGACCTCGACGTTCTCGTGCTCTTTTGGCGATGGGGGACTACCCCGGCCCCAGAAATGGCGGCGGGCATTGCCATTGCCGTTGGCGGCTTTGTCCTCGTCTTGACCCAGCCAGGGCACGGAAATCAGGAGGGGCAGATCCATGATGGCGGCAGCATCCTTTTCGGTGCGGATCGACCTGTCACTGAACTCCAGAATGATAGCGATGAGCAGGCCGAGTCCCAGGCCGGCGCCCAGGCCGCCCGCGGCAAGAAGCGGGCGGTTGGGGAAACTGGGATCATCCGGCAGGCTAGCCGGGACCAGAATGTTCATCTGTTCGCCCTCCCGCTGGTCCTCCATGCTGGTGCCCAGTTGGGCGGAGTCTTTCTTGGCCAGCAGATCTTTGTAGAAGGCCTGAGCGTTGTCGTTGTCGCGAGTGAGCAGTTTATATTGCTCCTCGACGCCCGGGCTCATGGCGGTGCGGCTCTGGTAGACGTTAATCTGGCTTTGCAGCCTCTTCTGGTCGACTGTGGCCTGTTCGATCACGCTCTGGTACTGGTGAATCTGCAAACGGAGCTGGCGAATTTCAGGCGGTTCGGAGGCGCTGGCCTTATCGCTGCTGTCGGTGGAGTTGGCGGCTGCGGCGTTGACCTCTTTCAGCTTCTTCTCGACCTCGGCGATGTCAGCCTTGGTTTTGATCACGTCGGGGTAATCGTCGGTATAGCGCGCCTGCAGTTGCAGCAATTGCGCCTGCAGCTGGGTCAATCCTTGTTCAAGGGTCTGCGGATTGGTACTGCTCAGAGAACTCTTCCAGGCGGCCACCTGCTGTGCCAGCATGCTTTCGGTGTAGGCTTTATCCTGTTGGGCGCGGCTCAGGGTCTGGGTGGTGGCATCGAGTTGCGAGTTCAGCGACATCAGCATGCGCATGTTGTTGTCCACATCGCCGGGCAACTGACCCATGTATTTCTTCTTGAAGTCGGCCAGCTTGTTATCCTGATCGTCAAGGGCCTTTTTGGCGTCATCGAGCTGGCGGCCGAGAAATTCGGTGGTGCTCTGGGCGACTTCGGCGCGAGATTTCAGGTTTTGATTCACGATCGCCTCGGTCAGGGCATCGCAGATTTTTTGGGCGCGGGTCGCGTCGCTACCGGTGAAGTTGACATTGAAGCCGGGCACCGGCTCGTCGGTGGCATGGGACTTCATTCTCTTGGCGGCGGCAACTCCCGCCTGGTTAGCGGCCGCGCTCATCGAGGTGATCACGGGATCCACCGACACATTGAGCTGGATGTCTTCGATAAGCTTGTCTTCGATAAGCTTGTCTTCTTCGGCAGGCTTGACGAGGCCGAGGGTCTTAATCATGGAACGGAGCCTGCTGGGGCTCAGGACCTGCTGGCTGAGGGTCTGGATGCGCTGGGTAAAATCGGCAGTGATGACCGGCTGGACGTAGTTGTCGGGCACCTTCTGGCCTTCCACCAGAACCGTGGACGTGGAGGTATATCTCGCCGGGAAGACATAAGAGACCAGGAAGCCCGCCAGCGGGGCAAGCAGGGCCGGGATCAAAATGACTTTAAGGCGGCGCCGCAGCATTGCCAGATAATCGTCCATCGTCAGTTCGCGATTTTCACTCATACTGTTCACCAATCCGGCCACCCGAGGCGGCCAAGAAATTATTCGATACGAGTCGGCGTGGGGTGCCATTCCACCCCAATGGCGCCGACGTGCCGCTGAGCACTCGTGCCGCTGCTACCAGGCAAGTTAACCGGAGTATCACCCGGCGTATCAAAGGCCACCTCGTCGAAGCGATACGCGGCAAAGAAGTCGTAGGTACGTCCCAGGTGTTTGCGGAGGACAGCTCCGGCAGAGCCTTCGTTGTAGCTGGACGCATTCACGCCCACAGGCACGCCCCCAAACTCCAGATTCTGGAGTCTCTTGTTACTGGAGTAGCCCAGATTGCCATAGAAATCCCAAGTACGTCCCAGTGGGCGTGTATACCCGAAGAGCGCAGCCTGGGTGTTGGCGCCGGCGAAGAAGCCCGATCCTGCCGAGGTGAATTTTTCGTAGGTCGCAGACAACGCCCCATGGCCTAACTTGTAGCGCAGCTGAACCCGCGCGCTCACCGACCATAGTTTGAGGTAGCCAGCTTGTTCCAGGTCGGTGTACTGCGGACCGGCTCCGGCAATCAAGCTCATCCTGCCGCTGATGATATGGCTCCAGCGCAGATTGAAGACTTGGTTATAAATCTGGCCGCCGGTATTCTGCGGGAATTGAAATAGCTGAAAAGCATAGACTGCGCCGATCTGATCGCGACGCGAAACCAGACGGCTGTATCCGCCCTCAATTGTGAACTGGTCGCTGTTGATCAGGCATGTATCTCCTGGAATCGAGCAATTCGCGGAATCGTAGAAATGAGCGTTGCTAAATCCGCCCGCCACGGTAATGGCGGAGACCGGACTGAGAGCCTGAACCGCATCGAGAATCGCCGTGTTGGCGAGCCGGGGGATGTTCCCGACCGAACCGAACTGACTGTTGCTAAGAGTACCGGGCAAAACACTGCCCTGCATTCCGATGCCCATGGTGCCGGTGGCAAGACCGAACCCCGGGACGCCACCATAGCTGCCGAGGGAAAAGGACCCGTCGGGCAGGTAACTGAAGGCGTCCCGCAGCGTCACCTGGCCAGTTCGCCAGCGCGTCACGGCCTCCAGGCCGGCGGCGTGCAATTGCGTCACATCATAAGGACTGGCGTAGAACGCTCCGCCGCCGAGGTATTCGAGAAAGAGATCGCTCTTGGGCCAGAATTGCTGGAGGTCGAAAGCTCCGAGAACGCGGGTGACAGACTCTAAACCGGTGTTGCCGAACTGGTTGCCCGCGTTCGTATCCGCCGCTTCGCTCACTTGCAAAGCTGGCGAGACAAAGCTGCGGCTGGCCGTATGCAGTTCGAGCGAGGGCTCGTCCAGACCAGATACCGGAGGGTTCTCCGGGCTCAACATCGGCGCGTTCTGGCCGAAGGCCGGCGCCGGAGTGGTCTCTGGCTGGGGCTGGGAACTATTCTGGGCGTTCGCGCAGACGCTCATGCTGAGAACCAGCAGCGCCCATCGGATTGTTCGCATTCTTGCCATGCTTTTCATCCGTAGATCCTTTACAGGACCGCATTTCCGTTACGGGACAACAATTGTATCCCCCGGCTGCAATACATAATTCTGTCCGATCTGTTCACCTTTGACCAGCTTGCGGTAGTCCACCGGCATTTTCTGCTGTTTGCCGTTCTCGGTGCGCAGGACGTAAATGCGCTTGGTGTTGGCAAACTGGCTTAATCCGGCGCTGGACAACGCTTGCAGAATGGTCATGTTGGGCAACATCGGCATGGCCCCGGTATGCAACACCTCACCGACCAGGTAAATCCGCTTGCTGTTGATGGAAGTTACGACCACGGTGACGCGCGGGTCGGCGATGTATTTTTTCAGCTTCTCCGTCACCGAAACGGCCAACTGCTGAGGCGTCAGGCCTGAGGCCTGCACATCGTTGAGCAGGGGAAGAGAAATTTTGCCATCCGGACGCACCGGCAAAGTGGCAGTCAGGTCGGCTTCTTTCCACACGGCTACGTGGAGCACGTCATCGGGCCCGATGACATACTCGGGTCCGGTTTGGCTGCTGGAAGCCGCATTCGTTGTCTTGTCGGAAGCGGTCTTGCTGGGAGCGGGATTGGCGGCGGGCTGGGCAGGCGCATCCTGGGCCAGCGCGATGCTGCCGATCAGGAACAGTGCCGCAACCACCGCTTTCCATGTTGATTTCATATCTTCTCCTTCTCTCAGGTTTCAAGGTCGAATCGCGAAACTCTGAAACCTTGAAACTTTGAAACCCTGCCATCAGGCCCCGTACTCTTCGTACCCAATCTGCTTTAGCTTGTAAAGAAGCGCTTTGTAGCTGATCTGCAACTCCTGCGCGGCCCGGCGCCGGTTCCAGCGCGTGCGAGCCAACACCTGAAGGATGAGCTCCCTCTCGGCCTCGCGGGAAGCGGCGCGCGCCGCATCTTTGAGGGAAATTTTCTCGCCATTGCCGCCGCGATCGACGCGCCGCAAAAGAGAGCGCAATCCTCCCATGGCCAGCGTTTCATCGCCGAGCGCGACAATGGCTCGAGCCGCGTCTTTCAGTTCGCGGATGTTCCCCGGCCAGCTATATTCCAGAAAAAAGTTTTGCGTCTCGGGACTGAGCGCCGGCACGGCCCGGCAAAAATCACGGGCAGCGGCCGAAAGGAACCAATCGCGCAGAACCGGAATATCTTCCTTCCGCTGGCGCAAGGGAGGCAACCGCAAACAAACTCCGCTGATTCCATAATAGAGGTCCTCGCGGAACTTGCCGGCCTTGACTTCGGGCTCCAACTCGCGCGAGGTTCCGCAGATGTAACGAGGCACACGGCGCTGGTCATCGCTATTGCCTTTGCCACTCAAACCAATCTGGCGAACCAGCTCCTTCTGGGCCGCTGCGGCGAGGTCTCCGACTTCCTGAAGATAGACGGTTCCACCTTGACCGTCGCGAGCAGCCAGAATTTCTGCGCTGGCTTCATGACCCTGATGAACCTGAAACGCCTCCGCAGCGCGGCTGGAAAGAGCATGAATCCGCGCCGCCGCCGCCGCCTTGCCGGAACCGTGCTCGGCCACCACCAGCACGGGAACATCATTCTGCGACAGCTCGAGGATCACGGCTTCGACGGTGCGCATGCCGGCGCTGACGCTTTCGAGCCAGACTCGAGCGCCGCCGCTTTGCGATGCTCCGGCAGTTGCCAGGATTTCGGTTCTGTCGAGACCCATGCTGTTTCGCTTCACCATTTCGCGACCAAGACAGCGGGGGTGAGACGTCTTGGACAAAGGCTTATGCAGTTTAGAGCACACGCGCTGCCAATCCGGCCAAAATGGCCGCGATCCACTAGAACAATATATACTTATGTTTCAATTACTTGCAATCGAGACTCTCGATGGCGACGTGGCTTATGCGTCACCACATTGCGGGCAAATGGGAAAATTATTGCCCACATCGTAGGTAATCTGTTGGGATTGCTTTCCATTGTCTTGGGGATAAAGTCCCAACTGCCTGCAAGCAATAGACGCTGCGCCGTAGCTCTCTTCAGAGCCTGTCTCTTCCCGTCAACAACCACTCGATTGTTTTCCCCGATGCGCGCGCTAAGCGAAGGAGCACAGTCGCACCAATCTCGCTGTTCCCCTGCTCGTATCTGGAGAGCTGTCCCTGGCTGACACCGAGTTCATGCGCAAACTGCGCCTGGTTAGCCTCGAACCCACGAATCTCACGTACGCGGCGTCCAACCGCCCTCCAGTCGATTTCGGGTTTTGGTGAAGTCGGCATAATTAGGCTTGACGAATTGCAGGTATGCATATAACATGCATATGTACATTTACATACAGTGCCCGCTTCCTTAACTACTTTATACCGATATGAGGTTCCGAAGTAATCGTCTAGTCAGATACCCGGCGAAAGGATGGCAGAGATGGAAACGAGTTCTACCCACAAGAAAATACACAACTCGAGATCTAATAAACCCCTTGTTGACCCCGCTGGCTTAGCGAAGCGCCATCGGTTTTCTGTCGAAACCGGCGACCTCCTATGGCTTGATGGCCACTGGTACGTGACTCATTCCGGTCTCATTCGCCTGGCCCGGCGAAACCACTGCGCTGGCATCCATGTCGAACCAGTTTCAGAGTTCTCACATCCATCAACTTCAAGATGGGTATTCAAAGCCACGGTTTACAAGTCAAGAACTTGCAGGGGTTTCGTCGGCTACGGCGACGCCGACCCGTCCAACGTCTCCCCACTCGTCCGCGGCGCAGAGATGCGCGTAGCCGAGACCCGAGCGGTCAATCGCGCCCTGCGCAAGGCATACGGCATCGGCATCTGCTCGGTCGAGGAGATCGGATCAGTTCCGAAGACTGGCGAGAAGCTCCCGCCACAGAATGCGAACGGCAATGGGAACGGCGCTGGCCCCAAGGTGCGGGACCGTCTCTGCCAGATCATCCGCCAACACCAGCTCGATCCCGAACTGGTAAAGACCTATGCCGTCGACTTCTGTGGCACGAAGACGCTCAGAGATGCCAGCAGGGAGCAAGTTGAGAACTTCGTCCAGCAACTCGGCGACTGGGCCGAGAAGGACCGCAATGCCCTGCTCTGCCAGCTCAACAGCTACTCGCATCCGAAACAGGGGGTGGCCGCATGAAACGCCAAGTCCCTGGTCTCGCCGAAACTGCCCGCGATTCTCGGCCGGAGATTCCCGCCGGGGTCTTCCTGGTCCGGGTTGATGGCGCCCAGTTCCGCTGGCATGCCCACAAACCGTTCTACGTCCTCCGACTCTCCATCCTTGAACCCCGCACTCTGGCCGGGCAGTCCATCGTCGGTCGTCTTTACTGCACGCAAAAAGCGATGTGGAAGCTCGGATGGTTCCTGCGGGATTTTCTCTATGACCCGGAACTTCTGGCCCACGAACAGGTCGACGAGAAGGCTTTGCCCGGACTCCGCGGCGTGGTGAAGATCAGCCACACCGTGATCAACGGCATTTCGCTCATCAACCTCGACGGCTTCGCTCCGGCCAGCCAGTGGGAAGAACTGTCTGCCGTTCCGGTATCGAGTGTCTCTCGCTCCAACACCGAGGAGGCTACCCGATGATCTACTCCTACACACAGATCAGCCAGTACCTGAGCTGCCCGCGCCGTTACCGGCACCGCTACCTCGATGATTGGCAAGAGAAAGACACGCGCGCCGCCATGCTGTTTGGCGTGGCCTTCGAACAGGCCGTCGCCGCCCTGTTTCGCCGGGAAGACCCGGCGGCTGTGCTGTTCGAGCAGTGGGGCGTGTGCCAGGACATGGGCCTGGCCTACTCCGGCAACGACACCTGGGACCACATGCTGCAACAAGGCATCCAGTTGCTTGAGCGCTTCGCCCAGGACGGCCGTGTTCGCATTCGCCGCCCTCGTTCCACCCAGCAGATTCAGTTCAATCGGACACTCGGTTCTGGCAACAATTTCGTAGCTTACGTCGATGCCATTGGTGAACTGAACGGCACGCCATGCGTTCTGGAGTGGAAGACTACCTCGGCACGATATCCAGAAGAGCCCGCCGGCATTTCCGCACTGGATCCACAACTCGTCTGCTATTCCTGGATGACGGGCATCGACGAAGTTGCCCAGGTTGTTTTCGTGCGCAAGCGGCTGGTCGAAGTTCAGTATCTCCGGGCCACCATTTCTGACGAGCAGCGGCAGGAGTTCGCAACCCTGGTCGATGACACCGTCCGACGGATTGAGTCCGGGCTGTTCTTGCCGCATAGCGGCATCCGCTTCCCTCAGAATCCTTGCACAACCTGTCCCTTCCTCGGCCTCTGCCTCGACAAGCCCGAGCTGGTCGAAGCCGGCCTTGTGCGCAAACCCGGAGTTGATCTTGGTCTGTTTGACGAACTTTCGTTTTAGGCCGATGCCGATGCCGCCCAAACTGAATCGCAAGCGTGCCCTCTTTGTTCTGACCAAGATCGACGAGATCTTGGCGTGGGAAAAGCAGAAAGAGATGGAGCGCGACACCCGCTTTGTCGAACTCGGCAGGTATCTGTGCGAGGTGCGGGCGGGACAGTACTGGAGGCTCGAGAACCTGAAGTCGTTTGACGAATTCCTGGCGAGGCGGTTCTCGGAATCGAGACGGAAGGCGTACTACCTGATGTCCATCCACGAGCATCTGCCACCGCAGGCGCGGAAGGAACTGAAGGAAATCGGCTGGACGAAAGGGCGGGAGTTGGCGAAGCTGGCGCGGGCGGAGGGTCAGCGCTTCGATTGTGCACCCTGGGTGCACAAAGCCCGCTCCATGCCAAGAGAAGAGTTCATGCGGGAGGTGGAAAAGGAACTGACGGGGAAGGAAACGGAGCCGTCAGAGCTGATCTATTTCAAGGTCTACAAGAGCCAGATCCCGGTGATCGAACAGGCGATCGAGACGGCAGCTCTCATGCTAGGCACGGACAAATCGCGCGGGTACTGCCTGGAGATGATCTGCGCCGACTTCCTTGCAGGAGCGCACCTGGACAATGGCAACCCGGAGATCCTGCTCCACTCGATCTCACGCTACTACAAGTTCTTGCCCGGCGAACAACGGCAGGCTTTCCTCGAAAACCTGCGTGAGAAGACGTCGTGAGAATGATGCGCCCAAAAGCCGATCCCTCGCGGCTGGACCCTTTGTCGTACGAAAGTTTGCGCCAGCAGATCCTGCGTCGCGACGGCTGGCGGTGTCAATTGTGCGGCACGATGTCGAATCTTGAGGTGCACCACAGGGAATTCCGCAGCCATTCGGGGCCCGACTCAGAAAAGAACTTGATCACGCTGTGCACAGCATGTCACGCCGCCGTGCACTCAGGTTAAGAGGTTACGCAGCTGCTTGCAACTGGACCTCGGCTTCCGACAAGAAGTTTCGGAATCAAGCACAGATTCCCAAACAAGTGAGGGGAGATGGTCGACGTTTTTTACGGCGGTCGGCCTGTCTATAGCGAAGCTGTTTGTTCGCGCAGAATGACGCGTGGTTCAAAGTTCGCTTGACTTCGTAGTTCGCGGTTTCGAAGTTGAGGCATTTCGCGTGTGGTACTGCCCGTGGCCTAAGGGCATTCGAAAACGGCTGCAGCTTTTTGTGTGCGTGCTCTGTGCTATTTGTTGGCGGTGGATTTACGCCCAACGGGCATCGTCGTAATCGGCGAGAAGAAAACGTCTGCCGCGCCCGAGACTCATCCCGAGCAGCGCGGGTTTCCACCGGCTTACCAACGGCAATAGATTTCGAAGATAGTTGGCCTGTTCGCTACTTCGCCTGCACCTCGACCGCACCTGCCAAGTGCATGGGCGTTTGTGAGCGATCTCCGACCTCGAACGTTTGCCCCTTCTTGAGATATCCCGCTAGCACGGCGGGCTCGGCCCAGTCCAGATCGGAGCCGTCATCAATTGCGATGATGGTGGACGAGCCAGGAATTACATTCGGCAGGCTAAAACTTCCGTCGAGATCGCTCTCGTCCCGGCGAAGGCGATCGCGATTCGCTTCCGGATTCTTAGGCACCAGAACGATCATCGCGCCGGAAACCCCTTTCCCAGCTCGCTTCGCGAAGCCTTCGACGATGACCGAGCCTCCCACCAGCGAGAGTGCAATGGTGAGTGACGCGCCCGGAGGCACGTTCAACGAATGTCCGGAAATTGTTCCGGCCTCCGACGCGATGCGAACCACCGAATACGATTGCGTCGTGGAGCCCGCTGCGACGTCATATTTGCCAGGAATGACGTCCGAAAAATTGGCCTCGCCTCGGCTTCGGTGGCGTCCCCGTAGTAGTGTCCCACGTCAGCAGAAATGGGACAGTTTGAGACCGGGAACCTCGGTTCCTGCACCATTGGGACAGCTGAAAGCCCTGCCCGGCGATAAGAAATGAGGGCTTATTGCGAAACGAACCCAATAAGCCCATTGTTTTCAGTCTGAGGGTAAGGGAACGCGGGCTGCCATGAGAACCTACTTAATAAATCCCACGCTCAAGGACCAGACCAAGTTCATCTGTGAAGGACGCTGCATGCAAAAGGCGTCCTCCTGGGCCGCGGTCTGGCCGCCCATCAGTCTGGCATTGCTCGGAACCCTGGCCGAAAAATGGGGCCCGGTGCGCTTGATGGATGGCGACGTGGAAAGCCTAACGATGGATGAACTGCTTGCTGACATGCGGGCTTTCGCCCCCGAGATTGTGGTCGTCAACACCGGTTTCTGGTAAGTTCCTACCAGCAAATTCCTTCATAGGTTCGGGCGCCTTCTGGACGCCGCGTCTTATCGAGATGGATGAGGTCAATCACTATCTGTTCAGGCCGAAGGTACTTGGCGAGCCGATCTTTGCTCGCCGATTTGTTGCCTAGGATCACGACTTCGGCGGCACTTAGTACGCCTTCTAAGTCGGTAGAGAGCACCGATCCGATATGCGGGATAACCTCTTCAATGTACTGGCGATTGGCGCCAGCTAGGTGGCCGAGAGAAACGTCCTCGTCCCACACTTTGACATCGAGGCCCTCGCCCAGGAGGCGTTTGATCAACTGCACCTGCGGGCTCTCGCGCAGATCGTCAGTGCCGGTTTTGAAGCTCAGGCCGAGCTGCGCGATTTTCTTTTTGCCGGTGCTCATCACCATTTCCACGGCGCGATCGACGTGCGCGGCGTTGCTCGGCATGAGGGATTCGAGCAAGGGAAGCTTGAGATCGAGTTCTTTGGCTTTGTAGGTGATGGCGCGCAGATCCTTCGGAAGACACGAACCGCCGAAGGCGAAGCCCGGGGAAAGATATGCGGCAGAAATGTTCAGCTTGGTGTCGGAGGTGAAAATCTTGGTGACCGCGTGCGCGTCGACGCCGAGATGCTTGCACATGGTCCCCATTTCGTTGGCGAAGCCGACTTTCAGCGCGTGATAGCAGTTGGAAAAATACTTGACCATTTCGGCGACGGGAATGGTCGTCTTGTAAAGAGTGCCGGGAGTGTTCTTGTAGAGTTCGCACAGCGGCGCCAGGTGGCTGGCGTCGCTCGCTCCGAGAATGGTATAAGGCGGGTTCAGGAAGTCGGCGACCGCGCTGCCTTCGCGCATGAACTCAGGGTTATAGCAAACCGTGAAATCCTGGCCACACTTCTTGCCGCTTTCTTTTTCGAGGATGGGGAGCACCACCGTTTCGGTCGTTCCGGCCAGCACCGTGCTGCGCAGAACAAAAATGTGCGGCGATTTTTTCTGGCGGATAGCGGCGCCGATTTCCCGGGCAACGTGTTCGATGTGGTTGAGATCGAGCTTGCCATTTTTCAAGCTGGGCGTTCCGACGCAGACGAACGAGACTTCGGAATTCAGCACGGCCTCGGTGGCGTCGGTGGTCGCCTGTAGCAGCCCGGCGCGGTGCGCTTCGGCGACCATTTCGCTCACGCGCGCTTCGATGATCGGGGTACGGCCCGAGTCCAGCATCTCGACTTTGGCGCGGCTCACGTCGACGCCGATGACTTTGTGGCCCATGGAGGCGAAACAGGCCGCCGATACCGATCCGACGTATCCCAACCCAAAAATGCTAACGGACAAGCCCAAGGGAATTCTCCTGGCAATCGAGTATCTGGGGGCTGCTCGGTGGCACTATGAACTATACCAGCCCCTTGTCAAACCGTAGCAAAAGGGTAACTGCTGGGGCAATAGTGGCTTCCTCAGCATGTAAGATAAGGGAATCTGTGCCTTCTGGATGGCAAAACAAGCTGGCGCGCGTGTCCCGGATGGACTGGGAAGAGGTGCGGGTGCGCGTGGGGCAGGAATTCCACAAGCAGAACGACCTGCTCATGCACCGGATGGGCGTGCGTACTGGTGCGATTCGGCTGAACACGGATTCGGCGGCGCGGCCGTGGCAATTCTTTTTTTCTGGCAGTGAAAGTTCAGCACGCGCGGAATTAGTGCGCAATCATCTGCCCGACGAAACAGCCGCAGTTCTGCGCGAGGCCGATGAGATTTGCGGCCATCGTTTTCGCCTGCTGGGCTACGAGAATCTTGACTGCACTCTTGACTGCGGTAGTGGCAGAGACAAAGAAAAAGACAAAGACATCGACTGGCATCTCGATCCCGTACACGGAAAGCGCGCGCCGCTCGATCCGTGGTTCAAGATTCCTTTTCTTGATTTCGCGGTGGTGGGCGACCACAAGATCACATGGGAATTGAACCGGCACCAACACCTGGTGACGCTGGCCAAGGCGCGCCTGCTGAGTGGGGACGAGAAGTACACGCGCGAGTTGATGGCGCAGTGGTGCAGTTGGATCAAGGCGAACCCGTATCCGTTAGGGATCAATTGGGGAAGCACACTGGAGGTTGCCTTCCGCAGTTTGTCGTGGATCTGGGTGGACCAGTTGCTGGCGGGAGCGGCCGAGCACGCGGAGTTTCGCTCGGAACTAGCGCAGGCGCTTGCGTTTCACGGTCGTTACATTGAGCGCTATCTATCTACTTATTTTTCTCCGAATACGCACCTGTTGGGAGAAGCGGTGGCGCTGTTCTTTCTGGGCACTTTGTATCCGCAAATACCGAGGGCTGCGCGCTGGAAAGAATCCGGGTGGCAGATTGTGCGGCGCGAGGCGGAGCGGCAGGTGCGTCCAGATGGCGTTTACTTCGAGCAATCGTTGTACTACCACGTTTATGCGCTCGACTTCTTTTTGTATGCGCGGTTGCTCGCGGCTCGGAATCGAATGGAAATTCCTCCGGCGTATGACGCGGTGCTGGGACGAATGCTCGATGTGGTCGCGGCCCTCGCGCAGGC
>Ga0208562_1000670_pt1 | contig 16233 bp, 17 predicted proteins | sample June2015DPH_16_1_3_FD_184715 | JGI IMG/M metagenome (GOLD analysis project Ga0208562, IMG submission 184715) | Peatland microbial communities from SPRUCE experiment site at the Marcell Experimental Forest, Minnesota, USA - June2015DPH_16_150... | ecosystem: Environmental > Terrestrial > Soil >... | reverse complement strand
TACTTCTGGCAAGCTTCTTCGGTAGAGAACATCGACTGGAACTCGCGTAAGGTTTTCGCAAACGCTGGGCGCGGCATGCCCATATACTACTAATTGGGGCTTGCTGAAACAACCGGATAAGCATGAGGCGGCTAGAGGCGCCGCAGTGCTCAGAACGATGGCGCAGGTTAGGAGTAGAAGTAGTCTCTTCATCGAGATGCCCCTTTTTAATCCTTTTGACCTTTCTAGCACGGGGAGGGAGTCTCCTACTACTGTACGAAGGTACCTTGTAGCGAAGTAGCAATGGGGGGGGGAGGAGAGTAATAAGTTTTCGGTTATCAGTTTTAAGTTTTCGGAAAAGGCGAGGAGAAGGGCTCTTACGCAGAGAACAACCCGACGGGGTGGGGCAGGGGCCGGCGGGGCCTGCACGAGGCAGATAACCCAAGAAAAGGCCTCAGGCCTGAGCCACAGGGGCGAGCAGAAGAGAAAGGCGGCAGGGCTCCCGCCAGCAGGCGGCGGGCTGAAAAGAGCGCGGACTCGCCCTGCGCGACATGAGGAGGGGACGGTGGGTGGGAGATGAATTACAGTTTGTCGGCGGGGCATGCAGTTGTAAAAGCGGCGGCAAGCCGCCGCACTCCAAGAAATAGCGGAGGAGCCAAGACTACCCAAGAGAAGGCGCCCACCTCAGAAGGCGGCCGCTACAAAAGCGAGAGGGGCGGTGTGGTAGAATGAAGGATTAATTTAATGGGAAAGTAGCGGAATGGCGGAATTTCCACTCATCGAAAACACACAATTTGAGCCGGATGACGAGTACCGCCCGGAACCGGAGCCCGAGCCGCCGCCACCGGCGTGGACGGACGGGAGCCTGCGGATTGGCATCCACACGTCCATTGCGGGGAGTTACCTGAACGCGTTGGAATCGGCCAGGAAGCTGGGGTGCAACGCGCTACAGATTTTTTCAGCGAGCCCGCGGATGTGGCAGGGCGCGGTAGCGCGCATTCCGGAGTCGGATGCGAAGGCGTTTCGCGCGCGGCGTGAAGAGTTGGGGTTGGGGCCGCTGGTGATTCATGCGAATTACCTGGTGAACCTGGCGGCGACGCAGCCGATGCTGCGGACACGATCGATCCAGGCGTTTCATGAGGAGTTGGTGCGCGGGGTGGTGCTGGGCGCGGATTTTCTGGTGGTGCACCCGGGGGCGCGCGGGGAATCGTCGATGGAGCAGGCGATTGCGGCGATTGTGGAGAGTGTGAAACAGGCGGCACGGCAGGTGCCGCTGCGGTATTTGCGGATATTGATTGAGAACACGGCGGGGATGGGCACGGCGGTGGGGTCGCGGCTGGAAGAAGTGGCGCAGATTGTGCGCGGGCTGCGCGATTTGGATGGCGGGGCGTGCCTGGATACGGCGCACCTGTTCGCGGCGGGGTACGACATTCGCAGCGAAGAAGGATTGGCGAACACCATCGGGCAGATTGACCGGACGATCGGGCTGGAGAATGTGCCGGTATTCCATGTGAACGACTCGAAGATACCGCTGGGCGGGCGCGTGGACCGGCACGAGCATATCGGCAAAGGAAAGATCGGCGAGGCGGCGTTTGCGAGGATTTTGCGGCACCCGCGATTTGGGGCGGCGGAGCCGGAGGGCTTGGCGGGGCGGGCGTTTTTGCTGGAGACGCCGATTGATGATCTTGGAGATGACCGCCGGAATGTGGCGAAGATTTGGGAGTTGGCGGGAGTTGAAGGGCCGGCGGCGGAGAAGGGATTTAGCATGCTGACGGCGGCATTGAAGAAGATTCGGAAAGGCATGGAGAAGAAGGGGAAGAAGAGCGCGGCGAAGAGTAAAAAGGCGAAGAGAAAGGCTAAGAATTAACGCAGAGTTCACAGAGAAGAGAAGACTAAGAGGAAGAGGGATTCCTCGCTTCGAAGACTCCGCTCGGAATGACGAAGCGCGGGCGGGGTGGGGCACCCGCGGGATGCGGTGGAAAAGGCGGGAACGGATACTTCAGGGGCTAAAGCCCAAATGACTTTGCATGAGTTACGTGGGGGCCCTTCGCAGCTCAGGGTAAACTGAAGCCCCCACCTCCTAAAGAGGCGGAGGGAAAAGGGACCCGTGGCGGACTATAACCCGCAGGCGATAGAGAAGAAGTGGCAGAAACGTTGGGAAGAGAATCGCGTCTTTGAGAGTGAAGCGGAACTGACAGAGACTGAAGACCCAGAGAAGAAAAGGCCAGAGGGATTCCTCACTACGCAGACTCCGCTCGGAATGACGGGGTCTGGACAGGGTGCAGCACCCAGCGGAGTAACCCAAGACCCACCCTTAGAAAGCAAGGGTGGGGCACCCACAACCCAAGATAGGAAAACCCAAGACCCAGGTGCAAAATCGGCACCTGGGGCACCCAGCGGAAAAACCCAAGAGAGACAGAAGAAGCCGAAATACTATGTGCTGGAAATGCTGCCGTACCCCAGCGGGACGCTGCACATGGGACACATGCGCAACTACACGATTGGGGATGTGGTGGCGCGTGTGAAGAGGATGCGGGGATTCAACGTGCTCCATCCGATGGGGTGGGATGCGTTTGGCTTGCCCGCCGAGAACGCCGCGATCAAGAACCATACGCACCCGCGGGAGTGGACGAATAAGAACATTGCGGAATTTCAGAGAGTGCTGCGGCGGTTTGGGTTCAGCTACGACTGGCGGCGGGAGATTTCCACGTGCGAGCCGGAGTATTACCGTTGGAACCAGTGGTTTTTCCTGCGGATGCTGGAACGGGGGATTGCGTACAAGAAAAAGAGCCGGGTGAACTGGTGTCCGAAGTGTTGCACGGTGCTGGCGAACGAGCAGGTGGTGAACGGCGGGTTCTGCTGGCGGCACGAGGATACGCGCGTGGAGGCGCGGGACATCGAGCAGTGGTTTCTGAGGACGACGGCGTATGCGGAACAACTGCTGGAGGATTTGAGGGAGTTGGAGGGTGGATGGCCGGAACGGGTCATCACCATGCAGAGGAACTGGATCGGGAAGTCGCTTGGAGCTAAGGTTTGGTTTGATGTGGCGGATGTGACGGGCGCCGGAAAGATTGAGATATTTACTACGCGGATTGACACGATTTATGGGGCTAGCGCGATTATTTTGGCGCCGACGCATCCGCTGGTGGGGAAGTTGATTGCGGGCGCGGAGAATCAGCCGGGGCAGGAAGCGAAACTGGCGGAGATGAAGCAGTCGTCGGTGAAGATGGAGGATATCGCGACGGCGGAGAAGGACGGATTTTTTACCGGGCGGCATGCGGTGAATCCGTTCAATGGGGAAAAGATTCCGATTTGGGTGGGGAACTTCGTGCTGCTGGAATATGGAACGGGCGCGATTATGGCGGTGCCGGCGCATGATGAGAGGGATTATGAGTTTGCGAGGAAATTTGGGTTGCCGATACCGGTGGTGGTGAGGAAGGCCGTTGAAAGTTCAAAGTTGAAAGTTGAAGGTAAAGGCGAAGAGAAGAGTAAAGATAACGCAGAGGCGCAGAGAACGCAGAGGATCGCAGAGGAAGAGAAGAGAAAGCAAGAGGGGGAGAACCCAAGAGCACAGTCAGGAGTGACTGTGCCACAAGAGGCGTTTACGGAGTATGGGGTTAGCGTGAATTCGGGGGCGTACACGGGGCTGGAAACAGTGGCGGCGATTGAGAAGATGGCGGGGGACGCGGAGGCAGGCGGATTTGGAAAGAAGGAGACGATTTACCGGCTGAGGGATTGGGGGATTTCGCGGCAAAGGTATTGGGGCACGCCGATTCCCGTGGTGTACTGCGAGAAGGATGGGATGGTGGCGGTGCCGGACCAGGATTTGCCGGTGCTGTTGCCGGCGCATCCGAAGCTGACGGGAGAAGGGCAATCGCCGCTGGCGACCGATCCGGAGTTCCTGAATACGAAATGTCCGAAGTGCGGCAGGGCGGCTCGACGGGAGACGGACACGATGGATACGTTCGTGGATTCGTCGTGGTACTTCTACCGGTATTGCGATCCGAGAAATGATCAGGCGCCGTACGATTCGGCGAAAGTGGGCTACTGGTTTCCGATTGACCAGTACATCGGCGGGATCACGCACGCGATTTTGCACCTGCTGTACTCGCGGTTCTGGTGCAAGGTGATGCGCGATCTGGGATTGATTACGCATGACGAGCCGGCGGCGCGGCTATTCACGCAGGGCATGGTGTTGAAGGGCGGAGAGGCCATGTCCAAGTCGAAGGGAAACGTGGTGGGCGCGATTGACATGGCGGAGAAGTTTGGGGCGGATACGGGAAGGCTGTACACATTGTTTGCGGCGCCGCCGGAGAAGGACTTGGAGTGGAGTGAGGAGAGCATTGAGGGGGCGTGGCGATTTTTGAATCGGGTGTACCGGTTGGTAGAGAAGCATGCGGCGTCGCTGCAAGGCGTCAAGAATTGGGATTTCAATCCAAATGGCATGTCAGAAACGGAAAGAGAGTTGATCCGTTTTACATACCAGACTATGCAAAGAGTCACACAGGACTTTGAGACACGATGGCACTTTAATTCGGCGATTGCACAGATCATGGAATTGACTAACGAGATTTATGCCTGTGAACTACTGGAGCAAAATGTTCGCCCTGAAATACGACGGGAAGTGCTGCAAATCTTGACACTATTATTGGCCCCGATGACCCCCCATCTGGCGGAGGAGCTGTGGGAAATGTTAGGGCACGTGGATGGGTTGTGGAATGCAAGTTGGCCGGGCTTTGTAGAAGAGCAAGCGCAGCTTGCGAAGAACGTGGAAGTGGAAATCGTGGTGCAGGTGAATGGCAAGGTGCGAGGCAAGGTGAAAGTTGCGGCTGGTGCTTCGCAAGACGAGGTGTTGAAGTTGGCGCAGGGGGAAGGGAACATAAGCGCGCAAATCGGAGGGAAAGCAAGCGTGAGCGTGCACGTTGAAGGAAAAACGAGCATGAGTGCACTTATTGAAGGGAAATCGACCGTGAGCGCGCATCTTGAAGGGAAGAAGATTGTAAAGGTGATATATGTTCCGGATAAGCTGCTGAATATTGTGGTGGGGTGAAAAAGATATTCACCACAGAGGACACAGAGTTTGCAGAGAAGAAAAGGGCTTTACCGCAAAGGTAGCGGAGAGATTGGGGATACGGTTCAAGAATCAAGAGAAGAGAGTTTGGGTTGCTGGATCGCAAGAGCCCACCCTTCGCATAGTGCGCGAAGGATGGGGCACCCTCAAGATCACGAGGTGTAGCCGATGGATGGGGGCACGGGGATGAAGGTGGAGAGGGAACAGAGGACGTTGAAGACGGAGCAGGGCGGGGTGGTGGTGCTGGATTTTGGGGGGCAGTACACGCAATTGATTGCGCGGCGGGTGCGCGAGCAGCAGGTGTTCAGCGCGATATTGCCGTGCACGACGGCGCTGGAGGAGATCCGCAAGCTGGAACCAGCGGGGATAATTCTGTCGGGCGGGCCGAGTTCGGTGTACGACAAGGACGCGCCGAAATGCGATCCGGCGGTGCTGACAATGGGGATCCCGGTGCTGGGGATCTGTTACGGGATGCAGTGGATCGCGAAGAACCTGGGCGGAAAAGTGGAGCCAGCGGAGCGACGGGAGTACGGACCCGCGCGGCTGGATGTGGAGCCGGCGGAGAGCGACATCCTGGCGAATTTTCCGCGATCGCTGAAAATATGGAATAGCCACGGGGATAACGTGCTGGCATTGCCGCCGGGTTTTCATTTGACGGGAAAGACAGCTAATGCGTTCGCGGCAATGGAAAATCCGAAGCGGAAGATCTACGCGGTGCAGTTCCACCCGGAGGTAAATCACACGGAGCGGGGGACGGAAATCCTGCGGAATTTCCTGTTTCAGGTGTGCAAGGCGGAGCCGAAATGGAGCGGAGCGGCGTTCATTGAGGAGTCCGTGGAGGCGATACGGCAGAAGGTGGGAGCGCACCGGGCGATCTGCGGGCTAAGCGGCGGGGTGGATTCGACGGTGGCGGCGGTGCTGGTGCACCGGGCAATGGGCGACCGGCTGACGAACATCTTCGTGAATACGGGATTGCTGCGGAAGAACGAGTTTGAGCACACGCTGGAGATGTACGGGGAGCGGCTGGGGCTGCGCGTGATCGGGGTGGATGCCTCGGAGCGCTTCCTGACGAAGCTGAAGGGAGTGGCGGACCCGGAACAAAAGCGGAAGATTATTGGAAGGGAGTTCATCGCGGCGTTTGCCGAAGAGGCGGAGAAGCTGCAGAAGGACGAGGGGCACGGGGACATCAAGTTCCTGGTGCAGGGGACACTTTATCCGGATGTGATTGAATCGGTGTCCGTTAAGGGACCTTCGGCGACAATCAAATCGCACCACAACGTGGGGGGGTTGCCGGAAAAGATGCCCTTTGCGCTGGTGGAACCGCTGCGAGACCTGTTTAAGGACGAGGTGCGGAGGATTGGAAAAGACTTGGGGTTACCGCAAGAGATATTGGTGAAACATCCGTTTCCGGGGCCGGGATTGGCGGTGCGGCTCCTGGGCGAAATTACGGTTGAAAGTTTGGTAAAACTGAGGGAATCGGACGCGATTGTGACCGAGGAGATCCGCCGAGCTGGGCTCTATGAGAAGGTGTGGCAGGCATTTGCCGTGCTATTGCCGGTGCGGAGCGTGGGGGTGATGGGGGATGGGCGGACGTACGGGTTGACGGTGGCGGTGCGGGTGGTGCAGTCTGACGACGCGATGACGGCAGACTGGGTGAGGCTACCGGGCGAAGTGCTAGAACGAATTTCTACTAGGATTGTGAACGAAGTGCCGGGGGTAACGCGGGTGGTATATGACGTAAGCAGTAAGCCGCCGAGCACCATCGAGTGGGAGTGAGGAGGGGCAGAACTCTCAGGACCAACCGGGCGGGGAGGGCCAAGGCAGGGAGGGGCCTAGCCCGGCAAGCAGAGAAAAGCCGCCCCAGGCGCGCAGGAGCGGCTCTTTTCGACATTCAGTTTTGGACAAGAAAGACGAGAAGGATTGCCGTGCTACCGATGGGCCATCTTCTGGGCCATATACAGCAGCAACTTGCGATCATCCTCATCCGACTTGCTCAACAAGCGGCGAAGTTTGTTGAGATAGCGCGCCTCTTTGCCGGCGCTGCCCCAGGCGATGTCGTCAGACGACCTGCGCTTGGGGAGGTTGGGCAACTGGGGCGGCTCCTCGCCGTCGTAGAAGAGTTGATAAAGTGGGCATTCGAGAGCGCGCGCCAGTTTTTCCAGCGTTTCAATGGCTGGGACAGTGTGGCCATTTTCGACGCGGGAAATGTAACAACGCAATAGACCGGTACGCTTCTCGATATCACCCTGGGAGAGTTTCTTTTCCTCGCGCAAAGCGCGAAGACGGTCACCGATAATCATGATTTAAGTATTCCACAAGTAGTTAGAGGTAGCAAGTAGAAACAACGACGGGCTGTTGAAACAATTGTGGCCAGGCTGGACAGATTCCTAAGAATAGCGTAACCAAATAGCGATGGCACACGTCCCAAAATCAGAGGCCATGGCGCTCCCCGGGCTGGCGGATACGGTGAAGCCTGTGGGGGAGTCGCGGAGGAGCGGCGATGACCGGGAACTCGTCCGGCGAGCCAAGGACGGGGACAAGGAAGCCTTCGAGTCCCTGGTCCGGCAGCACCAAAGCCGGGTGTTCGCAGTGGCCGGAGGGATACTGCGGAACCGGGAGGACGTGGAAGATATAGCCCAGCAGGTCTTCGTGAAGGCGTACTTTTCGCTGAAACGGTTCGATCAACGGGCCGCCTTCAGTACGTGGTTGTACAAGATCACGTTGAACGAATGTTGGGACCTTCTAAGGAAGAGAAAGGTGCGGCCGCTGGTGCTGGAGGTGGACCTGAGCGAGGAACAGGCGCGGCAGTATCAGGCGGCGGAAGAGATTGCCGACGGGCGCCCGGACGCGAGCGAGCGGCTGGCGGCGCGGGAACGGGTGGAGCAACTGCTGGAGTGCCTGGAGGAACGCGACCGGTCGATGCTGGTGCTGAAGGAAGTGCAAGGATTTTCGGTGGAAGAGATCGCGGAGGTCCTGAAAATTAATGCCAACACCGTGAAGGTGAGGCTGTTCCGTGCGAGACAAAGGATTGCGGAGAGTGTGCGGCGACGGTTGAAGCCGCGGAAGTGAGGAATGCGGTGGCCGACAAGAATATAGGCAACAGAGAGGGGACCCGGGATGTCTAACGAACTGGAGATGAAGAACGGCGAATGCCGGCGCTTCCTGGAAGAACTGGAAGGGGTGTCAGCGGGCGGTGCAGGGGAAGTGAAGCCGCAGACGGTCCTGGTGGCGCAGATGTCGAACGAGGCGCGCGGGCACGCCGCAGTGTGCGCGGAATGCAGCGGGGCGGTGGAAGATCTGGCGGAGTCGCGCAGGGCGCTACTGCCAATGAGCACTCCGGTGGCGGAGGCGGGTCCGTGGTTCGCGGCGCGGGTGATGGCGGCGATTCGAGGCAAGGAAAACGAACAGGAAGAGCGGAGCAACGGCGTGTGGCTGGGGGTGCGGCGGCTGGCGCCGCGGCTGGTGGCGCTGTGCACGGTGGTGCTGCTGGTGGGAACAACGTGGGCGGTCCAATTGAGGCGCGAGGATTTAACGCGGCGGGCGACGTTGGGGTCGGCGGAATCGGTGTTTGAATCGGTGCCGGCGCCGCTGAATGATGACGTGCTGGTGGTTGGGCAGGGAGAACGTCCATGAACGGAGAGACTCGGAGGAAGGCGTGGGAGTGGCTGGCGCTGTTGTTCGTGCTGGGGGCGGCGATCGGCGGGGTGTTTGGGTATAGTTTTGCGCACCGGAGTGTTGCGGCGAACAATCCGAACGCGCAGACAATGAGCGAGCCGGAGCGGCGGGCCCAGCGCGTGGCGGAGATGACCAAAGAGATTGGGTTGACGGCGGAGCAAAGCCAGAAGATAGATGCGGTCATCGCGGCGGCGCACGAGGAGATGAAGACCATTCATGACAAGGCTGAGGCGGACGTGGATGGGGTGCGACAGAAGGCGCGGGCGCAAATGCGGGAGTTTTTGACGGCGGAGCAGAAGCCGAAGTTTGAAGAGCTTGTGCGCCGGATGGATGAGGAGAGGAAGAGTCAGCAGGGAAAGTGATCAGTATTCAGTGTTAAGTACTCAGTCTTAAGTCTTAAGTTTTTAGTTTTAAGTAAAGATAAGAGGGGCGGCGTTACGCCGTACGCGGAGAAGAGAAAAGCTTACGCAGAAAGCACAGAGTTCGCAGAGAAGAGGGGGAGAAGCAGATCCCTCCACGGCGCGTCCCGACGCGCCAGAATGCGGCGCGAAAAAAAAATTGGGCCGGGCCGGTCCCTCTTGCGAGGGGCAGGCCGGATGACAATTCGCGGATGGTTGCGGAAGGCCTCACCCCTGAAGGCGTGAGCTACGGGGCGCGTTACCCAGGGAATACTGGGATTAGAGTTCGACGATGAGTTTGCCGATGTTTTTGCCCTCGAAGAGCATGTTGATGGCTTCGGGGGCTTTTTCCAGGCCTTTGACGATGGTCTGACGGTCCTTGAGCTTGCCCACCATCTTCCACATGCCGAGTTGTTTGCCGGCGTCCATAAAGCGCGAGACATAATCGAGAATGATGAAGCCCTCGACGTGGAGGCGCTTCATGAGGACCTGGCCGAAGCTGGCCATGGCGGGATCTTCCCTGGTGTAGCCGGAGATGAGGCCGCAGAGAACGACGCGGCCATGAAGGTTCATGCGGTCGAGCACGGCTTGCATGATTTCCCCACCGACATTTTCAAAATCGATGTCGATGCCGTTGGGAGTGGCGGCAGCAAGGTGCTGCTTCCAGTCGTGGCGTTTGTAGTTGATGGCGGCGTCGAAGCCGAGCTCGTCCTTGATCCATTGGCATTTGTCGTCGCTGCCGGCGATACCAACGACGCGGCAACCATGAATCTTGCCGATCTGGCCGACGATGCTGCCGGTGGCGCCAGCGGCGGCGGAGACGACCAGGGTTTCGCCGGATTGCGGCTTGCCGATTTCGAGGAGGCCGAAATAGGCGGTGAGGCCGTTGATGCCGAGAAGGCCAAGGAAGTTGGTGTCGGAGAGGAAGGGAATGGAGGGAAGTTTTTGGAAGGAGCGGGCTTCCTTGCCGTCGATGAGGACGTAGTCCTGAAGGCCGGTGAGGCCGGAAACCTTGTCACCCTTTATGAAGTCGGGATGGCGGGATTCGACGATTTCGGCGAGGCCAAAGGAGCGCATGACGTCACCGAGAGCGACGGGCGGCATGTACTGGGGTAATGTCGGCCATCCAAACGCGCATGGTGGGGTCGATAGAGAGATATTTGACGCGGGCGAGGGCCTGGCCGTCCTGGAGGGTGGGGAAGGGAGATTCGGAGAGTTGGAGATCGGTAGGAGAAATGAGGCCGGTGGGGCGGGCGACGAGTTTCCACTGACGGATGGTGCTGGGCATGGGAGCCTCCGAGAGAACAGTAGTGGAGGGGAAGGGGAGAAGGCAAATGGGATAGGAGGAGATCTCAGCACAGCGAACAGAGAGGCAGACGAAGAATTACGCAGAGGACACAGAGGGAGCAGAGTTCACAGAGAAGAGAGAAGAGGGATTCAATGGACGGAGCGGGGTTGGATCGGAATGGGAGCTTAGAAGGGAGACTTGACGCAGGCGAGAGAGAGTTGCGTGGGGATGCTGGGCGGAGAGAAAATTTGTGTTTGGTGCGGGGCTGCAGTTGAAAAAGCGGCGGCGAGCCGCCGCACTCCAAACAGGAGAAAAAGCCTGGGAGATTGAGGCGTGAGTATGGTTTGGGAATGCCTCAAGCCTGAAGGCCTGAGCCACAAGGCAGGCATGAATGCCGAAGAGTTACTCGAGGCTGCGCATGAGGTCGGCGGCGGACTTGGCGGCCTTTTTGATTTCGGCGACACTGTGGGCGGCGGGATCGGAGCCAGTCAGGCGATCGGCGAGGAGGTCGGCGTTGGCGCTGATCACACAGAGAAGATTGTTGAGGGTGTGGGAAATGGCTTCGATGCGATTGGCGGGAAAGCGTTTATCGTGGCGGGGGTCATCGCGAGCGAGATCCATTAGAGAGCCCTTTCCGAGATGAGCCTGAGTTTTGTTTTCGGAGTGGGAGGCGAGGAGCGCGGTGTGAAGCATGTCGGCGGTCAATTGATTGAGAGAGAGGCAATGAGAGGCGCCAGCCTGATGGGCCTTTTTGTCCAGATCCTTTACGGAGGGATAGAGCAGAGCGAAGACCGGGATGGCCGGATATTCGGCGCGAATCTTTTGAACGATACGCAGGCCCTGGTAGCTCCAGGCATGAAGATCGATGGCCAGGGCATCCCAGCGTCCGGCGGCGAGCAGACGAAGGAGCTCACTCGGGGACTGGGAACGATGTACGCGCAGAGGAGCGCCGGGGGCTTCCGCAAGCGCATGCGAAACTCTTAACCAGGACGGATTTTCGCCCAGGAACAGGATCTGGAAAATAGGGTCGTACATAGGACTTTCTTGCTTCTCCTTGGAAATGGGTACGAGCATGTTCATGGTTGAACCCCCGCTCGCCACAACGTGAATTGTTCCACGTAAACGAAATTACGAGACGCCCTCTTCAGCCACCCGGAGGAAAGAGCCGCTGAATCTCCATCAAGAGCCCTTCCGGCAGAAGACTTTTGGGAATGAAGCTGTGAGCACCGTGGCGCAAACATTCTTCGGCCAGGGAAAGGCCGTTCAGTTCGGAGAAGATAATGACGCGCAGGTCCGGGCTGGTGAGGCGGATCTGCTCGGCTGCTTCGAGGCCATTGACCCGAGGCATGCTGAGATCGAGCAGGACGAGATCGGGCTTGTAGAGTGCCGCGAGCTGCACGGCATTCTGGCCGTCACTGGCCGTTCCGACGATCTCAAAAGTGCCCGCAAATTCCAGGTAGTCACAGATGGATCGCAGAGCGGTGGGCGAATCGTCAGCGATGAGAACGCGAATTTTCTTCGTTGCGTGCATCATGTCACGGAATTGGGCTTGATTAGCGTTCGTTAATAATGGGGGAAAACGGAGGGAAAGAGAATCGGAGCGATTGCCTAGGGAAAATGTACTAGGACTAGGAGACAAAGGCGGTGAACGTCGGGAGATGACCGATGCGGCGAAACGCGCCGTTGCTCCGGTCGGAATGACCATTCGCGGTGGGGTGTGTTTCGCGCCTACGGCGCTGAAGAGGCGAGAGGGATTCATCGCGTAAAAGGCGTGCGATGGGGGAGAGGGGGTCAGGTGGTGATGATTTTGTTGCGGATGGCGTAGAGGACGAGTTCGGGGAGGGAATGGAGATCGAGCTTGAGCATGATGTTGGCGCGATGGGCTTCGGCGGTGTTGACGCTGATGCCGAGGAGGTTGGCGACCTCCTTGTTGCTTTTGCCTTCGGCGAGAAGTTGGAGGATTTCGCGTTCACGAGGGGTGAGGCGGGAACGGTGGGCCCTAGTGGGATCGGCGGGATTGGCAGCGAGATCCCCGGCAGTAACGGCAGGGGCGACACGGAGGGAGAAGTAGGGCTTGTTCTGGCGGATGGCATCGACGGCGGCGAGGAGAACACGGCCGGCGTCATCTTTCAGGATGTAGCCGCGGGCCCCGGCTTCGACGACTTGCCGAACGAGCTCGTCGGATTCGTGCATGGTGAGGATGAGGACCTGGGTGTGAGGCGCGGCCTTGCGAATGCGACGGGTGGCGTCCACGCCATTCAAAAGGGGCATGCCAATATCGAGGATGGCGACATCGGGCTTGAGCCTGGCGGCTTTTTCGACGGCGTCGCGGCCGTCAACGGCTTCGGCGCAAACCTGCCAGCCCTCGCGCGATTCGAGGAGAGCGCGCAGGCCGGCACGAACGACGGCGTGATCATCCGCGATCAAGATGCGAAGGGGCGCCATCGGATGCCTCCTTGGAAAGACCTTCAGAGGTAGAGATAGTAGCGCGAATGGTGGTGCCGGAAGGGCCGGATTCAATAGCGAGGCGGCCGCCGAGCTGGGCCATGCGTTCGCGCATGCCGGGAATACCCACGCCGAGGCGCGCGACATTGGGCTGGGCTGGGCCATTGGAGGCAAGCTTCATGCCGCGACCGTAATCGGTGATCTCCAGGGTGACCTTGGGAGGATCTTCGCGGAGACGGATGGTGGCGGAGCCGCTGCCGGAATGGCGTTGAATGTTGGCGAGGCTTTCCTGAACGACGCGGAAGAGGGCGATTTCGACGGATTGCGGCAAGCGGCTGAAGTGTTTGGGAAGGACAAGTTCGGTTTCAATGCCGCTGCGCTCGCTGAAACCGCGGACATATTCCTTGAGAGCGGAAACCAGGCCAAGTTCATCGAGCAGCGGAGGATGGAGAAGGTAGGAGAGGGTGCGAATTTCGCGAGACATCTGCTGGAGGAGGACGCGGGCTTTTTCGAGGGCGTGTTCGGCGGGTTCGCTGAGGGAGGGAGACGACTGGCGGACCTGGGCGAGGCTCAAGTTCACGGCCAGAACGGTTTGCGCCATGCCATCGTGGAGTTCGCGGCCGATGCGGCGGCGCTCTTCGTCCTGCAGTTTGAGCAACTGCATGGAGAGCTGACGGATGGCCTGCTCGGCGTTTTTCATCTCTGTGATATCGGTGAAGGAAGAAATGACGCGGAGGATGGAGCCATCCGGATTAAATTGCGGAATGGCATTGCCGAAGATCCAAAGGATTTCCGGGACGCCCGGGCGACGCCATCCCATAGTGCCATTGCGAACAGCCTCCTTCGTGCGAATCACGGAAGCCACTGGCCGATCCGCGAAGGGGATCTCCCGGCCTTGTTCGTCCAGGGCAATCAGGCCGATAGCTGAAACGTCACCGCCAATCGCATCCAAGTTTGGGACACCAAACATGTCAAGAGCGGTCCGATTGGCGAACTGGACGGAGGCATCGGGACCGTGAAGAACGACGCCGACGTGGAGGTCGCGAACGAGAGTGCGGAAACGCTCTTCACTTTCCCGGAGAGCATCGAGAGCATTGCGCTGCTCCGTGACATTCGTAAGGGAAACGAGGACACGTGTGAGATTCCGTGTGGCGTCGAATTCAGGAATCGCGTCCATCAGGGTCCAGAGAATTTCATCGGTGTTGGACCGGCGCCAGGCAAAGACCTGGCTGTGAAGGGCTTGGCCGCTAGCGATGACGGTCGGAAGAGGACGGGCAGAGTCTGGGATGGGAGTACCGTCCTCCCGCAAAGGCTGCAGGCCCATTTCCTGTGCGGTCTTACCCATGATGTCGTCGAGCTGGAGTGCGAACATATCGAGGGCGGCCTGATTGGCGAATTGCATGCGGGCCTGAGGATCGAAGGAGGCGATGCCGACATGAAGGCGCTCAACGAGGGAACGGAAGCGCTCTTCGCTAGAGCGGAGAAGTTCTTCGGCGGCCTTGCGTTCGGTGACGTCGCGGACCACAACCAGGGAGCAGCGCCTGCCGTCGATATCAAGGAGGGCGCCGGACATTTGCCCGGTGCGGAGCTGTCCGGACTTGGTGCGATAGCGGAACTCGCTCTCATGAAGTTCGCCAGTTTCCACAAACTTCGCGACCATCTCGGTGCGCCGGGGGGAGTCTTCCCAGAGACTGATTTCGCTGGGCGTTTTGTGCAGGGCTTCCTCGCGGGTGTAGCCGGTAAGGCGGGTAAAACCATCGTTGACGTCGAGGAAGGGGCCGTCGGGAAAGACGTTGATAGTGAAGGCGTCGGGACTGGAACGAAACGCGGAAGCGAACATGCGCTCCGAGCTGCGCAGAGCTTTCTCGGTGTTGAGCAAGTGGTCGGCGATGCGGCGCTGCCTGCGGTTGGTGAGCATGAGGCGGGCGGAGGAACAGACGACAGAGGCGGTGACGGCGATCCAAGCGAGGGGCAATTGTTCACGAGCGATGGCACGGCCCATGAAAATGACGAGGAGAGGGATGGCAATAGGGAGAATCTGAGCGGTGACAAGCTGGCCGACGGGAGAGAAGGAGGAGACGGGAGCGGGCTCGGGCTGCTTCCAGGTGACGGCGAGCAGGATAACGATGAAGTGGGGCAGCATCCAGAGAAGGTCACCCCAACTGGCAGCGCCGGCGGAGGTACCGAGGGTAAAGAGGTAATCGGCATCGGAGAGAACAGCGGTGAGGAAGACGAAACCAAGGACAAAGCAGAAAGAGCGAAGCCATGAGGGCAGGGAAGCCCGGGAGCGCCAGAAGAAGGCGAGGGAGAGAATGAGGTCCCGGACAATGTAGAGAACGAGGATCTGCCGGAGGAGAGCGGGTTGCTCGGCTTGCCAGCGGGCGGAGGAGTAGAAGAAATAGAGATAGGCGGTGACGGCAACGATAGCGATCTGGAGGAAGTCGAGGATGCGGAGCCAATCGATGCCGGTGGGGTCCTCGTCGGAGCGAGGAAGGAACATCATGAAGACGGGAGCGGGCCAGACGAAGAACAAAATATCGGAGGGCCAGGGAACTTGCGCGGCACCGGGGACAAAGCTCTGGTAGTAGGAGCTGATGGCCTGAGCAAGGGCTTCGAGAGCGAAGGCGATGGCGAGAAGAAACCAGAGTTGGCGCGCGTAGGCGGAAGAGCGGCGCGCGACATAGAGGGAGCAGGCGGAAGCGAGGAGGACCATCACGAGGTCGAGGGAATTGGAAATGAGGAGGCTTTTTGCGGCGCCGCGAACGGTTTCGAGATCGAGGAGAAGCAGGACGGCTATAAGAATAGCGAGCGCAATGGCAAACCGAGGAAACTTGCCGGAAGGGAGCAAGGTGACCTCACTTACAACGAAGGGAACAGGCCTAGTGAAGCGCGAGTTGGGAAGAGTCTACACCAGAGTGGGGCGGGGGGCGGTAGAGTTTTAAGTTTTCAGTTGGTAGTTTTAAGTAAAGAGAAGAGGGAATCAGTGGGCGGGGTTGAAGCGGAATGGGAGCGTAGAAGGGGGACTTGACGCAGGAAAGAGAAACCTTGGCGGGGATGGTGGGCGGAGGAAAAATTTGTGTTTGGTGCGGGGTTGCAGTTGTAAAAGCGGCGGCAAGCCGCCGCACTCCAAGAGGGGCGAGGAGATTCGCAGAGAAGAGGGGTTGGGGCAAAGAGGAACAAAAGGTGGCCGGGTTGGGGAAGGCCTCACCCCTGAGGGGGTGAGCTACAGGTTGGATTGGAAATTTAGGATGGGGAGAAATAAAAAGGGCGGAGCGCAGGGCGCTCCGCCTGGAGATGAGGGATCAGATTAAAGGGGCTGAACGTTGGAGGCTTGCAGACCCTTGGGTCCACGAACAACCTCGAATTCAACGGCCTGG
>Ga0208562_1000667_pt1 | contig 16314 bp, 27 predicted proteins | sample June2015DPH_16_1_3_FD_184715 | JGI IMG/M metagenome (GOLD analysis project Ga0208562, IMG submission 184715) | Peatland microbial communities from SPRUCE experiment site at the Marcell Experimental Forest, Minnesota, USA - June2015DPH_16_150... | ecosystem: Environmental > Terrestrial > Soil >... | reverse complement strand
CACCCTTCTCAACTTCCGCCTTCAGCTTGGCGACAAGGTGCTGGGTCGCTTGAATCGCACCGTCAACAGCGTGAACGTTTGCAATCGCCTGTTCCCGCTGCCTAAAAAAGTTCGCAAGTTCTTGCTCGATCATTTGAAGCGCATTCAACTTCGCAGCAGGCTTCGTTGAAATCGGCGAAACTACTGCCGGGGTCGCCGGAGCCGCTGGTGTTGCCACTGCCGTTAATGGTGTAGCTGGTGTGCTCATTTCTGTGTCCTCCGAACAATGTTGTGCTGCCACTACAAAATGTTAGGGGGACTAAAAAGTCCCCCCGATGTTTTTACGCCGTGTACAACGGAATGTAGAACGTTGTCCCAGCGATGTTAACCTTCAGTTTCTTGGTATTGGAACCGCCAACCGCAGCGGTCACAATCCAAGCAGAACCGCCTTGACCTGCATCAGTCAGGTCAAACAGATATGTCAGGCTAGCATCAATCTTGATGGCTGAGTTAACCGCCACGAGGGTCGTGTTCAAAATGGTCGCGGCGTTGACAAAAGCTGCCGAACCCGAAGACAAGTTTGAAGCTGCCCCCATATCCAGTTGCAAAGCTGACACGTAGCCGCTGGTCACCGTAGCCGCTGACCCAGACGTGTCCAACTGTCCGAAGAGAGCCGCCACGAATCCAGAGGACGCATTGACAGTGCCTTGGACGAAAACCTTGCCCTGCACGCCGTAGAGGTAGTTGTTTCCAGACGTACCGCCGTTCCCGAACGTGGTGTATTGTGCGATTGAGGCACAACCACGGATGGTAGCGATGCTCTGGCCGGAAGGCAAACTCACAATGGCTGAGTTCGCTGAAGTCCCGGCATTGAACAACGCTTCCGAGTCAATCATGCGGATGTTTCCGGGCTGGATTATCCCAGCGCCTTGCGCTGACAAACTCGAATCACCGAACGCCGAATAGACGCCGATAACAAACGGAACGTCAGGATGCCCGCCGGGGTTGCTGTTGGCACTGATAACTTCCGACGTGCCGGTCTCGCCGCCCTGTGTTGCGAAACCCTTAACGTTTCCACGCTCGAACAAGAAGGTGTCTCGGATATGCAGCGGACGCCATCGCTCGTTGGTATAAATGCTGGTAGTCATTGTCGTGTGCCTCTCTCAATTATGGTGAACTTAGTCACTTTCTTTTAGTCAAAACAAGAAGTCGCTTCAAAAAGTAGTCGTAACGCATACACTCGCGGCAAAATACTTGGAGCCCGTCCCGACGTGCGGAATTCTTCGCAAAGGCATATGGGTCAACAGTTCCACAGGCTGGGCAAGCCTTGGGTTTTCGTGGACGACCGGTTTTCAAGAGTGGGACTCAATAGCCATCACCGTGCGATAATCACGGTGAGCCGGGACGATGTAGGCTTTGCCCCGATGAGAATCAACCGAGCCCCTCTCGGGAGTGCCCGGGGGAGATTGCTTAATCGCTTCCTCAACGGACGCCGCTATACGCCATTCCTTCGGATGTATAAGGTCTTGACAAATCGGGCAGATACCCCGAGGCTGGTGGTCCGGGTAGTTATGTATGAGGCAAATCGCCGACTTCCCGTTGCCGTCTTGATGTAAACAAGCGTCTCGCCGAGCCCGCTCCAACCGACGGTTCTCCGCTTCGTTTTCCTTGGACTGCATGGTCTCACGCAGTTCTCGGGCAATTTTGGCGGGGTCCTGATACGGCTTGAGTGCCTCCCGCAGCTTGTCCGGCGTAAGCGTCATCTCCTTCAGCATCGGGGCAAGGCTTGCGAATACAGCCTTCACGGCTTCCGACACGGCAGAGTTGGTGGACGCATTGACGACAGCCATTTGCTCGGGCGATAGGGCAGAACTGCGATTGGTCTCAGGTTCCATGGGAGTGCTCCTCGGTATTGCTCAGTAGCTGGATGCTTCTCACTTATGGTGGGATTAGTCAGTTTTCGTAATAAGATGTCAACAACTTGACAGGAGAGCACCGATATTTCGCTGCGTGATTTCGTCGCCGCCGTGCCGGAAATCTGCGGTCACAATCATCCACCGCTCTTCATTCCACCCGTCCTCGGGGTCCCCGAACTCCCCGAAAACTTGGTTCCACGTGAGAGCGCCTTTCATCAGGCAATAAACTAAGACCGTTCTCCATCCTCGGCGCTCCTCAGTCGGCAAGTTGCGGTCGTCTACGAGGGCGTAGCTGAATTCCGTGAGCCAGCCTTTCGGCAAGCCAGTCAGAAATTGAATGCGACCCCGCTCTGAAGAATAGAGTCCCCAATCATCAGGAAAGTTGTACTGCTGCTGCACTTCAATATGGGGATTGAGTTTCTGTAAACGCAAAATCAAATCGCTGGAGTGCATGACTTCGCCCTTGCGACGGTGAAAATCTGCAAATGCCTCGTGATCTGACTGCCGATAAAGAGCCAAAGTTGGCTCAATCTTTGTCTTGATGTACCGCTCCCGTGCAGATTCCCAATCCTCAAATGGCACATCCTTCAAATCGTTCACCCGGTTCCACGCCTTCGTGTCGTAGTATTCTGCCGACCATAAATCTAACATTTTGCCCCCGAAAACACGACTGGCGGTATAGGTTCTCAGGGAATTCTCCCTCCCCTACACCGCCGTCGTGCTACTGCTTCTTTGTAGTTTTTGAATCTGTGTCCTCTAAGGGTGTTTCCCGCATTTAGCGGGTGTTGGGCTCTCTCATGTGGCACCGTCCTTTCCAAAATCAAAGCAAGAACAGTATAGCGCCACGCAACCCGCTTGTCAAGTTATTTCTTGTAGAATTTTGAGCCCGTGGGAACGCCCGTAATGTCCTGCACCAAGTCATCCCAGTCGGCGAGGGCGAGTTGCTGTTGCTTACCCGCTCCGCAAGTGCAAGGCACCGCCGGTGAAATCTTCGGGCACCGCCCGGGGACGTGACCGATGCTGCGAGCCAGAGCGTTACCGACCCGAACCAACTCCGCTTCCCTCATAGTCAAAAGTTGGTCAGTCATTTGTTCCTCCATGTCATAATAATGCGATCTACAATGCCGCCTGCAAGCGCAATCAGAATCCACAGGATAATCAGTTTCGCTACCATTTTATCTTGTTAATCGCCAGCAAGGCGAGGTCCTCCGAAGTGATAACCGGCGCATGTTTCGCATCGCCCCACAGTTCTTTGTTGACGTACGGCTTAGTATATTCGGGAAGGGGGCAGCCGCCGTATCCCCCGGGTTGTCTCGGTTCGCCGTTCGTAAGTTCACTCGGTACAAATCCCGTCTGTTCTGCGTAATCATACATAGAGCAGTACTCAGAGTCGGACGGCATGTCACCTTCTGGACTGATGTAGTAGGAAGCGTGGATTATGCTGGATGCGGTCCACAGGCGAAGCTGAAATGGATGCTTATCTTCGTTATGCTGGTTGAGATTCGCAGCAAGGTCTCCGGGGTCCACTCCAAAGATGATGTCCTTGCAGGATGAACAGTAAAACTTATGTCGTTCTGGGAGTGACATCTTTCGTCCTGTTCTTCATGTACTCGGGGCAGGCAAATATAATGTACGCCCTCACAAGTTTATCCTTGCATTGAGGGCATATGATGTGCGGATGCGCATCGTACGAAGTCCCCGGCGGGTACTTCTCTTCCGTCACGTGTCCGTTCGGGCATTTGAATTCAAACGCAATTCGAGTCGGCGGCATAGAAGCCTCGGTCCATATACTGGGCGGCTCTGCCAAGCAACTCCGAACTGTCATTTGCCCTCCCGAATTACAAATATTTTGCGAGGTCTGCTTTGATCGTCGCAACCGTCGCTTCGGCCTTCGTGACCGCAGCCTTCACATCAGCGACGATAGCCGCCGAGGCGTAGTGCTTGTACACGATGTAGCCCGCTGCAACCACGATTCCTGCTTCCAGCAAGTGAATAATCATGTTCGTCTCCTCAAAAGGTGTCGGCGTATTTATTTGTTTTAGCGACTTCTTTTGCGTGAAGCCTTGCGCCCGCCGACTGGCTCCAATCTGTTCTCTCACTTATGGCGACGTTAGTCTTGTTCATGAGTTGATTCGGTTCTCCCACCCCTCTAAGAATATTCCTTCTGCGGGATTAGCCGCCACAATTCCCTGTGCCCGATGCACCATCGCTGCCTGATACGATACCAACAGCATGGGGTCTGCCGCATTCACTGCCGCTAATGTCATCGGACCAAAATTGCCGTCCTGCGTGACATCCAAGACCTCTTGAAGAATTTTTACGGCTTCGCTGACGCCGAACAGTACACCCATATCAAACAGCTTATCAAGAATCGCTTGGTTCTCAATTTGCGTGTAGTACGGCTTTACGTAGTTTGCGAGATAGTACGCTGTCGCCTGCGAAACCGTTAACGTCTGAATTGGAATGTTCGGCAAATCACGCTGTTCGATCCCCATGTTCGTGGCACCCCCGGGGTCGGCGGGGTTATCCGTGTAACCCCCTTCGTGTTGAAGGGTCTTGGAAATTGAGATGTTTGGGTCCGACATGCCCTAATAGTACTTTAGTACCTTGACAAAGTCAAGCAAAATCGGATAGACTCTTCACAGGAGATAATCATGGACGACGAGCAAAGCGATTTCCACGGCTGGTACGATTCTACGCCGGATGTGAAATACGGCGAGCAGCACAATGCCGACCAAGAAGCCATCACCAAACAACTTGCCAACCCGAAGGCGGTTTTGAAGCACATGTGGGAACACGTTGAGACAATGCCGCTAGAGCGGTCGGCACGTGCGCACGGGCTGTTAACGATCGCAATGGCGCTAATAACCATCATTCACGGCGAGGACGAATAGGAGACGACCATGGAAACCCTATGGAACGGGTTTACGTACTACAGACAATTGATGCTGCGAGAGGACATCGCCGCCTTTGAAGCATGGCAGCGAGAACCTGACGAGGATTACAACTACGAAGCCATTCACGTGGCGCTGCTTCTGAGCATGGAACCCTATGGCAGCCGATGAAACACCATGGAGTCAGGAGCACGTCTGCAAGGTCTGCGGGCACCGATGGACATGCGTGTACACTCCGTGTCTGGAGCCTCGGGTCACAGAATGTAGCAAATGTCCGTGTGGATTACCTGAGTGCTGGCTTATGACGCAGAAGCCGTTGTTTTCCTAGGCCGCTCGTTTTCAAATGGAGTAAATCCATCGTCGTCGTTGCTGTCCATGTCCTGCAAAGCGCCGACGCATTCATCATGCATGCGATAGAATTGAAAATCGCCCTGCCATTTGCCGACGTACTTGGCATGCAGGTCGCCCTTCAGAATCTTCTCGCCGCACCACTCACAGCGATATTCCTTCTGCGCGATGGGATAAACGAACGAGTCAAATGTCATTTGAGCCCCAGTCTTTTCCGCTCAGTCTTGATCGCCGTCACATACCGCTGAGCCTGCGCTTCGGTCGCAAAGTGGGCTACATAGTCAACGAGTTGTACAAGCCACGGGCGGGTTGCAAAGGTCTTATCTTCCCAAATGTCGTACAGTTCACGCTTCATGTTTTTCCTCTTCGGGCGGCGTCATCGCACGGTTACCGATGACCGTAAAGTTGAACCGAGCCGTCCGCCCCTCAGGCTTCAACTCTATCATTTTGAATTCCCACCATGGATAAAGCTGGTCTAGCTGGTCGGTGGTCTGCATCAACAAGTCGTCAATGCCATCGAGACTGAATCCCTTGTGAGGTTCCGCATGCTGGTGCAGTTTTTTGACGGGGAAGATTTTATCAGGGAAGAAAATCCGAATTTCCACCCGGCGATATAGCCGCTGTCCTTTTGAGTCACGCAGCACCGAGATGCTCCCTCTTGATGTCAATGCCGATGTCCGAGAGCACTACGTCGCCGACGAAGTCCATTGCCTTCAACTGCATCACGATTTTATCAAACCACCGCTGGGCTTTCTCTTCGGCCTCGATGTTGTATCCAACGCTCGCCGCTCCATTAGGCATTTCTGTATGAATGTGCAGCATGGGTCTCCTCTTCCCACTCAGTTTGACGACAGTCAAATTCAGGAACGTTGAACGCAAAACCTGCACGCACCGCAATCGCGACATCGTAGGGCACGCCGGTAGAGTTGCACGCATAAGGGAGGTGGTCAAGACCCATCACTCTCGTATCCGCCGAAACATCGCCCGTGTGATGAACGATTTTAATCACGAATGATCGGCTCTCCAATACCCAGTTTGTGCCCTCGTGAAGATAGCGATTTCCTGCAAGCAGTCGGCATCAAAAACACAACCCGGCGTACTTTCAAACACAAACTTGCGCCAGTGCGGATAGAACATCACCCGCCCCAGCGTTTGCGCTGAGTTAGCCGACACGATAAGCCACCAGTCGGTCTTGCGACCTTTTTCCCGAGGTTGCTTGTTGAACGTGAGGTAGCTCATGATATGATACCTGAGACCTCGTGCGTGGGTTCACCCGCTCCCGCCGTGCCGTCAACAACCCGCTCAACCGTCACGCTGGTGCTGCGATTCTCAGCTTCGTAAACCTGCCGAAACTCCTCATTCTTGGCAGTCAATTCCGCAACTCGTGTTTCTGCCGCTAACGCTCGATTCAACACCGACACAGCATAGGACCGTATCTCTTCATACTGCTCCACGAAGAACAACAACTCCAGCGGGGGCACGAAGAGACGCGACCGGACGCCCTTAATCACATCCGCAATTCGCTGCTCAGGAGTCCGCTCGGCTTTCTGAGTCTCCTGACTTCTCGCCACTGCCTTCGCTGCCGCCTTCGCTGTTTTTGAATCGCTCATATCGTCTCCTCCGAAAATGGTGGCGGGAGCGCATCTGCCAATACGTTCCCGCCCTTTCCTGCCCCATGAATCTGGCAGACCTAGTGTACCAACTTCTAGGTAGATGTCAAGAACTATTTAGGTCCTTCCATTACAATCCCGCATGAGTTACGACTACCCTTCCTCGGGGCGGCATTTGCGCAAGAAGCACAAAGGTAAGGCCACGTCGGGTGGTCAGGATAAGGCGGGTCAGTTGGCGAGAGGTTTTTACATTGCTGACCGTCTACTGTCCTGCCGATGCATTGATTCATAGTTGTCTCCATTGCGGATTTCTCGCTCGGTGAGCCCACTTATGGCACGCCGCACAGATAAACAAACTGTTCTCCAAACTGATTTCCCCGCCCCGACCCCGATGAACTTTCTCGTGCATGTGAGCCGTTGATTCATTCACGGGGCAACCGCAGGCTTCACAATTACCTTGGGACCGGAGGAAAATTTGATGACGAATTTCCGCGACCGCCAACGCCCGCTCGTACGGCACTATAACTTCTCCCGATAAGAATGCGGCCTTCTTGTTCCGAAAGATGCGAACAACTCGGGTTGAACCATCCCCTGCCAAACCCACCCAAGCAATCATTGTCCATCTCCCTGCATATATTCAATAACTCGACGATGTTCATCTGCGGTGCCGAAACTTTTAATGACGTTGGCGCGATGGGAGATGATGCAAACATTCCCCTGTACGTACCCTTTAGTGTTGTTTCGGCGGTCCACTGAAGCGGAGTTATCAGATAGAGAGCCGCCGCCGTATCGAAGTTTGATACCCAAAACAGGACAAACCGCCACTTTCAAACTCTCTAAGTGTGCTAGAGTTAAATTAAAATTCAAGTGCTTTTTTATGGCACGGTACTTCACGCGGCGAAGCATGTAACTCATTGGATATAGTTTCCTTTCTCGTCTTTTCCTAGCCAAAGCTGTATTACGATGTGCGTGTCGCCATCTCTTGTCGTATTCTCGACACTGCTTGCGGTGGGTTTTTCGCCACTTCCTCATATACTTGGTATGTGTCAATTTCCATCTCCTGAATGTGCCCCTAAAAACTCTTGGCTGAGCTTCATCATGACATCCAGCATTTGCGCCGACTGCGATATCGTAGACTTCGTAAGGGGTTCCGTGTGCTTTGCAACTTCAATCGCCTGTTCAATAGTCGCGCGCTGTTCCGGCGTCACCATGAACTCCATCTCACAATCTAGATAATCCCCGTCGTCCTCCGGCATCTTTAGCGTCTCGGATATCAGCTTCTTCAGTTCTTTGGACGAAATTTTCGGGTCTAGTGCGGCGGTCTTCAAGGTCTGAGGCAGCACCAAAGCGTAATCCTTCGCCTGCCGAAGTTTGGTCGCCTTCGTGATTCCTATGGTTTCCATTTCTGCCGGAGTGAAGGTATCCATCAGGTCCCGAACGGTGAGGAAGTATTGCTGCAACTGACCCGGCGACCGCTTCGCCTTCGCAGCGACAACCTTCAGGTACTCCCGAAACGAATCATGTCGCACCCGCCAGTACTGCATCTCAGCGACTTCCAGCAGCATCAAGCCGATGTGTGCGTAACCTCGTTCAATCCCAGCCTCGGTCAGCGCCATCAGGTACGCCTTCTCGTCAATCTCTTTCAGGAGCAAGTCCCCGTCATTCATGGTGGTCATCCTTTCTTCCTCATGGAATATATAACCGCGCTCGCACCGAGGTCGTCGTAAAAAGACCGAATAGCGGATTTCATGTCCTTCTCGTCCACGGTGAGCACGTATGCCCTCAACGCGGCTGTAATTTCATCCGCCGAATGAATCGCAAGCAACTCACGAACAGCGCGGCGGTGCGGGAGAATCGCCGCCAGTTCGTACGTGATTGCCATCAAGTCGTTGATACGCTCGTCGGCAGGGTCTACCTTGACGGTTGCCCCAAGTCGGGCATCAATCATTCGAAGGTACTCGGTCACGGGGTACTGAGGATTCCGGTCAATCTGCTCGCCGCACCACTCCTCGAAGTCAGCCAACACCTCAGCGCGACCGAACGCCAAATCAATTAACTCCAACTTATCCTTCATGTTACGAGGAACGCCTCGGGTATTATGTAGTTTCCGGGCGGCAATTCGCTGCATATCTTTCACAAGAGACATTTTTTTTCTCCTTAGCTTGTAGATTGTAAGGGGAAGTGGTGGTGGTCATATATATCATACACTTACAGGACCCCCCCCACCACCACCACCACTACACCTTGCTCCACTCCCCGGGGCTATTCGCATTTTATCAGACCTATCTGAGCCTTCCCTCGGACCTCGGCGATAGTGGCATGAACTTCAGTTGACGCCCACAACCAACTGCCGTTGGCATTTGACTTTTTCAGTTTGCCTGTTTGAACCATCTCGGCGGACACTTCCGAGATAATTTTTGGACTGGAGAACCCATGAATCTCTTTCAATTGGCTTTTCACGGTCTCTGCTTTTAATGGACCGTCTTGAAGAGCAGACAGGATGGCGGTCTCAATCCGTTCTCTCTCGTTCAGCGCCCGCACTTGGGTTTGAGTCAGTTTCGGTTCCTCTACTTCAGGCGGTGCTGAGATAACCAACATACCGTGGTTGAATTCGGTCTCGAATTGCTCAGACTTGGCGTTTCTAGGGAGGACTGATATCACTCGTTTGTCCGCTGTGTCGTCCCCGTTCGGGTATTGCATTGTCACAATAGTCTCGCTCATACGGGACCAGACTGCCGACCCAAAAATCGTGTCTCGTTTCGCGGCGTAGCCTTCTTTCGGTTTAGTTTTCGGCGCTCCGCAACTACCAACCAGTGCTATATGAAAATGAGTAGCGATTTGTTGCATTTCGTGCATGAACGGCATCACAACTTCCAAGGCGTTCGGGTCGCTCACCAACATGTCGATACCTTCGATGAATACCAACTCCGGCGTGGGAATTGTTTGTTCAATTTGGTCGATAATCTGCTGAGAGGCTTCGCCATCTACCGCCGCCTTCAGGAACTTTATCGGAACCTGCTGCGTGGTAAATCCAAGACGATGCATGGTGCGAGTGTGGGAATCTTTTCCTCGGTCGAGCATGAGAACAAGATAAGGACGCCCAAAAGTTGTGTGCCCGTAGAACTGTGCTTTCATCGCCTGCTTGACGCACAGGTCCAGCATGAAGGTTGTTTTGCCGCTGCCGGAGGAACCACCTAGAAGCGACGGGCTGCCCAAAGGAAACCACCCGTCAAACTGTCCGTCAGATGCCTGAACCACATAGTCAAATGCCGTCCAGTTTTGTTTTTTCTCTTCCGTAGGTGTCTCATGAAATTCAATGATTTTTCGAGGCTGCTCGACAAACTTATTCCACGCGGCGGTAGACATGGACATGCCGTTTGTTGCTTTACTGAGGGTCATTTCACGGTAGTCTGCGCGCTCAACCCACTTCTGCCTATTTCCGGGTACTGACGCACCGAAAAACCGCAAGATTTTGGATTCGTCCCCGCTAAAGGCTCGGGCAAAAAGTCCCAGCAGCGCCAAATCAACTCGGGAGTCGTCGTTCTCGTACTCGGACGCATCTCCCATCCACAGGCGACGAAAATGCTCGTCCGCAAACTTCGAAATCAGGAAGTAGACAACGTCGAGATTCTCAATCTGTGGGATTCCCTCGCCGGAGTAGCGGTCTCCTGTTATGGTGAGGTATCTGCCGCCTTCGCTGCCTGCGTAAATCTCAACCCCGTACTTCTCGATGCTTTTTTTCTTCGCAGAGAATTTTCGATTACCCGGAGGGAGAGTAGAACCTTTTATGAAAACGCGCAGTCCGGTGCCCGACGGCGTAACCTCGCAGTACGGCGTGCCAATCTGTGAAATGATATTCAAAACATACGGCTCGGGTACTCCGTCGTCCACTACTCCGTCAAAGTCAATCCCCGTAAAGCCTGAGCCTTGAAGCATAAATCCAATGCCGTCGTATTTGGCGGTGTTGAGAACTTCTGCGGCTTTAGCCGCTTGATTGTAGGTCGTCCATGTGGCCGGGTCATTGGACTTGGCAAAATCTCCATTTTTGGCGTCATACGGGACCTTCGTTTTCTTTCCGTTGCGTGTTTCTTCCCGCCACACGACCCAGCGGTCTTCGTTTTGCAACTCAATAGGAATTTTAGTCATAGATTATCCCATTCAAAGACTGGCTTGCCGCCGACGGATTGAGCAATACTGTTAAGCCAATGCATGGATTCTATGTTCCGAATAAAAGTTAAAAGACTGGGGGACGGACGAAACCACTCGCCGTGAACTCGTTCCCTCTTAAATCGCAGGTGGAAGGCTTTTTCATCCTTTGCCGGGAGAGTAACCAGCAGCACTAATCGGTCTGGACTACCTGTCTGCATTTCACGCAAACGGATATTCACATCTCGGGCGGTCTGCCCGATTTTTATTAGTTTGGACTTGGCTGCCTGAATGAAGTAGACCATTTACTCGCTCTCTTTGCCAAACTCCAACTCATCTACTTGTTTCCGAGCCAGCAGCATGTCCCGAAGTTCGGGTTTGTTGGCGCAGATACCGCGCATCGGGCAGTTCGGACACTTCTCATTCGGATATCTTACACCACTTTGCATCGGAAAGAAATCTTTTTCTGTTGCCTGCGCAATCGCAATCATGTCCCGCTTGATGGAACGCCCGATATCCTCGGCGCTCTCCGGCGTGATGACCACCATCTTGAATAGAACTTGTTGCTTCGTGAATGCGGACTCAGGAACAACGAAGCCGTTTGCTTCAATGTAATATTGTCGTCCGGCTTTAACGTCTTTTTTCTCGCCGACAAACTTTTCATCCATCTCGTCAAAAACTTTTGGGCTCGAAGTCAAGACCCACTCGTCAAGACCATTTTTCCCAAGCACGAGCAGGTCCGTTCCTGCCGCATGTCCCCCTCGTGGTTCCAATAACGTGACCTTGTCGCCCTTTGAGATGGTGCGCCCGCACTTGCGGAACCAGAGAAACGCCACGTTCGGGCAGTTCTTCACCCACGAATAGCTCCGAAGCTGCGGGTCCAGCACCGTCAGTTCGGGGATGTCTTTGCCTGACGTTTTCTCGTCGATGATGAGCGGTTCGCCTGTCTCTTTAATTTCGGCGACGATGTCGAAATAACTTGTGAACTCAAGTCCTGCCAGCTTAGTAGCGGGGAAGACTTCGAAGTTTGTTTCAACTTGGAAACTATCTTGCGGATTAGGGATATTGTAAGGAAAGGTCGGGTATTTGACGGCATAGAGCCTCACCATTTCTTCGCCTGAGAGATTCAGGCGATTCCAATCAAGGTCAGTCTTGTTGTACTTGTACGGCTTGTCTTTGGACTCGTTCCACAGCCTGTGAAACTCAGCAACCGCAGCGGTGACATTCATGCCTCGCTGGTGATAGAACTGTACAGCCTGCTCAACAGCAATACCGAAGTACTTGGCTGCCCCTTCTTCTTTCTCGGACCAGCCCTGCACCCGCTCAAGATAGTACTTGCGGGCGCAGAAGTTGAACGCATCGCTCCCGCTATAGGAATGCCGAGTGACGTAATAGCCTTTGCTGTTGATGTACAGGTGTGCTTTGTTCATTGTTTGCCTTTAGTCTGGAGAACCATGCCGAATTCGTCGGGATTTTTTGAAATTTTGATGCCCGGTTTCAATTTCAGAACACAACCGTTCCATACCGCTTTGTTTCCTATCGCCGCACATGCGGAGTAATCTGCAACGTGCTGCCATCTATTGAACCGCCACGAAACTTTCACAACATCGGGATGCTGCGCTTTGAGAGAAAGCGCCATTTTGTGACGCCCGCTGTCTTCTTGTCTTGGGTCGCCAGCGTAGAGAATATCGGAATTTCCCCCCGACATTTTCATCGTAGTGGTTTTCTTGATATTGAACGTATTGAATAAGACCGTACACCAGCCCGCTTTCAGGGCTCGGATGCAAAGATCAGTGTCCTCGTTGTAGCGCCCCCGCCAGTGATCGCCTTCGGGAGTGGGCAGCGACAAATCATTCAAAATTAAAGTTGCAGAATACACCCGAGTGTTGAGCGAGAAGGCCGGTCGCTTGCACTTCGCGAGCATGAATTGGGCATTCTGCATTCCGGTCAGCGCAACGTTTTCGTATCTGTCGGCGAATTGCTCAACCGCTCGGAAGATAGCTCCGGTTTCGCACCGAATGCCGAGATTGTGATTTGTTCTCGTGAAGTACTGAATGTTGTCGTCAAGAAGCCAGTGACGCTTGAAGCCTTCACTGATAGAATGTTGCCATACCCAGTTGCGGGCTGGTATTGAGCAGCCCGACCCCGCAATCTCGGGCGGCAGCGTTAAAATCCGAGAAGAATCAATGACTGCCGCGTATTGGTCGTATTCCTGCGGTTCAATTACCATCCGATACGGCACGTGCATGGCATCGAGTGCTTTCACAGTAAGCCGAGTTTTCCATCGTCCTTTTGAAATGACATAGGCAGGATAAATGGGGTTCACAATTTTCCCTGCCTCCTGCCGGTACTCGTACTTCTTGTGAGGGTCGTCGCCCTTGAAAGGAAACCAGCAGGCGTGGTGTCCGATTTTATGCACCCCGTCAAACAGTTTCGCAGCTAGCCCGGTTTCATCCAAGTCCAATGTGGCTTCCTCTACTTGCGAAGAAATACCCAACCGCTGGGCAACGTCGCTTCGGTGTTTCTGCAGATCGCGTTTTCTGAAATGAATCATAACAAATGCTTGCTTCTCGTCGTATCGTTTTCTGCCCTGCAGGTTGATTCTCAATTTGAAGAAGGATGTCTTATCCTCAGAAACATATTCTGGCATTCCGCCCCAGTGTTTGTGCCAGTCAAAATTTCTAGGCATTCGTTTCTTCTAGTGCAACCAACTGGTACGAACTTCCGTTTGAGTTTTCTGCTCGGGATTGCAGAATAAATTCTTTACCCTGCGCCTTGGCAATTGGACGAGCCCCCCGAACCAACGCCCCCGCACTGCAATTATCGGGAGCACCCGTGACCTTGACTACTTCGGCCAGCGAGTGGGGCTTCCCATCCGCATACAACTCAAAAACCGCATCCATTCGTGCTTGTACCAAGGCAGCTTTCTGTTGCTTCTTGGTCAACATAGACGGGTCGGGCGGGTCAGTTAACTCAACCTTCGGAACCCAGTGCTCTTTATCGCCGTCTAGGATTCGGTCAAGAATGCCGATTCCCACTTGCAGCAGTTCTACCTCACGTCCTCTGAATATCTTTGTCATCGTAGTTGCCTCCTACCTCTAGTCTCTCTAACTAAGGCAGGCACGTCAATAGTACCAAAGTACTGGTTCTGCGTCAAGACAAAATAAGCAAACCACTACGGCGTCAACAACAACTGAGTCGTCGCTGGGGCGAGAATTTTATTTTTTGCGAAGCCTTCGGGGCGAACACCCTCAGGTCCGTTCAACTTTTCAAAGCCATCTCGCTTGGCTCGCTGTGATTGAATGTATCCCGCGATTCCGGCATGATAAATACTATCTCTGTTGAAATTGTTGTCATCGCGGTTAACGGGTTTCGTCATAATTATCCTCTTATGCAAAAAGCCCCGGTTGCTGTAGTCTTTCTACTTCCTTAGCCTTCTCCCGCAGCACATCAAGAATATCCTCGGTTATGTACTTCCGCAGATACGGTGACGGCGTTCCCGAGAATGAAATGCGCAAAAAATCTTTCGCTCGGCTTATCGCCGTGAAATAGATACGCCGCTCCTCGGTCGGGTCACCATTTTTGTGAGGTATACCATTCGCTTTTACCCCCACCACGAAAACATTCCGCCACTCCCCGCCTTTGGCTTGGTGGACAGTTGATACTGTGACACCCCTTGGGTCATTACGCCGGTGCATCATCTTCAAAGCATATTGTGTGAATTCCTCTGCGGTTCTGAAGTCCTTTCCGATGACTCGCAGCGTCTGGAGATTCTCCAGCGCATCGTTGTCTCGCTCAGTACGATCATCCACAGCGTATTTAGCCTCCAGTTGCGGTAAAACGAGATTGCAGGCGGCGTCTACTGGCAGTTTTGGGTAGATTCTCAGCCTCTCAATGGCCTTGCGCACCTCGTTTTGTTTCCAAAAACCAGTCTTGCCGAGCAAGTGATACTTGATGCCGTGCTTGTTGCACAGCCGCTCTAGCACGCCTACCATTCGGTTCGTACGAGCAAGGATAATGCTTTGAAGGGGGTCTGCTTGTGCTAACTTCAGGGCAGATTCCGCCTCATCGTCTTCCTGCCAGTACATTTTCAAGCCGATAAGCCGACCTTGTTCCTCTCGCACCGCAACCATCTTGTCCAGCAGTTCCTTCGGTGTATCAGGCGGCGCGTTCTCGCGAATAAATTTGACGATGTTCTGCGTGCTGCGATAATTCCGCCCGAGGTAAGCGTACCTGCCGCTTGGGAACCACTGCTTGAAATTCGTGATGTTATCGGGCTTCGCGCCCCGGAATCCGTAAATCGCTTGGTTCGGGTCGCCGACTACGATGATGTTGCCGTGCTTTTCAGTCATTAGCTGCATCATGCGCCATTGCAAGTCATCTGTGTCTTGTGCTTCATCCACGATTAAAAACGTCGGCTGCCAGCGAGCCCGCAATTGAGGATTCGTTTCCAGCAAATCTACAGCATCCCGAAGCATGCTGTCAAAATCCATCCAGCCTTCGGCGGCACGCACGCGCTCGTACTCGGCGTACGCTCGTGTCAGACTATAAGCGTGGGTTTCTGCGTCGTTGGGGTCGATGACACCCCGCCGTGCATTTGAAATAAACATATCTAGCGCTTTGTAATCAACGCCCCACTTGCGAGTCAGTTTGAACATCAACCGATTCCGCTTCTCGGGCTCTACAGGCTTGCGCTCGGTCTCCGAACAGATATCATACCCAAGACTGTGGAAAGTTGATGCGATTCCTTTGACACGAAGTCGTTTTTCGAGAGTTTCAGCCATCTCCTTACTAAAAGTAACGGCTTTAATGTCCGATGCAGAGACCCCGGAGTCAAGCAGGGCATTAATTAATGCAACCATCGTCGTCGTCTTTCCCGAGCCGGGACCACTTATCACGCATCTCGCTCCGTTGAAGGACTCAACGACCTTAGACTGGTCTGAGTCGAGTGGGGTCATGAGGGCAGTATCCATATGCACCTAACGCTTGATTGCAGTTGTGACAAAGAACCTGAAACCCTGCTGGATAATTGTGTTTCTTGACCCAAACGTAGATGTGAGCGCCGACTTCTTTTTTCTGCTTTGTCCCGCCCCCGTAAATGTGGTCGAGTGCAAGAAACTCCAGAAACACAATCCCACAACATGCGCACTTTGGTGTGCCGCCGCTGTAGTGCGTGAGTACTTCTAGCCTGAGAGCGGCTCGGTATTGGCGACTCTGTTCTCTTTTCGCTGCGAGATAGCGCACAGAGATGATTTTCATGCAGGCTTTGCACCAGCCGTTGAGACCGTCTCGCCGCCAAACGCTTTTGCTGAAGCATTTGATGGACTTCGGGGTGTGGCACTTGGGACACAACTTCAGGGCTGACATGATGTTTGGAATTGTACCCGAGTTTTCCCGCTGTGTCAAGAGGAAAAACAATCA
>Ga0208562_1000666_pt1 | contig 16334 bp, 16 predicted proteins | sample June2015DPH_16_1_3_FD_184715 | JGI IMG/M metagenome (GOLD analysis project Ga0208562, IMG submission 184715) | Peatland microbial communities from SPRUCE experiment site at the Marcell Experimental Forest, Minnesota, USA - June2015DPH_16_150... | ecosystem: Environmental > Terrestrial > Soil >... | reverse complement strand
TTCTGAAAGACACCATTGCTGCCCTCCTCGCGGATGGCCGTGTGAAAGCCATCAAGGTTGGCATGCTGGCAAATCGAGCCAATGCGGAAGTTGTAAGCGAGATCCTCGAATCCAATCCGCCGCTCCCCTCCGTGCTCGATCCTGTTTTTCACTCCTCGAGCGGGAGAGACCTGGCGGATCAGGCGTGCCAGGAGTTTGTCCGCGAGCAATTAATCAAGCGCGCCTCCGTGATTACGCCCAACCTTCTCGAAGCCTCGGCACTGACCGGCCTCCGGGTGGAAAACCAGGAAGCCATGAAGTCGGCAGCGCGCAAGCTGGTCGAGATGGGCGCGCGCGCCGTGGTGGTGACCGGCGGCCACCTTGATAAAGCCATCGACGTTTTCTTTGACGGCTCGGCGCTCGAAGTCTTCATGGGTGACCGCGTAAAGCCCGATAACACCCACGGCACCGGCTGCACGTTTTCTTCCGCGATCGCGGCCAACCTGGCGCTGGGCCGCCAGCTTCGCGATGCCGTCGTGCTGGCCAAAGCCTACGTTACCGAGGCCATCCGCAAGGCTTACGTCGTGGGCCCCGGCCGTGTACCCCTCAACCATCTCTACCGCATGACACAACCTTCCCGCCTCGCCGACCACTCAGCCGCGGTAAGCGAACCGGTGCTCTGAAATGGAAATTTCGGTTCATTGGCTTGGGGGGAGGAATCCTTGAGAATTTGCCTCGTCAATAGGAGGCAGGTGTGAAACGCGCTACTCCATCTGTGCTCGTTCTGCTCGTAGCTTTCCTCAGTGTTGCGACCCTCGCGCAGGAACCAACGGCTTCTCCGGTTGCGCAGGAGACGTATTGGCCGACACACGGATGGCGATCCTCCACTCCGGAAGCCCAAGGCATGGACTCAGAGGTCCTTGCGCAGGCCTTCGATTACGTCCGGCAAAACCAGATTCCGATCCATAGTTTACTGATCGTGCGCAACGGTTACGTTGTGCTGGACGCATATTTCTATCCCTTCCAGGAAGGTCTGGTACACGACGGGGCGTCGATGACAAAGAGCATTACGTCCACGCTCATCGGAATTGCCATCGGCGAGCACAAGCTCAGCAGCGTGCGCCAGCCTGTGCTTTCGCTCTTTCCCGAACGGAACATCGCCAACCGCGACGAGCGGAAAAACCGGATGGCCGTTGAGCACCTCCTGACCATGACCTCCGGCCTGGATTGCCATGTTGATCACGGCGAAATCACCCTGCGGGAAATGATGCAAAGTAAGGACTGGGTACAGTTCATGCTCGATCGCCCCATGCTGGCGGAGCCCGGCAGCAAATTTGAATATTGCAGCGGGGGCATGCACCTGCTTTCAGGAATCATTTCTCAGACCACGGGCAGCAGTGAACTGGAATTTGCGCGACGCGAGCTTTTTCAACCTCTGGGCATTGAGGACGTCATCTGGCCTTCCGATCCTCAGGGAGTCAGCAACGGTTGGGGGGATCTCCACCTGCGGGCGCGCGACATGGCCAAGATCGGGTACCTGTGGCTCCACCAGGGGCGCTGGGAAGGCCGGCAAATCGTCCCGGCGGAGTGGATGCAGGCGGCAACCCAGGCACACTCGCATCCCGGCCAGAGCAATGTGGAATATGGGTATGGATTCTGGGTTTACCCGCAAAGGAATCCGATCGAATACGAAGCGCTGGGACGCGGAGGCCAGCGTATCACCGTCACGCCCGCCGAGAATCGCATTGTGGTGTATACCGGGGGAGGATTCGAACCGGGGGACATCGGAAAGTTCATCGGAGAATCGATCAAATCTGGCCAGCCTCTGCCGGAGAATCCGGCCGGCCGCACTCGATTGGCGGCAGCAGTCAGCGCCGCTGCTCGCCCCCCGGAAGCGTCGGCGACTCCCATGTCCAAGGTTATCTCCGGCAGGAAGTACGTGGTTGAAGCCAATCCTCGGGGACTGAAATCGTTCTCGCTCACCTTTTCAGGACCGAGCGAAGCGGTCGCGCATTTGGAATCAACTGACGGCCGGATCGAACAGCGGCCGCTCGGTCTTGATGGGATCCCCCGTCTCTCTCCCGGCGGTCGATTTGGGCTACCCGTAGCATTGCAAGGCCGGTGGGAGACCAACAACACGTTTGTTTTTGACTATGATGAAGTTGCCAACATCAACTCCTACCGCTTCCGGCTCACGTTTGTCCACGACGACGTCAGCGTCGAGCTGAGCGAAAAAACCGGCCTGGTGGAAGCCAAGTTTCAGGGGAAATCAATCGGTAACTGACGCCTGTCTGATGCGGATTGTTCGTCATTCGTAGAGGAAAACGCCACCGGCTGTGACCCGAAAGTAGTATGACGCGATCGGAAAGGAGCATCATCCTCGTGAATGCGATGCCTGTGATTACCACGCCCGCTGCGGTATTTCCCTTTCGCAAACTCCGGGTACGAATTTGGACCCTGGTAGGTTTTCTCTTCTTGGCTGCTGGCCATGGGATTGCACAAGCGGCGCCGGAGGGCGCGGATGGCATCAGCAGACTGACAAGTCCACTCGTCCTGGACGGCAAAATGGGGGACCCGGGGTGGAAGTCGGCCACCAGGTACGCAGATTTCAAGACCCGCCACCCCGAGGCCGGCCAATCGCCCTCGGAGCGGACCGAGGTGTATCTGGCGTACGATGCGGCAACTCTCTACGTGGCCATTCGGAGTTTCGACGATGAGCCCAAGAAGATACGGGCGCTAGCCGCCACCGGGGACGATGCGTGGAAAGATGATTGGGCCGTCCTCTGCCTCAATACCTACGACGACGCTCTCAATAGCTTGTTCTTCCTGGTGACGCCCGGAAATGTTCGGTCGAGCGGCACCCTCGACAACGACAACAAGCCCCAGCTCACGCTGGACATGAAATGGGAAAGCCGGGCCAGCGTCGTCGACGACGGTTGGATCGCGGAGATGGCGATTCCTTTGCGAATCCTGCCCTTTCAGGGTAGCGATCGCGTCACCATGAGCTTCAAGGTGGCCCGCTTTATAAGCAGGAAGGCAGAGGAAGAGAACCTCCCGGAGATGAAGCCGGAAGGGCGCGAGTACGAACAGTATCGCGAGATCGTCTTACGCAACGTTGTCCCGTCGTCGCTGCCAGCCTCCGAGGTTTACCGGCAGGGGCTGGAGAATTTAAGGCGCAACCGGCTACAACTGCACGATTTGGGGTACGAGGAACAGTTGCACAAGTGGGGCGACGCCTCGGTCCTTGACTACCTGATCTTCCGCTCGCGCGAACTCAAGGCCAGCCGGCATCCGTTCCACTTCCAGCGAGCTCCTGAAGACGAGAGGGTCGCGGCTTTGCTTGCCACCATGGAGTATGCTCCCGGAAAGCGAGTCGGCAACGTGGAAAGGTTCCTGACCAGAAGCGCCACCACTTCGTTCCTGGTGATTAAGGACGACGTGGTGCTCTATGAACACTACTTCAACGGTTACCGGAAGAACTCGCTTGTGACCTCGTTTTCTATGGCCAAGTCGTTCGATTCAACACTGGTTGGCATTGCGCTTGATGAAGGGAAGATGGGCAGCGTCCACGATCCGATCACCAAGTATCTGCCCGAGCTGGCGAGACGAGATCCGAGGTTTGCGCAAATCACCATCCAAGACTTGCTGCTGATGTCATCCGGCATCCGCTACAACGAAGACCCGCCGTATCAAGACAACGACGTGACCTATCACGCCGTCGACCTGCGCCAAGCGGCCATGGAAAAGACCGCCATCGTGGATGCTCCCGGGAAACATTGGCTCTACGACAACTACCATCCGCTTCTGCTGGGCATGATCCTGGAACGGGTGACCGGCATGTCTGTGACCGCGTACTTGCAGGAAAAGCTGTGGGAGCCCCTGGGAATGGAATACCCCGGCTCGTGGAGCATTAACGGCGACAATGACGGTCTGGAAAAAATGGAAAGTGGCATCAATGCTCGGACGATTGATTTCGCCAAATTCGGGCGCCTGATGCTGAACCATGGACAGTGGGAGGGAAAGCAAATCGTGTCGCAGGCCTGGGTGGAGCAAGCCACCGAAGCCGAAGAGAGGCCCTCCAGCTACTATGGAGACGACCCTTTCTTCGTCTCCCTAGGCCATTACTACAAGTACTTCTGGTGGGGAGACAAACGTCCCGGGGGCAAGAGCGACTTCCACGCCGTGGGTAACAAGGGACAATACATTTACATCTCGCCCCAGAAGAGGGTCATCATTGTCCGCAACGGCTTCGATTTCGGAATCCCGTCGTCACGATGGGCGCGCCTGTTCTACCAACTGGCGAACGGCTTGTAGGAAACTCCGGTGCGCACGCACGCTGGATTGGGAAGCTGGTGCAGCGGCGGGAAGATGGCCGGTGTCACGGCAGCCCGCGTAGCGGGCGATAGAACTTAGCCCAGGGCGCAAGCCCTGGGAAACCAAGCCCCAGCGCCGGTCAAGCCCCGGAAGGGGCGAAAGAAATCACGACCAAATGTAACGTTCGTCGTAAGCAATGCCGTTCTTCCTGAGAAAGGCGACGAATTCCTCTAAGGTCACGTGGCGGTGATGCTTCTCTTGGTCTTGAATATATCGCACCACGGCAGGCGCCAGGGAATGACTGACGCTGAACGCTCCGTAGCCGGTTTGCCAGTCGAAGCCGGCATAGTGCCGGCTGCGATGCACCCAGCGCGAGGAATTGGTTTTCACCACGCGGAGAGCGTCGGCCGTCGCTACCGTGGGCGGTAACGAGCAGAGTAGGTGAACGTGGTCGGGCCTGGCGTTTGCGGCCCTGAGGGCGCCGCCGAGCTCGCGCACGATGCCGCCCAGGTAGGCAAGAAGATCGTCGTGAAGCGAGGCGGTGATAAGAGGCTCGCGGTCCTTGGTGCTGAAAATCACGTGTGTAAGCAGGTTCGTGTAGGTGTGCGACATGTTCTTTCGCCCCTCCGGGGCTTGCAGGGAATTCTACTCGAATATTTTACCCACCGCTTGCGCGGTGGGCTATCCCGCTTCAGCGGGACCCGCTACGCGGGCTATGATGCTGAGCAGGTAACGCAGTTCTTCCCTTGATGGCGAAAGCATACCATGCTGGAATAGTTGAATCCCGTGCGCAAAGGGCTGGGGAATCGGGGCTCGGGGCTGGGGATTTGGGATCAGTTGTCCTCTATCCGCTATGGCCTTGCCAGCCCTCGTTACTGACAACTGAAAACTGATAACTGAAGACTTATTTTCAGTGGCGTGCCCCATCCAGATTGACGACGTGCGGTTGCCGCCGGGGCATCGAGCATGAGAGAATCCCACGGTCAGGACTGGTCGTCCGCCATTAAGATTGGCGGACTTTCAGCCGCGGCGACACCGCGGCTGCCCGCATTGCACGCGCGCACAGGCTGTAACGGAGGTTGGCCAACATCCGGACAGAAGATTGAATCGCGAATCATGCAGCGGCTTCAACGGTGAGTCTGAGCCCAATGGCCTTGGTGACGGCAACCAACGTGGACAGACGAGGGTTGCCGCGGACGGACAACGCCCGGTAGAGACTCTCTCGCTCGATGCCGGCGGCCTTGGCAACTTTGGCGATGCCCTGGGCTTGGGCGAGGTGGCGCAAGGCAATGAGCAGAACGCGGGGTTCGTCCTCATCTTCCAATGCCGCTTTGAGGTACTCGGCGGCAAAGTCCGAGTCCTTACGGAGCCGCCGAACTATGGCCTCGTCGTGGGAGACGCTGGCTTTACGTTTCATGAGCTTTCGCTCCTTTCTTCATAATCTTTGAAGTACTTCGGATAGGTGTTACGGGTTAAGGGAATATCAAACCTTGGACCCTGACACCTGGTACCCGGCACCTGTTTTCCCGCGCGGCTGACGTAGTGGCGAATCTCGATCACGTTTCTATTGTAACTTATAAATCACACGCTGACAAGTCAACATCGTCATATTTGGCCTTCCTCTTTTCCGGAGGAAGGAGCGAAGGGGAATGGGCGTGCTTTGGGCGAGGCGACGGTGGCAGCGTGCCACGCACCGTACAGTGCGTGGCGTGCCACGTATCGTATGGTGCGTGGCGCGCCCCATCCAGATTGGCGACGTGCGGTTGCCGCTGAGAGATCGGGCACGAGAAAGGGCCACGGACATAAAGGCGCTGTCCGTGGCTAGCGGCTACTTACTCGGCAACACGACGGGCGGCAGACCCCACAAGTGGGCAAAATCATTGTAGATATAGTAGAGCACCCCGCCGTTCAGCCAAGCGCACCGGTTAACGCCCGACTCACTCTCTTGCCGACCAAACCGGAAATGCGCGACCCTTTCGTTGGCCTCGAATGCCACATCACGAATCGTACCCATGACCCCGTGGGCTTCCCATGATAAATACTGGTAGACAAACGCGCTATCCCCGAGAGTCCGCTCCATTTCGGAGCGGCTCATTCCGGACCAGTGGTACCTGCGCTTCCGCCGTTGAGCCCGCACTTCAACCGAGGCGTGGGGGTACCGTGCCTCAAATTCCTGCAACCTGAGCTTAGACTCCGCAAGCTCTGAGGGCTCAAGCGTGTCCGGCCGTTTTTCGAAAGAGTCGAGCGCCTCCAGCATCGCGTTCATTCTCACCTTGGCTGCATTAAAAGCTCGGTCGCCGTGCCTCAAGAGGAAACGCCAATCAATCCACAATTCATACAGTGCCCGCTGGGCAGGCCCAACAGCCTCCGGCAGCCCCTTCGTGATCAGCAATAAGATAGCCTTGGCCTGCGTGAGAGCAGCGTTCAACCACGCACTGGTAACGACGAAAACCTCAATGAGATCAGGGGCTACCTGTGGGCCGTCGCAGCCCCTGACTTGTTCCTCGATGTGTTGGATCAGCCAATCGAGCCGCTGAGTTTCAGAATCAAATATGGCAGCCTCGTCCTCCTCAAGAAGTTCCTGAGAGTCGCGGGACCTGGTGTCTCCCTCATTGCGCTCGCGCTCCTCAGAAGGAGCGGATTCGGATGTCTCATGTTTCTGGCATTCGATCTCACCGAGCATTTGGTCAGCACTACCCCACCATCGGAGGATGTCCTCGTCCAAACTTGAGAGGTACGCGTCGCCTGGAGAAACCTCCGAGAACTCGGCTCTTGTAAAGATGATTTTTTGAAGGAACTCAATAAAACGGCCGATTGATGGGCCCATCGCGAGTATCAAAACAGCCCGACCCCGTCTCAGATCATCCGCAAGCGAGGACAAACTGCGGGCATCCGGTGTCGCTAGTCCGTATCGGCCAGCGGCCCAACTGAGGGAGTGTTCGACGCTCTGCCAAGTGGCGTGGACGATTTCTGCCCTCCCGGCGTGGAACCTATCTTTAAAACTCCAGTCTGGATTTCGCTTGAAAAAGTTCGTGATCTTTGCATCTACTGCCGTCAAAATCTTGTGGTCTCTTTCGGAAAGAACCATTCTGGGATTCTTGAACCACTTCGACAGCATCTCCCCATTATCGCAAAGGGCGAAGTAGAACATGAGCGCGAAGTGCTCCTCGAAACGCGAAACCATCACCCCGTTGCTTGATAGGTCAAAACGGTATAAGGCCAGGATCGCTGCGCTCAAGCTGTCGATCGCAGAGACTGCCAGACCTGTCAGTGCTGTAGTGAGGTCCTCTCGGCGGAGGCCGTGCTTAGAGAGGACGCGCAGGAATTCCGTGCGAAGGAAGGCAAGCACTTCCAACAGTCTTTCACAACATTCTTCAATTTCACCTTCTGGCACGATTCTAGCTTTCAAAACAACCCGTCCTGTTCGCTCTTGGTCTTACGCTCGGCTTTGGCGAAGGTTTCGACGCGGTGGGTCGGACACTCCAGTTTCTTCCCCGCCAACAATTCGGCAATGGTGAGGATTTGCAGGCGGGGATAGCGGCCCGGAAAGTCTTTTGACTCATAGAAGCCCGTGGCCGCAGCTTCCGTGAGCATGGGCTTTGTGGGCTCACGCAAGGTAATAAGCGCGCCGATGGCGGCTTTCTCGCGGTCGAGTACGCCTTTCAGGTCGCGCACGTGGTTCACGCCGATGTACCCACTCTTCACCTGCACGATCACCTGCTTGGCCTGGCCGCTCTTGTCGTCGAAGAAGTTGATGTACCCATCGATGCCGGTGTCCGCGCCCTTCTTGTGCTCCTTTGCTGGCCGCGCATTCACCAGGTCCACCGCCCACCACTCGAACTGGTGCGGGCTGATCTCTTTCAACGCCTCGGCGCCCCGCACGTCCGTGGGCGCACCGATGATTTCGTAGGGGCTGAGCTGTTCGCCGAAGCTGTCGCGCAAGCGGCGCTGGACAAGGTTGATGGCGAGATAAGTGATATCAATCCCGATCCAACTCCGCTTCAGCCGTTCGGCAACGGCGACAGCCGTGCCGCACCCGCAGAAGGGATCGAGAACAACGTCGCCTTCATTGCTGCTGGCCCTGACGATTCGTTCGAGCAATGCCTCAGGCTTCTGCGTGTCATAGCCGAGACGCTCTTTGGCTGATTGGTTTATCCGGTCGATGTCGGTCCAAACATCTCCGACCGTGATTGTCCTAGCTTCTGGCACAAACGGCTCGGCGTCGCGCCGCCGAGGAAACCCTCTATCGCGGGGCCAATGGATCAGCCCGGCGGCGTCCCACTCGTCCATTACTGAGTGCGCATTCGCCCAGTGGCGGCCCATCTTTGAGGGGTTAAATCCCCGCCACGGCTTGCCGCTCTCGCCATGCCTAGTCCTGCCTGCACCAGTGAGTTCGTAGGTTTGGTATTTCTTCCCGTCGGCGCCGGTGATGAGGGTGTGCGGGATCTTCGCCATGTCCCCAGGAACAAGAGTGGGGCGGAACAAGAAGCGTGGTCCCCTCGAATACAGAAGCATTATGTCATGCACTCTCGGCCAGCGCCGATCGGTGCTTCGCGCATTGTGTCTCTTCCACGCGACTTCATTTCTGAAATGCTCAGGCCCAAAAGCTGAATCCATCAGCAATTTGAGGTAGTGACTTGCCGTCGGGTCGCAATGCAGATAAATGCTCCCCGTGGGCTTGAGGACCCGGTGAAGCTCGACCAAACGAATGGCCATCATGACGAGATACGCCATCATGTCATTGCGACCGAGGAAGGCAAGCAACGCCTGCATCAGGTCCGCGAGCTTCCGGGGGCCGCTGGTTACGATTTCCTTGTACACCGCCTCGGTCTCCACGCTCCATTGCCACGTATCCTCAAACGCCATGATCTGCGCGGCGGATTCTTCGCCGCTCTTTTCCTTGAAAAGCACGTTGTAGGTGGCGTTGGAGTTGAAGGGCGGGTCAAGGTAAATCAGGTCAACGCTGGCGTCCGCGACGTGGTCGCGAAGAATTTTCAGGTTATCACCAAAATAGAGCTTATTCTTTTCATCCATTTGGGCACAGCATACCACAAGCCTGGCGGGTGGTGCATCCCGATACGGAGCGAGGGACGTAGCAAGAATAGCGCGGACCTCTGCTGTGTGAGGCCCGCGGCTTTGCGCGCCCGCAAGCGCTCCTCCGCCCGGTTGACTGTTGCGTCCGCACGGCACCGCGCCTAGATTGATCGTAGGCCCAGGTTGCGGCGTCGATTCCTCTATGAGCGCGACATCTTTGTGACCGTGGCTTGCCTTTCGGTTATCCTGGCGATACCGCGCCGGGCGCTCGCCTGGGGTCGTGAAGGCCATCAAATCATAGTCATTCTGGCAGAGCATTACATGCGCCCGGAGACCTGCGGCCATGGGCCGAGGGAAAACGCATGACAAACCGTCACAAATGCGGTAATTTTGAGGCATGGAAACCGTACCCGTTGAGTTGCCCTCAGCACTTCTGAAGGCAGCAAATTTGGAGGAGAGGAACCTCTCCCAGGAAGCCGCTCGATTGCTGGCGCTCGAACTCTATCGAGAAGATAAGGTCTCACTCGGACGCGCCGCTGAGCTGTGCCAGACGCCGTTGGCGGCTTTTATGGATTTCGCCGCGAAGCACGGTGTCCCACCGCTGCGATACAGCTCCGAGGATCTGGAAGAGGAACGCCGGTCCACCGACCGTCTCCAAGCGTGACCGTCGTAGCTGATTCATCCCCGCTGGTTATTCTGGCGAAGCTTGGCTGCTTCGACCTTCTCAAGAGGCTCTTTCCACGCCTTTACATCTCCAGCGAAGTTCACAACGAGGTGGTCGTCTCCGGCGCCGGCCTGCCCGGGGCATCGGAAGTTGCGAAGGCGGAATGGATCGAAGTAAAGCAACTTAAGAATCAAGCCGACTTGTTGGTGGCGCAAGAAAAGTATGCTTTGGGTGTCGGAGAACTCAGCACAATTCTCCTTGGGAAAGAAATGCAGGCGGCTGCCCTGCTGCTCGATGATTACAATGCCCGCAAACTGGCAAGGGCGGAAGGCTTCCAAGTTCGCGGCAGTCTGGGTCTCCTCGAAACGTTTTACCTGAGAGGCGACTTAACCGATCTTCGCGCCGCCTTTCGGCAGCTCCTGGCGCACAGTTATATCGACCAGCGGCTGTTAGACCTCCGGCTACGAGCCTTGGGGCTTCCTCCACTCTAGCAAGAGTAGCGCGGACCTCTGCTGTGTGAGGTCCGCGGCTTTTCACACCTACCAGCGCTCGCCCGCTCGGTTCACTATTGCCCCCGCAGACGGCACCTCACAATCCGGCATCCACAATTCATAATTGCCCTTCCCCTTCAGCCGCTCTTCAATGATTCGATGACCCAATGACTCAATGAGTCAATCGAAGAAGCCCTGGGCTAGGTCCGTCAGCTGACGGATGAACATATTGTCTCTTGACAACGCCCCGCCGCCGTGGTAGCCTACTCATGTGAAAAGCCCAACCCGCGGGGAAGTCCTTTCCTCGCTATCCTAACAACCCGTCTCAGGAGGAACCATGTCCTTACGCAAATCACCGCAACTTACGCCCGCTTTGCTCGCTGCCGCGCGCCACAACGCCCAGCATTCCACCGGACCGCGCAGCCCCGCCGCCAAGCAGAACATCAAGCTCAATGCCTTGAAGCACGGCGCACGCGTCAGCGAGGAAAATCGCTGCCTAGCCATGCTGGCGCTGGGCGAAGACCCGCAAGAATTCGAAAACTTGAAGCAGGAACTCATGAGCGCCCTGACTCCCGGCGACGCGCTCTGGGAGAAGCAAATCGACGACTTGACTTGGCTCTATTGGCGCCGCGAGAGGCTCGAGCGGGCGCAAGCAGGCCTGAAGCGGCGCGCCTTGCAGGCGATCGACGACTGGCAACACCGCCGCCGGCAGGAGATGGCCCGCGTCACCTTCGACGCCTCCCAGCACGACATGCTTGATGTCCACTTATCGGATTCTACAGATCGAGGCGTGACGCTGAGAAGGACGCTTTCCTTTCTTGAACTCATACGTGAGGAGGTGAAGCAGCGCACCTTCCAGGTCCGCCAGTACGCCGTACTGGAATCTCTTTACGAAGGTACGACGGGGTGGCGGCAGGCGCTGATTTTCAGCCTGCTGCACCGTTTCGGTGACCCCATGTGCCTCGAGGCGCAACAAGCCGACGAGGAAGAGCAGCAATATCGACGCAAAATGGGCATCGCCTACGAGCCGGTGGGCGAGCCAGAATACCAGGAACTTCTCCGTCTGCTGGAGGAGGAAATCGCCAGCGTCCGCGAAGAATTCGAATACGCGGAAAAGGCGAATGAGGAGAGAGCGGCGATAGAACGGGACGCCTGCCTTGCTCCGGCTGGGGAGATGTGGAGCATGATGCTGCGCCAAGAAGGCGCCCTGGACCGCTCCATTGACCGCAAAGTGAGGATACTGCTGAGGCTGCGGAAGGAATCTGCCGACCTCCCGGTCGCTCCTACTGGTCGGGACGACAATGGCAGGACGGAGAACGTCGAGGAGGCCCTCGACAGCGACATTGTGTCCGAGACATCGGAGAGTGTGGAAGCGATGGAAAACTCAAAAATCAACGAACTATGCGGGAATGTCATTGAAAACAAAGGACCGCTGTGGAAAACTGGGGGAGAAACGGGAATGTGTATGAAAACAAGTGTACTTAGCCCATCGAGGCCGGAATGTTATTGAAAAGAAAGGGTGTTATTGCAAACGCAGAGTTGCACGCGACGCTAGCTGCCCTTGACCTTGAGCCCACGCGGGGTTCGGCAGAGGGCTTGGCCCTCTCCCGAGGCGGGCTGCGGCGCGGTGAAGGTTCTGGGGGCGGGAGCATCCGAGGGATTATCGGCGATTGGGTTCTCCGTCACCGCCGGGCCCTGGCTCCTTAGGCTGAGTGACCAGGCTCAGAACAACGACCACACCCCAGCCCAAGACCGCCAGCATGAGGAAGAAGCAAATTGCCGAGATCTGTTGCTGGTTCTTACCGATCAGATAAGACCGGTCAGCGATAATCGACTGATAGCTCTCGTGACAACTATGGTAGCTCACCGAGAGGAATCCTGCCAGCGCCGGCAGCACCAGGCCGGCGGGGAAAAGCTTTTTGAGGACGGAGGCGAGATTCCTGTTGGGGAAAGCGCCCGCGAGCCCGGCGAGCGGGCGGCGCAGAAAGGCATAAGCCGCCATGCCGATCACGATCGACAGCACGCCAACAAAGAAGTACGAGGCGATCAGGTACTGTTCATTGCTCATGCTTCGCTCGCAGAACGGCCACGAGGACGGTGATCAGAATGAGATAGCCCAGCAGGAATCCGAAGAAGTACTGGCAGACTCCTTGCACGCCCGCCGCGACTCTCCAAACGTACTCCATGAAGGGATCGCTCGGCTTGAAGTTGAAGGCCGTTCCGAAGCCGCCCGCGAAGACGGCCAGCAATAGGCCGATAAGAAAGCTTCGTAGGTAGAACGTGGTGCCGTCGGGTGACTTCAGGGCTTGGTTCAGCAGGCTTTCGAGGCTCTTCGATACGAGAGCCCAGATTGCAAACGTCAGGGCGAGCGATAACGCGAGCAGAATGACGAATCCAGCGAGGTTCTGAGGGCTCATACCAGTGCTCCATCCTTGTCTCTACGCAGATGATACGGTCGTTTCAGTAGTGGCTCGAGTCTTTGCGAGTGTACACCCGCCCGCCTGATGGAGCAAGAGGCACTGGGGGGAATGGACAGAAAGCAAAGCTTTCATGATATGGTGGAGTTCACGTTCCGTTTTTCCTGTGAGCAAGAGAGTTTGCTGCCGAACCCGATGATTCATAAGAAACAAGACGACGCCACATTTGGCCGGCCGCGTATTACCTCCGAAATTCAAAAAAAGATGGGCCAGATTAACTGGGAAGTGACAAGCTCGAAGCTCCTCGGCGTGGCTTGCGGATTGGTCTTAGGGGGCCTTTTGGTGGCAGGGCTCTGGCCCTTTCACTCTCCCAGGAATCAGGTGACATGGGTCGCTGGGGGCAACGGCCTGCACCTTGGTCGTCATGGGACGATACTGAGTTCCGGCAAATTCAAGGCGGCGAATGCTCCAGCGGACGCCCCATGCAGCCTGGAGATCTGGTTCGAGCCTGATCTTACTGCGGCCTCGGCCACTCTCTTCGCCTTCTACGCTCCAGGGAACCCTCGGCAGTTCTCGCTGAACCAATCCATTACTGACCTTGCCTTGCAAAATGACATTCGCGAGGGGCGCTATCGAACCCTAACCACCAGACTCTTCTATGTTGAAGATATTTTCCGTCGGGGAAAGCCGTTGTTCGTAACGGTTACGTCAAAGGGAGGGCAGACGTCAGTCTATATTGACGGTGCGCTGGCCCGAACAGCCCCCAAGTTTCCGCTCTCCAGCCGGGATTTTGACGGCGAGCTCGTCATCGCCAACTCGCCCATAGTAGAAAGTAGCTGGTCAGGTCTTTTGCGGGGGCTTGCCTTTTATGACCAAGAGATCTCGCCGGCGCAGGTCTTTCACCACTATGAGACTTGGACAGAAAAGGGACGACCAGACGTTTCCGAAAATGAGCGTGCCGTGGCGCTTTATCTGTTTGATGAACGCGCGGGTCGTGTCATTCATAACCAAGTGCCCTCGGGAACCGACTTGTATATTCCGGACCGTTATCTGGTTTTGGACCAAGCCCTCCTACGCCCCTTCTGGGAGGAATTCCGTCCAACTTGGAGCTATTGGGGTGACGTGCTGGTCAACATTGCGGGTTTTGTTCCTTTCGGGTTCCTTTTCTGCGCCTACTTTTCGCTGGCCGGACGGATCAAAAGGCCGGCACTGGTCACAATCCTTCTAGGGTTCACAGTCAGCCTTACGATCGAATCTCTTCAGGCATTCCTGCCAACGCGGGATTCCGGCACCACAGATGTCATCACAAATACCTTGGGCGCTTGTTTCGGGGTTTGGTTGTATCGATTGAACCTTGGGCGAGTCCTATTCGCGAGAATCTGGACACAACTTGTGGGAACTACAGCCAAGGATTCAACCAGGACACACATGAACTGACCAACGCCCCGGGTGCAGCCTAACCCTCTGGAACCCCCAGGTGTAGATGTACCCTGCTTAACGCTTACGACAAGACATCATAAGTTCGATTCCCCTTGGACTCTGCCCATTTCTTGCTCTGCGAGCAAGACCTGCCGACAATCAAAAACCCTGATTGAATCAGGGTTTTTCATGTCTAGGTGTGTGATCTTGTCGTTTGTGAAAGTCCGTAGCCCGTATAAGGGCGCTATTCGAACTTGGGATAAAATTCTGAAGCAGCTCTTGAAGCATTTCACTGACGAGATAGCGCCCGCGAATTAAGGGATTTTCCTCCGTTTTAGAGCCCGAACTGAGCTTGAAAAGGTGGGGGATTTTGCGTTACACACGACCTACCATTCTTCTTCCAAGCTGCTGGCCTACTTTTAGCCCGCCTACAGTGGTATACTTTTACTTCGCCTCTGACAAGAGCGCGAGGGGGCATGTGCGACAAAGCTTCGACGAGCGCTGATCATATTCGAATCGGTATAATTCGTTCTGAGTTGTGTTAGCCCAGCGACGGCCACCTCAATTTACTCAGTTCGCGGGCAAATGACTATTACCGGGAACAGCGTGTGCACGCTGTCTTCGTGGTTTATAGGGCCAGCCATAGAGTGCATGCGAGGAGAGTTGTGGATTGTTTCCGGAAGGAGGATCTTATGGCTGAGTATTACGTCGTTACGGATCTAGGTACGCTGCCCGGCGGCGCTTCCAGCAATGCCTACGACATCAACGATAGAGGTCAGGTGGTGGGCTCCTCGCAAGTCGCAGGGGGGATGGGTCACGCTTTCCTTTGGACTCCAACGACGCACCTGCAAGACCTAGGGACGCTTCCCGGTGGCAGCGGCAGCGAAGCTTCGGGAATCAGTGTCTGCGGCCTGGTCTCAGGCCAGTCGGATTTGGCAGGCAGCGGCGGCCGCACCCATGCGTTTGTATGGAGTACTGCGGGTGGATTGCAAGATCTCGCCACGCTGGCGGGCGACAACGGAAGCGTCGCAGAGGCAATCAATGCCTGTGGTCAGGTGATCGGGGATTCTTTCCTCAGTGCGGGGGGCAATCTGCATGCGTTTATCTGGAGCAAAGCGGCGGGAATGATTGGTCTCGGAGTGTTGCCGCGTTTCACCGACTCTGAGGCGCGCGATATCAACAACCTCGGGCAGGTGGTCGGCTACTGTGCCTTGGCAGGTGTACCAAGTCGAGGCTTCTTATGGACCAGCGCTGCGGGCATGCAGGCGGTCGGTACGCTGCCGGGCGGCCTCGGCAGTACTGCCCTTGGGATTAACGATCTGGGCGAAATTGTCGGTACTTCCGACTGCGGCAATGCCAACCAGCCTCACGCTGTCTCGTGGAACAGGATGGGAGTTGCGCAGGATCTTGGCATTCTTGCCGGTGGAAGCAGGAGTGCCGCATATGCGATCAATGTTCTTGGAACGGTCGTTGGGGACGGCGATTGTGCCGGCTCTGGGTCGCACGCATTTGTCTGGAGCGCAAAAAAGGGAATGCGGGATCTGAACGCTCTTATTCCTGCCAATTCGGGTTGGGAGTTGCAAGGCGCCGTTGCGATCAACGTCGCCGGACAGATTGTTGGAGTGGGTACCGTGAACGGAACGCAACATGCGTTCCTCCTGACGCCGCAGTGTGCGCCGTGACGCAGAACCGGCCTCCTTCCGGCTCCTCTGATCGCGGCAGTAGAAATCATGCCTGCAAGGATTCATCGTGCGTAGAAGACAAAAAGACACAAGTCGGGCTCGCTCCCTGGGCTAGATTCTTGCGGCCCTCCGGGCCTGAATACCCTGGAACCTTGTTACGCGGACTTCGGTCACCGTGCACTAGCGTGTATATCCTGGCAACTTATCGGGAATTCGGGTGAGGCGAGTCAGGAGACCACTGTCATAGTCCAATCCTTGTCACAAGCGCACGCGGTTTCGGCCTGACTGCTTGCCGCTATACAGGTGCTGATCTGCCCTCTTCAAGAGGGATTCC
>Ga0208562_1000630_pt1 | contig 17012 bp, 14 predicted proteins | sample June2015DPH_16_1_3_FD_184715 | JGI IMG/M metagenome (GOLD analysis project Ga0208562, IMG submission 184715) | Peatland microbial communities from SPRUCE experiment site at the Marcell Experimental Forest, Minnesota, USA - June2015DPH_16_150... | ecosystem: Environmental > Terrestrial > Soil >... | reverse complement strand
GACACCTGACACCTGCTGTCATGGTACGACCGACCCAAAGAAACAGAACCGCAGCAAGAGGACGAGCGCCACGCCCGCCCCAACCGTCAAGGCCACGCGAGGTCCAGGCAGCTTGTTGACCTCGGGGATAAGATCCGAGGCAGCCACGTACAGGGTGACACCAGCAGAAAGCGCCAAGCCATAGTTCACCCACCGGTCCGCGACCGCCATTGCCAGGATGCCCGCAATCCTCGACATCCCCAGCCCGGCCACCGCCCACATTCCGGCGGCCCGGCTTTTCTTGGCCGCCGCCATGACCGAGGCCATCGTGAATCCCTCCGGGATGCTATGCAGGATGACCGCGCCAAAGGCGACAATTCCGAGCCAGTTTGAGATCATGAAGCCGCACGCGATCAATACGCCATCGAAAAACGTATGGGTCAGCAACCCTCCCAGCGCCGCGTAGGCGACTCCGGCATGCAGAAACTCCTCGGCATGGGTTTCCTCGCCGAAGTGGAAATGTGCGGGCAAAGAGTGTTCGAAAACATGCACGATGAAGTAGCCCACCAGAATCCAGATGGCTGCGCGAGCCTCCTGCATGCGCTCAAAACTTTCGGGAATCATCACCGTTATCGTCGTCGCGAGCATAAACCCGGAGCCGAAAGCGATGAAGGTGGCAAGAAAACTCCGCCGCCAGGGCCGGGCAGTGACAATGACGCCACCCAGCATATTCGCCAACCCGGCGACCATGCCCAACGCGAGGCTGATCCAGAGATAGGACATACAGTGACCAGTGACGAGTGACAAGTGACAAGTGACGAGCATAAGTGCAGGTGCCAGGTGTCAGGTGTCAGCGAAGAGCAGGTGGGAAGTTTGCAAAAACCAACTCCTGAATTCTGACTTCTGCTTTTCTGCTCGTCACTCGTCACTTGTCACTTGGCACTGCTCTTATCCGGAATGCCTGAAGCGCACCACTTCGCCGTCGTGCACGATATAGTCTTTCCCTTCCAGCTTGAGCTGGGCGCGTGCGCGCGCTTCGGCGAGGCCTCCAGCCGCCATAAGGTCCTCGTATTTCACTACTTCAGCGCGAATGAACCCACGCTGCATGTCGGAATGGATTTCCCCGGCTGCCTCGAGGGCAGACGTCCCGGCACGGATGGTCCAAGCCCGGCATTCGTCATCACCGACGGTGAAGAAAGAAATCAAACCCAAGAGCTGATAGCTGGCGTGGATCAGCCTTGAGATGGCGGACTCCTTCAGACCATAACTTGCCAGGAATTCTGCCGCCTCGGAATCGCTCAGTTCAGCCAGCTCGGCTTCCACTTTGCCGCAAATAGCCGTGACCGCAGTGTGGGGCCTTTGTTTTAGCCCCGCTGCGACTGCAAACTGTTCCGCAGCATTAGCACGGGCCGCGTCCTTCTCCCCCAGGTTGAGAACATAGAGCATGGGTTTCAAACTAAGGAAGGTGAAACCTCGGATCAGCCGCTCTTCTTCCGGTCCGAGGGAAGCCTCACGCAGAGGTGTCTGCTTGTCGAGGACGGTCTTGCACACCTTCAAGACTTGGAGCTCCTTTTCAAGGGAGGGATTCTTCTGCTTCTTAAGATCCCTTTCAAGCCGCTCAACGCGTTTCTCCACCATCGCCAGGTCGGAGAGCATCAGTTCCAGCTCCACGTTCTCAATGTCGTGCTGGGGATCGACCGCTCCGCCTTCAGCAGGGATCGCTTCGTCCTGAAACGCCCGCACGACGTGCATGAGAGCATTCAACTCACGCAAGTTTTGGGATTGGACGCCTGTCCGCGCCAACTCGATGATGCTGCCGGGGGTATCGACGTACTCGATGGTGGCGTGGATGGTTTTCTGCCGCTGAAACATCTCCACCAGCCGGTCAAGACGCGCGTCGGGCACACGAACAACACCCACATGTGTTTCGGGCCGCCCTGCGCCCTGCCCACTCCCGTGCGCTCGGGTAAGAATTTGAAACAAGGTCGTCTTGCCCACTTGGGCCAGCCCAACGATACCAATCCTCAGCAAGGTCGCCTCAGGACGCTCAGCGTGAAATTTGAAATGCTCCGCACTGCCCGACAAATCGACAGTCGAAGGTCGAAGGTCAAAAGTGGACCGGCTGGAAATGTGTGCGACACATTGCACAATCTCCAGACTCATGAATCTATCATACTAATACAACCGCACTTAACGGTGTTACATTTCAGAGTGCGAAGGGTGTGCGACATAAAGGTGGGAGTCCTGCCGCTGTTGCATGACATATTTGTGAAAGCTTACGGCGGCAGCAGCAGGGTCGCCCCGGGAGCCCGCCTAGCGGGCGATAGAACTTAGCCCAGGGCGCAAGCCCTGGGAAACCAAGCCCCAGCGCCGGTCAAGCCCCGGAAGGGGCGGCAGAGCCCGGGAGAGTTCCCGCGTCGAAACCTTTTCTTTCGCCCCGCTGGGGCTCCCGCGAACAAGAGGGCTTTCTGGACCCAGGGCTGGCGCCCTGGGCTAAGTTCCTCCGGCCCTCCGGGCCTTCACCGTTGCGTACCGGTCCGTCCAGAAGAGTGCAACAAACCAAGAAAAATGCCCTGACCCCCACTTCTACGTCGCGCACCCGAGGGCGAAGGGCGGAAAGACGTGGCCAGTGCGCCAGGCGCTGTATCGTCGCTTACTGCGTTTGTATTGGGGTTGCATTCTCCCTCGGTTCGAGCGACTGTAACGCCATGGCTGACTTGAAGCTCCAGGTACCCGTCACCGAAGAAGTCGAAGTTGACGCCACGACTTTGGCTGCCATTGACCGCGGCATCAAGGACGCCGGCGAGGGCCGGACCCTGCCCATCGACGAAGTCCGGAAAATGATTCCGCGGTGGATTTCTAAATTCGAATCACAAAAGCCGCGCTAGCCTTTTTTGCATCCCACTCAAACTCCAGACTCATTCTGTGCGGATGAATCACCACGGCGGCGCGGCCAAGCGCCGCGGCCCTGGTCCCTCATCGCTATGCCGATTCACTGGGGGGCGGCGTCAAGTCGCCCACCGTCAGCCAATCGTCTCCCTGCAAATTAACGGAGCAGCCTGCATTTTGGAGCCGGTGGGCCAGGTCTTTTCTCTTAGCCGTTGAGTTGTCCATACGGACCACGTGCTTGCCCGCTACATCACTGAAGGGACGGACTAGTCCGATCTGAACGAGCACTGTGTTGCCTGGGTGAAATGCAAACGCCATTCCCGCTTCGAACAGGACATTTGGACGAGCTTGGCCCGTCAGGGATTTCTCGTATGGAAGATCGTCCTCCCTAACCAGGTCGGCCCGCAATCTTGCCTCGTCGTCCGGAGTCAGAAGGGCTATTACTGCCTGGGCATGCTTGAATGCTGCATCAAGAATCTCTCCGATGTACGGGCTCGCTTTGCCGGTCAAGGCAATGGCGTGGCCCCACTCAATGGGATCCAATCCGATCGCACGCAGAAAATCAAAAATCCCCTTTCGGAGTCTCTCATCTCTTCCATGCACTACAAAAACCCGTCGCGCCCTTCCAATGGTGTCGGAATCGGCCGGACGGGGGGAGTCTGTTGTGCCAGACCCCGCCTCCACGGAGCCAGCTTTTGCCACCGCTGGCTTGGGGACGCTTAGCCGTCGGCTAAGCTCCGCGAGCCTTATGTGGTCCGATAGGGAATCGACGAACTCTACACAACGGACCTGCAACTCCTCTTGCAGGGCTCCGGCGACAGACACGGGCACCCCGAAGGACTCCAACAGGCGGGCGAGCAATGAGGTCGCGCGGTTCTTCTGGTCGGGCAAGACAGATATCAGCTTCCTGTTGAGCCACCTCGCGCCTTGGGATGTTACGCCGCCCTCGGTGGCTTCAAAGAGATGGATGAAGCTTTTCTCGAAAGTCCCTTTCACGCGAGCGAAACGCGCAGTGACTAAGCCCGCCAACTCGTGGGGTATGGCCTGAGACGGAACAACATTCCAACCTCCGAATTTCACCCCGATTGCCCTCCTCACGCCATCCCCCTCCACGATGTCGTCGTAGAGCCCCTTGACCGCTTGCTTGAACTTCAGGTCGCCCAACTCCAGGAGCCGAAACAACTCATCCATCTCGCTGTTCCCCAATTTGGTCAGTCTGAGATCATAGAGCGCCCCCACCTTGCCGGCGGCACCGGAACGCACAGCCGTCCCCTCGACTAGGCCATCTCGCGAGAGCGCCTCGAACATTGAATGCCACTCACCATCAGGGAGGCCTGCGTACTCAGGCAGAGTGGCCCTGAGTGCCTCCAAGCTTATAGAGTCGGGAAAAGACCTGTGGAGCTGCTCAAGCACCTTGTCTCCCAAGTCTTGCTTATACATTTGCTTCACCCTCGCCGCCGCCCCGGGCGCGCCTCCAATTTTGGAACCCTGGGACAATGTCCCAGGAATTCTGGACGCAAGCGGCGGTTTGCTTCATTCTACGCCATTTGTTGCTAGGATGAAGCTGGGTTCATCCAAGGCTACTTTACGGACCCACAGATGCCGAGGGTCGATGATTTTGCGAAAGTGCTGTTCGGTCATCACCTAGGCCGCGGCGGCTCAGTTGGGCCGTACGACGCCACTTTTTCGGCGGGACAAAACCGTTGCTGGCAGGCGAGAGGGAAAAGCAGGCAGCCACGGCATGAAACATCTCCGTTGCGGGGTAGGGCACAAATCGCTCCGTGATGTGTGTGATCGATAAGTAGGCGCAGCGCAGACCTCCCTCCTTGACGGTCTGCGGTTCTTCCTCAGCTTCGCGCTCCCGAATGCAAGGGCAAACTGGCAATCGTTAACCCGCAGCGGCGCATTTTTGCGCCGCGCTCATGCCGGAATACTCGTTCGCGCTGGACCATCACCCCCAAGAGCAGTGCCGGGTGATCAGTGGCAAGTGGCGAGCCAAAACCACTGCCTCGCGGCGCATGGTGACGAAAAAGAACCGGTCGGAAAGAAACGGGCGAACCCGCATCGCGGGACGACACGGCGCTAGAATACAGCACCGTCGGCGGAATGACCAGTCGAGCCGCAGACCTCAAAGGCGGAGGTCTGCGCTACCAGATGCCGGGTCAGGGCGAATCCAGCTCTCTCCATTACGGCGGCAATCTCGCGGGCTGTGAGGCGTGGCAGCTTCGGCATCAGACGGCAATTTCAACGGTGGAGAGGCTCACGGATACCGCTTGGGGAATTTCTTCGCCGTCAGCCAAGCGATCTTCGATGTGCAACCGAATGGCGTCCTTGATGTTCGTGATCGCCTCTTCGTATGTCTCCCCTTGGCTGTAACAGCCCTGGAGCGCAGGACAGGTGACGAAATAGCCGTTTTGGTCGCTCTCAACTATAATAGGAAGCGTCAGGTGTTGCATGCAGGAAGTATATTCCTTCTACTGAACAAATGCCAAATAGTCTCTGCTAGCCACCCGCCGGCGAGCAAGTGTAGCTCAGACCTGCCTCCCAAGGTCTGCGGTTCCTGGGCGCCAAGGACCGAAAAGAAGTCTTGACGACCTATGCTTATTATGATAGCCTAGAGCGTGATGCCTGGCTGTCCTGCCATGACCGTAGTGACCTCAGGGACGAGGGCCCCATCGTTCTTTCCAAAGAGACAATATGTCATTGCCTGCCCTCTGCCACGACGACGGAAGTAACTTTAAAAAGTGAAGGAACGACGCGGGAATGTCTATGAAAACAAAGGACCGCCGTGGAAAACTTGGGAACGAAGCGGGAATGTCTATGAGAACAAAGCAACTTAGCCGTTAAAAGCGGTAATGTTGTTGAAAAGAAAGGTAGTTAGTGTCTGGTAGGTGGTATGTCGTAGGTGGTAGGTGGGGAAGAGCGGGGGCAAGTTACGGAGGACATGGAAAGGGGCCAATTCTGATTGTGAATTCTGAATTGTAAATGGACTGTGAGTGGCCTTCTCACTTCTGGCAACCGCCGACTGCCTACCGCAGTGTAGGTGGGGAATGAAGAACAGGGGCTAGGGGCTTGGGACTGGGGACTAGGGGACGAAGGCCTGCCTGCCGCCGGCGGGTATTCCCGGGCTCAGGATGACAGCCTTGGACGCCCGACGGGTCCGGGCAGCACGGCACAACTCCAAATCCCGGCTCAATTGCTATGGACACTAGAGCCTGGCGACCCACTGTCGTCGCGGCGTGAGCTGCACTGGGCCTAGAAGGCCGGAGGGAGGGATCGTCTCTGGCTTGATCTCACCATACGTCCCCCATCGGATCCCGAAGGTTTCTGCTAAAGCTTTCCGGTCCGGTTTCGGGAGAGACTGGACCCGGTGAATCCACAGATTCCCTACTTCCACTTTCAAATGGTTAGCCCCCGGCTTTAGAGCATTTCCGCAACGCACGGCCCGTGAACCCGTCCAAGCGCTTCCCAGATCGATTCCGTTCAGGACAACTTCGGCGGTCTCGTGCACAATGCCCAGATCCACCGCCCACTCAATCTGTTTGCCCAGGCTGGTCAATTCAAAATCTGTTTCGTAGACTGCCCATCCGCTGTAGTCTTTCCCCTCCGGCAAGTCATTCCAGGACTGCAATTGCGATAGCGCAAGCTCGGTCTTGTCTCCAAGAGTCAAGCGCCACGGTCCAAGCAAGGAGATAGGTTCGGGGATCGCCTTGACCTGAAATCTGTGAGTCTTCCCCGCAGCATCAGTCAGAGAATACTCCCCGTTTCTCGGAATAAGGCCAGTCACTTGAGTCTTATGGCCGACTTTTCCGATCTTCAGGGCGCCGGGCCAATTTGTATGCGTAAGGGTGGGGCCATCACCTGTTGGGCTGAATATCACAAAGCACGATTCAAAGGGGGCGAGCTGGACTTGAACTTCCGTCACGGGCGAATTCGAGCCTGCGCGCGCGGCATGCTTGAATACCAGGGTATCGTCGATTTCGCCGCTTTCAGGATTCCATCGCTGAGGTATCTTGTGCCCCACGGAGAACTGTAATCTTAGCTCTTGCAGAAAAGAGGATATGTTGCTGACGAAATAGATATCAACATCATCCATCTTTCTGTGGAGGAAGCCGACATTCTCCCGAGCCTGTTTGCGCGCCGCGTCACTCGAATCCCCCGCCTGGAGGACTTCAAAGTCAGGCATGAGCGCCGTGCGCAAGTGTGCCAGCACAGTTGAACGGTCATGGCATAAAACGACCTTACCTTTGCCGCAGGTCTCGACGACATCCGCCTGGGCCGGTTTGTTCCCCCAGAGAGTTTTGAGGATGGAGCTCAACCGCGCCGTCCTGGTGTCGTTATCCTTCAGCCCCGGCGCGGCAGCAGGGACTCGCCCGGCGAATATCAGAAATCCACCCTCCTGAACGAATCTCATCAAACAATCCAGCGACTCCGGAGGCATATACTGAACATCGGGGACGATGACAACCGAGTAGGCTCCTGTGCCGGCATGCAACATCCCTGCCTGCACCGAGGCAATGCGCGCCAACGCATCATCGTTGAGGAAGTCGAAGTCATACCCGGACCGTCTCAATTCCAGAAACAACTCCGTCCCGAGTTGCCTTTCAATCTCAACATCCATATTCAGAGAGCCGATGCCGAACTTGGCGTAGACGTCCGCAAGGGGAACGTACACACCCACCGGATTGACCGATACCCCCTGCTGAAGCAAGGCAGAAACCCGCTGAACGTATTGAGCAAGGTGGTTATAGTGACGCCACCAAATATTATTGTGATTGATGACCGTGGAGGCATAGAACACCCAGCCGGGTTGTCCTGCTTGGGGGGGCGAGTATGAATAGCCCTGGTTCACGATCTGGTTGATGCCATCCAGGAATTGCGCGTCCGAGGCTGCCTTCATCATTTCAAGGGTTACCATGAAAAGAGGCATCCGCAGCCACGAGTAAGTCTCTGCCGAAATCACCGGTTTCTGATAGATATGGCCGGCCGAGGAAGCGAGCCGCCGATGCTGAATGTCGACCGCGTACTCGTCTCCCTGCATGATGTGCTCGCCTTCAGGGATGTCTGCCAGCGCATATCCGTGCATCACATCTGCCATGGCCCCGTGGGCCTGGATGCGCGCCGTCATGCCATGCCTCTGGCTCCAATCCGCCAAAGGGGCGAAAAAGTTCTCCAACATCAGGTCCGAAAGAGTGAGGTGATAGTCGTAACGTATATGTGGAGTCAGGGGGCCGGCATCTTGCCACAAAGCGGGGAGATAAGGCGTCAATTCATAGCCGCGGCGTCTTTCGAATTCCTTAAGGAGGCTAGGAGTCCAGTCCGCCCCATAAACTTCCAGGCTGTCGCAGAAAACCGAACGGAAGGGAGGGTCTGCGACATCCTTAATTCCATTGAGAACCTGGGTTCCCGCTGCCTCGAGGAAGAGATCCATGGCTTCGCGATTGAAATGGTCAATGACGTACCCTTCCATGCCAAGCGTCGGTCGCTTCACTTGCTGACCCGTGGGACTGTCTACAAACACCATGATTCTCCACTGGCCTGGCGGAATCGGCCAGCTTTCGAATCCAATCCCGATCAGATCGCCATACTTCGTCTCCTGCTTAATTTGGTCTGTGATCACTCGCGACTGTTGGATGCCAGGCTGGCCTGTGGGGAGAACGGGAACTGCCAAGGCTGCGATGATGCTTTCCGATTCGGCTAGCTCAGGAGTAAGAAGCCACGAGAAACTCCCAGGTCCTACGATCTCTTGAATCAGGACCCGCGCTTGGCGCGCGGCTAGTTTGATGGGGATGAACGGCCCACCGTAAGGCCACCCGCTTCCCAAAGTAAAATCAAACTGCATGCCCAGACGGCGCGTTTCTTTAGTGGTGTGTCGCAACAGGTCAAACCACTCCGAGGAGAAATATCGGATGTTCCGAATCCCTCGTTTGGGGTCATCTACTTCAAGGGGGTAAACAGGTTGAAGTTCCACTCCCCGCAATCCACTTTCCGACATCAGTTCAAGTTCACGCGTAATCTCCTGCGGCGTGGCCGCTCCACCAAACCACCACCACCGGGTCATAGGGCGGGCTGAATGGGGAGGATTGAGGAACAAATCTCTCCATCTGGCTGCTTCTCCGCTGGGCGACGCATGTTCGGGCAAGGACCCCGGCGCAGAACCTGCTGTCAGTGCCGGCGTCGACCACACCGTTGCCAGCGCAATGCCAGCTTTTCCAGATTTGCAAATGAATTGTCGTCGGGTGAAGGAAGTCGATTTCATTGAAAGGGACCCCGATCTTTAGGTAGAATGACCAGGGTGGAAAATGCTCAGCCGTAATGGTGGGCGGTAGAGGATTCGAACCTCTGACTTCTACCGTGTGAGGATAGCACTCTACCGCTGAGTTAACCGCCCATGCAGCGTCATCAAACATAGCAAATTTCCAGGCGTCGGTCTAGCCCCGCCAAAGGCGACGCCAGCGAACATATCAAATGGGAAAAGCGATGGTAAGCGATCAAGCAGCGGTGACCCCCGATCTCCTTACGCGGGTGCAACAATCCGTCCAATCCGTCATTCGGGGTAAGGATGAGGCGATCCGACTGGCGCTGGTGAGTCTGCTTGCCCGCGGGCATCTGCTCATCGAGGACGTCCCGGGGGTTGGGAAGACGACGCTTGCGCATGCCCTGGCCCGCTCGTTTAACTGCGCCTTCCAGCGCATTCAGTTCACCTCGGACATGCTCCCGTCGGACGTCATCGGCATCAGCATTTTCAGCCAGCAGACCCAGCGCTTCGAGTTCCGCCCGGGGCCGATCTTCGCCAATATCGTCCTGGCCGACGAAATCAACCGCACTACGCCCAAAACTCAGAGTGCCCTGCTGGAAGCCATGAATGAAAACCAGGTGACCGTGGACAACCACACCTCGCTGCTGCCTCAACCCTTCATGGTGATGGCCACTCAGAATCCTATCGAGCACCACGGAACCTATCCGCTCCCCGAATCCCAGCTCGATCGCTTCCTGATGCGGTTGAAGATCGGTTACCCCAGCGCCGATAGCGAGAAGGAGATCCTTCAGAACTTTGCCCAATCCGACCCGCTGGCAAACATCAGGCCCGTGATGACGGGGGCTGAGGTCGTCGAAATTCAGAACCAAGTCCGCCGGGTGAAGGTGGATGAAGAGCTTGTGAATTATGCGCTGGCCATCGTGGAGAAGACCCGGCAGCATGAATACCTTAGCCTGGGAGTGAGCCCGCGAGGGTCCATGTCGCTCTACCGCGCTGGGCAGGCCCTTGCCTTCCTCGAGGGCCGCAACTATTGTATCCCCGACGATTTCAAACGCCTTATTCTCCCCGTCTTTTCTCACCGATGCGTAGTGAGTTCGCGCTATATCTCCACCCTCAAGAAATCCGACCAGACCGAAGCCATATTGGAAGGAATCATCGACTCTACCCCTGTTCCGTTGTAGAAAGGCAGTCGACAGTTCACAGTTTACAGTCGACAGCCCTTAGCTGTCCTGCCGCGGAGGGCCAGCTTTCGGCCCTTGAAAAGACGGTGCTAGGGGCACAAGGGCATTGAGTGATTGACCCATCGAGTCATTGAATCATTGAAAAGCGGTTGCGAGGCGCCGGGGGATTTTGGATTTCAGATTTTGGATTCTGGATTGCCCCCGGCCACCACCTACTGCCTACCTTCTGACTCCTGACTTCTAGGCCCAGCATACGCTACAATCCCAGAAGATGAGCAGGCTTCCTCATTCAACGAGCGGCGGGGCCTGGGGAGACTTACGGCTTCGAGTTCGCCAGCAGTGGGCGCGCACCGACCGCCCAGGGTGGCGACGATTCTTCCTGGGTCTCTTCGGACTGAGCGCGGCTTTTTTCCTGGCCCTCTATTCGACGGCGCTCACAGAAGCCGGCCGGGTGGGGGCGGCCGTCTGGGCCGCTGCCAGCTCACTGTTACTGACCGGGATTGTTGCGGTCAAGGTCGTCCCCTATCTGGCGCGGCGGACTGCCCTGGAGCGTTGGTTCGTCAAGATCGAGTACGAATTCACTCGCCAAGGGGTGCTCTATCTCATCATCATTGCCGTCATCGCGATCGCGGCCTTGAACACAGGGAACAACCTTCTCTTCATCATTCTGGCCAGTCTACTCGCCGCCATCCTGGTTTCAGGCATCCTCTCGCAAATCGTCTTATCGCAACTGGAGCTGGATTTGGTTCTACCCGACCACGTCTTTGCCGCACAGCCCATGATTTCCCGGCTGACGGTCGGCAATCTGAAGTGGGTCTTTCCTTCCTTTTCCGTTACGGTCTCGGCTCGTGATGCAGATAGGAAAAAGCGCAAGAAGAGTTTGGGCCCGCGGCTGCGGCAGATCCTGGAGGCGCCGGTCTACGTCCCTTACATTCCTCACCGCTCCTCCGTGACGCAGCACGTTGAAATCACCTTCCCGCGCCGTGGCCGCTACACTCAGGAGGGCTTTCGCGTAAGTAGCAAGTTTCCTTTCGGCTTCCTCCGCAAGTCCCATGAAGTCCCCACCAAGCAGGAGATCCTTGTACTGCCCAACATACAGCCCACGGAGGAGTTTTACGAGATCCTTCCACTGATCGGTGGCGAGATGGAAAGCTTCTATAAGGGACGAGGTCACGACCTCTACGCCATACGTGACTACCAAGAAGGCGACACGGCGCGGCATGTGGATTGGAAGGCGACGGCGAAGGCGCAGGCTGTGAAGGTGCGGGAATTTACCCGCGAAGACGAGCGCCGTTTGTTGCTGGTCTTTGACGCCCTTTTGCCCCGGGCCGAGCCAAGTCTCGAGGCGCAGTTTGAAAAGGCCGTCGCCTTTTGTGCCTGCCTGGCGTGGCATTTCTACGAAATCGACGCGCAGATGCAATTCCTCACGGCTGGGTTCGAAACCGCTATGGCGCCCTCCCAGGAGATCATCTATCCCGTGCTCGAGGCCCTGGCGCTCATCCAGCCGACGACCGGCGTTTCCACCCACACCCTGCTGTCGGAGGTTGCGTCCGCGCCGCGGGCGTTCAACATCATCATCACCGCTCAGCCCCGTGGATCGATTCCCACCAGCCTCTGGGGTTCCTCTTACGTGATTTTCATCGATTCCCTGTAGCTGCCAGTTGGCACGCCCCACCCCGACGTGGAGAGCAGAAGTCAGGAGTCAGAAGTTAGAATGAACCTGAATTCGCAAGTTGAACGCGAATTCGTAAGCTGGATGGAGTTCTACCCCCATTCAAAGGGACAGGACCCCTCACCCGGCTCGCTACGCTTGCCACCCTCTCCCCAAGGGAGAGGGCCGCTATCTCATCTATTTTCGGTGGCCAGCCCTCTCCCGAGGGGAGAGGGTGGCCCGCTGCCGGCGCTTTCACCAGCCGGAGCGGGCCGGGTGAGGGGTTACTTGGAAAGGCGCGAAGCCCAAAGTGAAGCGAAACAGCATGGGACGAAGTTTCATTCCCGGAACATCCCCGAACGGGAACTTGGCGAGGTAAATTTCACCGGGGCGCAGTTACCGGCTTTCCGTCGTCGAGGGTGTAGATGTCCTGTTTGGGGTCGCTCATTGGTATTGGCCCTTCCTGAAGCGCTACGAAGCTGCATTTCCCCTTAGTTCATCGCGGAATTCAACTTTGTAAATCTCGACCAGCACCAAACAAAGGGTGACGAGGAATGGCCCCAGGAACAAACCCAGGAAACCGAAGACCCCAATGCCCCCAAGCACACTCAGGAAAATCCAAAAGGTGTCAATTTCCGTCCCACGCCTGATTAAGGCCGGCTTAACAAGGTTATCCACTGTTCCCACCACTCCGACGAAAACGACCAGCAGGATAATCCCCTTCCACACTGCCCCCGTCAGGACGTAATACACCACGACCGGCGCCCAGACCAGAGCCGTCCCGACCACCGGGACTAACGATAGGAAAGCCATCACTGCACCCCAGAGCAAGGGAGATGGCAAGCCGAAGAAAAGGAAAATCAGTCCACCCGCCGTGCCGTGAATCAACGCTGTGGCGAGGCTCCCACCAAGTGCCGCGCGCGTGATAGCACGGAATTTCTCAATGATTTTTTCTTCGTGCTCAGGGCGAAGAGGGCTTAACTGTCTGAGCTCATGGAGTATTCCCGGGCCCCTCAGGAGCAGATAATAAAGAGCGAAGATCATCACAAAGAAGTTGACCACGAAGTGAGTAATACCCGAAAAGATTGATGCGCTTCTGCTGACAAGGAACTCGCTCACGATGCCGATGGCCTTCGCTGCCACCGCGCCCAGGTCAGGCTCGGGCATTCCCACCCCCTTAGTCCTGGCAAGAAACCACTGGTAGGAGGATGTTTTCCGGACGGTTTCAAAAGATGCAGGACCGCCGGCCGCCACACGCGCCTCAAGCATCCTGTAAGCGCCGACGGACTGTTCAGCCAGCATGAACAAAAGAAACATCGCGGGCAGCACGATCACCACCGTGAGCAACACGCACGACACAGCGCTCGCCCAGCGGGGATGACGCAGCCGCCGTGAGAGGGCCGAAAACAGTGGGTGGAAGACCGTGGCCAGAATAGCAGCCCAGGCAAGAGCGGGCAGAAAAGGCTCCAGGATGCGGAAGACGTAATACAGCACGATAACGAGGACGATCAGGATTGCAATCCGGCCGTAGTCTGTGCGCTGCATCGTAGTTGTCCCGCCGCGGCGGGTCAGTTGTCAGTGGTCAGTCGTCAGTTGTCAGTTGTGAATTGGCTGGAGCCACTACTTGGTTCCCGATTTCGGAGCGTGGCACATCAATGCTCAACATTCGACTCTGGGGTTTCAGCTTTAACACCCCTGACCACTTCCCCGCCCTTCAAAACCACCTTTACGTTTTCCAGTGTGGTTACGTCTTTGAGGGGATCACCTTCGACTGCGATCAAATCTGCGTACTTCCCGGGTTCGAGGGTACCGATCTGGTCCGACCACCCAAGCAGGTCGGCGGCATTAACGGTCGCAGCTTGAATAGCTGCCAGTGGTGTTAGGCCCAGCTTCACCATGACGGCGAATTCATGAGCGTTCAGTCCATGCGGGTAGACGGCTGCATCGGTGCCGAAGGCGACCTTCACGCCTTCACGAAAGGCCCTGGCAACGTTTTGGCGGGCAGCGGGCATTACAAGTTTTGCCTTTGTCACCATATCGTCCGTAAGGCCAAGTTTCTGGTAGTTCTCCAGGAACCAGTCGCCAAGGTAAAGCGTCGGCACAAGGTACGTCCCGTGTTGCTTCATCAGTTGAATATCTTCTTCGTCGATAAAGCTGCCATGCTCGATGGAGTCCACACCGGCCAGGACGGCGTCCTTGATGCCTCGCGCGCCGTGGGCGTGGGCGGCTACCTTTCGGCCCAGGCGGTGAGCCTCTCGGACGATGGCCTGCATCTCCTCGGGGCTGTATTGCTCAAACTCGGCATTGTCACCTTTTGAGAGGACGCCGCCGGTGGCACAGAACTTGATCAAGTCCGCGCCATACTTGATGTCTTCCCGGACCTTGGCCATCACTGCGGGAACGCCATTGGCCACCCCTTCACTGAAAAAGTGGAATTCCGGGGCCAGGAGATTCTCATCGCAATGTCCACCGGTGATGCCAAGCGGTGGGCCGGAGGCGAGAATTCTAGGACCAGGGACATCGCCGGCATTGATGGCATCGCGCAAGGCGATGTCGGCGAAGCCGCTGGCCCCCACGTTCCGTACTGTAGTGAAACCTGCCTCCAGCGTCACGCGGGCGTTTCTCGCACCCAGGAGCGCTTCACGGGGCACGGACACTGCGAGGCCTCTGTAACCCATGAGGTAGGGCGAGCCGGTAAGGTGTGTGTGGGCGTCGATCAGTCCAGGCAACACCGTGTAACGAGAGAGGTCCACAACACGAGCGTCCGAGGGCACATGGGGAAGGAGTTCACGCTCATCGCCGACCTCGCGGATCCGGTCGCCTTCGATGAGGATCATTTGGTGATCCCGGTACACCCCCCCGCGGACGTCGAGAACTCGTCCAGCTTTTACGACCACGCCAGCATGTTGGTTGGCTGGCTCTCCTGCTAGGCCAGCGGGAACACATAGCAATAAACTCCAAAGCAGCACAGACCACCTAGGCATGACTCCTCCCCTCTGATATGGTTCCTTCCTTGTGAGGCAGGTTCAGGGGAACGCCCCTGATTCAGTTGTGGGGCAGTCCGTTCGCCGGCTTGCCCCCCAGCCGTTGTCTGGCCAGGACCACCGCTCCCAGCGGTCCCGCGTCGTCACCGAGTACCCCGGGAACAATCTTCACACGCCGGGCATCGTGGCGGCGAAGAAAATACTGGTAAGCTGTCTTCCTGATCGGCGTCACATAATCTCTGCCGAGCCGTCCGGCGATTCCTCCTCCAATAATCACGTATTCAGGATCGAGCATATTGACCACGTTAGCCACCAGGATGCCAAGGTAAAACTGTGCCCGCCCCATCACTTTTTCCATGACCGGATCACGCTCTTTTAAGGCTCTCTGAATAATGCTGCTGGTCATGCGGTCCCTGCCCCGTTCCTTCATAAGCTTCAGGACGAGGCTCTTTTCTCCTCTCCGTATGGCAGCGCGGACGTCGCGCTCCATCGCGGTGCGGCTGGCCAAGGCTTCTGCGCAACCGCGGTTGCCGCAGCCACAGCGAGGCCCGTTGATCTCCACGACCATGTGGCCGACCTCTCCGGCGGCGCCGCGAGCGCCCAGGTAGAGTCGTCCTCCGCTGACGATGCCTCCCCCAATTCCCGTCCCTACGAAGATCCCCACCAACTCCTGCGCTCCCTGGCCAGCGCCCAGGGCGTATTCCCCCATCATTCCGACGTTGACGTCGTTTTCTACAAACACCGGGACCTTAAGTAGAGCCTCCAACTTAGGTCCCAGCGCAACCTTTTTCCACCCCAGGTTCGGCGCATGATGAACAACACCGCCCATGGGATCTACCGCTCCCGGCACCCCAATGCTCACCGTGCGCAGGTCAGATAGTTTCAGGCCCGCTGACTGCACAGCGGCCTGCACCAGAACAGCAAGGTCCGCAACCAGGCGGTCAGGTTTCTGCCTGGGGTTGGTTGGCGCTCTCTGCATACCAAGAATCTTGTTTTCCGCATTCACCACCAAGGCGCGTAAACGCGTTCCCCCCATGTCGATTCCCACCATGACTTCCTTTTTAGCAGGCATCCAATTGTCCCTCCTGGTAACACTCCGAACTCCGGTCAGCAGAGTTTACCTTACTTACTGATTCCGCGAAATGCCAGATTGGATACTGGTGCAGTTTGGTGTCGAAGCGGCGAGTTTACCTCGCCCTCCCGCCACGGCGGGAGCGTAAAGCCACCGCTACATCAGAATTGCTTTATACCCCGAAACCTGTTCTTCATTCTGCTGACTCCTGAATCCAGTTTTGACTGAAATCGTTGACACTGCTCGGATTGGGAAGTAATCTTTGCGCACGTCTCGGGTGAAAGTGCGCCTATGTTTCAACTAAGGGAGGTTTAACCATGTTAGAAAACAGGATTTCCAGACGTGATTCCTTTTTCCTGATCGGAACCGGAGCTGCCCTTGCAGCGTCGGGCATCAGTGTGAATTGCGCGAGAGAAAAACGCCCGTCCGCGGCAAAGCCGAGCCAGGCTGAGGAGGAAAGCCCCGAGGTCCAGGCAGACCGTGCGCGCCGAATGCAATGGTGGCATGAAGCCAAATTCGGCATGTTTATTCACTGGGGCCTTTACAGCGTGGTTGGTCATCATGAGTGGGCCATGGAGATGGAGGGCATCCCGGTCCTCCAGTACCAGGAGTTGGCCAAGGTTTTCAAGCCGCAGCCCAAGGCTGCCCGGGCATGGGCCAAGTTGGCCAAGCAAGCAGGCCAGAAGTACATGGTGATGACAACCAAGCACCATGAAGGCTTCTGCAATTGGGATACGAAGCTCACCAACTATTGCGCGTCAAAACAGGGGCCGGGTCGCGACCTGGTTGCGGAATATGTGGAAGCCGCCCGGGCGGAGGGACTTCGTGTAGGCTTCTATTACTCGCTGATGGATTGGCACCATCCGGACGGGGCCCGCTGCGCTACCGACCAAGCGGCACGAATACGCTTTGTCGAGTACACCCACGGCTTGATCCGGGAACTGCTGACCAATTACGGCAAAATTGATGTCCTCTGGTATGACATGGATTGGCCTCT
>Ga0208562_1000602_pt1 | contig 17668 bp, 12 predicted proteins | sample June2015DPH_16_1_3_FD_184715 | JGI IMG/M metagenome (GOLD analysis project Ga0208562, IMG submission 184715) | Peatland microbial communities from SPRUCE experiment site at the Marcell Experimental Forest, Minnesota, USA - June2015DPH_16_150... | ecosystem: Environmental > Terrestrial > Soil >... | reverse complement strand
CTCCTGGTGCCAAAGGATGGAGAATCGGGCCGTCCCAATTCAAATCGAAAACGCGTGTTGTCGCTGCTAAATTCATATGCGCCAATAGCTTCTCAAAGATCTCAAAATGCTCAACCGGACACTACTGGTAACCGATAACTTATGGCTTTCCCCCCATTGCCAACTTGGCGCAGAAGTTACCCGGATGTACCACGTCCCAAGCCGAGCCCGGGGCCTTACCTATGTCCCACTTTTCCGTAATCTGTTGATAAAATAAGTGTTACGTGCTCCAGATCAAGTATCTCCCACTGCTCCCGGATGAAATCGAGCAGGGCGGTTGGAATTACTGTGACATTTGTCACAAACAGATGTGATTAGAGTCACGGCACGGGTGTGACCCCATCCCTCAACGTAGGAACCCGCAACACAGGGCTATGGGGTTCCGTTTGTGAGTTTTTGTCTTTGCCGCACAAATTAACTGGGGAAGGGGTGCCCATGAGTCGCAAGAGCTGGAGGGTGGACGCTAGCGTTTTGACCGGTCTGGTCATGGCAGGGGCCGTGATCTGGATGGTTTTAGGGTCTGCGCCGAAGTCCAATGCCATACCTGCATTTTCCCGAAAATATCAGACGTCCTGCACAACTTGCCACAACAACTATCCGGAGCTAAACGACTTTGGAGAGGCCTTTAAGAAGAACGGCTTCAAATTCCCCAAGGACGATGACGTATTCGTGAAACAGGATCCCGTCCTGCTCGGCTCCAAAGCACAAAAAGAAGCTTTCCCCGAAGCAGTCTATCCAGGAGAAATCCCGGGATCACTGCCCATCGCCTTCCGTTACGAAGGCAACTTCAACTGGAACGCGAAGCAGCCCGCCCCCGTCGTGGCCGCCGGAGGATATATTCCGGGCACCGACTTGTTTGTTCCCAACACCTTTACGATCATCAGCGCCGGAAGTTTTGGGCCGAATCTCTCCTTCTGGATTGATGATGACATCTCCGCCGGAGCTTCCGGCGCGAATGGCGGGCTGGGTGATGGCTACCTGAAATACAACGACCTCGGCCACATCTTTCACTTGCCGACGAATTTTCTGAACGTCCGATTCGGGCAGTTTGAACTCGACCTTCCCTTCACGCAAGCGAGGTCGCCTTATCTTTCCGGCTACGATGTATTCAGTGAAGCCGCCGTGGCGCATGGTCCGGTATGTGGGGGCGCCGTCACGCAGTGTCAGACTGCGAATAACCCGTTTATCCTTGGCACGCCACAACGGGGAATTGAATTCGGCGGCTACGCCGACAACGGAAACTTTAACTGGTCCGTCGCCTACACCGATGGCACGGGTTCCGCTTATGGCACCACGACGGATCTGGTGACGCGGAATACGAAAGACGTTTACCTGCGCGCCTACTACAAGTTCAACCTCGAGCGCGATCCGGAAAGCCGTCACGGAATCCAGGCTGCGGGACCGACGGGCCCGCGAGACCATACTTCCATCCGCGTCGGCGCCTTCTACTACCACGGCACAAATCAGCAGAATTTCGGAAGCACGACTTACGCGTTCACAGACACCATCAACGAGCCCTTCTACCGCGCCGGTGGCGATCTTCGCTTCAAGTATCGCAAGCTGGAACTCTTCGCCGTAGGTCTCGTTGGCCATGACAACAACCACACGGTGGATACCGAAGCCGGGACTATCGCGAGCGCCCCAGCAGTCACATTCACCGGCGGTTTCGTTGGCGGCAACTACTGGATCTATCCCTGGCTGATCGCCACGATGCGCTACGATTTCGTAAACTCGCCGTCCGATTTCGTCAACGGAGTTTCCCGGTACCAGACCCGCAACGCTTTCCGGCCGGGCTACCAGATTCTGCTCCGCGCCAACATCAAGATCGTCGGCGAATACGATCGCGCCTGGCAGCCGGCTTCCTACGGCAACGATGCCAGCGGCAACCCGCTCTTTTATCGCCCCAATACGTTCGTGACTGGCATAGACTACGTCTTCTAGCCGGGGCCCCCTAAACCAACAGGGTTCTCGGAAAATCTCAAGGGAATGAGAGGAACAATGATGAGGTTACGTTTATTTGCAGTTCAGGCAGTCGCGGTATGCAGTGCAGCACTTCTCCTGGCGGGTGCAAGCCTGGCGGGCGAAATCAAGGGCAAGGTCAGCGTCGAGGGATTGAAGTCGGCGGAAAACATCGCCGTTTACGTTGACACGATCCCGGACAAAAAGTTCGATCCGCCGGCTCAGCATCCGCTGATCGATCAGGTCAAGATGTCGTTTTCTCCCCATGTGGTCGTTGTGCTTCAGGGAACCACCGTGGACTTCCTTAACAGCGACCCGGTTGGCCACAACGTCTATTGGCCCAGCATCAGCGGTAACAAGAAGCTCTCCCATAACCTCGGCACCTGGCCGAAAGGCGAAAAGAAGAGCTTCCAATTCAGCGATCTGGGTGTGGCTTCCTTGCTCTGCAACGTGCACCCGGAAATGAACGGCTACGTGGTTATTGTGTCCACTCCTTATTTCGCGGTCACGGACAAGAGCGGCAACTATGAAATCAAGAACGTGCCGCCAGGCAAGTACACGCTGAAGACCTGGAGCGAAAACGGCAAACCCACCACGCTGGCCGTGGAAGTGACCGCAAGCGGCGCGACCGCCGACCTCACAGTGAAGAAGTAAGGAAGCAGAAACCAGGGGCATCCGGTGCCGACCAGGTGACGACGCGCACAAAACTTGTTGATTTGGATTGGCTGGAATCGAATTTTCCCTGCATGCAGGCGTGTCCCGTGCATACCCAGGCGGGGCGCTATGTGTCCCTGATTGCTGAGGGGAAATACGAAGATGCCTACCGTTACGCCCGGATGCCCAACCCCTTTGCCTCTATTTGCGGCCGCGTCTGCGGTCACCCCTGCGAACCGGCATGCCGCCGCGGAGAATTTGACCTGCCCATTTCCATCCGTGCCCTGAAACGATTCGTTACCGAGCGCCACGGGCCCGAATCGCGGAAACCCATTGACGTTTTCTTCAACAAATCCCGCCCCAACAACGCAGAAAAAGTGGCCGTCATCGGGTCGGGGCCGGCTGGCATGTCCGCGGCGCACGATCTTGCCCTGCTCGGCTATCCCGTAACGGTTTTTGAAGCGGCGGCCGTGCCCGGCGGCATGATGCATCTCGGCATACCGGAATATCGCCTGCCGCGCGATGTCTTGCAGGCGCAGATCCGCGAAATCCTGGATCTCGGACCTCAACTGAAACTAAATACGCGCTTGGGCCGCGACTTCTCTTTGGAAGATTTGCGCCGCCAGGGTTACATGGCCGTGCTCATGGCTTTTGGTTTGCACCGCAGCCGCGACTTGAATCTTCCGGGACATGAGCTGGACGGCGTAGTCAAAGGCATCGATTTTCTCCTTAACGTCAACTTGGGCTACCGCTTTGAGGTGGGCAAAAAAGTTGTCGTGATCGGGGGAGGCAACGTGGCCATCGACGTGGCGCGTTCCGCGATGCGCGAGCAACAGCAGAAGCTCGTGACCGACATGGCGAGTGTTGTGCTCCCTAATGAGCTGACTTCCAGTGAAATGGATGTCGCCATGAAGGAATTCATGGACGTTTCGCGAGCAGCATTGCGCATGGGCGCGCGCGAGGTGCAGCTCGTCTGCCTTGAATCGCGCGCCGAGATGCCCGCGGCCGAGGAAGAAATCGAAGAAGGCGTACTGGAAGGGATGAAGCTGTATCCCTCGCTCGGCCCAAAACAGTTCATGGGCGCAAATGGAAGGCTGACCGGGCTTGAAGTGACGCGTTGCCTCTCCGTCTTCGACGAAAACAAGCGCTTCAATCCAAAGTTTGAAGCCGGCACCGAATTCGTGATCCCTTGCGACACCGTCATTCTCGCCATCGGTCAATCTTCCGACGTCTCTTTCCTCACCCCTGCCGATGGCGTGGAAACCACGCGTCAGGGCACCCTGAAAATCGATCCCGATACGCTGATGACCACGGCCCCCGGCATTTTCGCCGCCGGTGACATCGCTTTTGGACCGCGCCTGATCATCAACGCCGTTGCCGACGGCAAGAAAGCCGCCGTTGAAATCGATAAGTATTTGCGCGGGCCGGAATGGAAACCCAAATCTCGCTACGTGCAGGTGACCGTTCTTGACCACCACGAAATGGCGGAGCACTACGACGAATACTCGCGCCTAAACGTGCCCGTGCTTCCGATAGACCGGCGCACGGGTGTTGCCGAAGTCGAAACCGGCTACACCGAAACCCAGGCGCGCAGCGAAGCCAGCCGTTGCCTGCGCTGCTGGATCAACACGATTTTCGAAGGCACCGAAGCCACCGGCACCGAGTGCATCCTCTGCGGCGGTTGCGTGGACGTTTGCCCGGAGAATTGCCTCTCGCTGGTGCCGCTGAAGAATTTTGCGTTCACCAACGAGGACAAAGAACGCCTGCGCAAGGAACAGGAACTCCGCTCGATCGATCTTCAGCATGTCGCACCGGAAGAACTCGATCAGTTGGAAGGCTCCGTGATGGTCAAGGACGAAACCATCTGCATCCGCTGCGGCCTCTGCGCCGAGCGTTGCCCCGCGCACACCATTTCCATGGAAGCCTTCGAGGTTTTTGATGAGGACCCCAGCTTCATTCCTGTCGAGGAGATTGTGCTACGACCATGAGTGACACCAAATCCACTCCCGCACCCGATTCCGCGCCTGCTTCGCAGCGCCCAGCGGAAGTGTCTCGCCGCGACTTTCTCAGCGAAGTCACCATGGGCGCGCTCGGCGTCGCGGGCCTCGGCGCCGCCGCGCTCACCTACCAGTATTTTTCGCCGAACGTGTTGTTCGAACCGCCGATGACGTTTCGCGCGGGGAATCCGGATTTGTATCCGGAGAACTCAGTCACGTTCCTTCAGGACCAGTTGGTGTACATCGTGCGGACGGCGGCGGGATTTTATGCGGTATCGGCCGTGTGCACGCATCTCGGCTGCATCACTCAATGGAAGCCGGAAGCGGACATGATTGCCTGCCCGTGCCACGGGAGCAAATTTCAGCCGGATGGGAAGGTAATCGCAGGCCCGGCGCCGCGCCCGCTACCGCACTATTCGATCAACCTGGCCGCCGATGGTGAATTGCTGGTGAATAAGCTGGAAATCATCAAACCCGACCAGGTTCTGAACGTCTGAGGATAATCATGGCCACGACTTTCCATGCAGCTCTTGAAAACCTCCGGACCACGCGGGTGTGGAAGTCCATCTTCCGCCGCGGCCCCGCCATTACCAACCGCACGCGCAGCGTGGCTGTCTTTGGCAATCTCTTCCTGCACTGGCTGCCGGTCAAGGTTCGCGAGAAGTCGCTTCGCGCGCGCGCAGCCTATTATCTCGGCTCGCTCTCCTTCCTCCTCTTTCTGCTCCTGGTGATCACCGGCGTCCTTTTGATGTTCTATTACCACCCCGCCGCGCCGGACGCCTACCGGGACATGAAAGACCTGCGCTTCGTCATCTCCAATGGCGTTTTTCTCCGCAACATGCACCGCATCGCTGCTCACCTGATGGTGCTCCTGGTCTTTTGCCATATGTTCCACGTCTTCTATCGCGGCGGTTACAAACCGCCCCACGAATTCAACTGGGTGATCGGCGTGGTGCTCCTGTTGCTCACGCTGTTCCTGAGCTATACCGGCTATCTGCTGCCGTGGGATCAACTCGCTTTCTGGGCCGTCACGGTTGGCACGAACATCGTTTCAGCGATGCCGGTCATTGGCAGCAAGGTCCGCTTCGTGGCCCTGGGCGGAAATATCGTCGGTGAAAACGCCCTGTTGCGCTTTTATGTGCTTCACGTAGTTATTCTCCCGTTGCTGGCCTTCCTTTTCATCGGCGTGCATTTCTGGCGCGTGCAGAAGGACGGCGGCCTGACGGTTCGGTCAAAAGACGATGATGGAAAAAACTAAAATCGAATCGGGTTTCAGTTCCGATGCAAAGAAAGAGCCGCGCCGGATTGTCTTCATCACGCGCAACACTTCCGCAAAGGTCAAGGACGACCGCGGCCCGGAGCTCATGACCTATCCTCACCTGCTGGTGCGGGAAGCCATCGTCTTCGAGGTGCTGATCATCGCCATGGTTGTGCTGGCGCTCTTCTGGGACGCGCCGCTCGAGCAACTGGCCAATCCGCTGCTCACGCCAAATCCCGCCAAGGCGCCGTGGTACTTCCTCGGCCTGCAGGAATTGCTGCACTTCTTCCCGCCATTCGTCGCGGGCATCCTGATCCCCACACTCGTGCTCATTGCGTTGATCGTGATTCCGTATTTCCACGTCAACGTGGAGGGGAAGCCCCTGTGGGGAGAAAAAGCCTCCAAGCGCTTCGCCATTGCGGTCGGAGTGACTCTTGCGTTGCTCCTCCTTCTCGCCATCTTTGATGCGTGGACCATCATCGTGCCCACCGTTCTTGTCGCCGCACTTCTCGTGGCTTCCTACTACTCGAAGGCCAGCTCAGGGTGGATGGGGAGTCTCCGGCTGAAGCCCCTCTCCTGGTGGGTGATGACCTGGTTCATCGCCGCCGCCCTCTGCTTGACCGTCGTCGGAACATTCTTCCGCGGCCCGGGCTGGTCCTGGGTATGGCCTTGGGGGACATATGCCGGCTGAAGACATGGGTAAGCTCTCCTACCAAATGCGGCTCGCCTTTGCCGTAGCCACCGTGATCTGCGTCCTCGTGCTGGCGATCTCCCCCGTCAAGGACTTTCGCTCCGAATGGAAAAAACACAAGCGTTCCTTCGTGCGCTACGCGCAAGGCCGCCCGGACACCAAGAAACTTCTCGCCGACTACAGCCCCAACATCGATCAGGTCTGGATTCCCGGGATGAACGTAGTCGATCGTTGCACCACCTGCCACCAGGGCATGACGCAGCTATCTCTTGCGGATTCTTCCGTGCCGCAGCCATTCCGCGCGCATCCCCCGATTCCGCACAATGTGCGCGAGTGGGGCTGCACCATTTGCCATCGCGGACAGGGCCCCGCCACCGAAATTGCCGAAGCGCATGAAACCACCCTCGCCTGGGAGCAGCCCATTCTTCCGGCGCACTTCCTGCAAGCCTCCTGTGGAAGTTGTCACCACGCCGACCTGAATGAAACGCCGCAGCTCACCCGCGGCAGGGAACTTCTCTCCCGCTTGAATTGCCAGGCTTGCCACAAGCTGAACGACCTGGAGCGCCCGATGCTTGGCTCCGATCTTTCCAGCGTCGGCTACAAAGTTTCCCGCGAGTGGATTTACAAATGGCTGAAAGAGCCCCGCACCGTACTCGACAAGGACGGCAACGTCACCGTGAACGGCTACGAAAACGGCGACGAGTCCCGCATGCCGAAATTCCGGTTGAAGGATGAAGAAATCGTTGCGCTCACCGCCTTCCTGAGCGCACAGAATGCCAAGCCAATAGAAAGCTACAAGATCAATCCAGCCGTCGTAGCGGCTTGGAACAAGAAGCCCGATTTATTGCCGCAAGGCGAACTGCGCTTCCGCCAGATGATGTGCACCACCTGCCATCCGCTGGCCGTGACCCGCGCGGGCGAAACGAAGTTGATCGGCGGAGACATCGGGCCCGAATTGACCAAAGTGGGCAGCAAGGTCAACGAGCCGTGGCTGGTCTCCTGGTTGCGCAACCCGCAGGGCTACCTGGCGCACAACAATATGCCGCGCTACGGCTGGACGGATGAAGACCTCTACAAGGTCTCGCAATACGTCATGAACCAACTGACGGATTCGGATCTGCTCACCACGGTGCCCAAGCTGGAAGCCGCGACCCAAGACGAAATCAAGAATGGCAAACGCCTCTTCCTCGAAAAAGGATGCGCCAGTTGCCACAGCATTGCTGGCGTGACTCCGCAGAAAGATTTTGGCCCCGACCTTACGGCGCTTGGCGCGAAGAACGCCTCCGAACTTGAGTTCGGCAAGGCGAAAATCACGCACAACCTGCTTTCCTACATTCAGGCCAAGCTGCAGGATCCCGTTTCCGTGAACCCGGTCTCGCGTATGCCGCAATACACCTGGAATCCGGCGGACTTGGACGCGGTAACCACGGCGCTCCTCAGCCAGACCGGCCCCAAGCCTACCAGCGCGCTGCAGCATCTCACGGTGCCGAAGGTCGAAGCCTCCTACCGCGCCGTCGGCGATTTCGCCGAAGTATACGAGCGCTACAAATGCTACGCTTGCCACCGCTTCAACGGCGTTGGCGGTACACTGGCCCCGGATCTTTCCTATGAGGGCAGCCGCGCCCAGAAAAAATGGATTACTGAATTCCTGAAGAACCCACAGACTATCCGCCCAACCCTGATATTGCGCATGCCGCAATTCAACATGACGGATAAGGAAGTGAACATCGTTGCGGAATATCTGGCGCTGGCGGTTCAGAAGCCCGACGTCAACCCGCAAAGCGTGGACGCGCGGCAATTCACCCCAGCGCTGGTCAGCATGGGCAAGCAACTCTACGAAGTGAAGTATCAGTGCCAGTCGTGCCACACCATCGGCGGCACCGGCGGCTACGTCGGACCAAACCTGAACAACGCCGGCAACTGGCTCACGCCTGCATGGACCGAAGCGTGGCTCCGGAATCCCCAAGCGCTCCAACCGGATACGATTGAGCCGCGGCGAAATCTCACCGAAGACGAAATTCGCGCCCTCACCGCGTACCTGATGACGCTGAAGGCCGCGATCAAGCCGCAAACTTCAACAAGCGCCGCGAACGCGCGTCTCGCGGGGCAGGGAGCAGGCCGATGAAATCCAGAATCCTGCTGGCCCTGCCGCTTCTCTTTGCCGCATTCGATATTTCCGCTTGCAAGAAAAGCGCTGAAGCTGTGAAGCCCGTGGAAGCCTTCGGCGCGTACGATACCGAAGCGGATTGGAACGACAGTACGAAGCTGGTCAATCTCGGCTATCAGGAAGCCCAAGGCAAGCGCATCTTCTACCAGTATTGTGTGTGGTGCCACGCTGATGCCACGCCCGCTGGCCCTTCCAACCGCAGCAACCTCACGCCCGTTCCCCCGCTCCTTAACGACGGCGAGAAGTTAAACGGCGAAAGCGATGAGTTCATGCGGAACATCATCACCCTTGGCGGAAGCGCGCTGGGCAAGTCGGCCATGATGCCGCCCTACGGCAAAACCCTTTCCGCTGGCGAAATCCAGGCGGTGATCGCCTTCACCCGCGCGATCGCTCAGCCGCCCTATCAAAGGCCCGGGCGCCCGGGGTCGCAATACACTGCCAAGTAGTGGATGATAAAATCGCAAGATGAAATTCATGCGCCCTATTACGGCCACCCGTATCCTGCTGTTTATCGTGACCACTGCCGTTCTTCTGGCGAGTGCGCCGCTTGTCTCCGCCCAGGTCAGCCCCAATGAAATTCTGGACCCCGACCTGAAAGCGCTGGAGAAACAGTATTTTTCGCAGCTCAAGAGCCTCAATCAAGCCATCGCCAAATTGCACTTTCCCTTTCCGTTCTACTTGAGCCGCTACGTCGGTATCGAGCCGGCCAAGCAGGCGGAGACGGATTCGCGCGGCCTGGAATTCGTGAAGTTCCGCGATCGCACCGTTTTGAAGATCACCGGCAACTACAATGCGGCGTATAGTTCAACGCAATTCACGCGCAATGAACGCGCCGCCCGCACCTTTCAGGACGTGTTGCTTCCCATCCTGCAGACGGTCACGCAAGGCATCCCGCCGGACGTTGCCTGCGACGCCATCGGCTTCGAGGTGTCCTACCACACCCGCGCCGCCGAGAAGAGCTACGACTACGAGGGCAAGGAACTCCTCGTCATCGTGGTGGATCGCTCGGACGCATTCGTTCTGGCACAGGCTACCAACGACACGGCGCGCCAGGATGTCCTCAATCGGTCCATGATTTTTCTCGGCGGGCAGGAATTCGGATTGTCGCTATTGGAGAAGGATCCCTACGTCGTTTCCACGCTGCCCCGCACTAAACCATCGAAGAGCGACTCCCCATCCACGGTGGGCTCTTCAACCACCCTTAGCCGTTTGAATCGCGCAATTCCCAACGCGATCCCTTCTGTCGCGGCAGAAGCGTCTTCTGACTCTTCTTCGAGCGCGGCTGCCAAGCCTGACCTTTCTCAAGCCAGACCCATTGCCACACAAGCGGATGTGGATCGTTTGCAGTCGCAATACCAGGCGCAGCTCGACACCCTCTCAAAGGATGGGCAGGCCAAATTTCAGTTTGTGGATTACGACCCTCCGGCTTTCGTGGTGATCGGCAAACAACTCGCTCTGCAGATGACCCTGCGCAACAACCTGCGCTTTGATATCGAGAAATCTTCCATTTATAAGCGCGCTGCCCAGACCTTCGATCTCTTTCTCGCTCCCAAACTGAAGGACATTCTGGACAAGGTCCCCGACGACAACGCCATCGCCGTGTACGATTTCTCCGTCATCAACCCGCTCACTTCCGGTATAAGCACCAAGGAACGCTCCGAGGCCATCGAGTTCATTCTTCCCGCGGCTTTGGCACGACAATTTGTCAACAATGAAATCACCAACCAGGCGCTCATCGACAAAAGCCAGGTGCTCGTCAACGGTGTGCGCATTGCCTTGAATCTTCAACTGGTGGAATAGCCCACCCGCAGAAACTCAATCGCGCCTGCGAAATCTTCGGAAGCTGATCTCCTTTCCGGAAAACATCAATCAGGCGAGAGCGGTACTCGCGGAACGCTTCGGCACTTTCGGGCTGCAACCGGCCCCGGAAAATCGCCAGCACAGCTACCGTGCTCTCGGAAACATTGATGCTCTTCGGACCTCGCGCGATGGCGCATTCCGGTGGTGCCGGCGGCCCTGATCGCACGACGCGTGCTTACTCCTGCAACCTCTCCTTGGCTGCTTGACCCGCAAAGGGATCATCACCAGAACAATGCACAGTTTCTAAAGGTTTAGAGAATCCTATTTCCAACATGGGGCACGAAAGCGGACTCTGCACATTTCGGGGAGCAATGCTAGGCGGTAAAACTTGGCACAGGAAACACGAACGCCGGAACGTAAGTGATAAGGTGCCATCCAAATCGAGATCGTTGCTCTACGGTCGGCCTCCCGCGAGACACCGCAGTTTTAGAAAGCATCCCGACTGCCTGTAATCGTCGATAAACAGGGCAAAGTCGCCTGGTCCAAAATCTACGACATCCCGGTCGTGCCGGACATCAAGGAAGTAACCAGCGCGCTCGCCGGCGTGAGGTAGAGATTATTTGGAGGCGGTGTCGCTGTGCACCACGGCTCCGGCCTTCATGACAAAGGATACGGACTCGAGCACCTTGACGTCCGTCAGCGGGTCGCCGCTCACCGCAATCAGGTCCGCGTAGTGCCCGGCTCTAACGCGCCGAGTTTGTTCGGCTGGCCGATTAGGTCCGCGGCGTTGATGGTCGCGGCCTGAATCGCGCCTATGGGCTTCATGCCCCACTCGACCATCCTGGCGAATTGTTTGGCGTTGTCGCCATGGAGATACACGCCGGCATCCGTGCCGAAGGCAATCTTCGCGCCAGACTGGAAGGCATGCCGGAAATTCTCCCGCTGGAGCCAGCCGAGCTTCTTTTCTTTTTCGATGGATTTGGGTAGCATGCCCACCTTTGCGCTCTGGGAGAGAATAAAGTCGTTATCGTAAATATCGAACACCAAATAAGTGTTGTGCTGTATGGCCAGCGCGATGCCTTCGTCGTCAATCAGGCTGGAGTGTTCGATGGAATCGATCCCGGCGCGAATCGAGTCTTTGATGGATTGCGTGCCATGGGCGTGCGCGGCCACTTTGCGGCCGAGTTTGTGCGCCTCTTCGGCAATGGCCGTAAGTTCTTCCAGCGAGTACTGCGGAGTCCCGGGAAGATCACGCTTGCTCAGCACGCCTCCGGACGCACAAACCTTGATGAGGTCCGCGCCATATTTCACCACTTCGCGAACCTTGGCACGCGCTTCCCACGGGCCATCCGCCACTCCCGCCCGCTTGTAGTGAAACTCAAAAGGGAGAAGATTGCTGTCGCAATGTCTTCCGGTGATGCCAAGCGGCGGGCCGGAAACAAACATGCGCGGGCCGGGAACGTCACCCGCATTAATGCCATCGCGCAGAGCGACATCGGAGAAGCCGCCCGCCCCGACGTTGCGCACCGTCGTGAAGCCAGCGCGTACGGTCTTATTGGCGTTTTCCGCCCCGATGATGGCTTCGCGCGGATAAGAGACGCCGAGACCTTCGTAGCCGCTCATGTACGGATCAGAGGTAATGTGCGTATGAACGTCAATTAAACCGGGGAGGCAGGTTGATCCGGAAAGGTCGGTGGGAGTGTCGCCCTTCGGCAAAGTGGCGGATGCGGCCGCGCCAACAGCCGTAATGGTGCCACTTTCATCGAAGACAACCATTTGGTCCACGAGCACCTTGCCGGTGCGAACGTCCACCAGTTTCCCGCAGCGGACCGCTCCGGGCGCCGCAAAAACGCCCGAAGCAAAGTAAAACACGAGCAAACAAACGCGAAGAACAAGTTTCATCCGGGATTTCCTTTTTGACCACGAAAACGGCACTATTGTATGCCCACCTCGCCCGTTCGCGATATTGTGAAACGATTTTCATCTGGAGCCCTGCCGACGCCCGACCGATATCCTAACTCTCGAAAAGTCGGAAAGCCGGACAAATGCCGTTCCAGTACTTCAAGTTTCGGATTAATGCGTTATACGTCCATCTGAATTGGTGCGATGCGGTCTAACTTCCCACAACGCCCTTTCGATCGGCATAGGGGCAGCGGTTGCCCGCTGACCCCTGCCACACCACCGTGCGTACGGGTCCGTACACGGCGGTTCGAGATGGTTACGTTAGCACTCATCCTCCAAGGTAGGGAGACCGAGCGATTTGAGGTAGGCATTGGAAAGCGCGACGGATAGGGCCTTGGCGTGGGCGACGTACCAGGAGCCGCGTCCGCTGCCAGCAGTGTTGCTCGCCAGTTTTGGATGTACTCCCAGTGCCAAGAGAGCTGCCCGGCGACGACGTGGTGTTTTCCACTGTCGCCAGAGAGCCACGCGAAGTCGCACGCGGACCCAGCAAGTAAGATACACGAGGACACGAGGGGTTTCGCAGAAGCCGAAATAGCTGCGCCAGCCCCGCATGTACGGGGCTAGTTCCTCCATCGTCGTTTCGATGCTGACGCCCTTTGCACGGCGTGTGATCTCCCGGACTCGCCGCTTAAAACGGGCCAAGGCCTTCGGCGCGATTGCTCGCTTGACCTCTGGTCCGTCTGTAAAGCTGAATCCGAGGAACTTCCGCTCCTGCGGTCGCGCCACCGCACTCTTTGTCTCGTTCACTTTGAGTTTGAGCTTCTGCGTGATGAATTGCGTGATGCTCTTCATCACTCGTTGACCTGCTCGCTCGCTGCGCACGTAGATATTGCAGTCATCTGCGTAGCGAACATAGCGATGTCCACGGCGCTCCAACTCCCCGTCGAGTTCGTCGAGCACGAGGTTGCTGAGCAGCGGCGAAAGCGGACCCCCTTGCGGAGTCCCCTCCACGCTTGGACTGACTAACCCGTTCTCCATCACTCCGGCGTTCAGGAACGCCCGAATGATCTTTAGCAGCCGCTTGTCCTCGACACGTTTGGCGACCTGCCCCATCAGTTTGTCGTGATTGACTCGATCGAAGAACTTCTCCAAGTCGAGATCGATCACCCAGCCGTAACCTTCCGCGAGATACTGCTGAGCTTGGGCTACTGCTTGATGCGCGGATCGCCCCGGTCGAAAACCGTAGCTATGATCGGAGAACGTCGGGTCCCACTGCCGCTGCAGAACCTGCATCACCGCTTGCTGAAGAAATCGATCGAGCGTAGTTGGGATACCAAGCTTTCGCCTCCCTCCTCCGTCCGGCTTCTCGATTTCCACACGCCTTACCGGCTGCGGTTTATAGGTCCCGTTCAGCAGTTGTTCCCGGATGGTGAGCCAGTGCTCCTCCAGGTAGCCGCTGAGTTGGCCGACAGTCATCCCGTCGATCCCCGCGCTACCTTTGTTGGCCTTCACCCGCCGTAATGCCTCCAACAGATTTTCTCGCTCACATACTTCCTCCATGAGTCGGATGGTGTTAGCTGGGTTTTCGGGTTCATGCATCGCCTGACGCGATTCGGTCTCTTCCCTTCCAGCTTGACGGGCTTCACCCTTCCGCTCGGATGAGAAGTCCAGTTTCTTTTGGATGTTCTGCCGCTTGTCGCGCTTGAGATCCATGTCCTACTCGCCTCTCCTCTCGTTCGGGTCTTCGATCACCGTTCCCGGCTCGGCCTATCTGTTGACTCCACCTTTCGGTATTGGAGTGCCTCACTAGCCTTGCCGACGATATGATCTACTACACCCTCTGCTGACTTCTGCCCTGCGGTCAGATTGCCTTTCGGCTCTCTCAGTCACCGAAGCGACACAGGACAGATCTCCTGGGGTAATTTCAGCCGCCTTCCGTGCGCAGTCGCCGAATCTACGCGTCGCATCCTTGATGGAATATGGACTTCGCGGTACGTTGCCCACTCGTCCGACGCTCACGCCTTGTATCCGGTTCTTGTTCATCAACTCGCACGTTTGCTTGACGCTTCCTTCAGACCTCACCTCGCGGCGATAGCCCTTGCGTCATCGCTAACCCTTCACCTCCATCAGGTTGGGTAGAGGACTTGCACCTCCTGGCTGCTGAACATGCCCAGCACACAACGTAGCCGCTGGCGCGGCGGACGCTTCGCGTGCTATGCTCTGCACGTCATACTTCACTGTGAAGCTTTGAATCGCAATTTTGGCTTTTCCCCGAATTTTCTAAGCAACGCAAAATCAATAGGTTGCAGGCAGAAAAAGATTCAATTCCCATAGCCATTAGCCCGCATCCACCGCAATCGCCAGCGGCCACCTTCAAACGGTTTTATCGAACGCGCGCCAGAGCATCGCGCCCACGCGCACTCCCTCCTCAAATGCGCGCCTTCGCTAAAACACTAGCGTTTATCGGGAATCTCGCCGACAATTCGTTTGCTGTCCATTTTCGTGCGGAAATTCTCAGGCCGCCGTCCCGCGTACTAATTGTTTATTCCCATCTGAGTAAGGTAGTACGCGTAATCAAACGCTGCTTCATGCAGGCGATCATAGCGCCCCGATGAGCCGCCATGTCCGGCAGGGCTCATGTTCGTTTTCAGAAGTAAGATATTATGATCGGTTCGGAGAGCACGCATCTTGGCAACGTACTTGGCCGGTTCCCAATACATTACCTGGCTGTCATTGAAGGAAGTCCTCACAAGCACGTTGGGATAACCCTTAGCCTCGATGTTGTCGTAGGGGGAATAGGTCAGCATATAATCGAATGCCGATTTTTCTTTCGGATTGCCCCATTCCTCGAATTCGGTGACGGTCAGTGGCAAAGATTCATCCAACATGGTATTCATCACATCCACAAACGGTACCCCGACTAAGGCCGCATGAACCAAATCCGGCCGCATATTGAGAACCGCGCCCATCAACAGACCGCCAGCGCTTCGTCCCTCGATCACCAAGCGATCCTTCGAGCCGTATCCTTGGGCCAGAAGGTACTCGGCAGAGGCAATGAAGTCTGTGAATGTGTTTTTCTTGTGCATCATGCGGCCGTCATTGTGCCACGCCTTCCCCATTTCCCCACCGCCGCGGATATGGGCCACCGCCACCACCACGCCACGATCGACCATGCTGAAAACGTTGGAGTTGAAGCCGATGTCATAAGAGGCACCATAAGAACCATAGCCGGTCAAATAAATGGGCCCTTTGCCGTCCAGCATGGCGCTTTTCAGATGAACGATCGAGATGGGTATCTTCACCCCATCGGAAGCCGTTGCGTAAATCTGCTCTACCTGGTATCGCGTGCGATCATAGCCGCCGGGTACCTCTTTCTGCTTCAACAAAGTGGAAGTGCCGCTAGGTAGATCGTACTCAAAAACCGATGGTGCAGTAATAAACGATTGGTAGCCATACCTGAATTTGGTGGTGTCATATTCGTGATTGATGTATGGGTAGTCCACGTAAGCCGGTTCCGGAAATTCAACTCGCCGGGACTCCCCGGTCTGCAGGTTGGTGGCACGAATCTGTGGCAGCCCCTTCTCCCGCTCGTAGGAGATGTAGTAGTTCTTGAAGAAGTCCGCATCGTCGAGCATTACGTCGGGGCGATGCGGCACGAGTTCCTGCCAATTCTTTCTGATGGGATCCGAGACGGGCGCCTTGACTAGGCGGAAATTAGGTCCTGCGTCGTTCACGCGAATATAGAAGAAATTGCCATTGTGATCCGGGTAGTACTCGACGTCCTGTTTTCGCGGTTCAAGCACCTTCCATTCCGCCATGGGCTGGTCAGCGGGAATGTAACGCGCTTCGCTGGTGGTGTGACTGCGGGAAATGAGGAATAAGTAGGCTTTGCTGCGCGTCTTGACGTTTTCAATCTCAAACTTTTCATCTTTTTCTTCATAGATCGGGTGGTCTGGGCCACTTGTGCCAACAGCATGACGGTACAACTGATAGGGCCGCTTTGAGACCTCGTCTTCGACGGTATAGAAGATCGTTTTGTTGTCATTCGCCCAGGCGACAGAGTCGACACGCTCAGCGTGGTCCACCAACATTTTTCCTGTGCGCAAATCTTTCACGGCCAGCGTGTATTGCCGGAATCCAGTGTTGTCCGTCGTGTAAGCCAGCAGATTCCCATCGTCACTGACCTCGAACGCGCCAAGTGACATAAAAGTCTGCCCCTTGGCGAGTTCATTCACATCCAGCACTATTTCCTCCGTGGCGTCCAGACTGCCATTTTTCCGGCAACGAATGCCGTACTGCTTTCCGGCTTCCGTTCGCAAATAATAGAAATAGCCGCCCTCCTTGTAGGGCACCTCCACGTCGGTCTCCTTCATTCGGCTGAGCATTTCGTCATAGAGCTTCTTCTGCAGTGGCTCGGTCGGCTTCATCACCGCGTCAGTGTAGGCATTTTCAGCTTCTAGATACGCTTTCACTTCAGGGTTTTTCTTATCGCGGAGCCAATAGTAGTTGTCCACAAGCTTATGGCCATTGATCTCGGTGATTTTGGGCACTTTCTTCGCCACCGGGGGTGAGGGTAGCGATGAAGTTGTGTCGGCCGCGGGCAGGACCAACACGGAAGTAAGCACCAGAGAAGCTAGGCTCAGGAGTGCGAGAGATACGTTCCGGGAATAAAATTTGTTCATCGGATTCTCCTTCGCGATGTTTAAAAGCCGCACCGATTCTATACCAAGTCGCTTGCAGTGATGACGCCTAAGCCGGCCAGCTTTCCTTGAGTTTGACGAATGCACAGACGAGAGTCAGTTGCGGGAAGAAACTTGGTTGCAGCAATTCGCGCTGGCGACGAGCCACTGCCTGGTAAGTTCTATAAAGGGAGAAGTCAAGAAAAAACACTCCTGCGCTGGCTGGAGTTTTTCTTGCTTCTCAGCCCACGGGATGGAGCAGGATCTGTTCTGACCTTCCGCGCCAGGTGCTCGGTTGCTGGGCACGGTGGCCCGGCGGTTTGGGTTTTCTCTACCAGCGGTTTTCATTGCCTGTTCGCAACGAAGCCTGTCAGTTCCGAAACCAGCAAAGCAGCACGGCGGTCAAGTGGTGACCATAGTTCTATCTGGGACTCGTGGCCCATAGCTTTTTCTGGTTATCCGAGAGGGCCTAGGGTCGGCTGTGAGACTCGGTGCCCGAAGCACGCAGCGCCTAACTTACCA
>Ga0208562_1000600_pt1 | contig 17742 bp, 24 predicted proteins | sample June2015DPH_16_1_3_FD_184715 | JGI IMG/M metagenome (GOLD analysis project Ga0208562, IMG submission 184715) | Peatland microbial communities from SPRUCE experiment site at the Marcell Experimental Forest, Minnesota, USA - June2015DPH_16_150... | ecosystem: Environmental > Terrestrial > Soil >... | reverse complement strand
CGTGGTGTCGAGCCGCACGCCGGAGAACGAGAACCCGGTGGCGTTCCTCCGGGCAGCGATCGAGAGGGACCGGCCGCCGCTGTTCATGGTCCTGTGGAGCGAGCAGGGGGGGCTCGGGAAGACGTCGGTGGTCCGGGCGTTCGCCCGCGACTACTTCCGGAAGAAGCAGGCCGAGCTCGAGGCCGCCGGGTCGACGCTCGCCGTCGTGAACCCCCGGGGCGGGCCGGAGTCCGGCTGGTACCTCGAGGTCCCGGGCGACGCGCTCGCGGACTCGGCGACGCGCGAGCTGCTCCGCAACTTCATCCGTACGCCGGGCGGGTTCGGCGAGTCGACGCAGGGGGTGTCGGTCAAGCACGTACTTGTCCTCGAGGACGTCGACCGCATCCCGCCGACGACGATCTCGTTCCTCAAGGACGTCCTCCAGGCCGGCCGCGCCGACGTCGACCAGACGACGGTCGCGCGCAACAACATCGTCTTCGCGACGTCGAACCGGCCGGACTTCCTCGTCGACACGCCGCTCGGCTCCCGGGCCATCAAGTTCCGGGTCTACCCGCTGTTCGAGGCCCAGGTCGTCGAGTACCTCCAGGCCGTCGCGACGGCGGAAAGCCTGACATGCCCCGGCGACTACTTCGCCGCGGTGGCGAAGGCGGTCAACGGGTCGCTGCGCGACGCGCTCAACGACCTCGACAAGGCCATCACCGAGGGGCGCTGTCAGGCGTAAGGTGGGGGCACACACCCCCATTGACCTTGCGCCCCTCGTTACAGTTCCAGCACTCCACGATGATGCGAGGGTCCGTGGGCCAGCCCCTCCTCTTGAGCGCGCCGACCCATCCGCCTCCTTTTGAATTGCCGGTCAACGCGCGTCGGTGGGCGCCTCCACCCCCATCGGGGTGAGAGAGCGTCAGGAACCGCGTGTCCGCCTCCTTATGGAGGGGACACCTGGGGCAGCCGCACGTCGGGGGGTCCGTACCGTAGGTTCGCAGCGCCTCCGCCGTGGTCGCGCGCCAGGTTCGCCGCGCGTTCTTTCGGTCCCACCCACGGACGCGCTCCCTATTCTTGTTGGCCCATCGGCGTGACCTCGCCCGCGCAAGCTTCTTACGCCGCTCGGGCCATTCCGCGTACGGGGCAGAGTAGGGGACCTTCGGCATAGCGTCAACACATACTCTTCCTACTTACGATGACGGTCTACGAGCTCGAGGACCCCGAGACGCACCAGAAGATCCGGCTGATGCCCGTGCAGAAGGAGGGCGGGGTGGTCTGGCAGCGGGTCAAGCCGTCGGTGCACGAGCTGGACCAGATGACCGCACCCGAGCTCGAGGCCCGCGCCGCCTTCGCGGCCGGCGCCGCCCGCGCGTTCGGCGAGAAGGCCGAGCACGGCCAGAACCCGACCTGGGCCCCGATCCGCGAGGAGGAGAAGCTGGTCGCCGCGGCGAACCCCGACCCGCACCGGAGCAAGAAGGTCCGCGACGAGCGGGCCCGGCAGCAGGAGCTCTACCGGATGATGCTCCCCGACGACGTCCGCCGGAGGGCCGAGGGCCTCGCCCCCCTCAAGGTGAAGCAGAAGAAGGTCAAGGTCCCGCGGCGATCGGCGCGCGCTCCGGGCCACATCCACCCGACGGTCGAGGAGGCCGGGCCGCTGTCCTCGATCCCGATGCCGCCGTTCTGAGCTACTCTTCCGCGGCCGAGCGCGGGACGAACGGGGGAGGCGCCGGGGGCATCTCCTCGCGCACGAGCGTGACGAGCGACTCCCACCCGGCCCCGGTCAGCCGACGGAGCACGGCGTCCCGGATGAGCGGGTTCTTGATGCCCGCGACGTCCTTCGCGAACTCGCCGGGCGTGTGCGCGACCAGCCCGTAGTTCGCCAGCACGGGCGGGCGCTCGGGGTGGTAGGGCCGGACGTGCGTCTCGTAGTGGACGACGTTGGCCATGTTGGTGACGTCGTTGTAGGCGACGAAGACCTTGCCGCACGCGGGGCGGTCGCAGCGCATGGGGAACACGGTGAAGGCGAGGAGGTCGGCGCGGCGCAGCAGGATCCTCTTCCCCGCGACGACGAGCTCCCGCTGGGGCCGCCAGCCCGCCATGTCGACGCCGACCCGTCGGACGACGCCCGCGTTCGGGAAGACGGAGCGGTGGGCCGAGAGCTCGGGCTCGTCGAGGAAGTAGACGGAGAGTCGGCAGCTGGGGCAGCTCGTCGACAGCGGGGGCGGGACGGCGGCGGCGCTCACGGCTTGCCCCGCGCTACCGCGTCCTGGAGGATCCGACCGACGGCGACCTCTTGGACGAGGCCCTTGCGCGCGCACGACGCGGCGATCCGGTCGAGGACGCCCTGGTTCACGCGCACCCACACCTGACGGCGAACGATATGCTCCTCGACCGGGGCCACGAGTCACCAAATGGTGACACGAGACTTAAGAGTGACGCCATCCTTCTATCATCGGGGGAGACCCCGAACGGAGAGACGAAAATGAGCAGACTCACGAACGGCATCGCGGCGGGAATGGTCCTGAAGTCGGCTGGGCCCTTCAGCAAGAAGGGCGTCACGGTTGCGCCGTACCGCAACCTGTTCCTCGTCAAGCCCGGCGTCACCGAGGCGTGCGCCAACCTCGCCGAGGCCGCCCACGACGCCGCCGACAAGGGCCTGATCAACATCGACGGACTGCCCGGCGCCGCGGGCTACGTCCGCCGCGAGCTCACCGGCCGATCCGTCAACCCCGAGTACTGGGCCGACAAGGCCCGCTCGGCCCAGATGCGCCACCAGGCGGTCCCGCAGGCCGTCTCGGCGTGGCGCGCGCGCGCCCAGGCGCTCCGCGGCGGACGAGCGATCCGGGCGTAGGCCTCCCGACCAAACCACGAGAGGGAGGTAACACATCATGGCATACGCACCCGGGTTCGGCCTCCGGATGGACACCGAAACCCGTGCGGTCCTCGCGACGAGCGTGATCGGCGCGGGCGCGGGCGGCCTCCAGGTCGCCGCGACGACCGCCTGGGACAACTCCGGCTCGGGCCCCGCGTGGGTCCCGCAGCTGGGAACCAACGGCGAGACGGTCAACTTCGCGACGGGCATCGTGGGCACGACCCTCGGGCTCATCGGGACGTTCGGCAAGACCCGGATCCTCGGCGGCCACAGGGCGCTGTCGGGAGCCCTCCTCGGCTGGGGGCTCACCACGTTCCTGTTCGGCTGGATCGTGCCGAAGGTCGTCGCGATGATCGGCGGGACGGCGTCCCGCGCTCGCGCGGCCTACCGCGGCGCCTACACGAACACGACGGTGACGCCCCGCGGGATCCCCGCGAGCGCGGCCCCGGCGGCCACGCTGAGGAACATCGCCGTCCTCGGCGCGCTCACCGCGTAGGACCAGTCCAACCTTTCCGACCCCTGCCTCGTGACCCCCGCGAGGCAGGGGACCCCTCTTTTTCAGCGGCGATGGAACACGCTACGGTTCCCCATCTCCTCGGCCGCGTAGAGCTCGAGTAGGTGGTGGAGTAGATCGTCCTGGTTCCATCGCTTCTTCACGCGGGCCTCACCCGTAACTCGAACCCATGCCAGCTTCGTCTCAGAGGTCACCTGAAACTTCACGAGCTCGGTCCGTCCAGGGGTCGCATGGGGGGCCTGACCGTCCCCGTCTGATTCGGCCGGTACCATCAGTCATGGAGTGACTCCTCCGTATAAGAACCCTGCCCGACCCTACAGCACTCGAGGGACACACATGGCCGATCTACCGCGAATGAACCCCGGGACGGACACCATCTACGCGAAGCTCCAGGTCCTCCCTGGGGACTCGCCGCTGAACGTCGACGCCTTCCTCGGCCTCGCGGGCCCGACGCCCGCGCAGTCGCCGCTCCTGCCCGGCGGGCAGCCGGCGGACGACTACCTGACCAACATCTACCCGACGCCCGACCTCTCCTCGACCGCGCTCACCGTCACCGAGTGGTCCAACTTCATGAGCTGGTACTACACCCAGCTCTACGCGCGCTACAGCTTCCGCGACATGGTGTACTTCGCGACGAAGCTCCCGCAGCTCGCGATCCTCGCCGTCGACGCGAAGTACGAGATCACGGGGAACATCGGCCCCATCTCGAACGGGACCCTCGTCCCGTCGCTGATCCGGGCGGCGACGTGCTACCCGACGATCTCCGCAGCCGACATCATCGCCTGGCCGTACACCGTCGCGACGGCCGGGTGGGCGGTGGGCGCCTCCGTCACCACGGTCCAGACGGGCGCGTTCAACATCAACCTGAACACGACCACGTCGGGCTCGATCCTCCGGTCCCCGCAGAACCGCGTCGTGATGGAGGTCCTCGGCATCGGCGACTTCGCCTCCTCGCCGCGGATCACGGAGTGGCAGCTGCTCGACCAGACCCAGCGCAAGCTCGGCGTCCACGAGAACCCGTGGCTCCACACCCCGTCCGACCTGGGCGTCTACGAGTTCGACCAGGCGTTCCTGGTCCAGCTCAACAAGGCGCTCTACATCGACATCAACTACGAGACGGCGGGCGCCTCGATCCCGACCGTCCTCGGCGGCCAGATCCAGACGACCGACTACGCGACGAACGAGGCCACGTAGGCCCCGTTCCCGCGGAGGAGGGGGGTCGAAGAAGATGGGGAACCAGTCGACGGGGACCGATGCCCGGCTGTTCGCCGAGGACATCACGGTCCCCAGCACGGTCTACCCGGCGGGCGGCTACACGCTGACCGTCACGAAGGCGGCCCAGCTGAACAAGGTCCGATCGGTGATGGTGAAGTCCCCGGCCTCGACGGGCCAGGGGACCACCGTCCTCGCCGCCGCCGTGCTCGGCTCCGAGTCGGGACAGACGTTCCTGCTCAAGCTCTACACGACGGGCGCGACCACGGGCGGCTACCTCCAGGAGCTCGGGTCCGTCACCTACGCCGAGGGCCTGACCGCCTCGGTCATCTACGAGGGGACGTAGGTCGCGGCCTACCCCCCTCATAGCAACCCCTTCCTCCGCCCCGAGCACACACACACGAAAGGGAGAGAAACAAGATGCCGAGCATCGACGACCTGAGCCAGCTCCTCCAGGAATCCGACTACGTCGTTCTGAACACGGGCACCGACGAGTACGTCCCGCTCGTCGTCCGGCGCCAGAGCTTGAACCCGCTCGTCTACGACCCGGTCCTCCAGGGGGCCCTCGCGGGCCCGATGGTGCAGGTCGGCGAGGTGCCGGGCGCGGGCCAGGCGCCGGGCTACATCCAGAACCTCCAGCTGCCGCTGCTGAACACCGTGACGTCGATCGCGGGCGTCACCAACATCTTCACGCTGCTCGACGAGCTCGAGCTCTACCAGGTCTTCTGGGGCGTCGCGCCGCGGCAGATGCGCGTGTGGCTCCAGCAGCCGGGCGGCTCGTTCGTCGCGGCGCTGGACCAGAACATCGTCCCGTCGCAGACGTACCCCGACGTCGGCTTCCTCGACGGCTTCGACTCGCCGTACAAGTCGCCGAGCCGCTACTCGGAGTTCTTCAGCCTGAACAGCATCCTGATCTCGTTCGTGCTGGCGAACCCGGGCCCGTGGCCCGTGAACCCGCGGTTCTACTTCCTCGTGAACCGCCTGTACGTCGACCCCGTCACCGACCCCGCGATCGTCCAGCGGCTCCTCAAGCGCACGATGCCCGCGCGCTACGTGTCGCTCGGCGCGCCGAACGTCAACCTGCCGTGGCCCTCGAACAACTACGGCAAGATCCAGCCGCTCGGCGCCGAGGCGGGCGACCTTCCCCCGTACAGCTCGAGCCGCGGCAAGCCGAAGAACAGCGCCGCGTCGACCTCCGTCGAGCAGGCCCTCATCTCGGCCGGGTATCTCACGGCCTCCACGGGAGGCAGCTGATGGGCGCGTCCACGTCCTCGGCCTACCTCGGGTCGGGCTACTTCGACGACGTCCACGACGCCGACTACGTCCCGCTGTCGACCCACACGGCGGTCGGCGAGACGCCGGCGGACCTGACGGTCGACGGGGCCACCGGCGACGGCCCGATCTGCCCGGACAACTTCAACCTGAAGGTGGACTGGCTCATCCTGACCAACGCCACCAACTCCGCGATCCTGGCGACGGTGCAGCTGTACGACCCGGACACGTCGACCACGATCCCGCTGTTCACCTGGAACCTGGCGGCGAGCGCGAGCGAGAAGTTCGACGAGGACCAGTTCAAGATCCTCATCACGCCGGGCTACAAGCTCCAGGTGGTGTCGAACGCGGCGACGAGCCTCAACGCCCACGCGCTCGCGCGCATGACGCCGGGCGCGGGCCAGTAGAGGGGTCGCCGTGGAGGCGACCGAGGAGCCGACCAGCGTTCCGACCAGCGTCCCCGTGCGCCCGCCCGGCCGCCGACAGGGCCAGTCGGCCCAGCTCCCCGCGGCCGGCCTGAGCCTGACCGAGGCGCCGTCGGGCTCGGCGGGGATCGTCCCGGGGTCGCCCGAGGACGTCTGCCAGCTGCTCCGCCAGATCCGGCGGCTGCTCGAGCCCGCCAACGACCTCCGGACGCTGACCTACTCCCAGGTCGGGACGCCGAAGAACGGGTTTGGGTCGGGCGGGGCGAACCTCGTCGTCGTCCAGAACGGGCAGGCCGTCGCGACCCTCGTGAGCCCGGTGCCGCCGAACGTCCGGACGGTGACGCTGCGGAACCTCTCCGCCCTGACGGAGCTCCTGTACTGGTTCTCCGACGCGCCGCAGGCGACGCCGCCGGCGAACGCGTACTCGCACCTGCCCGAGGGCCAGGCGATCGCGCTCGACGTGTGGGACCTCAGCTACCTCTACGTCATGGCGGACCCGGCGGCGACGGACGCGGGCGTCGACGTCCAGTTCCTCTTCTACAACCCGAAGAAGGCGGCGACCTGATGGCGCACCTCCTGGCGACGTTCCACGGCCCGGGCGGGTCGATCGAGCGGAGCGCGCTCGTCGACACGGGCGCCTCGCAGGCCATCCTGGGGCAGAGCGACGCCCGGGCGATCGGGCTCGTCCCGTACCGGACGGCGCATCCCATGACGGACAACGGGCAGGTCAGCTGGCCCGAGGCGATGGGCGCCGTCGAGATCGACGGCCTCAGCAAGGAGGTCCCCATCTGGATCGCCCCGAACGGCACGGAGACGACCGTCGGGGAGCACACGCTCGCCGAGCTCGGCTACGTCATCGTGGCGCCGGGGAAGCCCGGCCACCAGGTCCGCGAGATCGCCGCGGCGGCGCAGGAGGAGCTCCACGCCTACAACCGGCCTCCCCCGACGGCGCCGGTCGCGGCCCTCTCGAGCGGCCTCCGCTCGTACCGGCGGGCCGTCTGCGACGCCTGCGAGATGAACACGGGCGGGATCCTTCCGCGGTGCCGCCACTGCGGCTGCCCCATCGCGACGCGGGTCCTCCTGTCCGGAACGGGCGGGTGCCCCGAAGGGAAGTGGTGAGCGTGGCCGACGAGGACCTCGGCGTCGCCGTCGGGAGCGGCGTCGTGGTGAGCGTCTGGGCCGCGCTCGCGATCGCCGCGCTGCTCCGCCGCCGCCGCGCCGCCGGGTCCAGCAGCGGCTCCCAGCCCGCGTCGTCGGGGGCGCCGGGCGGGCCGGGCGGGGCGCCGGGGACGTCGACGTCGCAGGGCCTCTGCCTGACGTGTCCTTCCGAGGAATGACCGTGGCGACCCGGGGCCAGGCCGCGGCGATCGGCCTTGCCGCCGTCGCGGGCGGCTTCCTCATCGGGTGGGTCCTCCGGTGCTCCCTGAGCCCGTGCCCGCGTCCCGGGTGCCCTCCGCGCCCCCCGGAGGGGCTGTGCGTGCCGACGACGGGGGGATGCCCCCCGGGAACCGTCGGGCCGGACGCCGACGGGTGGTGCACCCCGTCCGGATGCGACTGCGGGCAGGACTGCCCCTGCTCCGACTGCGGCCCGAACTGCCCCGAGAACCAGACGTGCCAGGCGCCGCTGTCGTGCGCGACGTGCGCGGACATCGGCTGCACCGGCGGGTGCAACTGCGAGGAGCAATGCCCGTGCCCGAGCTGCCCGGCGTGCCCGGGGAACCAGGTCCCCGCGCTCAACTACCCCGTCCCGCCGGGCGAGGCCGCGGACTGCCCGCCGGGCTACTTCGCCGACACGACGGGCGACGGCTGCTGCGTCCCGCTGGGCTGACGCGGGACCTGGCGGAGGATCGGCACCGTCTCCGGCTGCGGGAACCTCAGCCAGTCGGGCGCCCGCCGGATCGCGGGACCGAGGGTCGTCACGGGGCGGTGGAAGGTCACCCGGAACGGCGAGGGGTGCATCCGGAGCCCGAGGCGGTAGAGCCGGCGCGCGATGCCCGTGTCCTCTCCCGGCGCGACGACGGGGAAGCCCCCGACGGCCCAGAACGCGCTGCGGCGGAACACCATGAAGGCGCCGATCGCGCCGAACCAGATCCCGTGGCGCGCCGCGGCCGTGGAGAACGCGCAGGCGCGCGCCGACGCCCCGTCCCCGGTGGCGTCGCGGAACGACTGCGCCGTCCACCAGGCCTCGCTCCGGCCCTTGAACCAGCGGAGGTCGCCCTCGATCGAGCAGTCGTCGTCGAAGAACGCCAGGATGGAGCCCGTGGCGTGCTCGGCGCCCCGGTTCCGCATGACCGCCGGATGCACGGACGGGATCCCGCGGGGGTTCGTGGCGAGCAGGACCTCGTCGGCCCCGGGCGGCAGCCGCTCGCTGGCCCGGCGCGCCTCCTCGAGGGTGCGGCTGATGAGGACCACGCTGACCGAGTCGGTCACCGGCCCAGGAACAGTCCGATGAAGTATGAGAGGACTCCGGCGGCGCCCACGATGACGGTGACCACCGCGATCGTCGTCGCCCGGCCGTCCGCGTGGGCCTGCTTGTGGGCGGCGTTCGCCTCGAAGAGCGTCTTGATGCGCTCCCGGTCGACGATCTCCCGGTTCTCGAGGACGGCGGCCCGCTCGGCGGCCTTCTCGCCGACCTCCTTGACGACCCCCTCCAGGTGGGCGACCCGCTCCATGAGCTCGCTGTGGCGCGTCTCGTAGAACGTTCGGAACCCGTTGATCTTCTCCAGCAGGACGGCGTTCGAGATGTACCGGCCGTCCTCGTCCATGTCCCTCGGGTCGAAGCGGGCGCTCATCCATACTGTTAAGGGTAGCCGGACCTATCAACCCGGCGGTAGGTCGCCATGCTCGCACAGCGTACGCTCAACGACGGAACGGGGACAGCCGAGGGGAACACGGCGAGCGGCGGCCTACCAACTACTGTTCGTCCCCCTCGGCCCCTAAAGACCTGCCTGCGGTGTGGCGTCCAGTTGACGGAAGCGAATGTCCTTCGCGTCCACGGGCACCCCTTCTTCCGCCGGTGCAAGTCCTGTGCGGCCCGGCAGGTACGAGAGACGCAGAGCAGAGCGTATCACGAGGCACTCGTCCACTACTCGGGTCACGACCCGCCGGTGTGCTGCTGCCCCAAATGCCCTCTACACATCGTAGCCCCAGAATGGGCGCTGACCCTCGACCACGTCAACAACGACGGGGCCAAAGACCGCGGGGGAGGGCGCGGGAGCAAGGGCGGTCGGTCCTTCGCAGCCCTACTACGGGCCAGAGGGTGGCCCAACGAACCGCCTCTACAAGCTCTCTGCGCCGTCTGCCAGCTCGGGAAGGTCAGAAACGGGGGCGTGTGCCCCCACCTCGGTTAGTACAGGCGTCCCGCTCGACGTTCGGGCCCGCCCGACAGGACCGCGTCGAGCTCGCGGATCCTCTCCTCGGCCGCGTACCGCTCCTGGGGCGTCATCTCGCGGGCCACGCGCGCCCCCAGCCGCAGCTGCCCCGGGTTCAGCGAGATCTCCAGCCGCGCCCGCTCCGTCTCGAGGTCGCGCTGGTGGTTGAGGGCGAGGTCCCGCCGGCGACGGGCGTTGAGGAGCTCCCGGTTGCAGTCCAGCACGCACCGCTCGGCCTTCGCGACCTCGGCGAGGGCCTCGACCACTTCCAGGGTCGGCACATCGTATGTAGGGTCGCCGGGAGATATAGGGCTACCCGAACGTCAACCGAATCGCACCCGCTTGGAGAGGAGGACGACGCCCGTCGCGAGGCTCGAGGCCGTCACGCTCAGAATCTTGGTCACGGTGTCCCCGACGTCGTCGGTGACGACGAGCGTCACGACGTAGGAGGCGGCGTAGTCGTACGTGTGCGACGGGTTCTCCGACGTCGACGTGTCCCCGTCCCCGAAGTTCCAGGCGTACGTGTAGGGGGTGGTGCCCCCCGAGGCGTTCGCCTCGAAGGCGACGGTGAGCGGGGCGAGGCCCGCGGAGGGGGTCGCCGTCGGCGCCGCGGCGAGGTCGGTCGTCACCGTCACGGTGATCGGCGGCGCGTTCGCCGTGTTGAGGTTCGAGTCGGTGACGACCAGCTGGGCCGTGTAGACCCCCGGGACCGTGTAGGTGTGGGTGGGGCTTTGCTCGGTCGACGTCCCGCCGTCGCCGAAGGTCCAGGCCCAGGTGTACGGCGGCGAGCCGCCGGTGGCTCCGCCCGTGAAGTCGACCTCGAGCGGGATCTCGCCCGTGAGCGGGGTCCCCGAGGCGCTCGCGACCAGGGGAGCGGTGCCCAGGAGAAGGAGGAGGACGTCCACGCCCGTCCCCACGCTGAATCCCACGACGGCGCCGGTCGCCGTCACGTCGACGTCGGGGCTCGTCCCCGTGTTCGACAGCGAGTCCGTCGCGGTGCAGGAGGCCGCGAAGGTCCCGGGCGACACGTACGTGTGCGACGGGTTCTGCTCCGTGGAGGTGCCGCCGTCGCCGAAGTCCCACTCGTAGGTGTACGGGCCCGTCCCGCCCGACGCGGAGGCCGTGAAGGCGACGGTCAGCGGGACGATGCCGCCCAGCGGGGCGCCGCTCGCCGTCACCGTGACGGCCGGGGGGCCCGCCGCGACCGCCACCGCCGCCGCGAAGTACACCCAGGTCGGGCCGGACGCCGAGCTGTCGCCGGCGATCTCGGCGTTCAGGCTCCCGGTCGCCCCCGCCGGCGCGAGGGCGAACGCGATCGCGCTGTCCCCGCTTCCGGCCGTGAACGCAGTCGGGGTGACGGTGTCCCCGGACCAACTGATGCTGTTGCTCTGGGCGTCGACCCCGGCCAGGAGGACGAGGTAGTCATCGACGTTCGCCGTCGTGGCGTCGTCCGACAGGAAGTCGGTGCTGCCGTCGGAGGGCAGGGCGCCCCCCGTGCCCAGCGACTCGACGCTCGGGGTCGCCTGGCCCTGGAAGACGACGACCGCGATCGAGGTGTCCGCGGACGACTCCGCCGACCAGAAGATCGTCGTGGGCGAGCCCGTGATGTTGTCGGCGACCCAGAGCTCGATCTCCGGCTCCGAGCCCCCGTTGTCGATGTACATCTGGAAGACGTAGTTGTTCGACGGGCTCGCATCGTCCGTGACCGACGTGACGGCGCCGGTCGAGTGCGCGTCCGCCCGCGTGATCGCGACCCAGACGGCCGCGCCGTTCGGCAGGGGCCCGAACGAGTCGATGCTCCCCGAGGATTGGGTCCCCTCGTCGAGGGCGTTCGAGGCGTAGACGGAGATGGACATCTACGCCCCCACGGCCGTCTCGGGGTCGGGAGCCATCGTCACCCTACGAGTTCAGCACAAGGAGCGTCGCCGAGTACGGGAACGCCCGGACGGTCCCGGCGGTCTGGTTGACCGTCGCCTTCCAGCGCATCCCGCCACCGGCCCCGTTCGCGATGGGGCCGACGAGCTTCCCGGAGAAGCGGACCGCGGGCGAGGGCGGTACGTCGGTGTACGTCTGCTGGTTGAGGATCTCGTAGTTCGTCCCGTCGACGGCGACGTACTCGGTGACGACGACGATGTCGCCCGACTGCATGTTCTGGAGGGAGACGTAGCCCTCGATGTAGGCGTCGACGGTCTGGACCGGCGGGTTGACGAGCGTCGTCTCCACGCTCAACCCCGAGGGTGTCGGCGAGCCCGCGTAGTCGACCTTGGAGGCGACGCTGACGACCATCGGGGTACAGAGGGCGGACTAACGCTTAAGAGGTTGCGGCCGGGGGAGCGGCGGGCCGGGCCGCCTTCGAGCGGTTCTTCCCGTGGCGCTTACCGAGCCGAATCGTCCCGCCCTCGGGCGTCCGGTACGTCGTGGCGTCGCGGTCGTCCGACACGAGCGTGAGGCAGATCCGGTGGCGCCCGAAGAGAGCGGGCTGGCCCGGGAGGATGGGCCGCTGGCAGACCGAGCAGACGCGGGACCCGGCCCGGACCGGGGTCGGGTTCCCGGCCCCGGGGCCGATGGCGCGGACGAGCTCGCGGCTGCGACGGCCCATGCTCAGAACTTGACGGGGGTGTTGCCGCCGCCCGTGGTGATGGTCCCCGCCGAGGCCGAGGAGGAGTAGGGCCGGAAGGTGTCGGTGTTGGTGTTCTGCGAGTCCGACCAGGTATTGACCCACTGGTTGACGAGGACGTACGCGTTCGAGGACGTGCCGAAGTAGACGTACAGGAAGACCGCGTAGGTCGTCCCGGTGGTGTCCTCGTAGCCGAGGTAGTAGACCCCTGTCGCGTTCGCGGACCACGTCGTCGTTCCCGCGATGTCGGTCCAGTAGCACGGGTGCGTCGACCCCGTCGCCGTCCCGAGGGCCGTCCCGCCCGCCGTGATGCTCGTCCCGGACGCCAGCGTCACCGTGCCCGTCGCCGTCGCGGAGATGCCGGGCGCCGCCAGGAACAGGCCCGTGCCGGTGATTGTCCCGATGGGCTTGGTCACCGTTCCGCCGGCCCCCGTGCCCCGGGTGAAGCGGCTGTCGATCCAGACGACGAATGTCGTCACCCCGTTCACGACCAGGTTCCCATTGTAGGTCCCAAGGGTTCCGCCGCCGGCGTTCACCGTCATCGGGGTCGACACTGTGATCGTGGACGACCCGGCGATGGTGCAATTGAGCTGGAACAGCGGGTTGCCGCTCGATGCGGAGATGCTCACTGGCGCCGCTATCGTGATGGTGCCTGTCCCGGTGACCGTGGGCTGGAAGCCGACCGTCACGACGATGCTCGTGAACCCGAGGTTGTAGTTCGCGTTCAGCTGGAGGGTCGCCGAGCCCGTGAACAGGAGTTCTCCCGACGCCGTGTAGGAGCTCACGCTCCAGGCGGAGGAGAGGCTCCCCGAAATGGTGACGGTGTTGGCGCCAAAGGCGACCGTTCCGGCGCCCTTGAGGGTCGCGATCGGGAAGGTGACCGCCCCCGTCGCGGTCCAGGTGGATCCGACGCTCACCGACACGCCGCCCGTGCCCCCCACGGTGCCGAAACCGATGTTCAGGTTCGCGGCCACGGTGACGACCACCGCCGCGCCCGTCACGGTCAGGACACCCGTCGCCGTGTACGATGCGACCGACCACGTGGTGTTCGCGGTCACTGTCAGGGTCGTTGACCCGAGGGCCCACGTGCCCGCCCCCGTCACCGCCGCAAAGGCCAGCGTGTAGCTCGCCCCAAAGGTCAGGGTGAAGCCGCCACTGACCGTCAGCGTCCCGGTCGCGGTGTAGGCCGTGACCGTCCACGACTCGTTCCCCCCGATGGTGACCGTGCTGGCCCCGAAGGCGACCGTTCCGAGGCCCGCGAGGCTCGCGACATTCAGGGTGATCCCCGAGCTCGCCGTGAGGGTGAACGTCGTGGAGACGGACAGGGTCCCCGCCCCGGCGACCGTGGCGATCGTCCACGTCGCGCTTGCGTCGACCGTCACCGAGAAGGTGTTGCTGATCGACAGCGTCCCGGCTCCGGCCACCTTCGCGACCGTGAAGCTCGTCGTCGCGCCGACGGTCAGGGTGAACGTCGGCCCGACCGAGAGGGTCCCCGTCCCCGCGACCGTGGCGAAGCCGAGCGTCTCGTTGGCGCCCATCGTCAGCGTCACCGCCGCCCCCGTGATGGTCAGCGTCTCGGTCGCCGTGTAGTGGGCGATGGTGAAAGTCTCGCTCGTCGTGACCGTCACGGCGTTCGCGCCGAAGGCCACGGTCCCAAGGCCCGTAATGGTCCCCCCGTCGAGGTCGATCGGGGCGGTCTGCGTCCATGTGATCCCGGTGTCCACCGTGATGATGCTCGAGTTCGCCCCCGTGACCAGCGTGACCCCGAGCGAGTAGCTCACCGAGATCTCCAGGGTCGTGTCCGTGCCCGTGAAGTTCAGGACCCCGGTGAACGTCAGCGCCGCGACGGACCACACCGAGTTCGCCCCGATGGTGATGGTCGCCGTCCCGAACGCGACCGTCCCCGTCCCGGCGATGGCGCCGATCGAGTACGTCTCCGCCGCCGCCGTGACGGTCAGCGTGTACGGCGAGTTCACCTGGAGCGTCCCCGGGCCCGAGAAGATGGGCGCGCTCGACCCGATGGACAGGTTCTCCGCGACGTTGAAGGTCGCCCCGTCCCGGACGGCGATGGTGCCGCTGCCCTTGAGCGTCGTGCAGGAGAAGTTCACGGTGAACCCGGCCGGGATGGACAGGGTCGCCCCGTTGCTGACGTCCGTGACCCCCGTCCCGGCGATGCCGCTCGACAGGTCGTGCGTCCCGCCGGCCAGGAAGATGAGCTCCCCGGCGATCGTGTTCGTCCCGTTGTTCGACGAGTTCTGGAGCGAGATGAGGTCGGCCGCGTTCGAGCTCGTGAGCGTCCCCGCGTTGAGGAGGTTCCCCGCGTAGAACGACGACCCGCTGCCGCCGACGCCCATCACGACCGAGGCCCCCGCGAGGATCGACGCCGTCCCCGTGACGATGACGTTGGCGCCGCCGTCGAGGGTCAGGGTGGCGTCGTTGGTCACGAGCAGGTTGTTGTAGCTGTAGGACCCGGCGGGGAGCGTCGTGTCCTGGTCGATGATGGTGGTGCCCGAGGCGTTCGGGACGAAGCGGACGACCTCCGCCGTGGCGCCGTTGACGACGTAGCCCTTGACGGCCCCCTCGGTGGTGTTGAACCACCAGGTGTTGTCCCCCGGGGTCGCCGGGTCGCTCGCCACGTTGCCGACGAACGAGTTCGGGTTCGGGTAGCCGGGCACGCCAGTCCCCAGGTCGGGCGCCATCGCTCTACAAGGGTCGCCCCGAGCCTTAGAGGCTTCGACCGACCCTTTCAAGAACCCGGACCCCCTGCCCCCGCCCATGCGCCTCAACGTGAAGATGCGGGGGACCGCGCTCCAGCAGCTCGACCGGATGCTCGACTTCGCCGCCTCGAGGACGCGCGAGCCGCCGATGTCGCGCGAGGCGTGGGCCCTCATGGCGCTCCGCACGAAGGCCGGGGAGACGGCGCAGCTGGCCGCCCGCCTCGCCCAGAACGGCCGGGCCACGCTGCTCGGCAACAACCGCATGCCCGCGATGGAGATCGTCCAGGAGGAGCTCCCCACGACGCCGCTCGAGTCCGACCCCGACGGCAACTTCGCCTTCACGATCGGGACCTTCCTCTCCGAGCGGCTGCGGCTCATCTGGGGCGTCGAGGTCCTCCGCGCCAAGGCGCTCCACCTGCCCGACAACGAGGACTCGGGCCAGGGGTCCCCCGTGGCGTGGATCGGCGCCTACCTCTCCGACAAGGTCGTCGAGGGGACCGCCGCGATCGACATGGCGCTCCTCCAGCAGGAGACGGCGGCCCCCGTCGACATCGTCGCCGAGCTCGAGCGGCAGCGCAAGGCCCGCCTCGAGCGCGTCGGCGGCACCGGCGGCGACTGACCCGATGCACGTCGTCTACTCGAGCAAGGACGGGACCGCCTACATCGACCTCGCGCAGCCGATGCGGCCCGGGGATCCCCCCATGTTCCTGTTCATCCCGCTCACGACGAACCCCTACGGGAACCCCGCGTTCCCCGTGTGGCGCCCGATGGCGCTCGCGGCTTAGCCGGGCGCCAGCCCCCCGCGCGAGCGGGGGATGAGCTTGAGCAGGTCCGCGTGGAGGAGCTCCTGCGGCTCCCCGAGCTCGCCCGAGTCCGCGAGGATCCAGTACGCGCACAGCGTCCGGGCGTCGCGGGAGTACATGTTCGAGGTCTTCGTCAGCGCGCCCTCCCGGTAGCGGTACTCCGCGACCGGCCGGGCCGGCGCGAGCTCCGGGCAGATGGCGCCAACGTGGCCGGCCACGAGCATGTCGAGGAAATCTTCCGAGGCGTTCTGGGCGAAACCGAGCTGGAGGACCTTGTGCTGGATGGGGAGGAGCGTCGACCGCACCCAATCCATGCGGAGGCGCTGCGTCAACGAATCCCCGAAATTGCCCCCGCTCACGAGTAGCTGCCGGTTCCGCTGAACGTGGTCCGCCGGGAACGGGCGCATCGGACCGGCGCCCTCGGTCCCGAGGGTTTCCACCTGCGAGAGACAGATCCCTCGCCCCGGGTAGCAGCCCCGCAGGCTCGCGCTCACACGGTCCGTGTAGAGCCGATTGTCGCTGTCCAGCAGGAAGGCATACTCTTCGGTCGTCTCCTCGAGCGCGCGCACCGTCATCTCGAACAGCGTCGTCGGCGGGTACTTCTGCACGACCCAACGATGCCGGACGTCGCGGCTCGCCCATTGGAGCGCGGTCTCGAGGGACGTGTCGGTGGTGCGCTCGTCGACGGCCACTCGGACCGTCAACGGACCCTCGTAGTCCTGCTCGGTGATCGACCGCAGCGCCTCGTTCAGGTCGGGCATCCCATCGCGAACCCGCACGAGAATGGTGACGCTCGGGAGTGTCACGCCTCCACCCCCGGGGCGCGCAGCCTGTCGGGCGCGTACCGACGGAGGAGCTCCTCGGCCCAGGGGACCACGTCCTCGACGCGCTGCCCGTGCGGCTGCCGGTCCACCCAGAGTTCGAGGTTCTCGGGGCGATTGTCGAGCCGGTCCCCGTTCCGGTGGTGCACGTTCTCACCCGGGAGGAGTGGCCGACCGAGGACCTGCTGCATCACGAGGCGGTGCTCGGACTCGGCGTGCCCTCCCTTTCCCTCCCCCACCCACACCCTGCGATACCCGTCCTTGGAGTGGCCCTTGAACATGGGGTGTCCCGGTCCCCTCGGCCAAACGGCGCGGCCGTGGGCGCGGCTCGACTCCCGTCGCAGGCATCCGCAGCTTCGGGTCGCCCCCTTCCTCAAGTGGTTCGACGTCACCAGCTTCACGGTGCCGCAGTCGCACCGGCACCTCCAGAACGTCGCCTGCCAGTTCGGACGGCGCTGGGTGGAGGCGTACTCCAGGACGAGGAGGCGGCCGAAGCGTTGCCCCGTCAGGTCGGTCCGTGGTCTGCCGAGAGGGTTCACGCCCCCGCGCACGGCGCCTAAGTATTAGAGCGTAGGCCTAAGTAGGGCTACGCCGTGCGGGTCGCTCGATGCCGGAACGCGAGGCGATCACTGTGGTCGTGAGCCGGGAGACGGCGGGGTGGCTAAGGAAGCAGCGGGATGCGTCGAGCCGACCGATGGGCCGGTGGGTCGACGACGCGGTGACGTTGCTCCGCAAGGGGACCGACGAGCGGCTCGACCGGGAGCGCCGATGAAGCTGACGATCCGGCCGCGGGAGGGCGCGCTCGAGGTCGAGGGCTCCGACGTCGACGTCCTCGGGGTCCTGGACAAGCTGCTGGGCGGGATGAACCTCCTCGCGCTCCCCGCCGCCGTCGACGGGGGCCCATCGCCACGCCCGATGGGCTCCGTGGCGGAGGCCGCCTTCCCCGGCGCCGAGGAGGCCCCGGAGGGCCCGCCCGCCGTCCGCACCGAGATCTGCCGGTTCTGCGACAACGCCTACGCGACCCGGGAGGAGCTCGCCGCGCACGTCCACGAGGCGCACCGGAAGGCCCCCGCGAAGCGCGTCGCGAAGCGGTCCGCCCGGCACGCCATCCCCAAGGGCAAGGGGCTCAAGTGCCC
>Ga0208562_1000594_pt1 | contig 17838 bp, 10 predicted proteins | sample June2015DPH_16_1_3_FD_184715 | JGI IMG/M metagenome (GOLD analysis project Ga0208562, IMG submission 184715) | Peatland microbial communities from SPRUCE experiment site at the Marcell Experimental Forest, Minnesota, USA - June2015DPH_16_150... | ecosystem: Environmental > Terrestrial > Soil >... | reverse complement strand
CGAGCGTCGGTTGCCCTACGCAGGCTTTCACACCGACTACAAGAAGACGCTGATGGCGCCGGATGAGTTGATTCAAGCGGTATGTCTGCCCCGACGATTTCTAGGATATCTAAGCTATGCCCGCAAGGTCGGAGCCCGGCATGCGCAGGCTATCTCCAAGGTCTGTATAGCAGCGCTGGGCCGACTTGCAAATGGCGTGATTGCAGATGCCCGCATCGCTCTCGGAAGTGTGGCGCCTGTCCCGGTCCGTTTGACGGAGACTGAGCAAGCCGTGAGGGGAAAGGCGATTGATTCCGATCTGTGGCTCTTGGCGAAAAAGACAGTAGCTGCTGAGATCAGACCGATTGACGATATTCGATCTACCGCCAAGTATCGCGGCGTGGTGGCGGGCAATCTTGTAGCTGAATTCTTGAATCGGTTGAGTGCGGCATCCGCCGAAAGAGACGGGCTGAAAGACACTCTGGCGCGATGGAACGATCTTCCGATCGACGACGCCATCAAAATGATCCTACCCTGTTGCGGATCGAAGGCCTGGGCTCAAGGGATGGTGGCCAGACGACCGCTCGCGGATGAAGCTGCGCTGCTGGCTGCGTCCAACGAAACGTGGCACAATCTGGCGCGATCAGAGTGGATGGAAGCGTTCCACAGTCATCCACGAATCGGAGAGTCTCGACCGGCTAACTCTTCGTCAACCCAGTCTCTGCCAGTCTTGTCCTCGATAGATCAGTCTGTAGAATGGTCGGCGCAGGAACAGCGGAACATAGGAGATGCCGAGGCTGTCGTGAAGACCGCTCTGGCGGATGCAAATCGAGAGTACGAGCAACGTTTCAATCGCATCTTCATCGTATGCGCCACCGGTAAGTCTGCGTCGGAGATTCTAGAAACTCTTCGGCGCCGGCTTAAGAATGACGCAGAAACTGAACTTCACGAAGCAGCTGAGCAGCAGCGGCACATTACGCAGATCCGATTGAGGAAATGGCTTCAAGAATGAAACGCATTTCGACCCACATTCTGGACATTGTTCAAGGCAAGCCTGCCGGGGATGTGCCTGTGCGGCTAGAGCAACAGAATGCGCACGGGGATTGGCGATTGTTGACTTCGACGCGCACCGATCACGATGGCCGGTGCGCTCAGTTGCTGCCGGGAGGGGACGATCTGTCTGCAGGAGTCTATCGTTTGATCTTTGAGACGGGAAGTTACTACGCACTGCAAAAAGTCGATGCATTGTATCCGGTGGTGGAAGTTACGTTCCAGGCACGAGAGGGCGAATCCCATTTTCATATTCCGCTGCTCCTGAGCCCGAATGGATATACGACTTACCGGGGAAGCTGAACGGCGAGGGGTTTCTCGAGATGGAGTTGACAAAGTGACTTCGTCAATCCGCGAATGGCTGAATCTGCTGGTCCGCTGGTTTCACGTTTTTGCGGCAATCATGTGGGTTGGCCAAACCTACTATTTCACGTGGCTGGACGGCCAATTTGGCAAGCTCGCGAAAAATTCTGCTGCTGATGCCGCAAGTTCGGCGATCTGGATGGTCCATAGTGGCGGCTTCTACACCGTTGACAAACAGAAATCGCTGAGGGTCGGCCCCGAGCAAGTTCATTGGTTCCGCTGGGAAGCGTTAATGACATGGCTGAGTGGAATGGTGCTGCTTTTTCTCGTTTACTATTCCAGCAGTGGACTCATTGACCCCGATGTTGCTGGGATCTCCCAACTGCGTGGCGTAGCCATCGGACTGGCTGTACTGGCTGGTGGTTGGGTCGTCTATGATCTGGCGGTGCGGTCATCTCTGGGCAGGTCGGCAACCATGTTTGCTGTATTCTCTCTGCTGATGATTGCCGTGCTCGCTTGGGGATTGATGCACGTGTTCAGCGGACGCGCGGCCTACATCCACGTTGGAGCGGTGTTGGGCACGATTATGACGGCTAACGTTTGGTTCCGAATTCTTCCCTCGCAGCGCAAAATGATCGCGGCGGCGGCAGCCGGGGAAACCTTCGATGCGTCTCTCGGGGCTCAAGCCAAGCTGCGCTCCAAACACAATACTTTTATGGCAGTTCCCGTTGTCTTTATCATGATCAGCAATCACTTTCCTGTTGCAACCTACGGGAACACATTCGGTTGGGAGGTCCTCGTAGTTCTCGTTCTTCTCGGCTGGACGGCGGCAAAAATTATCCGCGAAGCTTAGGGCCGCCTGGCGCGCATTTGTTGCCAGTGAATAGAATCCAGTGCCAACAACTGTGACCACAACTCGCGCTCACGAAGTTATGGCACGGTGCCTGAGACTGGCTTCTTTTACTGAGGACGCTGGCAGCATCCGCCGGACGTTCCTCACGCCGCCAATGCGAGACTGCCACCAGGAAATTGCTCGATGGATGGAGCCGCTCGGAGTCCACGTAAGAGTCGATGCCGCAGGAAATCTCCGAGGACTTTATTCGGCCGCACAGCCCCACGCTCCGCGTCTCCTGATCGGATCGCACCTCGATACTGTTCCTAACGCCGGTGCTTATGACGGCATCCTCGGAGTTGTGCTTGCCGTTGCGTTGCTGGAAGAGTTGCAAGGACGAAGGCTTCCCTTCAGCATCGAGGTGGTCGGCTTCTCCGAAGAGGAAGGAGTACGTTTCGGCACTGCTTTCATCGGCAGCCGTGCTTTGGTTGGCAGGCTCGATCAGGAACTCTTGGACGCTAAGGATGCGCAAGGGATATCCGTACGGAAAGCGCTCGACAATTTTGGATTGAATCCCGAGGAGATTCCTCAAGCCGAGTTGGGAAGCGATACGCTCGGCTATCTTGAGTTTCACATCGAGCAGGGACCGGTGTTGGAGAGCGTAAGTCAGCCACTCGCTGTGGTCGAGGCGATTGCCGGCCAGAGCCGGCTTGAGTTCACGTTTTGCGGTTCCGCCAATCATGCGGGCACGACGCCCATGCATCTTCGCTGCGATGCCATCGCAGGTGCGGCGGAGTGGATTGGCATAGTGGAACGAGTAGCTCAGGAAGTCCCTGGTTTGGTCGCGACTGTCGGAAAGATCGAAGCCAAACCCGGGGCGGCGAACGTGATCGCAGGCGAGGCGCGGCTCACACTCGACGTTCGTCACAGTTCCGACGAGATTCGCACTCTTGCGGTCGAGGACCTTACTCGTCAAGCGCAAGGAATTGCCACGCGCCGCGGATTAACTGTACGGGAGAATACCCTGTTAAGTCAGCGGGCAGTTGCGATGGATCCGTTCTTCATTGGGGAGATAGAACAGGCAATCCTCAAGACAGGATGCAAGCTGCATCGGATGGTGAGCGGCGCCGGTCATGACGCCATGATCCTGGCGGAAAAGGTTCCTGCCGCAATGATTTTCCTGCGGACTCCGGGCGGCATCAGCCACGACCCCGCGGAATCCGTCGCAGGCGCGGACGTCGAGAAGGCAATCGAATGCGGTTTGCATCTTCTCGATCAACTCGCCTCTTCGCCCGAATTTCACAAAAGGATAAACCGTGCATAATCTTGGTGGCACACGAAGTTCCCAACAATCGAATCATCTATTGCTGACTGCGGACACCTTCGTGCGTACTGCTCTGCCCGGAATGAAGGCGTGCTCCGCGGTTGTGCACGCCGGCCCCGCATTGGGCACCAAGTTCACGGAGTACACCGCCGAGTTTGAAGCAGGAGGAGAACTGGGCGGAACACCGGCGCAGCGTTTCATTTTTGTGGTCGAGGGTGGCGTGAAGTTGGAAGTTAATCGCAAATCGAAGCAATTGGGCGCGCGGGGTTACGCCTATCTCCCCGAAGGCTTGCATCACCGAGTGACTGCCAGGAAGGCGAGTCGTGTGGCTGTCATTGAGAAGCCCTATCAGGCTCTCGGGTCGGTGGAAACGCCAAAGTTGATTATTTCCAACGAAGACGCGGTCTCCTCACATCCGCTCGGCGATGATCCCAGCTTGCAGGTGAAATGTCTGCTTCCCGATGAGATGAGTTTCGACTTCGCAGTGAACACGATGGTCTACCAGCCGGGAGCCTCACTGAGTATGGTCGAAATGCATGTGATGGAACACGGGCTCATGATGCTCGAAGGCGGTGGAATTTACCGCCTTGGCGATTCCTGGTATCCCGTTACAGCAGGAGACTTCATCTGGATGGGGCCGTGGTGTCCGCAGTGGTTCGGGGCGATCGGTAAGGTGCCCGCAAAATATCTCATCTACAAAAACTGGAACCGGCATCCTTTGGCAGGCCCGCAGCGATGAGTCTTACCATCAACCGAGATCGCCTCCTTTCCGAAATCGAAGCGCTGGCCTCGATTTCCGAAGCCGAGCCCCCTGTCGTAACTCGAATTGTTTTCAGTCCCTCCGATCTAAAGGCCCGTGGGTGGATGAAAGCGTGTTGCGAGGAAGCCGGGCTCACGGTGCGCGAGGACGCCGTCGGAAATACCTTCGCTCGCTGGGATGGGTCTGAACCGGCCGCGTCAGTTGTCGGGACCGGCTCGCACATCGACGCCATTCCGAACGCCGGGAAATACGATGGCGTCGTGGGCGTGCTGGGAGGTTTGGAAGCGATACAAGCTTTGCGGCAAAGTGGATTTCGTCCAAAGCATTCGATTGAGCTCCTTATTTTCACTGCTGAAGAGCCAACGCGGTTTGGAATTGGGTGTCTCGGAAGCAGACTACTGTCTGGCACTCTTTCTGCCGATGCGGCAAGGAAGCTGACGGATAACGGCGGCGCCACTCTCGATGAGGTTCGCCGTGAGGCTGGATTCACAGGAGAGCTTGAACAAGTGAAGCTACCCGGTGGCTACTACAAGGCCTTCATCGAATTGCACATTGAACAAGGTCCATTACTGGAGCGTCAGCAAATCCCTCTCGGTATCGTCACGAAGATCGCGGCACCGGCGAGTCTGCGAGTTTTGATTGAAGGTTCGGGCGGACACGCCGGTGGTGTCTTGATGCCCGACCGCCATGATGCTCTTTGCGCGGCGGCCGAGATGATTCTGGCGATCGAGAGCGCGGCACGCACTAGCGGAGCCATTGATACGGTGGCAACCGTTGGCATCTGCGATGTGTTTCCCGGCGCGGTCAATAGCATTCCCAGCAAGGTTCGCCTTAGCGTGGACATCCGCGATACAGACCTTCAGCGGCGCAACATCGTAATGCGCACGATTGAAGCCGCGTGCCATTCGATTTCAGCCAAACGGCAAGTATCGACTCACAACGAGTTGCTGAATGCCGACTCGCCTGCCGACTGCGCTCCCGCTATCATCGAAGCGCTTTCCCAATCCTGCCGAAGGCACGAACTGAAATTTCTTCCCATGGTCAGTCGTGCCTATCACGACTCGCTTTTCATCGCGCGCATCGCTCCGGTGGCGATGTTGTTCATCCCCTGCCGCAACGGATACAGCCATCGTCCAGACGAGCACGCATCCCCGGAAGATATCGTTCGGGGAACGCTTGTACTGGCCGAGACTCTCGCAACCGTGTCCAGGTGATGTTTTCAGCGCCAGCTTTGACTACGGGGCGTGAGGAATAATGGATTCCCGCTCGCCCCAATGCTCCACGAGGTCTTGCACCACTTTGTCTCCAACGATCTGCGCCGCTTCCAAGGCTGGCATATACGCCGAGTAGTTCCCGGAAACCATTTCTTGCAGGCTTTCCGCTGCGGGTACGCCTGGCGCTTCGCGGTCGTAGTTGCTGACCGAGCGCAGCACCAGCACTCGGCGCAGATCAACGCGCCCAGCCTGGCTCAGGAACGTGAGAGCCTGCAGCGTGCCAGAATCCTCCATGGCAGCCACCATGTAATTGCCTTTGCCGCTTGTATAGTAGCGAGTCCATGCGTTGGCCCACTCGTCCATCTTAGAACCGTGCCAGAACGTGCTTGCCGATAGCGTGTCGCCCCTCGCTACAAACGGCGGCTTCAGCGCATTTGGGAAGCCGGCGAACCGCGCCCGTGACTTGCGCAGGGAGTCGGAGTCGGCCAGCGGCAAGTCTTGTGTAAGGCGAAACGCCCAGCCCACCAGTTCCGGGTTCAGCGTGTACATTTCGCCGTATGAGTCGTCGGCGGGTTGCTCGTAAGGTGTTCCCTTGCGCAGCGGCAGGTAACCTGTCGGCCAGCTTTCAGGAATTTGACGCGCATCGATCTCAAACGCAAGATCGCCGTCAACAACGTGGTCGGCCCAAACCGCGGACCCGACCGAAACGTCCGCCGGGTCTCCGCCGCCAATGCCAGCGACGATCCAATACGCTTTCGAGAGGTCGAAACGTGAGTCGAGCCCCAGTGCCATTACTGACGCGGTGGCCTTAGCGGTTCCGACTCCTGTCACCATGCCGAGCACGCCGTCCTTGTTCAAGCGGACGTGGTGATAGCCCGAAGGCAGTGGAAGAATCTGGTCGAGATGCTCACGCTCCACCCAAAGCTGAAATTCCCCGGGAGCATCGCCGGTGTCTTCGCCGCGCTCGAACATGGTGTGACTACGACAACTTTGACGCGGATCGGGGCAGTCGGCGAAGCGGCCGGCAGTAAGGGAGCGAGAACAGAGCGCGGATAGCGCGAGAGTGAGGATTAACCTCCTAGCAAGACTGCACATGAAATCTCCGTGTGCTATGCAGATTCAGAAGACGTCTTTGCTACGGTCGATTCACGGACCCTGGCGTATCCAGGCTTAATGGCGGAATAGATAAAATCGCAGCGCTCTTTGTAGGGCAAAAAGGCACTCTTCATTGCATTGATCGTGATCTTCTCAAAATCTGCCAGCGACAAGCCAAATGTGTCCGCAGCGGCTTCGAATTCCTTGGTCATTGTGGTATGGCTCATCAACCGGTTGTCTGTGTTCAGCGTGACGCGGAATTTCTCCTGATAGAGAATCCTGAAAGGATGTTTCGCCAGACTCGGAGTGGCACCGGTGTGAACGTTACTCAATAAGCAGATTTCCAGCGGGATGCGCTTGTCGAGAACATATTGTGCCAGATCGCCCAACTTCACTGCCTTGCCGTCTACGACTGCAATATCATCGATCAGCCGCGTCCCGTGCCCGATGCGGTGCGCCCCACAATACTGAATCGCCTGCCAGATCGATTCTTTTCCGTAACCCTCGCCCGCGTGAATCGTAATGTTGAAGTTCTCGCGCTGGATGTAATGAAAAGCATCCACGTGCTTCTTCGGGGGATAACCGCCCTCTTCGCCCGCCAGATCGAAGCCAACCACGCCGCGCGCGCGAAAATCAACTGCGAGCTCCGCCATTTCGAGAGAGGTGTTCATGTTGCGCATCGCGCAAATGATCAAACCGGAGGAGATCCCGAAATCTTTTCGTCCTCGTTCCAGCCCTTTCAGGACTGCCGAGACAATCTGCTGATGGGTTAATCCTTTCTGGGTATGAAAGACTGGCGCAAAGCGAGTCTCGAAATAAACAATCCCGTCCCGACTCAAATCCTCGGCTTGCTCATACGCGACCCGCTGCAGCGCATCTTCTGTCTGCATTACCGCAATGGTATGAGCAAAGCCTTCCAGGTATTTGGCAAGGCTTCCTTGATTTGCTCCACGGAAAAACCACTGGGCGAGTGCCTGAGGGTCATTCGTTGGAAGATCTTTGTATCCCGCATCTCGAGCCAATTCAATTACAGTTTGCGGCCGCAGCACGCCGTCCAAGTGCTCGTGCAAAAGGACTTTGGGAAGACTCTGCAGTACCTGTTTATCGAGTTTCATCGGATCCGGTTCCCCCAGCCGAGGCAGTGTCCATCGAACCGGGGGAAACTTTGCAAGATGATACACCACCAGGTCATCCCTCCATTGTCTGCCGCTTCGTGTTGTACAATCCGACGCCAGTCTGATTTGCGGAAGGTTCGGCCCAGCAATAATCGGCCCAGTGTGGAGCGGACAGTGAACGAGCATTCTGAGAATGCAGACTATGGGTTGCGTCGCGAGATTCTCTCTCCGATGGAAACATTGGCGCAGTCTGTCTCCACGATGGCTCCCACCACCACGCCTGCGGCCACCATCCCGCTGGTTTGCGCGCTTGCCGGCAATGGCACCTGGCTCGCATATGTGCTGGCAACAGTGGCTGTATTGCTCGTCGCGTTGTGCATCAGCCGCTATGCTCGCCATTCATCATCGCCCGGATCACTCTATGCCTATGCCTCGATGACGCTTCCACCGTGGCTTGGTGCGACCGTTGCGTGGAGTCTGTTGCTCGCTTATGTGGCTACGGGATCCAGTGTCATCGGTGGTTTCTATCACTACGCGAATTTGCTGCTGCGCGATGCGACCGGCCATGTCTACTCGGCTGTATTGCTAGCCGTGCTGGTCACGGCAGTTTCCATATGGATTGCCTATCGTGACGTAAAGATTTCCGCGCGGCTTATGCTGTGGATTGAGGCCGCCTCCGTCACAGTGATCGTGATTGTGGTAACGCTTTTGCTGGTGCGCCACGGCTGGCACCTGGATGCAGAACAACTGCATCTCCGCGGCATGACCGGCAGCGGACTCCGGCTAGGATTGGTGCTGGCGCTGTTCAGCTTTGTGGGTTTCGAGAGCGCGACTACGCTGGGCTCCGAGGCGCGAAATCCACTGAAAACGATTCCTCGCGCCGTCATCCAAAGCGCGATTCTTGCCGGAGCTTTCTTCACGATCTGTGCCTACGCGGAAGTGTTGGGCTTCCACACTGCGGGCCAGGATTTAGGCGCGAGCCAAGCCCCGATGTACCTATTGGCCCGAGTTGGCGGTGTCCCGGTCCTTGGTCTTCTGATCGATATCGGCGCACTCGTGAGCCTGTTTGCTGGAACTCTGGCATGCATCACAGCAGCGGCACGCGTGCTAATGCTGATGGCGCACAACGGGCTTGCCCACAGCTCTCTCGGCAATACGCATGTCCGGAATCGAACTCCAAGCCGGGCGGTCGTCATCACCGGCGTTGCCGCACTGCTCCCCGTGGCAGTGCTGGCGGCCCGTGGTGCCAGTGGTTTGGATGTCTACGGCTGGCTGGGTTCGCTGGCGACCTATGGCTTTATCGTGGCCTATGCATTGGTTTGCGTCGCATTGCCGCGCTACTTGCGCGAGCACGGTGTCTTTCGTCCAGGAGCGCAGCTTGTTCCCTGGCTCGCAGGCATCGCCATGCTGCTCGCGCTGGTTGGCAATTTCTACCCGGTGCCCGAAGGACCGTATGGCAAACTTCCTTACGTCTATCTCGCTTATTTGACGGCGGGACTGCTTTGGTTTGCGTTTCGCGCACGCGGTAAAGACGAGGCGCTGGCTGAGAGCTAGGGCATCCGATGCCCGCGACACCGAAAAACGTCACCCCCATGAAAATATTGAATCTGCGGCAAAGGAATTTTCACTGAAAGGAAGGCTTTCGTTCCGTCCGACACTCGTGTAAAGTCATCCCGTTATTTTTCGGGCGTGCAGAACAGACCATCTCGGCTGCGGATATCGTTTGCACAACACCACATAAGCGGTTCGGCGGCGCGCAGGCGGTCCCGCACGAGTGTACTTGCTTGCACGAGGTCATTGATGTTCAAGAGAATTAGACCGGTCGCTTTGCTGGTCGCTCTATCCCTGTGTAAACCGTTTAGCTTCACCCCGTACGCTCACGCTCAGCAAACACTCGGCGGCATCACGGGTACAGTCACCGACAAGACTGGAGGGGTTCTGCCGGAAACGGTGGTGACGATCGTAGGGGACCAGACGAAACTCACGCGCACCCAAAAGACCAACGCGAACGGCAGCTACGATTTCGTAAATCTGCCCATCGGCACCTTCACGCTTACCTTCACCCATGATGGCTTCCAGACCCAGAGGGTGCCTTCCATCACGGTTCAGGCGGATCGCACTGCGACCGTCAATGCCGTACTGCCGATCGGCCAAGTGGGGACCGTTGTCGAGGTGCAGGCGGATCCTTTGATGAACTCGGTGGACACCACCAACGGCTACATCTTAGACAAGAACCAGATCGACGCCGTGCCATTGCCTACCGGGAGCTTCACCGGGCTTGCCATTCTTTCCCCGGGAGTGAATGCCGAGCTTCCAGGCGGTACAGGAGCCAATAGCGGCCTAGGAAACCAGCCGATCTGGGCTAATGGGCAACGCGATACCAGCAACAGCTTTCTGCTTAACGGCGTCGATGCCAGCAACCTGTTCAACGGCAAGAGTACGAGCCAGGTGGCCTCCGCTCGGATCGTCAACAACACTGGCGTAGCGAACGCTGCCAGTACCAGCGCAGCTCCAATTCAGAGTACCGCGTCAGTCTACTTGGCCATCGGCCAGGCATTGCCCACGCCTGCCCCCGAAACGATCACGGAACTTCGCGTCAACACCTCGATGTACGACGCGCAGCAAGGTTCTACCAGCGGCGCTCATATCGACATGAGCACTGCCTCCGGTACGAACGCTATTCACGGCAGTGGTTACGTTCATCGCGGCACGGATTGGCTGAATGCCGCGCCGTTCTTCTACAAGCAAGATCCCAACATTCCCGCCAACGACAAGGTTCCGCAGTTGCATCGCTACACTGCAGGCGGAACCTTGGGCGGCGCGCTCATCAAAGACAAACTATTCGGGTTTGTCAGCTATCAGCACCTCCACGACTCGGACCAGGAAATCGGACTGTCACGCATGCTCGTCCCCTTCGGACTCAGCGATGACCGCTCGCCGGCGGCTCTGGCCACTATTTCAAACACGTACTGGGGTACGAGTCTCACCGGGAACGGCGATCTCAATCCCATAGCTGTTGCACTCTTCCAATACAAATTACCCAATGGTCAGTATTTGATTCCTTCGTGGGACGGGCAGACTGCTACACCGATTTTTCCAGAAAACGCGATTAGCCCCGGGACGGCTTACTTCACCTCCGACCAGGCAGTGACCGATCTGGACTGGAACAAAAGCGCCAAAGATACTGTCTCGGCGAAATACTATTACCAACACGATCCAAGCATCGCTCCGTACGCTTACTCCAACGTCGCCGGCTTTTCTCAGCATCTCGATGCCGGCAGCCAAGTTGCATCGCTCACCAATACGCAGGCGCTCAGGTCCAACCTGAGCGTCACGGAAGTTCTCGGGATTCTTCGAGAGAAGGTCTACAGCACCATAGCGCAGCCTTTTTCACCACAGTCGTTTGCCGCTCAAACGGGGACCACGCCAATCAACACATTCGGCTCATCGTTCTTTCCCGGCATCACCATTGTGGATCCCCTGGGATTGTTTAGCGCCGCGAATACCGGCGGCATCGTCAATCTGCAGTTTCTGACCATCGGTCAAGGCGCCGCTTCCCAGGGCGCTTTTACCGGAGTGTTTCAAAACCGCATTATGCCGTCCGCAAATGCCATCTGGAATCATGGCAAGCACACTGTTACATTCGGCGGCAGCTATGCCTACACCCAGCTCAATACCCGCGATGAGAGGACGAACCAAGGGATTATTTCTACGGCGGATTTCTCGCAGTTTATTCAGGGATTCGTTACCACCAACGATGACTTCACCACCACCAAGTTTCTTCAAGGCAACGCCAACCGCTACTACCGTGCTGGTCAAGCCGGGGCGTATGTACAAGACAAATTTCAGTTTCGGTCCAACCTCAGCTTGACCGCCGGTCTGCGCTTCGATTGGGATGGTGGCCTCACCGAGAAATACGGTCGCGTCTTTAATTTCGACCCTTCGCTGTACTCTTATAACGCAACCACCGACACCCTCGCTTCCAATGGTTTTATCATCGCAGGTAACAACAAGCTTTTCCCCACCAAGGGTGTCAGCAACACGACGCTTACCGGCAGGCAATGGGGATTGGCGCCGCGACTGGGCGTTGCCTGGAGTCCCAGAAAATTCAACGACAAACTAGTCGTCCGTGCCGGCACGGGAATCTACTACGATCGCGGCGAACTGTATTCCTACCTCTCGCCCGGCTTCGCCGAAGGCGTGATTAATGGCGGACCGTTCGGCGTGAATCAGACCCCGCCTTACGTGAATGCGCAGTCTTGCCAAAGCGATCCGAACGTTTACTACTACTTGGGCTATATCCCCACATGCCCTTCCTCTGATGGCTACTCCCTCGCCAGTCCGTGGGGTGCCACGCTCGGTCCTGCTCCCAGCGGTAATCCGGCCGATATCACTCAGTACCTGCCGAATACCGGAACGCCAGGGACCGGAGTAGCGGCAGGAATCGCGCAAGGACAGCAGCTCTTTTCATTTGCAACCTATAATCGCGCTAACAAACTGCCCTATACCATCAACGACACGCTTGACTTTCAATGGCAGCCGCGGAATGACCTAGCCATCGAGATCGGTTACGTGGGTAACTTCGGCCGCCACGAAGTAATTCCGATTCCCTTCAATCAGGCGGGCATTGCCACCCCCACCTCGCCTATCCGTCCCGGCACTCCTTTCGAGCAGGATTACACCTACGGCTACACGGTGCAGACGGCATCCAGTTGCTCTCCGTTTTGTCCAATCAATTTGCCCAACGGGCAGCCTATGCAAGTCAACTACGAAGGCGGCAACGTTGACTTACGCGTGCCGTATATCGGTTATTCGGCGGAATCAGAAACCTACAAAGCAGCTGGCGTCTCGGCTTACAACGCGCTGCAGACGCACGTGGAAAAGCGCATGAGCCACGGGCTGCAGCTGGGTTTCTCGTACACTTACTCCCACGCGCTAGATGAACAAAGCGGCATGGGCCTGTTCTTCAACGGCAACAATCCTCTGGATTTGCGCTCAGCCTACGGATCCTCTGATTTTGACCGAACCCATGTCTTCAATTTCAGCTACGTCTACCAGCTTCCCAAGTTCTACTCCGCGTCCACGCTCAAAGGTAAAATGGCGGATGGCTGGGCCATTCAAGGAATCACCGTGCTCCAGAGCGGCCAGCCGTATAGCATCATCGACTACACAGGCGCGGTAGGAAGCATCTTTTACAGCGTCTACGACGGCATCACCAACCCAATTGTCCCGCTTGCTCCCGGTTGCACACCAAAGAATGCGCTCACTGGCGCCTCGGGCGCATACGCCAACTCCAATCCCTCGGACCCCAGCCTCTACGCGCTCAAACAAAGCTGTTTCACCTTGCCCCTGCTGAGTCCCGGCGATCTCGGGGGCGCAATTCCCGCCGGCGACACTTTCGAGACCAACTTTACTACCGGACAGCGCAACATCTTCCGCCAAGCCTGGCAGAGGCGCGCCGATATCTCCTTTGTGAAGGTCACCCAGCTCACTGAGCGAGTCGCGCTGAAATACAGCTTCGATATCTTCAACGTGACCAACACCACCAGCTTTGACATCCCCATCGATGATGTTTCGCAGAATGCAGCCTACAATCAATTCCCGGTAGTGGGGACAACTCCATTGCCTGCTGGGTGCAGCACTCCCACTCCCACTAATGGTTTTTACAACTGTCCCTCGGGTCTGGGCGCCGTCAATAAAACCATCGGCAGCCCACGCCAAATACAGATGACGCTGCGGGTCGAGTTCTAGTTCACGCGTGAAAGACAGGTGGGGAGGAAAGCGGCCGCGGGTCACTCCTCCCCAATGTCCTCGTTCCAAGTCTCAGGGTTCAGGCGAATATACTCGCCCAACATCGACGCACACTCTTCCGAATCGAGGTCGATGACCTTTACGCCGAGCCGACGCAACCACTCCACGCCGCCTTGAAAGTTACGGCTTTCACCGACAACTAGCGTGCCAAAGCCAAACTGCCGCACCAGCCCGCTGCAATACCAGCAGGGCGCAAGCGTCGTGACCATGATGAGCTTGCGATAACTGCGCTGGCGTCCCGCATTGCGGAAGGCATCGGTTTCGCCGTGCAATGAAGGATCGCCGTTCTGTACGCGCCGGTTGTGGCCGGCGCCAAGAAGTTTGCCGCTCCCGTCAAAAATCGCGGCACCGATAGGAATGCCGCCCTCAGCCAGCCCTTGGCGGGCCTCTGCAATCGCCACCTCGAGCATGGCTGAGTAATCGGAACTTCGCATGGTCCTCGATTATATGGGGTGCAAGTCAAAGATCTGCCCTCGCATATTGCACCAGGCCCGTTCAACTGGAAGGATTTCCGAGTTGAGATCCTTACCCGGTCTCCCGTTGTGCTCCTGACGCATCTGCTTCCGTAGGCTCGACCGAACCAGATGCGTGCGGTTCCCGAGGCAGCTATACTCCATGCGCCATGAATCCACGAACGAAGCCACGCTCTCGATGCCCGGTGCTATTTTTGCGCCGCGGCATGCATGCTGGTCTCGGCTTTCCTTTTCGGGCAAGACCTGACCGTTCCCGTCTTCTCTCGCGCCGCAAGTGTGCTCGATTCGATGCCGGTCGCCGACGCACACCCAGTCTGAGGGCGCGTTGAAATTTACATACACTGCATCGAAATTCTGAATTGTACTTGTCGACGGCGAGGGCTTATCACAGAATTGACGGAATATGCTTGGAGTGGGGTGTGGGCTGCGCCCGCAGCCTTTGGCTCGAATCCAGGAACAACCGATTCGTGTAGCAATTCACCTGTAGGGAGACGCCGCGATGTCCCGCATAAGCCATACAAATGGCATCCCGCCGGCGCAGGGTCTGTACGATCCCGCGCAGGAGCATGATGCCTGCGGGATCGGATTCGTGGCCAGTATCCGCGGCGAAAAGAGCCACGACATCGTTCGCAACGGCATCCAGGTGCTGCTGAATCTGGCGCACCGTGGCGCTTGCGGTTGTGACTCCGAGACCGGCGACGGTGCGGGCGTGCTGATTCAGATTCCGCACAAATTCTACGCACGTGAATGCGCTAAATTGGGATTCGAGTTGCCGCTCCCCGGCTCCTACGGCGTCGGAATGACATTCCTGCCGGTGGAAAAACACGCCCGGTTGCAGTGCGAAGGGGTTCTTGAGCGAATCATCCGCGAGGAGGGTTTGTCGGTTCTGGGCTGGAGAGACACGCCGGTCTATGCTTCGGCGACTGGCCGTGTGGCGCGAGCCTCGCAACCTTATATACAACAGATCTTTGTCGGCTGCCGGCCAGGTCTCGACCAAGACGCTTTCGAGCGCAAGTTATACATCGTCCGTAAGCGCGCAGAGAATGAAATGCGGAAGTCGGACCTTGAGGACGCAGGAATGTTTTACATTCCCTCGTTTTCTTGCCGCACCGTTGTTTACAAAGGGTTGCTGCTGGCTTCTCAGCTCACGAGCTTCTACCGCGAGCTTTCCGATCCGGACGTGGTCAGCGCTCTCTGCCTGGTGCATCAGCGTTTTTCGACGAACACGTTCCCGAGTTGGCAGCGCGCACATCCATATCGGTACATCGCTCACAACGGCGAGATCAATACGCTTCGCGGCAACGTTAACTGGATGCACGCCCGGCAGTCGTTGCTGGCATCGCCACTCTTTGGCGACGATCTGAAGAAACTTTTTCCGATTACAGAGCCGGAAGGCAGCGACTCCGCCAACTTCGACAATGCGCTGGAGCTTCTGCTCCAGGCCGGGCGCAGCCTGCCGCACGCGATCGCCATGCTGATTCCGGAAGCCTGGGCCGGAAATCCGCACATGAAGCCGGAAAAGCGGGCCTTCTATGAATATCACGCTTGCCTCATGGAACCATGGGATGGCCCGGCGGCGGTTGCGTTCACCGACGGTCGCGTCATCGGAGCCACGCTTGATCGCAACGGCCTGCGGCCCGGGAGATACGTCGTTACTCATGATGAGGTTGTGATCATGGCCTCGGAAGCCGGTGTGCTCGACGTTGCCCCGGAACAAGTGAAGATGAAGGGCCGTTTGCAACCAGGAAAAATGTTTCTGGTGGATACGGTCGAAGGCCGCATCGTTTCGGATAAGGAGATCAAGCGGAGCCTGGCCTCACAGCAGCCGTATGTGCAATGGCTCAAGGACAACCAGATAACGATGAATCAGTTGCCCGAGCCTTCAAGGACTCATCCGCCTGATCCGGAGACTCTTCTTCGCCGGCAGCGCGCCTTCGGATATACAGACGAAGATTTGAAGATGATCCTCGTGCCCATGGCCTCGGCCGGGGAAGAGCCGATTGGCTCGATGGGCACAGATACGCCGCTCGCATGTCTTTCGGACCAACCTCAGCCTCTGTTCAATTACTTCAAACAGTTGTTCGCGCAGGTAACAAATCCTCCCATTGATCCCATTCGCGAAGAAATGGTGATGTCGCTGATCAGCTACATCGGCAGCGAGCGCAATATTCTCGAAGAGGCGCCGGAAAACTGCCACATGTTGAAGCTGGAGCATCCTCTGCTGACCAATCGCGAATTGGAAAAGCTGCGGCGCGTCTCGACCAGGGATCTGCTCGCCACCACCCTGCCTGCGCTGTTCCGGGCTAGCGAAGGAGAAGCTGGACTGAAGCGGGCATTGGATGAGCTATGCCAGAGAGCGTCGTTGTCGGTCAGGGCAGGATACTCTCTGCTGATTCTCTCCGATCGAGGAGTAGGTAAAGACTACGCGCCGATTCCGAGCTTGCTGGCTCTTGCGGCGGTGCACAACCTGCTCGTCAGGGAAGAGACTCGCACTCAGGTTGCTCTCATTACGGAATCAGGCGAGCCGCGCGAAGTGATGCATTTCGCCTTGCTCAGCGGATACGGAGCCAGCGCAATCAATCCTTATCTGGCGCTGGAGACGGTGGAGAATCTTGCCTGGCGTGGCGAATTGGCCGATGGCATTACGCCTGAGACCGCCGTCAAGAATTTTATGAAGTCGGTCAAGAAGGGCCTGTTGAAAACCTTCGCGAAAATGGGCATCTCGACATTACAAAGCTATCAGGGAGCGCAAGTTTTCGAAGCGATCGGACTGAACAAAGAGTTGGTGGAGGCCTATTTCGCGGGCACAACATCGCGCCTGGAAGGCCTGGGGCTCGACGTCCTCGCTCGCGAATCACAGCTAATGCACGAGCATTCCCTGCGCCCGGTCACGGAGTTCGAGACCGAGCTTTCAGTGGGAGGCAACTACCATCAGCGGACGAATGGCGAATATCACTTGCTGAATCCGCTGACCATTAGCAAACTGCAGCAAGCCGTGCGCCAAGAGAGCTTTCAGACCTTCCAGGAATACTCCGAGCTGATCGACAAGCAGAGCAGCAATTTGTGTACGCTACGCGGTTTGATGAAGTTGAAGAAGAGCGACAAGCCCATTCCGATTGAAGAAGTCGAGGCGGCAAAGGAAATCGTGAAGCGCTTCAATACCGGCGCGATGTCATTCGGCTCTATCAGTAAAGAAGCCCATGAGACCCTCGCGGTTGCGATGAACCGCATTGGAGGCAAGTCGAACACCGGCGAGGGGGGAGAAGATGAAGAACGGTTCACGCCGGATGCAAACGGAGACCTGCGGCGCAGCGCGGTCAAGCAGGTGGCTTCGGCGCGGTTTGGCGTAACAGCGAATTATCTGGTGAACGCGGACGAATTGCAGATCAAGATGGCGCAAGGCGCGAAGCCCGGTGAGGGCGGGCAACTTCCCGGACATAAAGTAGACGAAGTGATCGCTCGTTTGCGGCACTCCATAGCAGGAGTTGGGCTGATCTCGCCGCCGCCGCATCATGACATTTACTCCATCGAAGATCTGGCGCAACTGATCTACGACCTGAAGAACATCAACCCGCAAGCTCGTATCGCCGTGAAATTGGTGGCCGAGTCGGGTGTGGGGACGGTGGCCGCAGGCGTAGCTAAAGCGCATGCCGACGTGGTTCTGATCAGCGGGGACAGCGGTGGGACAGGAGCTTCGCCGCTGAGTTCCATCAAACACGCGGGCATCCCGTGGGAGTTGGGTCTGGCCGAGACACAGCAAGTGCTGCTATTGAACGACCTGCGCAGCCGTATTCGCGTGCAAACGGACGGCAAGTTGCAAACGGGCCGGGATGTTGTGATCGCGGCATTGCTCGGAGCTGAAGAATTCGGTTTTGCTACAAC
>Ga0208562_1000536_pt1 | contig 19037 bp, 16 predicted proteins | sample June2015DPH_16_1_3_FD_184715 | JGI IMG/M metagenome (GOLD analysis project Ga0208562, IMG submission 184715) | Peatland microbial communities from SPRUCE experiment site at the Marcell Experimental Forest, Minnesota, USA - June2015DPH_16_150... | ecosystem: Environmental > Terrestrial > Soil >... | reverse complement strand
GGGTCAGCACGTCTGTGACTATCACAAGACTGGCGCAGGTAACGATATCCTTCAACGGCGCAAATGAAATATCGCACGGAGCAGTATTCGAGTTGAGTGCTATTGTTATGCAAGGGAATACGCCAGTGACTACCGGAACCGTAACATTTAGTTTGGCGGGTCAAACATATACCGCTACGCAGACAGACTCAAGTGGGATAGCTGGAAGGTGGACATCACCACAGTTTAGTCCGATTACACAAGTAGGTCCATATACTGCAACAGCATTATATACTGGCCCCGCTGGAACCGCATCTACAACATTGCTGATGACGGTGACGTGAGTAATCAGATGGTAATCAATTCTCACTCGCTGAGCTGAACAGCTTGGGTGCGTGAACCAACGACGCACCTATTTTTGGCCTTTCTCTGAGACACTTTTAGGCCTACTAGCAGCGTGGTAACAGGCACAACTGAGTCTTCCAAAGGCGACTATAGGAGGCATCGGAATGGTTATTTTAGCTCTCTCCATTTCTGACGCGCCCCGCAAACGCCGCAATAAGCAGCTCCAGAAGAGAGAGGACGGCCGCAGTTCCGGCAGCGTACCCGCCTAAGCCTTTTTTGTTTGACTCTCTTTGACTTAGCCGGAATTAGTGCATTACAGACCGGACACCTGTCTTCTTTGAGGGCGAAATAGAGTAAGTAAAGCAACCCGCCAATGATAGTTAGAACCAAAAGCAGGATAAACCAAGCCCAACTGAATTTTGGCCTCGCATCTACGTATAAATTGCAGTGAAGGACAATATTGGAGCTTCAAATCATTGCCTCTAAGTCATGTTTAGTCTGCAAACATGTGAAGCGAACATTAGTAGGACTTAAGCCTTCGCTTTCAAGTGCAGTAAGTTTAAGAAACCTGTTCAGATTTCGAAACTCACGTCTCCCCAATATTTCATATAAACATCATAAACCGAATCTGGCAGGGGATGCTTGTAATAACGCCAGTCTACGCTTCCAACGTTGTGGGTCAAGACATATGCGCGATTCGAATGCTCCCATTGAATTACATCGCCGAACTGTTCCGCGAACTTTCTGAGGTCTCCTAACTGAAAATGTCCATTAAACCGTGACATCGGGATTTTTTGTCGTTTGACCCACATAAGAAAGCTGCTATACGCAAACGCACATTCATCGTTATCGCGGCCTTGGAGAATAGCTTGAACGGCTTCAACGACTTCCGGGTGGAGAGGCACATAATGACTCATCCGGGTTTTGTCTTGTAGGGATGTAACCTCAAGCACAGGCTTTTCGCCCCGCACTGCTTGTCGAAATTGTGCTGCGGTCAACTTCGATATCGTCGCTTCGCTGCGCTGACCTGTGAATGCGCCGAAAATGACGAATGCCGAATACTGCACAGAACGTTTAGCATCAATATCGCCTCTTTTTTTCGCCTGCGTGATGTATCGAAGCACATTTTCAATGTCGTCTTTTGTGACGATTCGTTCAGTCATTCTCTTCCGCTCTCTGACCGCTTTCGGCATTTCAAGATATACGTCGAACGAGCTGTACCGTGGCTCCATTTTTGCTTTAGCTAGAAACTTTAGGAAGCTCTTGACGAAGCTGAGGATTTTTGAATGCGAATCTGGCGATTCGTATTTCTCCAGAATGCTTTCCCGCAGTGCTGTTAGCGTGTCCCGCGATATCTCTCCCTTTGTCGATTCCCACAACGCTTTCGATGCGCGGTCAATCCAGTCGAGTGATTTTGCCGCAAGTGTTTTCTTGCGTTGTGACACAAAACTATTCAGGTCAGTTTCAGAGAAGTAAAGAATATTGTCGCCGTGAGAACGTGGATGCGCTTCTTCGTGTTCGTAACGGAATTTCTTGTCCGAATCCAGAATATCCTTAACGGCTGCTAGCGTGTCAAGCTCAACTGTCTTAATGCGCCGTGAATGCTCGTAGGAAAGGGATTCATCTGAAACCAGCTCTTCGGTCGAGAATTCGTGGCCGTTGTCGAGACTCCCGTCGGGCAGTCTGTGGTGAACGATTATGCCGCCGGGAACCTCTATAATAACGCACTCAGGCTTTTCTTCTCCGTTCTCTTCGTCATTTTCAGAAGTTGGCAACTTTTCAGAAGTTGGCAACTTTCCTTCGTCGTCGTCTGCCAAAGCTATCGCTCCTGATTGCAAAAAGAATGGGCTCGAGGCGATTCGAACGCCCGACCTTCGCCGTGTAAAGGCGATGTCATAACCAGCTAGACCACGAGCCCGCAGGTTACCCTATCACACGTTCGTATATTAAGGTTATTGCGCGCCGCGGGCGCTGCTAAACAAACCGTGGCCGCTATTGGCTCAAAAAGCGCAAGGTACGATCTTTTCTTGCTTATTAATGCGCGAATCTTGGCTATGAAGCTGGCGTTGGCGTCGGAGCGGTAATTTCCTCCCCCCAGCTCATCATCGTCTCGTACATCACGATCGCCTTGAGAAGCACGGCCTCCGTATAGTCACCGACTTTGTACACCCACCAGTACGGCTCCCCTCGGCGCTCGATCTCAAACTTGACCGCGTCGTCTTTTGCGATAGAGAAATCCTTGGACTCGTCGACAACGATCTCCCCACTTCCTTTGAGCCGTTCGACGAGAGGTTCCATCTTCGTGGACAGGAGAACCCTTATCCCCCGGTCTGAACCGACTTCGAGTAGAAGATTGCTCTGGGCGCCGACGGAGAACAATCGAAATCGGATGCCTTCAGCCTCTTTTTGCGCGCCGCCCCGGTCGATAAAGCTATGCTTTGCCAGTATCTCTTCAGCTTGTGTTGTGGTCAATTCCGCCATTATATCACTCCAACAGTGGTACCCCCTATTGTGCCGACCGTAAATAAAGGGCTGTCGCTTTATTTGCACCGAGCGCGTGTCACGGCTGGTCCGTGCGCCGTCGTATCTCTCGGAATATGACAGGTCCGAGTAACGCCTCGGCCTCGTTCTTGTAGCGCTCGTGCGTAAGCGCGACGGGGATCTTGCCGCCATCGTTCGTCGTGTGAATACCGCCCCCGTTCGGCTCTCGTTGTCAACTCGCCCCTTTCCGTGACGCCCAAGCACGCGAGTGCGTAGTAGTGGCGCACAACTAAAAAATTGGCAAGACGGCGCGTGGCAGTTTGATATGAATCGCGTTTTAGGGAAAAACGCACGGAAATGCTGTTATCGAGAGTGAGCAGGATACTCCGGGCGCTGTCGAGCACAACGTCCGGGCCTCGATGACCAGACTGAGCAAAAGCACAATCAACGGCAGCCCTCAGAAGACTTCTGAAGCGCCCCACTGAAGACTCTCACGGATAAAGAGATGCTGACGCACATTGCCGCGCGCGCAATGTGCCGGGGCCGGCGAGTGCAGTTCCCTCTACGAAGCCGCTCTCGCAGACTGCAACTACCGCTCCTCCTCCTTTTTCAAGTCCTCATGCACAGGCTCCAAGTAGACGATGTCGGCCCCCACGTCTTTTGCGATTTGTTCAAGTTCCGTCTTCCTCAGATGGCCCGCATAAAGGTGCAGCCCCTCGCCAGCTACGGCGACAACCAGAAACCGGGACTGTTCCACGCCCTTTTGTACCTTCAGCCGCTCTCTCACGTATATTTTCATGTGTGTCCTCCGGTGATACAAACAGTTGACATATCAGCTACTAGGGAGACAATTCTGCGGGACTTGTGGCTCTCGGCGCTTCCGCCAACCATTCTTCGGAATAATGTTGCTAAGGAGAACACCGCCAAGCCCTGCGGTGCTCTCACCTCTGTTTGAGGAATCCTTCAGCGGCGAGCATCTCCGCGTTGAGTATCGAAGCTCCTGCGGCCCCCCTAACGGTGTTATGCCCCATAAGCGTATACTTGGTGCCCTTGACAACATCGCGCCTCACCCTGCCAACGGAGACACTCATTCCGGCGTTGATGTCACGATCAAGCCGAGGCTGCGGGCGGTCCTCCTCCTCTCTGACGATTATGGGTCGTTCGGGGGCAGATGGCAACCCTTTCAGGGGCTGAAGCGAGGCCATAGCCTGTTTTACCTCCTCAGGAGACGCGTCGACGTCCACCCACACTGACTCAGTGTGTCCGTCGATCACCGGGACGCGATTGCAGATCGCGCTGACGGTGACGTTCGCGTTGACGACCTTCGTGCCGTTGAATGCCCCCAGAATCTTCGGTGTTTCGGTCTGCATCTTCTCCTCCTCTCCGCCGATGTACGGGACGACGTTATCGAGAATGGCCATCGACGAGACGCCGGTGTAGCCCGCGCCGGAAACCGCCTGCAGGGTTGCGACCTTGACGTCGGTGAGCCCCAACTGCATGAGCGGTTTGAGCGTCATGACGAGCATAATGGTGGAGCAGTTCGGATTGGTGACGATGAAACCATCCCAGCCGCGCTGCGCTTTCTGGGGCTCAATCAATTTCGCGTGGTCTTTGTTAACCTCCGGGATGAGGAGCGGTACGTCATCGAACATCCTGTACGAGGCGGCATTGCTCGAAACCCCGATGCCCTCGCGGGCGTAACCCGCTTCAACGTTTTCTGCGATATCGGCCGGAAGAGACGAAAAAACCAGTTTCACGTCGTCTGGCATGTCGGCTGATCGAGTCGGAATAACGCGAAGGTCGCCTATGTTTTCGGGTAGTGGCGTGCTCAACCGCCAATCAACCGCGTCCTTGTAGTACTTCCCTGCGCTTCGCTCAGATGCAGTGACCGCTCCTACCTCAAACCACGGGTGTGCCTCAAGTAGTTGGCAGAATCGCTGCCCGACGGCACCGGTGGCGCCAAGCACGCCGACTTGTATTAGCTTTGACATATGTCACCTCACGCTAACGCGATTGCCCCGGATGGACAGACACCGACACAGATGCCACAGTTTACGCAGTCCTTCGCGTTCACCACGGGCACATCTTCCAAAGAAATAGCGGCGGCCGGGCACTCTTCGACACAGGTTCCACACTGCACGCACGCCTCCACATCGATGAACACTACCATGCCAACAATCACTATCGGTTCATGAAAAAGCGGTCATATAACCGTTTTGGTCAGCAGCCTCAGCCTCGCTGCCCTTGTCGGCACGCAGTCCTGCGAAAGCGCGCTTGCGTTGCGAAACGCCTTCAATGGCGCTTGCTGGCAATGCGCTTGCCATGGTCGTGAGCAGCGCAGAACTGGACAGCGTCGTCACGACTCGAAGCACGATGTTTCACCGTCGCACTGCCTTACGCTTTTCGAGTCCCTTTAGAACCGTAGTCGAAGAACTTCTCAACGGTATCACCCGATGTCCATTCCGCTCGAATCCTCGTTCGCTTCTCAGCTCGTCGCAAGGCGGACAGGATCATACGGTTAAGATCTCGCGCGCTTTCTCCTTCAAGCTCTGCCTCAACTTCGAATCCTTGATCTGTTTGTCTAATAGTTCCCTTATCAGCGATAAGCTGTTCAAGAACCGGCTTGACGGCTGAAGGGTTGTCGCTGCTCACGTGTGCTGATACGCTAAACTTCAGTTGCGCCATTTTTTCACCCCAAAGCGTACGAGCTCTTTCCGATATAAAACTCTGCTCGCGCGACGAACATCGTTGCAACCGTGAAGCGGAGTAAGGGCGAGGATGCAAGCATACATGTTAAGCCGGATTGAAACAGAACTGAGCCCAGCACGAGGCTTTGAGCCTCCCGAGAAGAAAAAAGAGGCGAAAATGACATATTGCAAAGAATGCGGCCACAAACTCGGCTTCCTTGAGCACACAGCCGACGGCCTGTGTAACGGTTGCCGACAACGATTGGCGCAGGAGCAAGCGGAGAAAGCGCATGCCGCGGCAATAGATCCGTATACCGGCGCAGAACTCCCGGTTATCACGGTTACCGACGCGATCATGAAAAAAGGTGAGACTGCGTACTGTCGAACAGCGACGGTGCTCAAGGAGACTAAAACAGTGAACCTCGGCTATTCAGGAGCGAGTCACGGGGTCTCGGTCCCACTCCCGATAAAGGTGGGGGGCTTTCCCGTGCGCTATCGCGTGGGTCAATCGCGCGGCCACATCGTCAAACATGACGAGTTGCTTGAAACGTCGCGCGGGGACTTGATCATAAGCAATCAACGCCTATTTTTAAACCCGTTCGCGGGGCACAAGCCGCTGAGCGTGCCACTCTCGAAAATCGCCAGTTTTCACGTCTATGAGAATGGCCTCGAAGTGTGGCAGGACAGCAAGGAACGGCCCTACCTGTTCGTGCTTAACGCGACGGGGAGCGAGATATGCGGGCTGTGTCTCGATAAGCTCCTTAGAGCTTAGATCTTCTCTTTGAAGGCGAAAACGGAAAGTGAAAAAACAAGTAGGGTCGGATCAACAAACCGCGACGGCCTAAGGCTTCTTTCCAGCCACTTTTATGCTCACCACCGAGTCCGCAAGGTCGCTTAATTCGTCGGGAGTTAGGTTGATGGTGTTCCCGATCGCCTGTGCCGTCGGATCGTTTGCCATGCAGTCAATCGGGAATGAGGATTCCTCGACGATGCGAACGTTCTCGAATCCCGCGGCCCGAATAGCCTCGAGATAGGCGTCCTTCATGATTGCGCCAGACAGGCAGCCTACATACGCCGCGGCTGAGTCCCTTACGGCAGGCGGGAGCTCCCTCAGCAAGACGATATCAGATACCGCAAAGCGGCCGCTGGGCCTCAGCACCCGAAACGCTTCCCTGAAGACGGCGGCCTTATCGGGGGTCAGATTAATCACGCAGTTGGAGATAACGACGTCAGCTGCACTATCGGCAACGGGCAGGTGCTCCAGCTCTCCGAGCCTGAAGTCAACGTTGCTGTATCCGCCCTCACGCGCATTCGCCCGAGCCTTTTCGATCATCTCGGGCGTCATATCAACACCGATCACGTGTCCAGCTGCACCGACCGCGTTTGCGGCCAGGAAACAGTCGAAGCCTGCTCCTGATCCAAGATCAAGCACTGTCTCGCCTTCCTTCAACGAAGCGAGCGCGGTCGGATTGCCACAGCCAAGTCCGAGATTTGCTCCTGCGGGCACTGAGGCAAGCTCTTCTTCCTTGTATCCTATGGCCCGGCTAATGTCGTGCGCCAGATCAACGTTGCTACCGCAGCACTGGCTTACAGGGATAAAATTGAGCCTTTCGCCTTTCGCCACCTTCGCATAGCCGTCCCTAACAACGCGTTTTATCTTCTCCTCTTCCATACACCCATCACTCCGTTCACGCTAAATCTTTGAAAATAGGGCCTAAAAAGCCCTTGACCGTCGCCGAGAGCTCCTCGACCTTGATCAGAGAGATGCAGCAGACCTCGCCGTCTCGCTCACAGCTGACGGCAGCCAGCTTGTCCCCCGCGCGTATATGGGCACGGTCGCGCAGCTCTTTAGGTAGGACCATCTGTCCCCGCTCGTCAACGCTCACGACCGCTTCAACCTTGCAGCTATTCTTGCCCGCATCGCCGGGCGCACAACATGAGGCTTCTTCTTCTGTCATAGCACTCTACACAATTGTATATTTATCAGTGTATTTAAACTTTTCTGATAAATCAGAATAATATGAATAGTGGTAGGACGTCAACGATGTAAACCGACGCGTGTTAAACGTTGATCAAGCGAGTGCGCTGGCTAGTCACGGTCGAACGTTGAACCAAGCCATTCCCTCAGTCGGTCGCGCACACGTCGAAAAGACGCACACGGTGTGCCTTCCCCGGGATCGGGAACCGGATCGTCAAAGGCGTGATGGAGGTATTCCTTCCCGCCAGGAAAAATGGGGCAGCTCTCTTGCTCATCGGCACACAGCGTGACGACGTAATCGAAGGTTAGGTCGTCAAACTCGTCCAGCGACTTTGCCCTGTGCGAGCTGATATCAATGCCCAGCTCTGCCATCACTTCGGTCGCACACGAGTGTACCTCGGTGGGCTCATTTCCCGCGCTTTGTGCCTCATACCGGTCAGCGTGCCAGGCGTTAATGATCCCTTCTGCCATCTGCGATCGCGCCGCGTTATGCGTGCAGAGGAACAGAATTTTTTGCTTGGCAGTCATCTTTTCATCCTCGTGCCTCGCCTGCGTCTAAGGCGGCGAGCAATGATAACCCGCGATGACAAGATCCATGACTAACCGTCTCTGACGGGAAAGTGGCGAAAATGCTGATGAAGACAAGTCCTCGGCATCTGCGCTCAGCCTTTTTCGAGTGACTCAGCAAATTTCTGGGCATCGCGCAGGTCCTGCTCATTCGGCCGTCCTTTAGCTATCCCGCCTATGAGTTTCATCGGCCCATACGTATCAAACCCGCGGCAGGAAAACTCCCCAACGACTGTCAATCCCTTCTCAGCCAACTTACTTTTTAAGGCAGCGTGGTGCGACGCTCCACGGGATGCCCCTCTCGTTGAGAACACAAACGTCTTAGCGTGAAGCGCGGGAAGCGCGTCGACAAACTCGAGCAAGCGCTTATAGTGCTTTCCAAATGCGATTCCTGAACCTAACCCAATGAGATCATAATCGCCAAGTTCCTCGACGTTCACGTCATCAGGATGGCTGACCTGGGCGTCGAGGACCGCTGCCATCGCGTCGGCAATCTTTTTCGTGTTTCCGTGGTGCTCTGACACGCATACGATGAGCGTTTTCATAAGGTCATGTATGCCAGCTATAGAGTTTAACCACTGCGTTTCGTTTTCGACCTACAGCGGGCACGATAAAAGAGCATTCCCCGCCGCAACGCTGAGCACCAAAAGAAAAACGAAGATCAGAGTAATGGCCACCAGACCCCACTTCATACATAACATGTTTCCGGCGTCATTGAACTACTTTCCGCTACCAGCGCCGATGGCACCCTCCGCGTCTACCAACGCGAAATCGAAGGAGGATTCGTCAGCGCCGATAACTGCACTTATATGGTTTTGATCTGACGAATGACAGGCTATACCGGCTTCTTCAAGCAAGCCTCTTGATCACGTCTGTTATCGAGACGGCATTCGCAAAGAAGTCATTCCATGCATCCTCTTTGGGATAGTCCCTGATGGTGTACGAAGTCGGGCTGATGTTAGGCAGCTCGTCCCAGACAAACGGGCTCGCTATGGGAAGCCCCGGCTCAGATCGAGCTGCGTAGGGCGCCACAGACGTCTGCATCGCGGATATCCTATTGACGTCGATGAAGATTCGTCCGCCCCTTTTCTCCTTGCCAAGCTCAGTAGTCAGCGCTGCGTCACTTCTTGCGAGGGTTTGCGCTATATTTAATGCGAAGTCCCTCACGCCGTCGTTGTCAAGCTCGCGTGTGATAGGTACCGCGACGTGGTACCCCCTGCCCCCGGTCGTCATCACGTACGGTTTAAATCCCAACGCTTCAAGAAATCCTTTCAGTTTGAGTGCGGCTGATCGAAGCGAGGGGAGATCGGGCAGCGACGGATCCAGATCAAATACCATTTTGTCGGGAATTTTCTGTCTGTCAGCTCGCGTTACCATAATATGGGGAACGATGACCTGATTGCCAAGGTAGACGATGCCTGCTTCATCCTTAACGATCGCATAGCACGTCACAGTGCCTTTATGCGTGAGACATTTACTCGCAAGCCAATCAGGAAAATAGTCAGGCATATTTTTTTGGAAGAATTTCTCGCCGCGGACCCCATCGGGAAACCTAAACATGGAGATCAGCCGGCCGTCTATATGGGGCAGCATGAGCGGCGCTATGTGTCGATAGTATTCAACAAGCTCAGCTTTCGGAATCCCCGTATCAAGCTCCTTCTGGGGGTTCGTTACGTGGATTCGGTGCCCTCCTACGTCTATTTCGTCGCTAAGGTGATGCTCCTCCCACTTCCTGACGATTATCCAGTCGTTGTCGAGGCGGGTGAACGCGTAGGTCCCGTTCAGTTTGTCGCCTTTCAGGTAGATCACGAAATGGCCCTTTTCCAACGCCTCGTCAAGAGGCTGGACCTTTCCGTTTTTTATTGTAATGTTGACGAATTTTCCCTTATCCCATAGTTCGACCGTCCCTGCGCCGTACTCACCTTCGGGTATCTCGCCTGAAAACTCGGCGTAGGCAACGGGATGATCCTCAGTCCTGATTGCGAGCCTTTTATCGCGCGGGTCGTCTGATAGCCCCTTTGGCACCGCCCAGCTCTTAAGAACCCCGTCGTGCTCAAGCCGAAAATCAAAGTGTATCCGCCTCGCATTATGCTTCTGTATCACGTACTGCGACTGTTCGCTTTTCAGTTCGTCAGGCTCAGGCTCACCCGTCTTCGCAAAGTCCCGTTTCTTCCTGTACTCGTCAAGCAACGCTTTGCACCTGGTCCATCGTACACTCTTCGGCAGGCTTATCGTCCCGCATCCTCACGAAAACTGGTGCCCTCAGTCGATTGTCTTTCGTGTACTGCATGTACCTGACTTCGCACACCTTATCTGGCACAACTGGCTGCACGTTCTTCGGAAGGGCGACGTCGCTGCGTGCACGAACGAGCTGCTTCGCGAGTTCACCAAGGAGTGACTCGCTGAAGCCCGTGCCGACCTGGCCGACGTAGGTGAGGCTGCCTGCGTCATATAACCCGAGCGCCAGCGACGCTATCGTCCTAGTCTTCGTTACGTACCCGACGATAACGCAATCGACGGTCTTCTCATCCTTGATTTTGAGCCAGGCGTGCGACCGTCCGGTAACGTAGAGGCTTTCCTTTTTCTTAGCCATGACGCCTTCCAGGTGACGTACTGTTACGACGTCCCAGAGTCGCTCACCGTCAGCGGTGCCCGGCATTGTCTGCAAGTTTCTGCCCTCTTCGATGATGCCCGCAAGGGTTCGTTTTCTCGTTGACAGCGGCAGCGTTTTTAGGTTCCTGCCTTCCAGTTCCAGTATGTCAAACGCGACGTACGTCGCGGGCTGATCGTGGTGCTTCCGTCGTTGCAGAAGCGAGAACGATGGGTTCCCCTTTTCATCGTAAATAACGATCTCTCCATCGAGCACGCAGTCCGCCTTGATTAGATCGCCAAACGCAAGTTCGGGAAACTCACGCGTGATGTCCCTGTCGTTTCGTGACGTGAAGCGAAGCGTTCCTGCCTTTTTTTCGCAGAGCGCCCTGTAACCGTCCAGCTTGGGCTCGAAGATATACTCAGTAGACGTAAGGATCTCTTTTGTGCCCGTGGCGGCGAGCATCATTTCAGGCTTGCCTTCAGTGCTTCAACGAGGTTCTCTTCTGTGGTGCGCGCATATTCCCTCTTGTGGATGGCAATCGTTTCTCCGCGTGCTTTTCTCTCGACGAGCTCCTTGAGCTCCTCCTCGAACGTATCGTGAAATCTGGTCATGTCAAACTCATCGACCGTAATCTGGCTTAATAACTGTCTCGCGAGGTCCATCTCGACCTGAGAGAGATGCGGCGGCTCATCAAGGCCATCGACCTGCGTTATGTCCCGTATCTCATACTCATAGTTCAACGTTGTCAGAAGCAGGCCCGGCTTGTACGCTTCGATCGCACAGACGTGTTCCTTTTCTCGCATGACAAACCTGCCGATCGCGGTCTTGGCGGTCTGGTAGAGCACCTCCCTGAACAGGAAATACGTCTTGTCTTTTGGTCGTTCCGGGCCCGCGTAGTAGTGGGAGTTGAAAAAAATCGGGTCGATTTGATGGGAATGAACAAACTCCACGATTTCTATCCAGGTGGATTTTTCAGGCCTGATTGACTGGAGCTCTTCATCACTGATGATGACATAGTTATCTGGGGAGACTTCGATCCCCCGCACGATCTCGTCCTGTGATACCTCTTGCGTGCACGCGTCGCACCATTTCTTGTATCGTATCGGTGAGAGCTTGTCCTTGTGCAAGAGCCGTGTTTTGAGTGGTTTCTGTTCGACTGCCGAGTAGAGTTTTATCGGAATGTTCACAAGTCCAAACGCTATTGATCCTTTCCACAGTGATTTCATTTTGATACACCGATTTTTAAACGATAAGCAAATCTGCTTGTCATCTTCTTTTAAGTAACGTTCGGTTCCTGAGCGGACTGCGTACCGCTCGAGGATCGCTCCCGGCGATGTGGCTGCACTGCCAACCGTGGCGGGGACTAGCGAACTACGCAGCAGCGCAACGAGTACCGTAGCAGTAAAACGAACGCTTTTTCAGGAGCTACCGCCTTTTCGCTCGGCGGCGATCTTCGCAAGCTTTTTCAAACTGCGCGGAGTTATGTGGTATAGGTGCGCAACTATGGCAACCCCTCTCGACGTCCAGGGAACGATACCACGGAAGATGGCCATGATTATCGGTGTTGTTGTCGTCGTCGGGCTCGTGCTGGCGTTCACGCCTCTCAGGGTGGAGGGGTACGTCCTGTTGACTATAGCCGCCGCCCTTTACGTTTTTGCGAGCATCCGCACCTTGGTACAGCTGCTCAGGTAACGTCAGACACCTCGAGCTTCGCGATGGGCTCGTCACAGGCTCTCCCACGAAGGCTATGTTTCAGCGCCTAAAAAAAACCTCAGTAGCGATGTCACGCCCCTGGTCTCTCTCAAGAAAATAAAGTGCCGCGCTATCCTCCGTGTGATAAGGCAAACAAAATCCCAACGCTAGCAAACGTCAACGTCAAAATCGAGCCATAAAAAATGAGCAACGTTTTTGAGCGCATTAATTTATTTGGCCTCGGCACTTCTATGCCGGCCTCGTACCGGGCAGTCCTGATATCAAAAAAATCGTCGCCTATGTTGAGTTTATTTTCGACAATCTCTTTGTACAAAGCCCTATACATCTTTTTTTGCTGCAGAAAATAGGCGTCCAGATACCAAAAAACGAGCAAAGCGAAAACAGCGATAAGCGCTTGATATTCAGTGCTGCTCAGCAGCAGGATTATACCGACCACAACCACCGTCCATCCCTTGATAATGAGTGAATTAGTGGCCATACGCTTTGCGATATTTTGGATAGTGCTGAGCACTTCCAGTTCGTATGAGGACCACTCGCGCTGCATCTGCTATCACGTCCCTAATACAGGAAATGACGTAACACGTAAAACGGGGTCGTTAACTGTTAAGTATTTCTGTATATATGCGTCGAATAATGCACAAGAACGTTCTGCTTGCAAATCAACTGCTGGCGAGAGAGCGCACTTCTAATTCTCACTAGTGCACGGTATACGTGGCCCTCCCTTGGTTTTCGCAAGGAGGCTTCTCGCTTAATTTAGCTAAAAAAAGCCACGCTTGCTGCGGCGCGGGCACAGCGCGAAATGTCAGCCCCTACGACTCTTCTTGCGAAAACGGCAGATAGGACGCTTGCAGTGCAGGAGATCACGTATCGCTGGCCGGATGTGTCACAGTTCGTCAACGCGCATGCCGGTCCGCCATAATACAGGTATAATGAGATAGTCCCGGATGCTACTCGCGGACGCTGCTTCGAGCATCAACATCAACGTGTGGCTTTTCTAGGTAATTGGTAATATCCTTCATTACAATTTCTAAAACTATACTAATCGAAATTAACGCGTGCGATTTTAAGCTGGTTTTATCAGTTTTCCGCCTTGGATAGTTAGTGGGCAGCTGAGTCTCTGAAAATATCCGCATTGGGTTAATCTTTGCCCGTTTTCGACAGGATGTATGCCACGCAAAAACAGTTCTTTATCGCTTCTTCGCTTACGCGCGTACGTAGTGTTTAGCGACGCTGATGTGTGCACAAAGGTGCGTCTGCCCGACAGGTAATAATCACGCGGCAAGAACTTGCTGAAAGTGAACGCAAAGAAAAAAGGAGAGAGGGCGGCTCATATGCCGTCCATGTACTTCCCAGAGCGGGCACGCGGCGTTATATACCGCCGACGGACATCCAGCCGCTCCACGTCGCCCCACTATTCGTGGTAATCTTCCACCAGAGGACGTTGCCGGTGCCGAGCACAGAGAGGTCTACCTGACCACTACCCGGTGACGTCGCAGCGGGTGACGACCCAGCTGCCAGAACGCCGCCGAGGGACGCCCATGCTGACCACGTCGTGCCATTCCAGTGCGTATAGTAGAGGACCTGGTTGGTACCCTGTACAAAGACGTCGAGGCTATTTGGACCCCGCGCGTCTGCGGCAGGGCCGGTGCCTGAGGCAAGTTGCCCTCCAATGGACTTCCAGGCGTTCCAGGTCGTCCCATTATTCGTACTATTCACTGACCAAAGGGCGCCGTTGGTGCTGCTCACAAAGACGTCAATCACACTTGTACTCGGTGAGGTCGCGGCGGGTGACGACGTGAGAACCCCGCCGAGGGATTTCCACGCCGACCAGGCGCCATTCCAGTGCGTATAGTAAAGGACGTGGTCTGTGCCCTGTACAAAGACGTCGAGGCTATTTGGACCCCGCGCGTCTGCGGCAGGGCCGGTGCCTGAGGCAAGTTGCCCGCCGAGAGGGATCCAGCCGCTCCAGGATGTCCCATTATTCGCGGTAGTCGTCTCATAGAGGCCGCCGTTGGTGCCGCGCACAAAGACATCGATCGTACCAGCAGCTGGTGAGGTCGCGGCGGGTGCTGACGTCAGATTCCCGCCAAGAGACGTTGCCACCGTCCAAGTCGTGCCCGTCCAGTACTTATACCAGAGGGCGTTGTCGCTGCCGCGCACAAAGAGATCGAGACTGTTTGCATTCTGCGCGGTCACGGCAGGTGACGAGGCTGGCGTGATCTGGGGGGTTACGTTGACGCTGACTACGTTGCTCGTCGCGTTTTTATAGGTGGCGTTCCCTGCGTATGTCGTGCGGTACTGGTAAGTGCTGGCTGTCGGCTCACTCGTGCTGATGCGATATGCGCCGGTAACGGTCGTGGTGTTGATATTCCCAGCCACGTTCGTCCACGTGCCGCTGACGTTCTTCTGGAGCTGGATGGTGGCGTTTGCGATCCCGACGCCCGACGTGGTGTTGAGCGTTCCGTTAATCGTGAAGGGCACATTGACCACAACTGTGGTGAGATTAGTAGCCGCGGTGAGCTGCGTAGGTATCAGTACTGTGCCCACGGTCACGGTCACGATGGGACTTGTCGCAGCGCCGATGAACGGGTCGCCCGCGTAGGTCGTGCGGTAGTAATAGGCGCCCCCAGCCGACTCACTGTTACTGAACGAGTAATTGCCGTTCGTATCTGTCACGTTCGTCGCGACGTTCGTCCACGTGCCGCTGACGTTCTTCTGGAGCTGGATGGTGGCGCCTGCGATCCCGGTGCCGCTGGTGAAGCTTAGCGTTCCGTTAATCGTGAAGGGCGTATTGGCCGCGACTGTGGTGACATTAGCAACGGCGGTGAGCGTCGTAGGTATCACCACTTGCACAGTCACGACGGGACTTGTCGCGTTGGCGTATGTGGTGCCCGAGCCCGCGTAGATCGTTTGGTACTGGTAGGTGCCGACAGCCGGCCCACTCGTGCTGATGCTATATGTGCCGCTTGACGTCGTGTTGTTCGTTTCCCCGGTCACGTTCGTCCACATGCCGCCAGAGTACCACTGGAGCTGGATGGTGGCGCCTGAGATCCCGGTGCCCGACGTGGTGTTGAGCGTTCCGTTAATCGACAAGGGCTCATTCACCGCAACTGTGGTGGGACTAGCAACCGCGGAGAGCTGCGTAGCTGGCAGGCCCACGGTCACGGTCACCACGTTGCTCGTCGCGTTGACGATGCTCGGCGGCAAGCCCGCGTAGGTCGTGCGATAGTAATAGGTGCCATTGACTGACTCACTGTTACTGAACGAGTAATTACCGTTCGCATCGGTCGCCGTAGTCGGCGTCACGTTGTTCCACGTGGAGTTGTTAGTGGAGTTCTGGAGAGTGATGGTGGTGCCTGAGATCCCGGTGCCCGACGTGGTGTTGAGCGTTCCACTAATCGTGAAGTTCTGGTTGGTCACAACTGAGGTGAGATTAGTAGCCGCGGTGAGCTGCGTACCTATCGTGGCCACGGTCACGTTCACAACCGGACTTATCGCAGGGCCATATGTAGCGTTGCCCGCGTAGATCGTTTGGTACTGGTAGGTAGCGACAGCCGGCTCACTCGTGCTGAAGTTATACGCGCCCGTCGCGTTCGTGGTGTTCGTTTCCCCGGTCACGTTCGTCCACATGCCCGTGACGTTCTTCTGGAGCTGGATGGTGGCGCCTGAGATCCCGGTGCCCGACGTGGTGTTGGTGAGCGTTCCATTAATCGTGAAGTTCTGGTTGGCCGCAACTGGGGTGTTATTGGCAGCCGCGGTGAGCGTCGTGGGTGTTACCACTTGCACAGTCACGACGGGACTTGTCGCAGCGCTGAAGTACGTGCTGTAGCCCGCGTAGGTTGTGCGATAGTAATAGGTGCCCCCGGCCGACTCACTGTTACTGAACGAGTAATTACCGTTCGCATCGGTCGCCGTAGTGGGCGTCACGTTGTTCCACGTGGAGTTATTAGTGGAGTTCTGGAGGGTAATGGTGGCGCCTGAGATCCCACTGGTGCCGTTGAGGAGCGTTCCACTAATCGCGAAGTTCTGGTTGGTCACAACTGAGATGAGATTAGTAGCCGCGGTGAGCTGCGTAGTTATCTGGGTAACTTGCACGGTCACGACGGCACTTGTCGCGTTGCTCTCAAGCGCGTTGCCCGCGTAGGTCGTTTGGTACTGGTAGGTGCCCCCGGCCGACTCACTGTTACTGAACGAGTAATTACCGTTCGCATCGGTCACGTTCGTCGCGACGTTCGTCCACGTGCCGCTGACGTTCTTCTGGAGGGTGATGGTGGCGCCTGAGCTTGGGCCCAACGTGGTGTTGAGCGTTCCGTTAATCGCGAAGGACGTACCCGCCGAAGCTGAGGCGGGAGCAGCCACGGAGAGCTGCGTAGCTATCTTGGTCACAGTGACGTTGACGACGGGACTTGTCGCGTTGGCGTACGTGGTGCCTGAGCCCGCGTAGGTTGTGCGATAGTAATAGCTACCATTGACTGACTCACTGTTACTGAACGAGTAATTACCGTTCGCATCGGTCGCCGTAGTGGGCGTCACGTTGTTCCACGTGGAGTTGTTGGTGGAGTTCTGGAGCGTGATGATGGCGCCTGGGCCGATAGGGCCCAACGTGGTGTTGAGCGTTCCGTTAATCGTGAAGGGCGCATTGGCCGCAACTGTGGTGACATTAGCAGCCGCGGAGAGCTGCGTTTGCGTAGACTGAGCGGAAACAGCTGCAACGCCTGCAAATGAGACGGTTATAAGAAGTATGACTACAGAAAATGGGACGATTTTGTTTACGCGCATAACTTCCTCACAAGAGCATAGGGCTAAGAGCGCGTCATAAGATACGATAAACGTTGCGGTTGAAATTTGACAGCAGAAACTGTGCTGTGGTGTTTAAATTCAAAAAAAATGACTATTTTCGAACGATCAGACGTCCGTTTGATCGCCCGCTTTTCCATCGCCTTCGTTACAGCGCTTGCCTGGTGCCTCTTCTTTCTTAGCGGGTTTTTCTTCTTTTGGAGTGCTGGCGCTGCTGAAACATCTGTGCCTAAGTTAAACCTTAACACAAGGGATGAGGAGCTTAAATAGACCGTAAAAATTAGGAATAAGCCTGTTCACGATGCTCGATTCTTCGAACATGGAGAGACTAAAGGGAAGTGGGAGAATACGGAAGACATGGTGCGTTAATATTTTAGGATAATGGGTTTCGTTGGATGCATGTTACTTGCAATTCTTGAGTATCTTGGGTGTTATTATGATCGATTGGATTCTACGTCCAAAATGTGCCTTATATCCGGCCGCATCATCAATAAGAAACCCAAACAAATAGCTGGGATAGTCACGGCTGCTCTTATCTTATTTTGTCACCCCATTTTTTTTATCTGTCTCCACTCACATAATTAGCTTTTTTGTGATGTTTTCTTCTTCAGTGCACGGTACGACGCCAACGGCGCCCAAAATGATGAGCTTTACTTTCTAAAAGAGCTGAAAACGAAGCACCAATCAGCGGGTTATATCGCTTCGCGCTTCCTTACTTCCGTACCACCACGTACCCTCTGGGGGCAACACTGTGTCAAGCTGCGGGGGTCATATCCATGGCTCCGGCCCCTGCTTTTTAGCCGCATGCGGGAGAGAGCTGGTTTATCGACTGTTTTCTTCGCGCAACCACAACCGGGGAGATCTCGAAGACCAGCTTTAATGTGGGGGTGCTACCTATGGGCTTTTGCAGTCTCAAGCGCTCAGCTAATTCTTCTAGCGGTCGATCGATACAAGCTCAGCATAGCACCCAGAGTGGGCATGTGGTGAACGGCGTTATATACCGCCGGCGGGCGCGCAAGTTCCTAAGGGCCGCTGTTATGGGACTTCTGCCAGAGGCCTTGTCGCCGCCGCGGACAAAGACGCCGATTGTGCCAAACGACGGCGATGTGGCTCCTAACGATGAGGTCAGCTTCGCGCCGAGGGATTGCCAGCTGCACCACCACGTGTCGGTATATGATTTATGGTACAGGGCAGCGTTCGTGCCTTCTACAAAGACGTCGAGACGACCTGCGTTCTATCAGCAGGCCGCTGGTCCTGTACCAGCAGCAACGTGCCCGCCGAGAGAGTGCCAGCTAGACCATGCCGTGCCACTCCAATCCTTGTACCAGACGGCTCCGTCGGTGCCGCGCGCAAAGACGTCTATCAGACCATTACCTAGTGAGGTTGCAGCGGGTGATGAGGTCAGAGATCCGCCGAGAGAGGTCCAGTTGGACCACGAGCCGGTCCACGTTTTTTGATAGAGAGCGCCGTTCGTGCCTTGTGCAAGGACGTCGAGACGACTGCCTGATGTGCAGACCGCTGATCCTGTGCCGGAGGCAATCTGCCCGCCGAGAGAGGTCCAGCCGCTCCAGGAGCTCCCTCCATTCGTGGTGGTCTGCTGCCAAAGGGCGCCGTCGGTGCCCCGCACAAAGACGTCGGTCACACTGCTAGTCGGCGAGGTCGCAGCAGGTGACGAGGTCAGGGACCCGCCAAGTGATTGCCAGCCGGACCACCCTGATCCTGATTGATAATGATTGGTCCAGAGCGCGTGGTCGGTGCCCTGCACAAAGAGGCTGCCAGGTGAGGCAGCGGGCACGCTGCTCTCAAGCGCATCGATTGTAGACCTTAACGTCTGGGCGTTCGTAGGATATGTCGATACAAGGGCGACATTGCCTGCTGGGCTGATCACGTAGAGGGT
>Ga0208562_1000530_pt1 | contig 19157 bp, 17 predicted proteins | sample June2015DPH_16_1_3_FD_184715 | JGI IMG/M metagenome (GOLD analysis project Ga0208562, IMG submission 184715) | Peatland microbial communities from SPRUCE experiment site at the Marcell Experimental Forest, Minnesota, USA - June2015DPH_16_150... | ecosystem: Environmental > Terrestrial > Soil >... | reverse complement strand
CCGCGGTGCGTTTTCAAGACTGCTCCCGCGGTGCGATAAGTTTTGTTTTCATCATTCAGACCTGGGCGCCATTGCCGGCAGGTCTCGAAACGCCCCAGCCCGCGTCCGGTGGCGTAGGTATCGTCTTCACCACGTAATCGCCGAGCCCATGAAGAGAGCCGCTCATATAGTAGCGCACTCTGTTGTCCTCGGCGGTCAAAGAGAAAATCGACTTGTCGTAAGGACGAACCCGCAAGGACATCGGTACGCCCATCAGGTCGAGAAGGGTCGCGAAGTTGTTGAGATGGGAAACCCTGATGCCCGGGGGAATGCCGGCCAAGAGCCCTTTCTTGCTGTACCGGTCACCTGACACGAGGAAATCGGGCACATCGACGATCGCCTTGTCAGACTTCATATGCGTGTACACCTGCCCATGCTCGGCCAACGTCTGGCCATGATCAGATGTGTACAGAATGACATAGTTCTGGTTTTCCGTTTCGGAAACAAAAATCCGGAAGAATTCATCCACCTGAAAGCGAATCCCGTTGTCATAGGTATTGACGAGCTTCTCGCGTCCCGTCGGCTTAGGGTCAATGGGTTCCGATGCTTCCATGACCGGCTTCCAAATCGTGGAGGCCGGATTGTCCGGGTATCTGTTGCGATAGCGGAAATGGAGACCCTTCTTGTTGACGAGAACGAAATAGCCGCTTCTTTCATTCAGAAGACTACCGAGAAAACGGGCTACGCCCAGGTCCTTCGTGGTTTCAAGATCGATGTGGCGCTCCCTGAACGACTGCTCGGTCATCCACCGGTCCATAGATCTCACGGGACCCTCCCGGGCCGCTTTCATGAGCGGAGAGAGGTAGCCTTGATCGATGTCAACGTAGATCGTCTCGTAGCCCATTTTCTTTGCGTAATCAAAGAGGGTCGGGTTCTTGTCGGTTCGAAAGGCGTCGTCGGGAAATGCGTGGTGACCGGTAACGAGATAGGCATTGCTGATGTGGGAAAAGGAACCGGCCGCGACACAAATGCCGAGATTCCTGAGGCGCCCCTCGGTTTCGAGGGATTGAAGGAACGGCGTGGTGGGGCGCGGGTAGCCATTCAGGCTGAGATTGCTGCCACGGACCGATTCGTCGATTACATAGATGATGCTGTCGTGCGGCCGTCGGGAGGCGTGAAACACAGGCAACTCGTCTCGCGGTCCATGGTATTCATGGAGGGTTTCGAACTCGTACTGAAGTGTTGCACGGAGGAAGGAGGTCAGGGGATTCAGATGGAAGCCGCGTTCCGGCACGTGGAGGAAGAGGGCGTAATTGGAAGCGAGGAGGTAGAGTGCCGGCAGGAGGCCGAGGACGAGGGTCTTTGGGAAGGTGGATACAGGGGGGACGAGGACCAGTGTGGAGAGAACGAGTACGTAAGGGAGGGCATACAAGAAGACGAGCGGGTTGAGAAAGCTTGAGACGGCTTCCGTCCGATTGTCCCCGCCGACGGTCAGCGCGAGAAACACGTCGGTGCCTGTCATGAAGCGGGCTAATGTGTGCCAATAGGAGAATTGGAGGACAACAACAAAAACAGAAAGAAGGAGGGCGACCGCGCGGAGAGGCCTCGGGAGAAGGATGATGAGATAGAAGAGGACAATCACCTGGAGGAAGACCAGCGTGAGGGCGCCCGAGAACTTCATGGTGCCGACGACCGGGAGCGAATGCAGCAGAGCACGGTAATCACGGAACCTGAAAATGAGATCGATGAGGACAGCGAGCGTCGCTGCAACCAAGGCGGTCATGGCACAGGGATAGGGTACTACTTGAGTGATGGCGCGAAGGGAGTGCTCGGCTATCACCGGCCCTCTTCGCACTCGGCGGCTATTATGCCCAGGATGAGGGGCAGTACACAGTCTTGATGCAAATTTCCCAGGAGGTTACTTTTCCACTTGTTTTCGTATTCTTTCAACATTTGCATGCTTCACGTATCCAACGATTCGAAACCAGAAGCGATGGAATCCGTATCCCCCATTCATCATTTCTTCAATCGCGTCTTCTTTCGTCCATCCTTGCTCTACCACTCTGAACATCGCGACCATAACTCCCACTCTATCCGCACCAAGCGAACAGTGTATCAAGAAAGGACCATTTTCCCTTTTGCGGATTATCCGTAGAACTCTGACTACGTCCGCATCTTCGATATGCCACACGTTCACGCTCAACTCCTCAACGCGTAATCCTGTCCCCTTGATTTGACTGGAATCGGAATAAAACGACCGCAGGTTTATTATGGTCTTTATCCCCAGTTTCTTAAGGTTCCTCATCCCTTCCGCACTTGGCTGCTCGCTTCTGTAAAGATAATCGGTGACCTTGTAAATATTGGCAGCTCCCTGCAATTGGACGGGCGTCGCCCATTGGACCGGCCTATTCGATTTTACTACGTTTAGCGCACAACCCAAAACGGAGAGCACGAAAATCAATAGCAATCCCTTAAAGGTAAGCAAGCACCTAAGCAAACCCATTTTCGTCAGTATCCGGCCGGCGGGCAAACAGATGCGAAAACCATTCCCTGATCTTGAGAAGCAAAGGTCTCTCTTTCCACTCTTCCCATCGAATCTGGTCGGACTCCGCAAGATCCCCGGCGAACATCTTCTCCATTTCGGTAGCGAACTCGGGGCTCAGAATAACCGCGTTCACCTCGTCATTGCTTGAAAAGCTCCACCACTCCATGTTGGTGGAGCCCACTGTCGACCAGACGCCGTCAATTACCAGAGTTTTCGCATGGAGCAAGACATTGCGGCGTTTGTATAACTTCACCCCCGATTTCAAAAGATCGGAGAAATGATATTGTCCCGCATATAAGGCCAGCGATCTATCGGTGGCTCCGGGAAGAATAATCTTTACATCCACACCGCGCTTTGCGGCATCGGTGAGGGCTTCCATTGTCTGGGGGTCAGGGACAAAATAGGCATTTGTCATATGGAGCGAATTCTCGGCAAACGTGATGGCAGCCACATACATAATGAAAGTGAGCCTGTTGGCCTCTCCCTGGGTACTGCCCAGCACCCCCACCAGGGTATTTCCCTGTTCCTTCATATCGGGGAAATAGTTCCTGCCGGAGAGTGTCGCACCCTTTTGTCTCTGCCACGTGTCGAGAAACAGTTTTTGGAACTCAGCCACGGCAGGGCCTTCGACTTGAACGTCCGTATCACGCCATGGCATCTGTGCCCCTTTTTCATCTCCGGCTCCGGGAGACCCACCCGAATAAACCTGACTGATGTTGATGCCCCCGGTAATGGCGATTTTGCCGTCAATGATCAGTATCTTGCGGTGATCCGATTTGGTCAGGCGCCATTTTCCGTGGGTCTTCAATGGATTTTTCGGGTTAAACTCGACAACCTGTATCCCGCCGTCGCGCAAGCGCTGAAAGAATGCGGCGGGAGTGGCAAAACTGCCTAAACTGTCGTAGATGAGGTTTACCTGGAGACCTTCCGCCTGCTTCTGCAACAGCAGATCGGCAAATTTGCGCCCCGTTTCGTCTTCAATATCTTCAACGGTATAGGTTTCAATGTTGATATGGTCTCTGGCATTCTCCACCGTTTTGAACATGGCGGCGTAGGTAGCCGCACCATCAACGAGCAGGGTGACCTTGTTTCCCTTCGTCAACGGGCTTTCACTCACCGATTCTATTAAGGCAGTATAACGTTCCGGAACGTCCGTCGCCCCGGCGGACCGCTTGAGCCGTTTCATGAGGGCATTGCTCTGTTTGGGGGATAATAGCCCTTTGACCGAGGCGATTTGAAGCGGTTCCTGGGTTGTCGGCGCCTCATCCATCATTTCAGAGACGTTCGGCAAGCTCGCACATCCACCACCGAGGGTCACGATGGAAACCAACAGAACGAAGAAAAAGAAAGACTTGGCTCTTTTCATGGTATGACGTCCTCGTCAACTCCTCACCATTAGATTGCACCCGTGCATGCACCCGTGGGGTCAGGTCTTTCCGGCCTGTTGCCCAAACCGGCCGGGGAGCTTCAGTCATAGCCAGCATCGTTCGCATATTCCCGGCATATAATGGTTCATGATGTTAAGGGGCGCCATAAGCGCACCGAGAAGGCGGGTGACTGTCCTTCCCGTTACCTCCTTCACCCCGATCCCCCTTACCGGTCTTCTTGCTGCCTCGATCAAGACCTGGATATTCTGTATAGTTGTGATGAGGTACTCCTGGATGGTTACCTTCCATAACCCCCTCCACCTGGCTCTGTCGAAAGAGTAGCGGGTAGAGCGGGCAAAGGAGCGTTCCATCAGGTGCTTGCGGGTTGCAAGATCCTTTTTTGCAGAGCGGCTCTCTATAATCTTGACGGCCTCATCAATAAACCCTTTATGGAGATGGCGTTGAACGGACCGGCCAAGGGCGTTCCGGGTGCACTGAAGACGGAGATGACATTGCCCGCAGTCCTTCCTCGATGCCTTGTATTCCGTGGTCTGCCTCTGTACATGGAAGGTTCTTTTTGCGAGTCTTTTGCCTGCCGGGCAGATCAGGGTATCGGTTTCGGGATCATGGCTGAAAGCACCGTCCTGGAAGATGCCCGCCTTTCTCCCTTTTTGCTCGTGGGTTTTTTTCAATAAAGGAATGTGACCTTCTATCTTTCTTTCATGAAGGGCAAGGAAGTTGTCGATTGTTCCATACATGCTGTCTGCAACCAGTGTAGCGATTCTGGTTGAGGTCGTTGCCTCATGGTAGTCGACGAGCGACAGCATTTTATGGGCTTCGTTGACAGCGCCCGGAGTAACCTCAACTGCGGTGATCACTTCGGACATGGGGTCTACCGCACGATGGGTTTTGTAATAGAGCTTTGGCTTGCCTCCCTGGCTTACAATGGAGGCATCGGGATCGGTTGCGGAGACATGCCTTCTGTTGGCATCGCTGTAAGGATGTTTCTCTCCATCATCATCTTTTTCGTCGAGCCGTTTCTCGAATTCCCCGTATCCCTTTTTCAGGTACCGGTTAAGCGATTCAGTGTTGATCACAGAATTGTTTGAAGCATTCGCTTCAATCAGGCTCGCATCCACGAAGAGCTTCGTCCCGTCCACTAGCCGCGCTTTGACACATTGAGAGACGATGCGCTCGAAGAACTTCTTGAATGCATCTGTCCCCCATCTCTTGCGTGCCTTGGAGAGGACGCTGTGATCCGGGATGGAGCTGTCGAGAGTGTAGCCCAGGAACCAGAGCCAGTCCAACCGCTCGGGGACTGTTTCCATCAGCTCTCTTTCTGAGCGAACATTATAGAGGACTAAAAGGAGCATAAGCTTCAGGATGACCGGGGGAGGGACAGAGACATTACCGTTCTCTCCGTAGCTCTCCTCTACCTCATGGTAAATGAAGGCAAAGTCGATAAGCTCCTTGACCTTTCTAAGGGGGTGGTTCTTTCGGACCCTCTCTTCGAGGTAGACTCCGTAGTAGAAAAGCTGGTCCTGATCGGATGGCTCATGGCCCATCATAGGCGTGAACTCCTTATCCGGATAACGATGCATTCATCATTATCAGGCTAGCAGTTCACAAGGGCACATACAAGGTATTTGGTAAAAACCCGTGGGGTCAGGTCTTTCATTGTAGCATTTTATGCTATTAGGCACTGACAGTCCGCACCCACGTCACTGTAACCATTACGGATTGTAACACTTGCTAATGACTCGGTCGAGCAAAATCTAGCCTTCCAGTCAACTATCTTCACTTTCCCCCCTGCTCAAAGCACTTCTGATGAACGAGCATCGAGAACATCACCCGTATAAGCTTATGGGCCGTAGCAAGAACGGCCTTTTTGTAAGGCAACCCTTCTTTCCTCCTCTTGTAGAAGTAAGCCCTGAAGGGAGCATTGGAGAGCACAGTGGACTTTGCCATCAACCAGATCACCCTTCTCAGGTGTCTGTTCCCCCTCTTGCTTATCCTGCTCGCCCCCTCGTATTTGCCCGACTGGTAGGTTGAAGGATCAAGGCCGGCAGCGGCAATGAGCTTCTTGTCGTTTTCGTAGAGCCTAACATCTCCACCCATCTCGATGAGAAAATTCATCGCTGTAGTCTTTCCTATGCCCTTTATAGAAGTGAGGATCTCGATATCCTTCTTCACCCTGTCATTGCAGACACTCATGAGAAGCTTCGTCGTCTCTTTGATCTGCTCTTCGACATAGAGAAGAAGAGAGGCGTCCTGTTTCAGAATAAGTTCCTTTGCCGGACTTGAGAGTCCAACGGATGTTGATGCGGTGGCCATGAGTGTCTCCACCCATGCCCTGGATTTTCTCCCCCATGACCGGGGAACTACGATAGCTGCTATCGTATCGACATCAGCCTTCCGCAATGCATCAGCCGAGGGGAACCGGGTAAGGAGTTGAAGGATCGACTTGGTGAAGATCCCTGTAAGCTGTTCGAGCTCGGGGAAGGTGACGGATAGTATCCTCTTCATGTTGCCCTTCAGCTTCGTCACCTGGTCGGTGAGCCTCTCCCTTCTGCGGGCCAGGTCCCGAAGCTCCATCAGATCGGCCGAGAATGTTTGCTTCTCCAGTACTTCTCGCCTTAGCATAAGGAACCTGGCAATGGTAAGGGCGTCCTTCTTGTCCGTCTTCGTCTTTCTCAGCTGTAGCTTCACGAAATTGGAGATAAGAAGAGGATTAATGATGACAACCTTGTACCCTTTTGCGGTAAGATATGAGAAGAGGGCTATGTGATAACAGGCCGTGGATTCGAGGCCGAGAAGCAACGAGGATTTCATCTTCAGATGAACGATCAGTTTCTCAAACCCCTTCCTGTCCATAGTGGCAGTGAGGGAAAATACCTTCTCTCCCTCCTCTCCGATACCGCACGCGTCAAACTTGTCTTTCGATACATCGATCCCAACGAACAGAGCCATACAAACCTCCTCGATCAAGAAACGGAAAAGCGGGATTGCCTCCGGCCAAGCCTCCATGGTCACGAGGGCTCAAAGGCCCAATCAACATATCAGGGCTCCAGGAGGCGGGGGACAGACTGAAATAAGGGTTCGGCGACCCAGGAAGTACTAAGTCCCCCCGCCTTTCCTGGAGGCAATCTTACCTGCTTTCTAATAAAGTTATAAAGGAATTGAAGGTAGGAGGAAGTACTCGTGAGGATGGATGCCCTCTCCAAGAGAAACAGGGAAGGGGATTTCTCCGCTCCTTGGCCCATCGGGCCTAACCCTCGGGCCTCCTGGTCGATGTGCTTCGAAGAGCTGCAGAAAGGCAATCTGGAGGCGCTCTATATATTGTGTCTCTTCTGTCGAAGCCGCGAGCATGGGGGTCGATTCCTTTTACTTTTTCTGTCCGCCTGGTAAAATGGGGTAGCGGACTATGGCAGAGGCAAAAGGATGGGTAAAGGGGGACGTGGGTAAAGGGGGACGTTCTTCACTTCTTTCACTTGCCGGCTCTCCATCTGTCTGATACAATCTCCCCATGTCTCGTCACGCCCGGTTGGATGCGCCAGGAACGCTTCACCATGTAATGGCCCGTGGAATTGATCAAACAAATATATTTGTTGACGATGCCGACAGGGCTAAGTTCCTGGGGATTGTCGAGTCTTCAAGACGGGAACGAAAATCCCGGCCTGGTCGTGGGAAATGTGTTGAAGCGAGTTCAGGCGGATCGGTAAGTGAAAGGAGTGAAGAACGTCCCTATACTCCTTTTCCCATGTCACTTTTCCCCCTTTCTCTTGTCCTTAGTGGTCAGTGGTCCCATTCCCCGCTTAAATTCCGGCCTCCACTTTTCTATTATCCTGAGACGGTCGTTCTTGTCTTTGGCTACCGCAAGTTCCTTGTTTCGCTTAAATGCAATTCTGGAAGCTTCAATGCCCTCTGACTCTTCTTTCATAAATTCAATCACCCCGTCCATGAAGCCTATATCGAATTTACCCGACAGAGGCATTGCCTCTCCCGTATCTTCGGGGAACTTTTCCTCCTCTTCTACCGTGAAGGCACCCATACCAATAACCAGGGGGAAAATGTCCAAATCATAGTGAAACTGCTCAATTGCTTCCTCTTGCCTCTCTTTGTAAGGCTCCACATAGTGTTCTAAAGCTTTAATAGTGCGGTAGGGAGCTATTCCCGCATAGTGGAAACCAAGCTCCTTACCGACCGCGTATTGACCCTCTTCCGTGGAGAAGTCACCTCGGGCCATGATCTCTTGCACAGACTTTTTTTGTGCCGCCTTTTCAAGGAACCGCTCTTTCTTGCCAATCGCGTGTCCAATGGCCTCCTGGCAAATCTTGGAGTAATTGAACTGCCCTTTCCACTTGTCCATCTTTGCCTTTAATCCGTCCGGTACACTCAAGGTAATTTTTACGGCCACGCTTCGTTCCTCCTATGGATTATTTGTTACCTCTATATGTACCATTAATAATAATACGTGTCAAGTAAAATAGTAAATGTGTTATGTATTGACCAATACATTATTGGAGCAATGATAACTCAATAGGAAAACCGTGTTTTGTTCCGCTCGATATGGGCGTCCAGGTCGGCCACGTCCAGGTGCACGCGTCGACCATCCTTGATGTAGGGAAGTTTCCCGGCCCATAGCATTTCTCGAAGTCCATCGACGGTGCGGCCCAGGTAGCAAGCGGCCTCGGGGACGCTGTAGAGTCTCTTAGCCGGCCCTTTCGGGGTCCGCCTGGCCTGTTTGTACTCTTCCAGCTTGGCCACTGCCCTGCCCATCTTACCTACCCCGCACCATGCTAACCTTGGGCATACAATCCAATGCGCCCTCGAAAAGCCTTGCCGTTCCTTGTTTATTTCGGGCCTGGACAGAAAGACAAGGGGACGTTGGTTCAAAGTGAACTTATGCTTTTAACGAAAGACATAGGGGACGATGGCTATGCGCTGGCATGCACGCCTCAATGCAACCTGGCTAATATGGAGGGAGCTGATCTTGATTTTTATATTGAAAGTTCACTTTGAACCAACGTTATATATTCTCATGATCGAAGATTACCCCCCGAGAGATGAGGAAGGCGGGTCTCCCCCCGCCAAAAGAGAAACCTCCTGTTAAGATTGAGATGATGCACCCACATCAAATAATCTTAAGCGAGGAGGTTTCGGTGGATAAGAACGATGATAGCAGACTGGAGGAGTTCCGTCAATTGAAGCGTGACATCCGCGGATCGACCCGGCATCTGGTGGTGGGCATGGATATCGCCAAAGAGCGCCATCACGCCTTTTTCGGCACGCCGGCAGGAAAGGTCCTTCTGCACCGGCTGGTCTTTGACAACACCAGGGATGGCTTCGAGAAGCTCTGCTTCCAGGCGGATATCTTGAAGACGCAGCACGGCCTTGCACACGTGGTTTTTGGTATGGAGCCTAGCTCGGATTACCACAAGCCGCTTGGAGAGTACCTGATCGAACACGGTCATGGTGTGGTGCTCGTCGCCGGCACTGCGGTCAAGAAGAACCGCGAGCTCCTGGATAACAGGTGGGATAAGCATGACACGAAGGACGCCGCCAACGTGGCCGATCTCGTCACCCAGGGCAAATGCCTTTTCTATGAGTTCCCCTCTTTATCCTTGCGAGAGCTCCGGAGCCTTCTGTCCTTGAAGCGAAGGCTCAAGAAATCGGAACAGGGTTATAAGGTCAGGATAAGAAACCACCTCATCGCCCAGTACTTCCCCGAAATGGATGCCTACTTCAATTATGCCGAAGGTCCTGATATCGTCAGATGGTGTCTCAATCCGGAGAGACTTGCCGGTCTTCATTTACAGGAGTTCGCGCGCATGGTCTCCTTAGGAAACGCACACCAGATGAGCCGTCTTGAGGAGATCCATACAAAGGCGGCCGTTTCCATAGGCTGTGCGGCCCATCCATCCGTGGCCTTCGAGGCATCACTCCTCCTCGACGGACTTAAAAGCCTCCACCTCATGATACTGGAGACGGATAGGCGGATCGCGGAGGTGTGCAAAAAGTTTCCCGAGTACCCCTGTCTTTTGAGCATTCCCGGCTTCGGTCCCGATATCTCGGCAAAGGTTCTGGGGGCCCTCGGCAATCCTCACAGGTTCGAGAACCATAGGCAGGTGCTCAAAATGGCAGGGCTGGACCTGAGTGCTGATCGGAGCGGGAAGAGAACCGACGTCACACCCGTCATCTCCAAGAAGGGCAAGGCCGACCTCCGTTACGGTCTCTACCAGGCAGCGCTCATCGCCTCTACCAGAAACACACAGTTCATGACCTACTTCACGAACAAGCTCAAGGGCAGGGAGCGGGAAAAAGGGATCGGCACAAAGATGCGGGTGAAGCTCTCGGCAAAGATGCTCGTCATTGCATGGACCCTGATGAAGAAGAAGGAGATGTTCGATCCGGGCTGCTTAGGGTAGACGACAAAAGATTACTATTTCGGCGAGAGAGCCCGAGAAACAACGTAGAGGGCACTAAGACCTCGTGAGGGACAATCCTGGGCCTCTCACCAGAATCATGCAGCCTGGATAAAGGATGATAGGCGGCCTTATGCACGCCGGATACTGATAACGCTGAGGTGCGGATTCGTTATAAGTGAGAGACTCGCCGACCAATGAAAAGAGCGCAGGAAGAAGCGAGGGGAGGGGTGCGTGCTTAAGAAGGGGTGGAACGGTAAGTACGTGAAACGATTATGTCATGGATTTTCTGTTGACAGGAGGGATATAGGATGTCCCTACCTCCCCTCATCCCTCGACGCCCTACCGCGACTCGATATGCCTGAACTTCCGGGTATAGGGCCCCTCTCCCGGCGCTCTTCTGCGAAAGTGCCCGGAGGGTCCTTCGCCGAGCAACTCCTCGAACCAGGCCTCGTGCTCGATCTCCTCATGGAGTATGGCCAACGCCAGGTCGTAGGTGCGGTGATCCTTCCCGAAGCTGTAGTCGCAGATGTCATGATACACCCCGACCGCGCAGCGTTCGGCATCCAGGAGAACCTGGAGGATCGCCTTCGGATCGGTGGCGTTGCCCGGTACGTATGCCGCCTTGCATGCCGCGTTGTCATGGAGGTCTCTCAGATCGCGATAGAGTTCACCGCCCAACTCATATATTCGCGGCACTATTGTCTCGAAATGGAGGCGGTCCTCCAGACGCGCGTCTTCGGCGCTTTCCTTTATGGCCTCTCCGTCGGGTCCGATAAGGTTACATCGGAGCAGTGTGTAGTAATAGTACGTAGTGAACTCGGCCGCCGCCGCTTTTTTGAGCTTGTCGATGAGAACGTTTACGTCAAGACCTGCCTTTTCCACGAGTTCCCTGTCTAGCTTCGACATATGTCTGCCCTCCTTTTTCCTAAGCTCATTCAGCCTGAGATATAGGTGAACCGACTCCCCCAAAGGGGGGGTTAATTCTCCCTATACATAAACTAATCATTTCAGGTCTGTGCTCAAGGGGGATCAAAACCTCAACTCCCGCTTTGGCCATAGGCTCGGTATGTTGCGGCCGAGGGGCATGACATTCCGTCATCAAGCATTATATTCAATTCAGATTATGGAGTGCTATGCGAGGATTGCAAGAACTCGAAATTCCTGGCCGTGCCGGCTTTGTGTACGACGTGTCCACCAGTTTTCATCGGAGAAGCGGCAGGCACCATGCCATGCACACCGCCTGAGCCGATTTGATCGGAAGCCTCCGCTCATGCACAGCGTGCTCTTGACCTCATCGCGAAGTTCCCTATCGTCGGCACGCTGCTATAAGGCATGAACATGCTGTCGCCCGCCTTGAGGAATTTCCTTTCCAAAAGCCCGTCGAAAACGCGTGCACTAGAGTTCTTGAAATTTGTCGGTCCAGGTCTGCTCGTGACGGTCGGATTCATCGACCCGGGAAACTGGGCTTCCAATATCGCGGCAGGGTCCCGATTCGGTTACGCTTTGCTCTGGACGATCAGTCTATCCACGGTGATGCTCATTTTTCTCCAGCACAACGCGGCTCACCTGGGTATCGCTACGGGCTTGTGCCTCGCCGAGGCCTGCAACCGGCATTATCCGGTCTGGTTAAGCCGGGGCTTCTTATCGACCGGGCTCTGCGCGGTTATTGCCACGGCTTTCGCCGAGGTCCTGGGTGCCGCCATAGGGTTAAATATGCTTTTTGGCTTGCCGCTCCCCATCGGGGCGGGGCTTACAGTTGTGATTGTGCTCTATTTCCTGTTTTCGACCGGCTACCGGAGACTGGAGAGGTGGATCATCGCTTTTGTCTCTCTCATCGGTCTATCCTTTCTCTTCGAGCTGAGTCTGACCGAGGTCGGATGGAGGGCAACTGCCCAGGGCTGGCTTAGACCATCCCTCCCCTCCGGCTCCCTGCCCATCGTGATGAGTGTTCTCGGGGCCGTGGTGATGCCTCACAACATTTTTCTCCATTCTGAGGTGATTCAAAGCCGACAGTGGAACCTCAGGGATGAGGCGACGATACACAGGCAGCTCAAGTTCGAGTTTGCAGATACGCTTCTGGCTATGTGCGTCGGATGGGCGATAAACAGCGCGATGATCGTCGTGGCCGCAGCGGTTTTCTTCTCCCACGGGACCATGGTGACGGAGCTGCAGCAGGCGCAGGCCACCTTGAAGCCCCTTCTTGGGGCTGCGGCCGCTGCAGTATTCGCCCTCGCCTTGGTGGGTGCAGGTTTTGCCTCGTCGGTTACAGCGGCCGTTGCGGCGGGGAGCGTTTCTGCGGGCATCTTCGGTCACCCCTTGAACCTCTCGGAGAAGCATTCCCGGATAGGCGTCATTAGCTCCCTAGTAGGGGCGCTGGTCATAATATTCCTGGTGAGTGATGCTTATAGCTGGCTTATCTGGAGCCAGATCGCCCTGAGCATCCAGCTTCCCTTTACCGTCTTTTCGCTTATCTTTCTCACTTCCTCCAGGAAGGTGATGGGCCGGTTTGCCAATCGTGTATGGGATAAGATTCTCCTCGGCGTGATAGCGGGTATAGTCACCCTTTTCAACATCATGCTTCTCGTCCAATCCTTTGGGTCGTGACGCGAGAAGCAGGGTTTATCCTTATTGCACGCAAGCTTCAGTAGTATATGGATGGGGTTGGGGACGTTGTTTCATTCTGTTCATTATGTCATTATGTCTCATAAGCGTAGAATAACGTAACAAATGAAACAACGTCCCCACCGTGCTACCTGATTACTTTTTTCTCCCGCGCCACGGCGGTATGAGAACATACGTCAGCACGACCAGCAGCCCGAACAGTATGTGCGTCAGGGTAAAGACCCAAGGGGGAAAATCATAGAAAATAACCGAACGAACGAGGCGCGCGACAAATGAAAGCTGCCACTCGACCACCTGGCCGCCGCCAAGGCGCCTGAGATCATACTCCCACACGGTAAGAGGGCAATCGATCCCCATGACGGCCTCGACGGCGACGAGACCGACGGCCGCGAGATGGCCGATCCGGAACGGCAGATTCCTCACCGCTTTCCACGCGCATATGGCCCCAAGGAGAATGAACGCCTCGCCACCCACGGCGAAAAGTACATAGAAGAAATGGATAGCGACGAGAAGGTCGGCAAGCAGGTCGTAGAACGCTTTCATAGGCCGGTCCAACGCCGACGGGCCGGGGGCGTAGTTGACCAACGTGACTTCACGAGGTAAAGGTCAGCGCCTTCCCTTGCAAACCCCTCTGACACTGCCTTCCCGATGCCTTTCGAAGCACCTGTAACGAGAGCAGCCTTGCCCTTTAGTCTCATATCATAATTACGTCTACAAGGCCGGACCCCGCCCTTCCATGATGCGAAAGGGCCGGCGATACCGTCAATCTGCCTTTTTCTGACCGTAGCGGTTATAGCTGACCTTATCGAAAGGGAGTTCGTCCTTCTTGTAAGGAATCATCTCCTCGCCTGGGTAACCTATGGCGACGATGCATTCGACGGACAGGCTCTCGGGAAGACCCAGGAGATTTGCGATGTATTGGGTTGATGTTGTGCTTTCGTTGAAATTGTTCCCCCTCATCTGCGCCCAGCGGCTTCCGAGACCGAGTTCGTGGGCCGCATACTGCATGGTCACCGCAGCGATGGAGCAATCCTCGATCCATAGTCCCGAAGCGGATGGGTCTCCGCATACGACCACGGCAACCGGGGCATCTTTGAGAAAGGCGGCCCCCTGGGGCTTTGCAACGGAGAGTTTTTCCAGAAGAGCCTTGTCGGTGACGACTACAAACGACCATGGTCTTCTCGCCCCTCCCGTGGGGGAACGTAGGGCCGCTTCGATGATGGCGTCAATCTTCCCCGACTCCACCGGCCTCTGGGAATATACCTTTATGCTCCTTCTCTTTGCCGCAAGTTCGTTGAACATGCTCCCTCCACTTGTTTAGGTTGATAGTATCGACAAAAAAACTCAGTAACAAACAAGAGTATATATTTTCCAGTGCGTTCCTACCATAGATCGCAACATCTTTAACCGATGGCCTCGCTGCCCCTCTCCCCTGTCCTTATGCGGACGCACTCCTCCAGGGGAAGCACAAATATTTTACCATCCCCGATCTCACCAGGGATGGGGGTGGGGACGTTGTTTCATTCTGTTCATTATGTCATTATGTCGCATAAGCGTAGAATAACGTAACAAATGAAACAACGTCCCCACCGTCCTACATTGATATGTACCCGTTGAGGTAGTGACGGTACCGTGTGACCTATCCACGTTTGAAAAAATGGCAGTGCGTCAAAATATCTGCCCAGAGTACAACGGCACATCTCAAAACTTTGGATGTAGTTCCGTCTTCATGCAGGTCCCGTGCCATGCAACGCCGGTGCTTTCGTAGGTGATCCCTCCACTGATGCGATCAATCGTATGTGCCCAGTACATATCACTGGGGTCCGAGCATGAAAACCCGAAACGGTATGCACTACTGGTGATCTGCACGTAACGGGGACATTGGGGGGATTCTGCTGGGCGCTCCCCGTTCTTTACAAAAAAGTGTCCCTCGCGCTTGGTTCCATCAGGTTGGGGAACGGTGTGGGACTCTATTGAGACGGTCGACCCATCAGATGCGATCTCGATATCTTCCACCATACCATTCTGGTACGTGCAGTGCAGCGAGACAGCTTGTGCCAGGGTCGTCGTCGCCCCAAGGCCGACGAAGACGACGAATGCCAGGATAACCTTCCTAATAACGTGCATCTTCATAGTCCCCTCCAGTTTTATGATCGCTCCCTTCGAACACACTCGAACCTAATGGTACTTTCACCAGCACCTCCAATCGGAGGGAGTCTCGCCGCGCGAATTGCAGCTCGCCCGTTCCTTAGCCCGAAAATAAAAAAGCCGCCCTTTAACCGGCGGCTTGCCTGTCTACTGGAGAAGCCTCAGTAAAACTATCCAAGACCCATCGCTTTCCGTCTTATGGTCACCCATAGTTTGGCTTTTTCAGATTACGTCTACTATTACAAATAGATAACAAATGTCAAGAAAAATGGATGGGGGTGGGGGCGTTGTTTCATTCTGTTCATTATGTCATTATGTCGCATAAGCGTGGAATAACGTAACAAATGAAACAACGTCCCCACCGGCCTACCCTTACCGCCTCATCCAGCGTCTTTGCCACCCTGCTCACGGTCTGGGGGCTGACCTTCTCTCCCAGGATGGACAAGAGGGCGATGCCGACCTTTCTTGTCGACAAGCCCAGAAGAAAGCAAGTGAGGATGAGGTGGTCGATCTCTTTTACCCGTCTGGCGTAGGCGGCGACGATGCCCCGGGGACTGAAGCGCCTCGTTCTCGGTATGGAGAGGATGATGTCGCCGACCCCGGTCAGGACGCGACGGATATAGCTCCCATTCCTCCTGTCAGGGATTCCTCTCTGATACGCCCAGGTGAGATGGCCGGCGACCTTATCCTCCATCCGGTCCTTGAGGACCTTGCCGATCGAAGCCCGAGCTGCATCCTGGAACTCGCCGCTCCACTCATCATCGGAGGTGAGATTCATTTCCTTGACCATCTTCAACGCCTCTGGTAGATTCTTAATCACAATCTGCCGTTCCATCGGGTACCTCCTCCTTATTAAAGAATTGGTCGTTCTTTCTAAGGAAGGTACCCGATCTTCTACCTCTGACACAAGATATGATACGCTAGCACCTCATTTTAGGTATTGACAAAAAATACCCTCTAGATATTAACTAGGGTATATTTTTAATACGCTGATTCGATTCTCCCGATAAACCCAGACCTTTCTTAAAGGGGGATGGAAAATGGGCGGTTTAAGGATTAGGATGGCCGAGCTGCCGAAGGATGGCCTTTGGTAAGTTCGGCTTTTTTATTTTGTTAGATATTGTTTTTTAAAAAGAAAGGAGGAAACGGATATGGAACCGAATGTTTGGGTTAAGTCCTTAGAAGAAGTGGTGAGAAAATTTCTGCTGGTTATCCCCAACATCGCTGCAGCCATTGCCATTTTAGTCATTGGTTACATCATCGCTCGTATCCTAAAAGCCGTAGTGATCAAATTACTGACTTCGACCAAACTTTTCGCCAAGGTGGAAGAATTGAACATTCCCGAAAAGGAGGGTACGGTCTACATTATAGGGAGACTAACTTTCTATCTCGTCATGCTCTTTGTCCTATTGGCCTTCTTCAGTGTTCTCAATCTACCGATCATCGCAGGGCCGATTAGCACGCTTGTGAACACCGTTATGGAGTACCTCCCCAGAGTAAGTGGGGCGGCCATTATCCTCATCATAGCCTGGGTCCTCGCCAAAATATTAAGAATGGTCATCTTAAAAGGTTTAGGTCTTGTAAAATTCGATGAGAAACTATCTAAATATTTTAAAGGCAAGCCCAGTGAGATTATTGCAGGGATCACCTTTTATCTCGTACTACTTTTCGCCCTCCCCCCCTTCTTAGAAGCTTTAAAGCTCACTTCGGTGACGGGACCCCTGAGTGAAATGTGGGGCAAATTTTCAGGAATTTTTCCAAATCTATTCGCTGCCGCCATCATCATGATCATTGGTTTTTTTATTGCAAAGATTGTTCGAGAGATTGTCGTTAACCTTTTGGTAGGATTTGGGATTGATCGAGGGGCAGAGAAGATCGGAATCGATAAAACTTTGGGAAAGCTGAAGGTGTCCGGTATGGTGGGGACCATTGTTTATGCTTTGGTGTTAATCCCCGTATTGATTGCAGCACTTGATGCTCTGAATATTCCTGCCGTCTCCACTCCTGGACGAGACATGTTGGCCGTTTCTTTGAATAAACTTCCTTCTATCTTCGCAGCCTCGATTATTATCATTCTTGCTATTGTTATAGGGAAAATTATTCAAACCTTACTCACACAAATCCTTATTGGTTTGGGTTTTGACAGGCTTTTAGAGGGGTTGGGAGCTAAAAAGGTAGGCCAAAAAACTCCATCTCAGGTGGTAGGGATCGTTGCCTTCATTTACGTCCTCTTTTTTGCTGTGATGGAAGCAGCGGAGATCTTAAATTTTCAGATGCTTTCTAACCTAAGCAGCCAATTTGTTGCCTTTGCTTTCAAGGTGGTCTTGGCCGTTATCATCCTGGGAGCGGGTATTTTGGTCGGAAATTGGGTGAAACGCTTGGTCCAGGGAGCAACGAAGGAAAGACCTTTTATAGCCAATCTTGCCAAGGCGGCCATTGTTATATTTGCCTTAGCGATTGCCCTTCAGAATCTTGGTATTGCGAATGAGATTGTGACATTGGCTTTTGGTTTGCTTCTGGGTTCTATTGCCATTGCCGCCGCGATTGCCTTTGGGATCGGATCGAAAGAGATTGCCGGACGTGAGGTGGAGGCCTGGGTGAAAAAAGTGAGGGGAGAAAAATAATAGGTGAGGGTGGCTGTTTGGCGCGCGACCGACGGCTGGATGATGGGAGCCCGGTGAGCCGGGAGGCTCACGCCGGGTTCTGAGAGAGCGCAGGGGGGAAGTTCCCCTGCGCCACTCACCTCATCGTCTGCTGCTCCCAAGTATTCAACAAAAATGTGCTCCAGGAAAGAAAGCAAGATATCATGTGGAAGTTTCCACGGAAAGGGATTAAAAAACTTGCCAACAGCAATAATAAAGCTTACATTACATACAGGTATTGTGTATATAGATGGAGACAATAAATCGGATTTGTCTCCTCACCCCAAATTTTATTATCAATATCCAAAATGTATTACTGTCCGTGGAGCCTCGGTGGTGAGGGTCCAGCGACAGAGCGAGCCAAGGAGAAGTCCCAAAAGCGCTTCCGGAAAACTTGAGGAACATATTGAGGCGGTGTCGGGGAAGGGACAGAAGAACAAGAAAGTGGTTCGGTACGCACATTTACAGGACGAGCCTGCAGAAAGGTGGGCAAATGGATTCCATGGCTTCAACTGCATTATCTGGATATGACTCATTAAGCGGCCCGACAGGAGCAATTTACGGAGAGGAGGGGGCAATAGGCTTCTGCAATTCTTCGACCGAAGGGCCTGGTCCCCACAGGGGAGGGAGGTGCTAAGCGTAGAGATCCGATGTCTTGATTTACGACTCAGCTGGTAACTAAGAAAAGGGGGTAGTGTATGGATTTCACAAAGAAAGCGTTCGTATTCTTAGCTTTAGGCCTGGCTATCGGATTTCTCGGTTGCACGAAGGAGCAGAAGGCGGAGGCTCCCAAACAAGAGCAAATCACTAAGAATTTGGTTCCCGCGAAGGCTCAGGTCACAGGACCGGCTTTTCTTGTGGAACTGGGCGATCTTAAGATTGTCGCGACTATAGATACAGCCTCCAAACAGATCGTCGAGAGCCCAAGCCTCAAGGGCAATATGAAAATCACCAACAAATCCAAAGACAACCTGGATATCCAGGCGGTCACCTTCGATTACTTCGATGCAGCTGGCAATCCAATCCGCTTTGGCTCCGGGGAAAAAGCGGGGAACGTTTATCCGTTTTGGAGGGTTCTCAAACCCGAAGAAGTTGCCGAAGGTGGTCTGGAGGTCACCATGCCAAGGAACGCCGTCAAGGGAAACGCCCTTGGAAAGATAGAGGTCAACCTAGTCTTCGTGGCTTCTCCCCTTAAACGGGAGACCCTGAATCTGTCTGAAAAGATTGAATAGTCCGTTACATCTAGCTTGTGGGGCCACCCGCCGTCACTATCCGGATGGCCCCCTATATTATCGAACCTGCTACGTGAACGTCAATCGAAGGTTTGTGTGATCCTGGTAATCGTCCGCTGACATATGCCCTTGAAGAGCTGGACCTCAAGAGACTCTTCCTGGTAATTGTGCCAGAGGTAGGGACATTGTTTCAT
>Ga0208562_1000510_pt1 | contig 19746 bp, 12 predicted proteins | sample June2015DPH_16_1_3_FD_184715 | JGI IMG/M metagenome (GOLD analysis project Ga0208562, IMG submission 184715) | Peatland microbial communities from SPRUCE experiment site at the Marcell Experimental Forest, Minnesota, USA - June2015DPH_16_150... | ecosystem: Environmental > Terrestrial > Soil >... | reverse complement strand
CATCGCCGGTTGCGGGTAAACCTGGAAATCCTCCCGCAAGCCCATTTCCAGCGTCAGCTGCGGCAAAACCCGGTACGAGTCCTGCACGTAGAATCCGTAGTAGGGCACAGTAAAAGAATAAGTGGGGTTTCCCGCAGCCTGGGTGAAGGTGGTGTATTCACCCAGGGCAAAATTCTGCAGATTCGTAAAAACATAGCTACCGAGCAACGACCCGAATTGAACATCGGCATTCGGGTCCGCGCCGCCAAAATTGGTGTCTGCATCCCAGGCGCGGTTCATATCAAAACCGAACTGCAACGTGTGCTTGCCAATGACGTAGTCGACTCGATCGGCCACCGACCACTGCCTTTCAAAAACCCTTCCCACAGAAAAAGGGGCGTTCCCAAGAGTGAAAAAGGCCGGGCTTTCCAGCAGAAACGTGGGCAAATTTGGATCGACCAAGCCGGTCGGTGTCGCGATCTGGTTGTCGTCCGAGCCACCCGCATGGAATTCGTTCAGCAGTTTGGAAGAGAACGAGTGCGTCCATCCCAGGCTGGTTTGGAAGTCATGTACATAGTCGTTGGCCAGCGTTTCCTTCGCATAAACCGCCACCGGGCTGCCGGTGATGACCCCTCCGGGTGAGTTGAACCGATTCAGGTTGAAGCTGAGGAATATGCTGTCGCGGGAACTGGCCTGGTAGTCCAGCCGGGACATAATCGCCAGATCGTCGCGCTTTCTTGCTTTGATTCCAAGATTGGATTTCAGCGCGTTCAGCGTGTTCGAAACTTGCTGAAGGTACAGGGGATTGGTCGGATCAGGTACACTGTCGCTGCCCGGTACCGGGTAGGGCGCGTTCGGCGCAGGCAGCGCCGTTCCGGCCGGAATTCCAAAGGAAGTTTCGTCCAACTGCGCCAGCGGCGGGTTGATAACGGAAACCGGATCGTTCTCCAGTTGCTGCTCATAATCCGCGAAAAACCATAGACGGTCCCGCAGGATCGGCCCGCCCAGCCCGGCGCCGAATTGCTGCAAAGCATCTTGCGGTTTGGGGAAACCACTGGCTTTGGAGAGGGCGTCATTCGCGCCAGTCGCGGAGCTCCGGTTGTAATAGAACGCATTTCCACGGAACGCGTTGCTCCCCGATCTGGTCACCGTATTAATAAAGCCCGCGCCGCCCCCATAGACTGCCGAATAAGGGCTGACCGCGACTTGAAATTCTTGGATTGCGTTCTCGCCATATAGATACGGGATGCGGTAGCGGCCCAGAATGTCGGCGAAGTAGTTGCTGGTCGCATTGGTTCCGTCCACAGTGAAGGAGTTGGAGCCATTTCCGTTCGCGTATCCGGAGTCCTCCCCGCCCTGTTGCCCGGCAATGCTCACCAGGCCGGTATCGCCGTCGGCGCTGGTATTCGGTGTAAGCAGAGTAAAGTCAGTGTAACGACGTCCGTTGAGCGGTAGTTCCTCAATAAAGGCCCGCTCGATTACCGTGCTGGCGGAGGATTCTGCGGGCCGCAGCAGCGGTGCTGTCCCGCTTACCTTCACTGTATCTCCACTGGCTCCCACCTGCAGCTTGATGTCCAGCTGCGCGGTGTTTCCTACCAGCACGCGCACCGGGCCGGCCTGGATATTGCGAAAACCTTTGAGACTTGCCGTGATGGAATACGATCCCGGCGTGAGCACTGGAAACCGGTAAAGTCCCGTATGGGTTGTCTCGGCAGATTGTTTTACGTTGGTCCCGAGGTTCTGCACTACCACCGATGCTCCTGGCACCACCGCGCCACTCGGGTCCGTGACCCGGCCGCTGAGAGCGCCCGTCAAAACCACATTCTGGCTGGTCACAAATGCACAGTTCGCCAAGACGACCAGAACGCTGCATACCGCCATGCGATTGGCCACGGGAAGCTTTCTCCCGCTTGGTCGAATGACGGCGTCCCTTCTCATTGGTTCCTCCAGGGATCTCCACTGCCCAACTCTGCTCACCGAAGAATCTAACGGCGGGCCAGATATGAATTCAAGCTAGTTCGCCTGGCACTGTTGTGGCTGGCCGACACGAGCCTCTAATACGGCCTCTTAAGAATTGCCACAACTCACGCAGCTCCCGCGCCCTGTAACGACGGACGAGGATCCGATCTCGACAAAGCGTTACGGCTTGACGATTTCCATGCCTTCTTTGACCGACATAATCCGATTAGCCGGGACGCCTTCTAACTTCTCCACCAAGCCGCTGGGCCATCGGATTTCCAATACGTCAATTTTCGTGGCGGTTCCCAGGCCGAAATGCAGGCGGAAATCACTTTGCGAGATGTAGCCGCCGCCGCTGCGGACTTCCTGCAACTGTTGATGGCCGCCCGACCGCACCGTCACTCGGGCGCCGATCGCGTCGCGATTGGACTTGGTCCCAACGAGCTTGACCAGGATCCAATTGCCGTGTTTGCCGTAGTTCTTTAACAGGCTCGGCGGATCATGGCTGTTATTCACCAAGAGCTCCACCATACCGTCATTGTCGAAGTCGGCGGCGGCTACACCATGGCTGTTGAAAGGCTTGGTGATACCCGGACCGGCATCGAGAGAGATATCCTTGAACTTGCCATCGTGCCGATTCCAGTAGAGCAATTTGCGCTCCCGGAAGGTGCTGCCCATGGCGTTTCGGTCCAATTCGGGGTAGACGTGGCCATTTGCCATGAATAGGTCGGGCCATCCGTCGTTATCCACATCCACAAAAAGCGTGCCCCAGCCCAGGAACTGCGTGTTGCCTCCAAGGCCAGCCTCGTAAGTAACGTCGGTGAATGTTCCGTCTTGATTGTTGCGGTACAGGGTGGCAGTTTGGTCAGAAAAGTTCGTCTTAATAATGTCTAACCAGCCGTCGCCGTCGTAGTCCGCCGCATCGGCGCCCATACCGGCCTGTTCATGTCCATCTTCGTTGTAGGCCACACCGGCGCGAACACCGATCTCGCTGAATGTCCCGTCGTGGTTGTTGTGGAACAGAATACTGGGAGTGGAATCGCAGGCCACATAAATGTCAGGCCATCCGTCGTTATCGAAATCTCCAGTAAGAACCGTGAGGCAATAATAAGGTCCCGCTTTTGCCACTCCCGATTTGTCGCTGACGTCCGAGAACGTACCGTCCCCATTGTTGTGGTAGAGCTCGCTTCTCGTGCCCTTTAAACCGCGGGGGCCGCACATGACGGGAATCCCCTTCGAACGGCAGAAATTGCTCTGCCCGGGGATAGGAGTCTCCGCGGGATCAAAATCGATGTACTGGGAGACGAACAAGTCCAGGCGGCCGTCTCGGTCATAATCAACGAAGGCGCATCCCGTACCCCAGCGCACATCATCGTGCCACAGTCCAGCTTTCTTCGTGACGTCGGTAAAGGTCCCGTCACCATTGTTATGCAGCAGCACGTTGTGGCCCCAAAAAGTAATGTACAAGTCCACCCATCCGTCGTTGTCGTAATCGCCCGCGCAGATGCCCTGGCCCCAGCCGGTCAGTGCGACGTGAGCTTTTTTTGTCACATCGGTGAAGGTTCCATCCCGATTGTTGTGATACAGGTGGCTGGTGGGCTCCTTGTCGTTTGGGAAGCCCTCCAGAGTAGTGCCGTTGACCAGAAAGATGTCTGGCCACCCATCATTGTCGTAGTCGAAGAACGCCGCACCGCTACCGGTGGTTTCGATGATGTATTTCTTTGTCTTCTCGCCGCCATCCTCCGTCTTGGCCGTCAATCCGGCACGAGCAGCGATATCCACAAAATGGACACTGGGTGGAGTGGCTGAGACACCTTGGGGAGCGATGGTCGCGTTAGGTCGGGAAGCGGAGGTTGAGACAGCGAGCAGAAAGCACCCAAACATGAATCCCGCGACTTTAAAATGTGTGGTCCGTGACGTCATGGCATGTATCGACGGAAACGTATGATCATTGAGCGGCCTGAGCATCCAGAGTTTGCAGGAAGTTCTCGCGCAGCATCTGAATCTCCCGCCCCTCCTTGTCAGCTTTGAGTTCTTGGAACTGATCTTGTGCCCGCGCCGCGTCCGCGCTGCGGCCCACACGGCGATAGAGAGAAGCCAGACGATACCAGGCTTCTGGGAAACTCGGGTCCAGTCGAACGGCAGTTTCGAGGTCAGCAACGGCCGCTTCAAAATTTCCTTGCGCCTGATGCGCTTTACTTCCAGTCAAATAGCACAGACTGCACGAGGGAATCTCGCGTTGGGCAATGCTAAGTTCTTCGAAGATTCGTTTGTACTGCCGTGATGCGAGCTTCACGAGAATAGAGGCGTCAAGGTAGTACAAGTAAGGGGAAGGATGGGGAGAGTTGAGACCTTGACGCGCGACCTTTTCGGCATCCTCGACCTTTCCCTTCGCGGATAGAGCAAAGGTCAGGAGGAGCTGGGCAGGAGCAAAGTTCGGCTGTATAGAAAGAAGCTGCCGCAAGGTCTCTATCGATTGCTCATGTTGCCCTGCGAGGAATCGGGAGAGGGAGAGCCCGAGAAGAAGAAAAGATGAGCGGGGATTAAATCTCGCAGCACGTTCGTACACTGTGGCCGCCCCGAGGTACGCATGCTCGTGGACGTAAAACAGGCCAAGGTCCATGCCATAAGTCGAATTCTGCGGCGCACCCGCAAACGCGTCCGAAAGGTCGTGCTCAGCTTCACTGGTCTTTCCCTGCAAATCTTCTACCTTGCCCCGTAGATACGAACACGCCAAGACTTCAGCTCGCGATTGCTGCGGGGCTTGCTGTAAGGTCGCAAGAGCCGCTTGCCACTTTTGCTCGGCGATGTCCGCCAATGCAAGGTTGTAGTAGGCCTCAAAAACCTCAGGATGTTCCTGAATGCAGCGTTGGAAAGCCTCGGCTGCCTCCCCATACAGTTCTCGTTCGGCGAATTGTATTCCCAATCGCAAGAGAAAGTCAGAAGTGAGATGAGGACGTTTCAAGATCTGGATTAAGAGATCATGGGCTTTTTCGGTCTTTCCATCGGTTAAGGCTCTTTCCAGTGACCCAACCACCGTATCGGACGAGGATTCGGGCAGTTGTCCGCTTTGTGTCGAAGGCGATGCTTGTGCAGTTGCTACTGCGCTCGGGCTGACGCTTGCGCACACAGCGGTAATCGCAAAAACGAGAAGCGCCATTGCCAGAAAAGACGCGTCACGTCTTGGGCCAATCACCATAACGCCCGTCCAGCCCGGCATGTCATCGGGGTTGTCAAGTGCAAGTTTTCACTCGCTGCGCCGACCTGCCAGGAACAATTCGCCGAAGCCAGATGGGTCATGGAATACCTTGAGGCCGCACCAGTCAAAATAGTCGTACCCTCCCGTCTCAGGATCCTTGCCATTTACGCCGAAATCGATCCCAATAACGGTATGCCCCTCCACCTCTTCAATGCCGATTTCCGCCCAGGAAGCGATGCCTGTACGACGTAGTGATAACCGTCCAATATTCGCACTGCGTGTTTCGCAGAGCCGTTCCACTGAGGATCGGGCTGCCCCGAAGGTGTGCCCCGGTCATCGTATACAGTATTGAGAATGTTGATGTGATAGGAAAAATCGTCGGGCAAGAATTCTTTCGTGCGATGAGACATTGAGTCAATCAGAAACTCCACGCCATCGTCTTCCCAGAGTTTGTCACCATCGTGTTCTCGGACACTGGCCTGAAGTTTCGAGGAACGGACATCGAATGCCAGGTAAAGATTTTCCTTGTCCCATAGAGCATAGACGGTCGCATGCCGAGGATGGCCAGCGAGAGGTTTCCCTTCAAACGTCACTGTATCTGCCCCGCGCCATTTCGCAAAATCGCCATCCAGCGGAATGGGTATGGCGGTCTTCAATGCGCGGATCCGGTGCTGAAGGTCTGACGATTCTGCTCCATCTGCCCCACAAATACCAGCCACAAACAATGGAATAAGGACAGAAAGAGACCAGTACCAGGTTGTCTGAGGCATTCTTCTATCCTTGTATTCCGCCGTTCCGAAAGCTGCTTCGACCTTCGCGTTGCTTGTCTCTTCTCGCGACCGGGACTTGTCGACTCTACTCCGTGTTCTGCCCGAATGGAGGTCCTGATCCGCTCTCACTGCGATGCTGGCGCTTCCGCGTATCTCCGTGACGCCTGCCTGTTTTCCCAGACGGTGATCATTAATGTGCTACCCAAAATCAAGACTCCGCCGATGATCGCGAGTGAAGTTAACTTCTCCTTTAGCCAGATAGCCGCAATTGGAATCCCAAAGAACGTAATCAAGTAATTCGATAGCGCTGCCTGAATCGCATCGAGCTGTTTGAGAGCCTTAAGAAAGAGAACCATCGACAGGTAATTGTGAAAGAAGGTGAGCAGGGCCAGTCCGATCCAGGTTTGGACAGTGAAATGAGGAATATTAGCGAACACTCGAGGCTCCTGGGCGAGAGTCAACGGAGTCATGACGACAAACATCGCCAGGTAGGTAAAAAACAACATTTCTGTCGGCGAGTAGCGTTCCAATATTTTCTTGCCGTAAGAGTTGTAAAAGGCGCTGCCCAGCGTGCCTAAGAAAATCAGGACGTTCCCGTACAGATAGCCTTTGCCAAAGTTCAGAGTTCGAAAATCGATATCGGAGCACATAACGACACCGATGATTGCCAAGCCGAAACTCACCCACCGTATAGGTGTCATTTTTTCATGCAGAAACAGAAACGCCAGAAACGCGGTGGACACCGGCAGTGTCAACATGAGTAATGCGGCATTACTGGCTAGCGACACGCGGGTGCCCCAGGTTATAAGCACTTGTCCGGGAAACACTCCCACTACGGCGAGTAAAAGGAAAATCAGGATGTCGCTGCTTCGCTTGTCCTTGGGCTCACCACTTTTCGCCTCCAACTTTACCAGCGGATAAAGCATCACGGTAGCTAGAGTCATTGGACCCCATACGGTAAATAGGGAGCCCACCTGATCCTGCACTAATTTGATACAGGTAAATTGCAATGCCCACATGAAATTGCAGCTGAATAGAAGCAGCCAGGAGCGCATGGGGTTCCTCACCTCAACATTTCACTGAGTTGTTTTTGGATTTGCTCCAACGTCGCTTCGATGTCTTCTTTCGTGTGGGCAAAGGAAATAGAACATTGCTTTGCGGCAATTGGAAAGAAGTAAGTACCACGCTTGATCAACTTCTTGCGCAGCTGTTCGTCGAAATGGAAATCGTGATGGCCCGCCAGATCGTGCCAATCTTTTGGGCAATGGTCCATGAAATAGATACAGAAAGCAGAACCTTGCCTGGCGACGACTGCCTCAAAACCCAGAGTGAGGAGGATTTTCTCCAGGCCCTCCTGCATCTCTTGTCCTAACGATTCCACATGCCGATAGACTTCCCCATCATTCATAAGCAGGCGCTCTATCGTGGCAATCGCGGCTGCGGTCGGAACGGGATGCGCATTGTAAGTACCGGCCAAGAGCACTCGTTTCGAAGGTTCGGGATGGACGAACCAATCCATCAACTCCTTCTTGCCCCCGAGTGCGGCAATGGGGTAGCCGTTAGCCATGGCCTTGCCAAAAATGACCAAGTCAGGGGTCACGCCGGCAATCTTTGCGTAGCCGCCAATCCCGTGGCGAAAGCCAGTTTTGACTTCATCAAGAATAAGGACAAAGCCGCACCGATCGGCCAATCGGCGGAGTCCTTCCAGATATCCAGATTCAGGCTTGACGATCCCGATATTTTGGAGAATCGGCTCCGTGATGAGTGCCGCGATGGAATACTTCTGGCAGACGTACTCTACGGACTCAAGATCGTTGAAGTTAATGGGGTGAACGAGTTCCTGATGCTTGCGCGGAATTCCTCCGCTAATCGGAATGTAAGGGTATTCGCCGGGAGAAATCCTCGGCCCGATCACAGCAAGAGGTGTCATCAAATTACAGGAGACGTCGTCGTGCCACCCATTGTAGCCACCCTGCATAACGATGATGTGATCTCTTCGGGTGACCGCACGAGCTAGACGAATCGCCTGCGAAGTGGCTTCGCTGCCAGTGTTCACAAATTGAACCGATTCTACTGCGGGTACATGCCGGCAGATAAGTTCCGCCAGTTGCCCCTCCAGTTCGGTTGTTCCGGAGCCGTAAAGGCTGGCCCCGCTCCGCAGCACGGAGATGACTGCGTCAGTGACGTAGGGATCGTTGTGTCCTAAGAAGTGCGGAGCAAAAGCTGCATGATAATCAATGTACTGATTTCCATCTGCGTCCCAGATATGTGCGCCTTGACCTTTGACGAAGGCGATCTCCGGTTGAACAGCCCGGTTCACTGAGACGACGCCGCCGGGTATGAAGTGCCGGTTATGACTGAAAATTTGTGCGGACTTGGCATATGCAGCAGAGACGTTGGTCTCCACTACGGCCTCGGGACAAAATTCGTCCGGGGTCGGTGGACGAGCGGAAGCGACTTGGACGTCGAGCACTTTGTTACCATTCTGCGTAGTCATGGTTACTGCTCCTGGGCGAGCTTCTCCAGCGGCGGCAGGACGTCTCCTTCGTGCGAGCCGTCCGAGAACTGCTGCAATCGCTGCTGGAGTTTTCGCCAATATTCGTATTCGGCATCCCATCTCCCCAGTGCCGAAGCGAGCCGGTAGGGAGAATATTCACCCAGCCACTCCGCACGGTAAAGTGGGCGCAGTTCCGTAATCGCGTCCATCAAGTCCACGATGCGGGAATGATCCTGGTAAACGACCTGGGATTCCCACTCGTTCCACCACTTGTCGGCATCGGGACGCTTCGTGCCGATTCGTTTCCACAACTCGATAAGTTCGGGGGGAGTTTGAAACTTCTGTCCGGCATAATCGAGCAGCCGAGCTCCAATCAAAAGGCTATTTAATGTCGCGGGATCGGCCCCCAAAGCCAAAGCATGATAGAGATGAGTCTCCGCCTCTTCCGCCAGCAGACGGGTCTGTCGCAAATGTTCTTGATTCTGCGTCAAGCCTTTGAGATAGGTCGGGAAGAAAGGATCCTCCCACAAATTGACCTGTGTGGGCTCCCCCAGGACCTTTTGCAACTCAGTTTCAGAATGAGAAAGCTTTTCCAGTGCCGTGGCAACATCCGGGGAAATACTAGCCGGATACATCAGCCGAGCGTAATCCGAGAAAAAATGTGGCCGGTCAATCGGCGTGGACTGCCATGCCGCTGCTGCACCATAGGCGATTCCCGGCAGCGACATGCGTAGCAAGACCTGGCCATCATCCGTCCAGAGGGAATTGATGACGCCCAGTGCATTCGACTTTTGCCCAGCCGCTATAAAGGTGTCGATATTCTCAAAGCTGGTGTCGAAGTTTGGAGCAATCTGATTCCAACTGGTCACTCCAGGTTGGACAAAATGCGGTACTGACTTTGCCACCAGAGGTCCCAGCCAATGTTTGTACTCTCTGTCGTCAGGATCAGCGCTGTAATACCAGGCGACCGCAATGAGGCCAGGCGGCAGGTCCGCAACGATCTCCGGATACCTGACCATGATGTCCCCATAAGCCATGACTTGCTTACCACGTTGCTGAAAAAGCCGAGTGACATCGGTCAGCTGCTTAACAAACAATCGGGTTGCCGAGGCGGCCGAACCCTGTTGCTTGACGGCCATTTCGATTTGGAAAGTCTCGTCGAATCCGATACTGACGAAAGGACTCGGAAACAGATCGGCCAACTGGTTAATCCAGTTACTCAGCAAAGCCATCACGCCCGGGTTGCTGGGATTGAACTCGACTCCGTGCGGCAGATCAGAGAGTTGGGAGTATTCTTCCACTCGAAACAGGTCATGGAGATGAGCATAGAGCTCCAGGTTGGGGATGACGTCAATGTGGCGCTCACGGCCGTAAGCTATGATCCGCCGCACTTCATCCTTGGAGAGACGCCCCTCGGGATTGAGCAGCGGATATCCCTCCAGCTCAATACTGGCTTCACTGTAGAGGTAATACTGGTTGGCCTTCCAACGGGCAAGGAAGTCCAGTTGCCGCTTGATCTCAGCCTCCGTGGGTAAGGGACCGTGGCTCATGTCCACCATGGTTCCCCGGTACGCCAGCGATGGCCAGTCACGAATCTCCACTTCCGGAAGCACCGCCTCGGCTGCGTTCCCTTCAATCAACTGGCAGAGAGTTTGTGCTCCGTAAAACAAGCCGGCTGATGAGGTCGCTTGGACTTCGCCTCTTTCGGGCGTCACCTTTAATGTGTAAGCCTCACGGGATGCCGGTCCCGGGTGTTCGCCAGGAAGCGGCAACGCGCCAACTTCTCCTGTCCGTTTGAGCACAATCAACGCGCTCGAAGGCTCGCCCTGGGAGACCCGAACCGGTTCCTTGGATACATCGGAAAGGCAACTCGACAGCTGCTCCGCAGCGAAACGATCCTCAGTGCTGGGATCGGCCAGCAACCGAATGCCTAGGCCTCGAATTCGAAGGTGACGCGGCCCATAGTGTATCTGTTGGGGTTGGGGCAGGAGCACGTTATGTCCCGCGATGGCCCATGCTGTGACCAGAAAAGCCCGAGCTATAACAAGAGTACAAAGCGACCAGCGTAAAGGGCTTCGTTTTCTCAAGCTGGCGATTGTCTCGCACCGCCTTGGCTGAACTCTTGCTGCCATAAATTAAGTGCCTCGCTTTAAGTGGAGCATGACGACTCCATGCTGGGGAACAGTCGCGGTGTATTTCTCCTGGAATGGCCCGAGATCTTTTTTCGTCCAGAGGTCCCGCACCACTGCGGAGTTGCCCAGACCAATATCTCGAAAGTCTACGGTCACCGGCATTGCTCCCCACCCACGATTAAACAGACCGACCGCGGTGCTTCCATCCTTCAGCGGCTTCATCCACACTTCCAAGGGCCCTTCTTGCTTGATCCGGTGACCCTGGACGCCGAGCGGGTCCTGGTCAATCGCAATGACTTCCGGGTTTGTGAGAATCTCCCGCGTCCCAGCATCCATGTTTGCGAGATCGTTGCCGGTTATGAGTGGAGCCGCCAGGATGCACCACAAACTCATGTGCGTCCGGTACTCGTCGGTGGTCATCCCCCCGTTGCCGACTTCGAGCATGTCTGGGTCATTCCAATGCCCGGGCCCGGCGAACTGTTCAAGGCCGTTTTGCCCGAATCCAAGTTCCGACATCACGTAATAGTCGTCGCGTATATCGTCGTCCGTACGCCACAGGTTGCCACCCACGGAGGCGCCCCACTGCCAGCCTTTCTGCATTCCGTATTGGCAAAGGGCATAGACCATAGGTCGGCCGGTCTTTTTGAGCGCATCACCCATTTTCTTGTACGCGGCAACCTGATCGCCCATCCCGTCATAGCTGCACAAGTCGTACTTTAAGTAATCCATTCCCCAGGCGGCGTAAGTTTGGGCATCCTGTTCTTCATGACCATAACTACCGGTATAACCCTCGCAGGTTTTCGGGCCAGGCGAAGAATAGATCCCAATCTTCAAGGCTTTGCTGTGAACATAGTCGGCCAGCGCTTTCATGTCAGGAAACTTTGCATTGGGGTGAATGTATCCTGCAGCGTCACGGGTCCCTTGCCAGCAGTCGTCGATCAGGATGTACACATATCCAACGGACTTCATGCCGCTTGTAACCAGCGCGTCAGCCTGAGTCCGCACCACCGCGTCGCTCACTTCACACGCAAAATGATTCCAACTGTTCCATCCCACGGGCGGTGTGCGGGCCAGCATAGAATCTTGTGCCCAGGCAATCCCGCTACACGACAACAAGATCAGAACGCTCAGCACGATGCACAAACAGTAATACGTAATTTTCATGCTCATTCCTCGTCCGAAGACAAGCAGTTTGCTGGACACTGTTCGTATTCCTGCCCCAGTCATGGGTTGTGACAGGCCTCTTCAAGCCCTAAGAAAAATTTTCCGTTTGTACATCCAGAACAGGATGGCCCATTCGACCGCAAGAATCGCGACCTGTTGGAAGAGTAGTGCGGAGTTCGGCAAAACTCTCACGATCCCCTGAGTAAAGACGTCGACTATTGGATCAAGGTGAATCAGGCTCGTAAACATGTAAATGAAAATGGCGTTCATTCCGATGACGGTCAAAGGAAACGTCCATTTTCGATACCCGAGGATGTCAATAACCCAATAGAAAAACAGAAGCATGAGGCACGCACAACCAGCAGACATGAGACCGTACGAAGTCGTCCACATCTTCATGACTACTGGCACAACAAAACTTGTTCCATAACCAATCGCCAAGCACCCAAGTCCTATACCGCCGATGAGCTTGGCCTTACTTTCCTTCGAGCGCGGGCTCATGAGCAATTCGCCAACAAGCAATCCGAGAAGGGTAGTTGCGATGGTTGGAATAGTGCTCAGCACCGTCCCCCAGCCTTCGTTTGCAAAAGGCCAGCGGTCCCAGTGAGCTTGGCCAAGCAAAGCAATATCGACCCAGTGAACCAGGTTGTGATTGTACTGATAGCTACCCGCCGCTATGCCTGGAGCCCGGATAAAGGCTAAGACAAGCCCGTAGCCAGCGAGGATCCCGGCGCCAAGCAGAGCCTGGAATCGCCAGGACTTGCGGACTACTAGAACAGCCACGAAATAGGCAATCGCGATAGGCTGCAAGGCGCTGCTCAATTCGATCAGGTACGGCGAACCAAGCGAAACCGACTCGCGCAGCGAGCCCAGCAAGAAGAGGACGAGCGCGCGCTTTGCGGCGTGAGCCAACTGTTGATGATAGGTCTGAGTAAGCGAGCGCTTTGCAAACGAGAGGGGCACGGAGACTCCGACCATCAGCATGAAGGATGGCCAGATACAGTCGTAAAAGCGCAGCCCCTGCCACGGACTGTGATTTAGCTCGTAAACGAGAGCGTCGATGACCCGGTTGTGTCCCAGGGCCGCCAAGCCTACCATCAACCCCTCGCCGCCGATAATCCAAAGCATCACGAAACCACGGAAGGCGTCGAGCGAACCTAAACGCTCGGAGTCTGCAGGGACAGGTATTCGCCTTGTCTCAGGCCCAGCAACTGGAGAGCTCTTTGCATCTATAACGGGAGCGGCGGTGAGATTTGCCATTGCTTTTTCCATTCAGGGGGCGCAATTGCTGGCCGCGATCTGACTTCCCAATTGCTTACGAACCGATTCCAGCAAGCTTTCGTCTCTCGTCCAGTGGGTCCAGTCAGGGCCGACTTTTCGGGCCTCGGCTAATGCAAATTCAGCCTGGCCACAATCCTTGAGCAGCTGCACGTATTCGTAGTCCTCGACCCCGTCCCGCAAGTATTTGAGCCGCATCGACGGAGCCACACCCTTGAGGCCGGCGGGCGCACCCGGATACACCAGTACCCCTTCCCCGGGATAATCCGGCTCCTGCATGCCTTGAGGGTCTTCCCACGGGTCTGCGGACCAGTCGTCAACGCTCCAGTAGAGGAGTCCCGTTAATCCCAGGCTCTGGCTGATGAAGCCAGCCTGGATGCGATAGTTGATGGGCAGGAAATCCAGTTCCCACTTCGGGGAGTATGAGTCTTGCACCAGGTCGTTATACGACCATACTTTGTCGTCTTTTTGCAGCACATAAGTCACCCGCGGAGGTGAAAAGGACTGAGCGTCGTTATAAGCCAACGGGAGCATCGTCCAGATATCGACGGCGGATCGGCCGGTCCCCAAGCCGTCATCGTAAAGTTGGGGCACTGGTTCCTGGGTTACCAGGTTATCGACGCCGGCTCGATGCAAGTTCTGTGCCCAGGCGATCATCGCGCGATAAAACGCCGGGCTCGTGCAGCTGCTCTCCGGATCTGCGGTTTCGTCATACAGGTACAAGTCGGGCTGGTGGGTCGCCTTGGCGCTTTTTATCGCTGCAAGTGAGGGAGGGTCGGAGGGATCGCACTGGCCATAGGAAACTCCACTGAAGAAGCCGAGGTCCGTAGCGTTGAGGCCATAGCGATTGATGAGCCCCTTTTCGTTCGCCGGATTGACGGTGTCCGGCATGATCCTGTTTCTCAGAAGCTCCTCGTTGACACCGGGAACTGTTGTGCCACCGCCGTTGAAACTGGACTTGAGGGAAGGCTCGATCGGCAAAGTGAATCCCCACACCTCCATACAAACCCGGCCCACAAAAACTCCCTGATCGCTGGTTACGATATAGACGCCCCGGTATTGGCCCGCCGCCGCGCCCCGGGGCACAAAGACATCCACCCAGAAGACTGCGTTGCGCCCGGCTACGAGATCAAATGGAACCGCTCTGAATTCGGCCTCCACAGGCGGCTTGTGTGTAGCGGGATCAAGAAACGGGATCAGCGCATCGGGGAACGTCCGAACCTTGGTGATCGGAAGATTAGGAGGTCCGTTGTATGTGGGGCTGTGATGCTTCACCGTTAGGTAAAACTCCCGATAGAGGATCAAGTTTGCTGCAGAAATCATTGCGCCGTGTGAGCCCACTAACTTGGAAACTGAAAAGTTGACGTTAGTGAGCCCGTCGCCAGGCGCGTGAATTGCGACCTGGAACGATTGGAATTCCCCTCGGGCCGCCTGGATCACTACGTTGGTTTTGCCGCCCGGCGCATCAGTTGGCCCGACCCTGTGCAGAGAGCTGGGAACGACCCACACGATGGGTGTCGCACCCAAAGCTCTGCAGCAAACTACGACGATCCAAACTAGGGTCACGATCACGTTCTTTTTCATTTCTTTTCACTGGCACGAGTGGAGGTTGAACTCAGGACGGGCGGCACCGAAACGTCGACTACCGTGCGCAACATTATCGATCCACGCTCGCAGCTCGGTGATTTCCCAGGCGCTCCAGGACGGATTCAACAAGTTGTCATGCCTCGTCCATTCTAGGTCTGCCCGATTCGGCCTGACTCAAGGTAAACGCGCCTGATCCACAATTCTTCGCGCAACTGCACGTATTCCAGTCTTGGACTCTATCTCGTGTCAAGCGTGTTTTGGTACTTGCTGACATATTTGTCCAATAGGTTGCGATTCGTGAGCTCACGCAGTTGTGGCGACGATTCGATGCCATGTACACCATCGCAGGGCGTCGGTTCGATGCCGCCGGAGAAGCTGCTGTGAGCCCCCTTGCTGCAAATGCTGTACTCGATCCGAAGCGTGTCCCGCCCTTCATCAACTAGGGCGAAAAGATGCGTGTCGACACCAGCGAGGCCGCCTACCTGAACCGCGCGTAAGCCAAACCGCCTCCGCCCCGGAGTGCAACCACAAAAGTCAAGGGCCAGAGCCTTGTGAGCTCCGGCCCTCTTTGCTGCCCCGGATATTTTCCCCCATCGACACTACTTAGCGGTCTCCGTGCCCGTGACGACCACCCGTTGCAGCGTGTTCGGCACGTTGAGGTTGTTGGTGGTCAACTTCACGGCCTCTTTCAACACCACCGAGGTCTTGGAGCCCAGCGGAGTCACTGGACTGAAGTCGATAATCAGCGCACACGTGCTGGCGGCTGCGAGCGATGTACTCGAGGCGCAATCGTCGGCGGCGCTGCCCTCGGGGAAATCCTGCGGATAGGTCAATGCGGAGAGCTTCAGCCCGCGGTTACCGATGTTCTCGATATCCACCGTCTTCGGACTGTCCTGGCTTGTCGAGTTTATCTTCGTGGGGTCAAACTCCAACGATGGCACATCCGTGCGGTCGATCTTCGTCACCTGTTCGTTGAAAGTATCAGCCACATAGAGGTTGCCCGGTCCATCCAGGGTCACGCCGTTGGGAACGTCCAGTCCGGTGCTCACCGTGGTCTGGTTGCCACCCGGCGTTACCTCATACACAGTGTCGGTGCCTGCATCGGTGATGTAGACATCGCCGGCCGCATCCACGGCCACGGCGGCGGGACTAATGAGCGCGGTTCCGACCGTGGTCTGCGTGCCGCCCGGCGTTATCTTGAACACCGCTGCGTTGAAGGTATCGGCGACGTACACATTGCCGGCCGAGTCCACGGCTACGCCGGCGGGTGTGTTGTATCCGCTACCCACCGCGATCAGCTTGCCGCCCGGCGTTACCTTGTACACCGCATCGATGAAGGGATCGCTAACGTACGCGTTACCCGCTCCGTCTACGGCAATGCCAGAGGGATAATCCCATCCGCTGCCCACGGTGGTCTGCACACCGCCTGGTGTTACTTTGAACACTGCCGCGGATTGACTATCGGTGATGTATACATTGCCTGCCCCGTCCACGGCCACGCCTTCGGGCACCAAAATCCCGCTACCCACCGTGGTCTGATGGCCGCTTGGAGTCACCTTGAATACCTCTTGGAGGCCAATGTCGGTGATGTACACATTGCCCGCGGCGTCCACAGCAACGCCTTCGGGACTGATAAACTTGCTGCCCACGCTGGTCTGCGCGCCACCCGGTCCAAAGACCACCTGCGGCCCAGTGCCGACCCCAAAAACGGGCACCGTGGCCAGTGCGGTGCTGGTTCTTCTGGCGCCGGAATAGAACACCACCGCACCCCGGCGCGAGCCGGTAGCATGGGGCGTGAAGCTCACGTTGACTACGCAGTCGGTGGCCGTGGTGTAAGTCGTCGCCGTGCAGGTGCTCCCCCTCGCATTGGCGAAGTCCTTGCCCGCGATGCCGGTGGTCAACACGGCGATGCTGCCCACTGTCGTGCCTGCGTCGATCGTGAAGGGCAGGGGAATCGTTGCGCTGGGCGATCCAACTGCCTGGGAGCCAATGTTCACGCTCTTGTGGGCCCCGGTGAAAGTCACCTGCGCCTGGGCCGCAATCGGCAGCAGCAGGCAGGCCAAGGCTCGAGGAAATAAGCTAAGCTGCATCCGCCGGAACCGCAGCGGACAGAAAGAAAGCGCCAAAAATTGTGTCATAACGCCTCCAAAGTTGCTAAGTTGTGGACATCCTCAACTCCCCGCCGCAACTACTGCGTACGGGCGCATCATTTCGTTGTCCTCGTGCTCCAGGTTCTGGCAATGCCAGACGTAGCGGCCGGGATAACCCTCGAACGGGACAATGATCCGAGTTACCGTCTGAGCGTCGACACGAACCGTGTCCTTCCAGCCCATTTCATTCGGCTCGGGAGGTGCAGCCGGATGCTCGTGCTCTAGTGTGCCGGTTTTCATGTACTGGAAGGCGTCGAACCCCCGACGATCAAGAATTTGGAACCGTACCAAATGCAGGTGAACGGGGTGCACATCTTCGCTCAGGTTCGCGAGTTCCCAGATTTCCGTGGTACCCAGCGCCGGTTTCTCGGTGATAGGCATGTGCCACGGCGTCTTGTTCAACAACATCCTCGCGGATCCGTACGTCCTTTTCTTATCCTCATCCAATGTGAGAAATCGAGTCTTTACGGCGGAGGACTCCGCGATACGCGGGACCGGACGCAGCGTAGCTGGCAACTCGCTCGGGTCTGAGACCGGCGACGCACTCACACGAAACTCCATGAGCGTGAAGGCATCGTCGGACAGTAAAATCCGCGTACCGCGATGCGGTGCGAAGTCGATGACCAGATCGGCGCGCTCCGCCGGCGCCAGCAGCAGGTGGGTGACCGCGACCGGCGTGGGCAGCAGTCCCCGGTCGGTGCCGATCTGGTGGACCTCGACACCCTGAGGCAAAGACAAACGATACACCCGGCCATTCGCGGCGTTCAGAACGCGGAATCGATACTTGCGTGGCTCCACTTCGAGATAAGGAAAGATCTTGCCGTTGACCAGCGGCACTTCACCTAAGACCTCTGGCATCCACGGGTGCGGATAGCTCAGCTGGCCATTGACGTGCACATGACGATCGAAGAGCACGAGCGGGACCTCGTATTTGCCGTTGGGCAGCTGCAACTGCCGCTCCGCCTGGTCGCGAATCACGTGCAGGCCCAGGAGTCCCGCATAGATGTTCAGCCGGGTGATGCCGATCGCCTGGTCGTGGTACCAGAGTAGCGCCGAGTCCTGTTGGTTGGGATAGTAGTAGGTGCGCGATTGACCGGGCACGAACCAGTCTTCGGGGTATCCGTCGCTTTCGGGTGGCGTCTTGCCGCCATGCAGATGCACGACGCTACGCACCTCGGGGGTACCGCGCTCGGCACCATTCACCGCGTAATCGACAGGGAGAAAGTGGTTGGGCGGCAATTCATTGACCCACTCGACGAGCAGCCCCTGACCGCTCTGCGTGTCGAACATCACGCCGGGTACCGAATCGCCGTAGCACCATAGGTTGGTCGGCGGCAGATCGCGATGAAGCTTCCTGCTGATGGCGCGCATGGACACCCGGTAGAACGGCACCTGTTCCCCGGGTTTACCCGGCACAGCGCGATCGCCCTGCGGCTGCGCGAGAACCGGAAGGGGCAGCGGATCAACGAAGCGAGCCAGGCTGTCGGGATCGAGGGTCGGGACCACGGGTGTGGCGTCACGCCGCATGATATGGGAGAAAGCCCGCGGGGTAATTGCGGCCGCAGCAGCAATCGCGGATTGGCGAAGAAATCTGCGGCGAGTAGTCAAACTATTAGTCTCCACTGGGGTAAATCCGGCGCTCGATGATGATCAAGCGCCGGATCCCCGATTCCTTTCTGCCGGAACAAAACGTAAAGGAGAGTCCGCGGACGGGACACCCTTCAACTTACTCCCGGCATGTGTCACTTAAACAAGTCACTGAGATCGACTGTGCTCTTGTCCCCGGCAGCTCTTAGCAGCGGCATGACCCCGAAGATTTCCTGCATCGTTTTCAGGGTCGAGCTATGGTCGTAGTGGATGCTATTGGTGTAAGCCGTCTTCCCCCCGCCCTTGGCAAACGGCGAAAGCAGGAAAACGGGAATCGGGCCATCGCTGAACTGGTCGGTGTCTTCGGCCTCATCCCAGATGACGAAATGGCGCCACCTTCCCTGTACGCTGCCGACTCCATAATTACGGGCAGATTCTGCTTAAGCCATTTATCCGATCGCAACGTATTATCCGCGGGTTCACTAGGATCACAAGGAGATACACCCTCGTGTCCCTGATGACACAAGTTTGGGATAACGAGGTTGTAACGCGCCGTGGTATGGTCGGCGAGATCGGTCGCCAACTGGTAATAAGGCACGACGTGTGCGAGACATTCGGGCGATTCTGGGTTCAACCCGTCGTTGATATCGTTGAAGTAAACCGGAGCGAGGTGGTTAACATCAAGGAAGCTGAAATCAAGTGGGCAGGTGTCGAACACGGGGCTCCCAAAGTCGGGCTCCGCGTAAGCCTTCCAGGAAACACCCGCGTCTTGCAGAAGTCTTGTCAAGTGCTTTTCTGTGAAGTATTGGGGCTGGCCAGGCTGGCTATCCCCGAGAAAACCGAAGTTGGTCCCTGATTCCAGCCACAAGTAATTCGGCTGGCTGGGATGGTTACCCGGAGGATTGTAATACTGCTGTGGGTGCGCCGATATCTTCAGCAGTGTCCCGTTAACAAACGGGGCCAGTGGGTTGTCTTTAATATCTGGGTCGCCAAAGGAGGCGCCGGCATCGTTGCCCACCCAGTTGTGATTTTCCATCATGACCACCCAAACGGTCTTCACTTTGCTCATTTGCGAATGCGAAAGCCCTACCGTCACGAGAAGCAAAAACAGCAAGGTAAAACCCCCTCGCAGATGTTTCATGGAAACCTCATTTCTGCCTATGAGCAGGCGATCACCAAACGTGTAGTTCTATGCGGTTGTTGAGTCGGCGGATAACTCCATGCCCCGATGAAATAGTGGATGTGTTCTTCTGTCAACGACTTTCTACGATCAACACGAATTCGTGTTCATTATGCTGGACAACTGGCCATCCCAAGCAGCGACAGCATAGTTATGCGAAAAGTTAGAAGTTTCGCTTTAACCACGGCCTAAGCTTTTTGCATCGATGGCTGGAAGTGCCCAGAACCGGATTCCTTCGTTGGCCCCGGTTCCGCGTACAGCAGT
>Ga0208562_1000509_pt1 | contig 19786 bp, 22 predicted proteins | sample June2015DPH_16_1_3_FD_184715 | JGI IMG/M metagenome (GOLD analysis project Ga0208562, IMG submission 184715) | Peatland microbial communities from SPRUCE experiment site at the Marcell Experimental Forest, Minnesota, USA - June2015DPH_16_150... | ecosystem: Environmental > Terrestrial > Soil >... | reverse complement strand
TCAGCAGCGATGCTCTCCAGCAGGAGGTTGGTCTTTACCTCGGCTATGGCGCCGTCGCGCTGGGCGGCGCGCAGGCGCGCAAAGTCCAGCTTGCGCATCTGCTCGGTATTCATGCCCTGGGCCGCCAAAGCACGCAGGCCACGCTCCAGGCGCGTGTCAATCTGCTCCTGCACCAGCGACTCGGGAACCGCAAAGGGGAAACGCTCGGCGAGCGCGGCGAGGAGACGGTCCTTGGTCTCGCCTTCCACGCTGCGGCGCTTGCGGCTGGCCAGGTGCTCGCGGACGCGGTTTTCCAGTTCCGCCAGATTTTCGTAGTTGCCTAGCTCCTTGGCGAAATCGTCGTTCAACTCCGGCACGGTGCGCTTCTTGATGGCCTTGACCTCGACCTCGTATGCCACGGTCTTGCCGGCCAGCTTGGGTTCGGCATAATCGGCGGGATAGATAATCTCGGCCTTCAGCTCCTGGCCGGGTTTGGCGCCGCGCAGGACAGAGGTGAAGGCCTCCACGGTGTCCTTGCCGCCCACCTCCACCAGCGTATCTTCGCCTGCAACCGGTGCAGCCTCCGGCTCGCCGTCGATGATGCCCTTGTAGGTGATCTGCGCCCAGTCGCCGTCCTTGATAACTCTGTCTTCCTCCACCGGCTCGATAGTGGCGCGCGATTCGCGCAACTGCTCCATTTCGCGCTGGTACTCTTCTTCAGTGACTTCGACCGGCGGCTTATCAACAGTGACCTTCTGATAGCCCTCGATAGAGAACTTCGGCACAAACTCAAAGATTATCTTCGCATGAAGCGGAGTGCCGTCCTCAACGGTCAACTCGGTAGTTCGAGGCTCGCCGACGGGCTTGATGTCCAGCTCCTGAACTGCCTTGTTGAAGCGCTCGGGCAGCAGGCCGTCGATCACGTCTTTGTGGATTCCGTCGGCATAGCGGCGGCGAACGACAGATTCCGGTACCTTGCCGGCGCGGAAGCCGGGGATCTTGGCGTATTTCTGATAGTTTCCGGTCACCTTCTTATAGGCCCTGGAGACCTCTTCGGCGGGGATGTCCAGCACCAGCTCACGAGTACAATCCGGGTTCAACACCGGCCCATGATGGTGATCGTGACCTTCGTGATCATGACCTTCGTGATCATGGGTGTGATCGGGGCCGTCATGCGCCTGGGCCTCATCAGGTTGTGGTTTCTCTTCAACTGTGCCGGTAGAGCTCAAAGTTTTTGCCTTCCATGTGCTGCGCGCGCCGAACATGATGCCAGAATTGGGGATAAACTGCCTGTTTCGGTCCGCAAAACAGCGTTCAAAACCGCAAGCAACCGATATTTTGGCAGGCTTGCAGTCACGGATTTCCGCTGCGGGCACACAACACCCACAAGGATGGGGGAAATCCCTTCATTCATGGTATGAGGGTTTTCTGGATGGGTCAAACCGGCTGGGCAGGTTTTGGCAGGTGAGGAACCCTGAAAGCAACCATTGCAGGAACAGGCGCATCATCGGCAAGACAATTTACTGGAATCTGCTACGGGAGCCCGAATCAGCTCTCGCGGGAAATCCAGCTCAGGCAACAGGCCGGGCCTGTGATGTGAAGTTAATTGTCAATAGTTGTGCAAGTTATTGCACATTTATTCCCTTTGAAAATACGTAAGTCGTTGAGTTCACATACATTGACTTTGGCCATCAAGATGCTTATTATATGAATACTGTAGTATATCTATAGGAGGAGGTCAGATGAGTAAGAAAGTTCTTTCCCCAATTGTGTTTCTCGCCGTCGTAGCGTTCTGCCTCGTAGTGAGCCCCATAGCTGTTGCCAGTACGATCCCAGCCGGCAATGTCAGCATCAACTTCCAGCAAGGCACCGGCGACCTAAATGGTAGTCCAACGTGGTCCCAAGTACACACAAAACTAACCAGTTGGACTCAGGTTGGCCCGTATGGCGCAACATTCACCGTGACCCCTGGTTCAGGCAACAACGTCGATTGGAACCCCAATCAGGGTACAAGCAGCGTTCAAAGTCTTATAAACGCCGCCTCCCCCTCGGGCCACTCTGGCGAATATTCCAGCCTCACCTCTGGCCCTGGGCAGAGTTTCGATGGTTCCGCAGGCACCAGCCCGAGCGTACTCACGATTACCGATTCGGGAGGCAACATTTTCTATTTTGTCGGCGTGGACCTTTTTGGCACGTCGTCGTATTCGATCGTCGGCATGGATGGGAGCACCCAGGAATTCTCCATCAGTGGTGGGGCCCTCGGCAGCAGCCAGTACACAAATATCCCTGCCACCCTTGCTCAAAGTAAAGATCCGCTTACCAGCCTTTCGATCACCATAAGTGGCAGTACCGACCGCCTCGACTGGATCGAACTCAATGAAGCGCCCGAGCCAACCAGCCTGCTTTTGCTGGGAACCGGCCTGCTTGGACTTGGTACGATAGTTCGCCGCAAAATGCGCGCCTAACTGAACCTGCTGTATCGGCCTCCTCCGCTGATACCTGCTTGCAACCGCCCGCCCTCCGAATTTCGGATGGCGGGCGGTGCTGTCTTTGGCCCCAACTCCCAAATACCTGCGAAATCTTCCTGTGCCGGCATGGCAGCTTGTTTTGCTATCCATGCACAGACAGCCTGATTGCAGAGAGATTATTTGTTAAAGTTTGGGGAAAAGCACTATTGCTCCGCGAACTGAGGCTTGCGCACGTAGGGAAGGAATCGGGGATGGGCCGCTCCGCATTGGGCATAGTGGGCGCGGGCTTCGGCCAGACTGAGGGTTCCGTTCACGGTCAGCCGGACATCAAAGGCGTCGCCGTCATCCTGGCCATCATCCTCCCACCAGCAGATGGGGCACAGGGCCAAAGCCTCGGGCGCCTCCAGAGTCTTGTATCCGCAGCATGGGCAACGAAAACTGGCCATCACAGCTCCCCTTATGTAGATGGACGGCAGCAGAGGCTGGCGGGATTACACGGGGGCAGCTTTTAGCTGCCAGCCTCTAGCTTGAAGCCTGTAACACTTTCGTTGACAGGGCTAAAACCTACGTGTAGCATCCGCTCAAGTCCCGAGGATTCCCAATGACCGCTCTTTGCGCCAATTGTTCGTCTGCGCTCGATGAAGGCAGCCTGTTTTGCCCACAATGCGGAACCGCGGTTGCGGTTCATTCAGGAATTGCGGAAACGGGCTCCACGGACGCGCCCATCTTCAAGTCCTTTGAAGCCCGGAATGACCTGAATGGCATTGGAGGATGGCTGATTCTGCCGGCCATTGGTCTGGCGATTTCACCGTTCATGAGCCTGTTTGGAATCGTTACCGACATCATGTTACTGACCGGCAACCACCCGAGTCTCTTCGCGAATCATCCCTCGCTTACCAGCCTTCTCACCTTTGAAGTCCTCATCAATACGGCGTTTCTGGTTGCGGTGATTTACCTCAACGTACTTTTCTATACAAAGAAGAGGATTTTCCCCAAGTGCATAATCGCCTTTTATGCTGCACAATGCTTCCTGATGCTGGCAGACCACCTGGCTGCCACGGCAGTGTTCCCGTCCGCCGATCTGTCTCCCAGTGTTATTGCGATAGTCAGATCTTTCATCGGGGCAGCTATCTGGATTCCCTACTTCCTTAATTCGAAGCGAGTCGAGGCTACATTCGTAAACTGAGCGGTTACGGCGCTCAATAGGCTTTTGCTCCCGATCTACCCACCCCAAGGTCGGCGAGGCGCAGGTGGTGGGCATTCCCAATGCGCGGCTGGGCGAGATTGTCGCGGCATGGGTGCGGCTGAAGCCTGGCGTCGAAGCTACGGAAGAAGAGATCAAGGAATTCTGCAAAGGGCAGATCGCCTACTACAAGATTCCTGAACACGTCCGCTTTGTCACCGAGTTTCCGGCGACACTCAGCGGGAAGATACAGAAGTACAAGATTCGCGAGTTCGAGATCGAGGCACGGGGATTGCAGTCGGTGGCGGACGCAGCGACGGCGTGATTTAAAGGAGCAAGCTGGTTCTGTCCCAGCATGCAAGCGTAGAATTCAGAAAGCTTGAGTGTCTATGCACTAGCTGTGAGATGTACAAGACGGGCGAGGATCAAGTAGGGAGAAAGCACCATGAATAACGAGCCGGAATATGGATTTATCGTAAGGATTCTCGGTCGGCTCTTCTCAAAATGTAGTGAATTCCCTTCCAGATTATTCATTACGAAAAGGAGCAACCTGGAGATTCCAGAGTCTGGCCGAATCGCGTTTACTCAGAAAAGAAGTGTACAGATTGATATATATGTTTGTTCCTGCATATTTATTGAATTAGTTTGCCTTTCGCTATGTTTCTTGTCACCGAATCATCTCATCTTAAGGGCTGTAATTTGCGCGCTTTGCGGTATTCGAATATTTGAGGTTTTCGTGACGGATGTTAATATCGCCATTTTCGGTGGGAAGAAGAACTTCCATGTGGCATCTGCAGTACGGGTTCTAACTCTTACCGTGATCAACTACGGTGAATTATGGCTATGCTTTTCCGCAATCTATGCCGCGAATCTCTCTCTGCTAAAAAACGCTAGTCAACCGCAAATACAAGTAAGTCCATGGGATGCACTTTACTTTAGCGGAACAACTCAGTTGACAATTGGATACGGCGACATTCTTCCCGTTGACTTCGGACGGGCTATTGCGCTCATTCAAGGATGGGTAAGTGTCATGTTCGCTTTACTGATTTTGAGCAAAATCATTGGGATTATTCCATCTTTGCGTGAAGGCAACCCCGAGAGTTTGAGTTTAGACCCACGCGTCAAGAAAACAGACAACGTCACCGAGGGCGCACACACCACATCAAAGTGAATAAACTGAGCGCCTCAAGGCTCATTGGTGACCTACATCTCGATATTTAGATATGGAAGCCCACGAACCTCAACCGCCTGCCATTACCTGACTGGAATTTGCAGCAGAACCGCAATGTACTGGCGCACCTTGGCGATCATCTTTGCCGGAGCTTTGGAATGAAACTCAGCCCCGCGCCGCTCCCAATCCATACTCTTCAATTGATCGACGAGCACAGCACCTTCCACATTCCCTACGGTGATCGGCAATGAGAAGGGGTACGGTTTGACCTTGCTGGTCAGGGGACAAACGACGGCCAAGCCGCTGGCGCGGTTGTAGTGGAGATCGGTCATGACGAGCGCGGGTCTTCGCTTGGCCTGTTCCCGGCCCACCTGGGGATCGAAGTCCAGGAAGACAATGTCGCCGGTATCGGGAACGTACTGGCTCACCATTCGACGGCTTCCCTCCCGACTTCCGGCCCGAGTGAAATCTCTGCATAGCGATTTTCCGGGGTAATTTGGGCCACCAGTTGGGCCAGGGTGGGGATCTTTCCTGCCCGGTGCATCTGCACAACCCCATCGGCAGCTACCGCGATCTCCAGCGGGTCGCCGAGTTGCAAGCGAGCGTCATCCGCGATGGGCTTCGGGATCCTCACAGCCAGGCTGTTACCCCATTTCAGTACTTGAGCCTGCATATTTCCCTCCTGTAGATACATTGTATCATGGCCAGCGTGTGGCGCATGTATGACCCTCAATAAATCTTGGTTGCCAGGTGCCCTGTGTTTGACCACCCCAAGAAGAATGGGTGCCCCAGCTCCCGCTCTTGAAACCTGGGGCACCACGAACCTCAACCGGCCAGTGAGTGAAGCAGAGACGCGAGCTACTTGACCCGTTTGGCGGTCAGTTCCTCGGTGGCGAAGTCGCCCACCTGGCGGGTGAACTTGATCTCGTCGCCGTTGATCTTGCCGGTGTAGGTGATCTTGATGTCCATGCCGTTGAAGTTGAGCATCTCAACGAAGGTGATGGTGTCGCCGTCGATCTTGCCCTCGGTGATGGCGGTTTCGCCGCGCTCGTTGATGGCCTTGCCGGTGACGGTCGTGCCGTCGACATGGAATTCGTAGGTGTACTTCTGTACGCCGATCTGGGTATCGAACTCGGCGGTCCACTTGCCGTTGAAGTCCGCGGCCAGAACGGTGGCGGAAGCGAATGCGAAGAAGAGTACAGCAAGCAGTGCCTTGCGAACCATTGATTTCCTCCGGGAAAAAGATTTTGGCGGAGAGACTAAATGCGCCGCCTGTCATGAGGGACGAGATGCACGGCGGATAAGTCTCAATCGGCGGCGGAGCGGAAAGCGGCCTTGCTAACTGACTCTCGGAACGCGAGGAGGCGCATCCACAGGCTTGTCATAGCGGCCGCGGAAGGCTTTCCAGCGAACGATAATAATCTCCTGAAGCATCTTGAAGCCGTCTTTCAGGTAGCTCATGCGGGAGCGCTCGTCGTGGGCCCAGCTGACCGGCACCTCGATGATCCAGAAGTCGCGTTTCATGGCGATGAAGAGAATCTCCGGGTCGAATCCCCAGCGCTCGATTGTCTGGAGCTGGAAGACGGTCTGAGCGGCCTCGCGGGTGAATGCCTTGAAGCCACACTGGGTGTCGGCAAAGGGAAGGCGCATTATAAAGCGGGTGACCATGTTGAAGCAGCGGCCGAAGAACTGGCGATAGAGAGGCTGGCGCTGGGTCTGGCGGTCGCTCTCGAGCCATCGGGAGCCGATGGCGATGTCCGCGCCCTGCTGGATGGCGGCAAAGAGGCGTTCCGCCTCCTCGATGGGCGCCGAAAGGTCGGCGTCGGTGAAGAGCGCCACATTGCCCTGAGCCTGAAGCATTCCGGAGCGCACGCTGTAGCCTTTGCCGCAGTTGCCGGGATTCTCAAGCAGCCGGACCTCGGGCTCGGTTTGAGCATAGGCGCGCACCACGTCGGCGGTCGAGTCGGTTGAGCCGTCGTTGACCACCAGAACCTCGGCATTCCAGCCGCGCGCACGTATGCAGCCCACCACCGAGGTGAGTGTCCTCAGGACACGGGCGCCCTCGTTGTAAACCGGAATCACGATGCTGTACATTGGCCGGGCGCTGTTGCGCTTGGAATCGTCTTTCACGTCTCCGCCCCCTCCCCGCGTCTATTCTTTTGCCCCTGCCGCACGCAGAAGAGCCACAATATCACTGTAGCCATGCAAATTCGCCAGCTTCAGAGCGGTATCAGGAAATTTCACAACTGTCACGCCATTTGAGGTTCCCTGCAGCTTCATTTTCGCATTCACATCCGCATTTGCCGCCAGCAGCAGCTTCACAACATCCGTGTAGCCTCCCGCCGAGGCCGCCATAAGGGGTGTATGACCCTCTGCGATAACGAAACTTGACCCGACGCGAATTACGAAGAGTTCGGATGCATTCACATCCGCCTTGGCCGCCAGCAGCAGCTTCACCACTTCACTATAACCACCGCCACATGCCCACCCCAGGGCGTTTGCCCCGTTCTCATTCTTAACGTTCACATCCGCCTTCGCAGCCAACAACAGTTTCACCACCTCACTGTGGCCGTTCTTGGATGCCAGCATAAGGGCGGTCATACCGTTTGTGGTCATCTCGTTGACATCCGCCTTGGCAACCAGCAGCAGCTTCACGACTTCAATCTGGCCAACATCTGATGCCTTAGCGAGGGCGGTATAGCCTTGATCATCTTTCGCGTTCACATCGGCGCCGGCCGCAAGCTGGCTCTTCACTTCTTCAATGTTTCCTTTTCCCGAGGAAGTCACCAGATCGTTAGCCTTAAGCGCCATGGCGGAAAATGACACGACCAGGATCGATGAAAGCAGGGTTGCCTTGAGTATGATTCGCGGGATAATCATGGAACACTCGTTTCTGCCAGGATTTCCGATTTTGGCCCCAGCCGCCGTACATTGCTCTGATGACACCATTGTTCCAACAGGGTCGGAAAAGCCCAGAGAATGTCACAGGACATCATAAACGCCACGGGGCAGATTTGGCCGGGAAGCGCCCGGGGAAGGGTTTTTCTGGCAAACTGTTGAGAGGAAACGCTCAAATTCACAGGGGGGCCTTGTTTTTCCTGTCAGAATGGGTAGAATCCGTTTATTCTGTGAGGGGAGGCTAGAGAACATGACTAAGGCAGACCTGGTGGAAAAGGTGACAGCGGTGGGTGACCTGACGCGACGCGACGGCGAAGTCATCGTCGAAACCATCTTTGATGCGGTAATCGGGGCTCTTAAGAGCGGAGACAAGATTGAGATTCGCGGCTTCGGGTCCTTCCGCACCCGCCAGCGCAATTCCCGCATTGGGCGCAACCCCAAGACCGGGGAGCGCGTCGAAGTTCCGGCCAAGAAGGTTCCCTACTTCAAGCCTTCCAAGGAGTTACGCGACCTGGTCAATCCCCAGGAAGCCAAGGCCTCCTAAGCAGGACCCGGCTCTCGAGCCTCCAGCCTGGCCTTTCCCCGCTGCTGGAGCCAGTCCAGGAAGAAGATTCCCGCCAAAAGCGGGACCAGCCAGATCACGCGGCATTGATAGCGATCATCGACGACCGACAAGGCGCCGGTGACCACTGCGTTAGCGACGACCGTGGCAACAATGACAAGGCTGAGGCCGGCAAGCCGGGGGGAGTGGCGGCGCCAAAGGAAGGGAATCAGGACGGCCATCGCCGCCAGCGAGGCTACAATCGTCCACCACTGAATGTCAGAGAACAGGTCGAGCGGCAGGGCATCGCGCGCCTGCCGGCTGACAAGGTAACTCGCTCGCGCCCGGGGCATTGTTTCATCGAATTGCCCCAGCATCCAGTCGTTCGGGTTGAAACCGTACGAACCGAAGTGCAGAAACTGGTCCCAGAAGTTGGCGGCTGAGCGGGAGAGCTGCTGCAGGGGATAGGCGCGAATTGTGCCCATAACCAGGGGCATCTCCTCCTGATCAATCTGTGTTCTTTCTTCGTCGGATGCGCCGTCGTAGGCTCCATTCGGCTCCCAGATAAAATCGTCCGGATTGCCGGTGAACTGGCTGATATGGTTGCAGACTGCCCATTGCAGCCGGGGGCAGTTTTTCTCCAGGTACCAGCGACCGGGGCCGTCAGCGACGATGCGCGCCATCAGATAGGGCGGCCGATTGCCGTTCAAGCTGGGCTTGCCGTAGAGATAGCCGTGCAGCGCCATCTGGGCTGCCGCCGCCACCACAAGAATCGCCGCCACCTCACCCAGGCTCCGCAGGCGGCGCAGAAACGGAGTCCGCTCGAAGGCGGCAAAGAGAACCAGCAGCACAAATAAACCGGCCGCCAGCAAATAGTGCGAGGCGTGGGCGGTGATGCCCCACCCGGCGATGAGGTAGAGGGCCAGCCGCTCGGCGCGGCTGAGCGTGTCGCGCGCGAAGGCCAACAGGTAGAAGGAGAGATATACGAGCGGGCCCAGAATGTCGGGCATGATGAAGGAGGCATACCAGCCGGCGCTGGTCAACAGGCTGAGAAAGAGAACGAGAATAAGATACGACGCCACTGTGCGCCGCGGGGCGACGGAACGGACTGCCAGCCAGACGATCCAGGCCACCAGCAGGCATTGCAGGCCGACGACGGGCCAGGGAGAGATATTCCAGTGAAAGGGAAGGATGCCCAGGCTATAGAAGAAGGAACGCACTCCGTAGTAATCCGAAAGCTGATGCAGGAACAACGCCCGCGCCACAACGCGGCCATCGCCGAGATAGGTCATTGAATCCGGATAAATCAGCGGAAAGCCGTTCATGAAGGCGGGCCATGCCAACATGAGCGCGCCCAGCAAGACCGCTCCGCCGCGCCAGGCGAAAGACGAGCCTTTCCCGTTCCGCGCGAGTTCTTGTCCCTCAGCCCTGGCAACTGTCATGGAATGGAGCCTTCACCGCAGAGTGATGGAGAACGCACCCATCGTATCACCCGGCAGGGTTTAATTCTTGATTAACTTATAGTCGCTCCCCGGTGCGCATCGGGCCGGATGCCGATGACGCTCATCATGCGCCCGGCATGGCCCTGCGAGCCTCGATGGGAGAAAAACAGCTCCCGGTGGCAGCTTGTGCAGCCGCAAACAAGATGAATGGCCCGAGGCTTGAGGCCGGCGGCGAGCAACTGGCGGCGGTTGGCTTCGGCCAGATTCAGGTGCAGGCTGGGGCCGAGGGCCGAGTGGCCCGGCGCGCGCTGCGTCATGAAGAGCAGAGGGTACCTGGTCCTGACCGGATCGGAGTCGTAGACCTCGCGGAAAAGCTCGCGGGCGTAAGCGAATTGCGATTCGAAGCTGGAGAAGACTTCTTCCCCCACGGCGTAACAGCAGGGGCCGATGCCGGGACCGATGGCGGCCACCAGATCCTCAGGCCGGGAGCCGAACTGGAGCCTCATGTGGCCAATGCCGGACTCGACGATGCGCTCGACCGTTCCCCGCCATCCGGCATGGAAGGCGGCCACCGCGTGACGCTTGCGGTCGGCCACCAGGATGGGGATGCAGTCGGCGGTCCGTATGCCCAGCAGCAGGCCGGGCTCGCCGGTCATCAGGCCGTCAGCATTCATACGTTGCTTGCGGCTGGCGCCTGTTGTGTGTACATGGATCACCAGGTTGGAATGAATCTGGTGGAGATCGACCACAGGAGTGGATGGATCTCCGCTGACCGCCTCGGCAAAAAGCCGGCGATTTTGGGCAACCAGATTACGATCATCCTCGGCCGTAAAACCAAGATTCAACTCGCCTGGAGCATCGTCAGCGCAGTAGATCCGGCTGAGGCCGCCGCGACGGGTGCTGAAGCCATGCCAGAGCCAGCTCATCTTTTCCCATGCAGGGACCACCAGCAACGGGACACCGTTGGGGGCTGTGCGGGGAAGCGGGGCGGCGGAAATCAACTCCTGCCGTGTCGAGCGCTTCAGGCGCATCCGGGCGTCCATCGTGGAGGCTTTTCCACGCAGGTTGCGCTTGAGGCCCGCACGCTCAATCAGCGCATCGATCTGCTGAAGTTCCGGCTTAGGAGAATCCTCTGGAGTGGGAGGGTGCATCAGGCTTCCATTCTAGAGCGGCACACAAGCATTGGGCCTGCCTTCCGGCAGGCCCGCTTGAGAGGCATTGAGGGGGGGTCCTAGGGGTTTATGGGGAAGAGGTCCTTACAGAACCTTCAAGAAGGAGGGAATTCCTTTCTTGGTGGGTGGTGTTTCGGGGAAGCCTCTGCTAATTGTCATTATAGATGCGGAGGGATGGAAAAGGGTTCACGACCGGCGGGGATTATTATCAGTAGATTCCTACAATCCTGTGGAAATCACGGTAGATTTTTATGCGGATAGGGACACTCGCGGTTGTTCCGGCTCCGGCTGGCGGCGGAATACGCCGTAAACTCAAGCGATGTAAGATATTTGCATATGTCTGACGAAGATGCCGGCAAGGTATTGGGAGGTTCACCTCCTGACGGCCCCATGCGAGCCGCTCGCCAGGTGTCGATCAAAGACATTGCGCGGCTGGCCCACGTATCGCACCCTACGGTCTCCCGCGCCCTGCAAAACAGCCCCCTGGTTAATCCCAAAACCGCCGAGAAGATCCGCAGGATCGCCGAGCAGGCGGGATATCGCCCCAGCGCCGTGGCGCGCGGGCTGGTAACCCGGCGGACGAAGACCATCGGGCTGGTTGTTACCACCGTCGCCGACCCGTTTATCAGCGAAGTCTTCAGCGGAATTGAGCAGGAGGCCCACGACCGCGGGTATTGCGTGTTTCTGGCCGAATCGAACGCCGATCCCCAGCGCGAGAAAGAAGTGGTGAGGACCTTCGCGGAGCGGCGGGTGGACGGAATCATCGTTACATCATCGCGCGTGGGCGCGCTGTATCTTCCCCTGCTCTCGGAGATGATGGTGCCCATCGTTCTGTTGAATGACCAGTATCCGGGGGCGTTTGTTCACTCGGTGATGATTCGCAACCAGGAAGGCAGCCGAGCGGCGGCCAGCCACCTGATCGGGCTGGGGCATCGGCGAATTGCCTACCTGGGCGACCAGACGGGCTATCAATCGGATGCGGAACGCTGTGCTGGCTACCGGGAGGCTCTGGAAGCAGCCGGGATCGTGTTCACTCCGGAGCTGGTAGTTCAGGGCGACGGCAAACCGGAGGGCGGCCAGCGCGCCATGAATCAGCTGCTGGCGCTGCGCAACCCGCCGACCGCGGTATGCTGTTACAACGATATGACTGCGTTGGGAGCGATGCGGGCGATTCGCCTGCATGGGCTGCGCGTGCCGGAGGATATCTCCGTGGTGGGCTTCGACGATTTGTTTTTCGCCTCTTATACCGATCCGCCGCTGACCACGGTTCGCCAGCCGATGCGGTGCATGGGGAAGCTGGCAATGGAGAGCCTCTTCAAGCTGATGTCCGGGGACGAATCGGAGATACGCATCAAGGTCGATGCCGAGCTGATTGTGCGGGAGTCAACGGCGCGGGTGAGGACGAGCTGAGCGGGTAGAGACGAAGCATATACAAAGCCAGCATATACGCGGGAGAGAATGATAAATCATGGTTTAGTCCTGCCATTTCAATAACTTAGCGCAGCGCGAATGTACTTGGCTGAATACAGTTCGTAAAGGGGATGCGTTGCATATTATTACCCCTCAAAATGCTAGTCTACAAAAGAGATAATTATTATCTTGACAATATTTTTCCATGAGATTAATCTACGAGTTCAAAAAGATTCGATTTTTGGTGCGCATTGTGATTCCAGAAACGATGTGGATAACGAGGCATCCTTTGTCATCATTTTGTGTCTAAACGTTGTACCATTTTGGCCGATAATGGCCTTTTACCCCAAAAAGGAGAAAAATCATGGCTCCCGCAGTTGCTACCCGTGCAACTACTGTGCGCCTTCCTCTTCCGGTGTACGATCAGGCCAAGCGATTCGTTGATTGTGAACAACGGAATACTACAACAGTTCTTAGTCTCAACGACTTCTTCGTGAAGGCGATACAGGCATATGTAAAACTGTATCGTCGCCGTCAAATTGATGCTGCATTCGCAATGATGGCGGAAGATGCCGATTATCAAAAAGAGGCAAGTCTTCTTGAAGAAGAATTTGAGATAAGTGATTGGGATGCTTTACGGTTAGGTGAAGATCACCTAACTGACGAGGAGTCCTACCTTGCTAATGCCGGTTGAACGCGGTGATGTTCTTCGAGCTAATCTCAATCCTCCTGAAGGATCAGAGCAAGACGGTATTCGCCCTGTCGTTGTAATCAGCAGAGACGCTATCAATCGGAGTAGTCCGGTTGTGGTAATCGTTCCATTAACGGAAGCGGCTAATAAGACAAGAACGTATCCTAGCCATGTCCGATTTAAGGCAGGAACGGCAGGGCTAACCCTGGATTCAATTGCCATATGCGAGCAAGTGCGGGCAATCAGCAAAAGCCGACTGAAGTCTTTGTTGGGGAAATTAAACCGCGCTGAAATGGCAAGCATTGAAGCCGCGCTGAAGATCACACTTGACCTGCCATAAAAGATCCTGCGTAATCGTAGATCGCCAAGCAACGCACTCTTCGTACACTACCCGGCGCTTTCAATCTACGAGAAGCGGGTTCGCCGCCACAGCAGCGTCCCGCAGAGGCCCAGAGGCACGATGGTGCCCACCACCAGGACGATCATCCAGGGCATGTTGAGGGAGAGGTGCTGGCTGACAGTGCCGATGCCAAGCCAGACGAAGATTCCCACTGCGACGATCATCACCACCGCTTCCCACCAATGGCGCACGGGCGGATGCTCGGCCAGCGGGTCATTGCCGGCGACTACCGCGCTCACCTTTTCCGCATCCAGGCCGTAGCGGTCGCACTCCCGTTCCCGGGCCTGCTTCCAGCTCACCAGCTCCGAAGCGCCGGGGTTGGCCATGCTGATGGATACTGCGCCCGCAATCATTACCAGCGATCCGGTGAGGATCAGCACCTTACTCGAAATGCTCAATCCGGAAAACTCGGCAAAGACCAGAGCGCCCCACGCCAATCCCCACAGCTGGTTGGTGTTGGAAAGCGGAATGCCGCGCCCGATGCCGATGTACTTGGCCGCAAAGTTCTGAAAGAGGTCGCCGATTACCCAGCAGAAGCCTCCCAGAAAGGGCCAGAAGAGCATGGGACGGGCGCGATGCAATTCGCTGAGAAGATTTGCCGCGCCGCCATGAAAGATGGCTGCCAGAATGGTGACTGTGCCCAACTCGCCGAAGGTGAAGATGGTGATGAAGGAGAGCGGGTTCATGCCGCTGATGTAAGCCTTGCGGTAGGGAATATACATGGTGCCCAGCAGGACGCCCGCGCCGAGCGCTGCCGCGATGCCCAGCAGAGCCTTGCCCGGCGTTGCGGATTGGCTGGCCGTGGCTAGGGCGAGAACCGCAGCGCCACCGACGATGGCGAATGCGCCTCCCAGCACCTTCGACCATTCTTTAACGCCGGAACCGCGCAGCTCCTTGAAGAGCAGCCAGCCCCAGAAGAGGCCGACCAGGCTGTTGATGTTCCACAGCGGAAAGGCGATGGATAAGCCCACATTACGCACCCCGAAGATGGTGAGCGTGTTGGCTACGGCCCACAACATTCCGGCCAGCAGCGCCCAGACAATCAGGTGGGGTTTTTCACGCAGGTCGGCGAAGATAAAGCCCGTGCCCTTGAGCAGCGTGGGAACGGTCCAGCGGGCTACGAAAGCGCCCATCACCATGCCCATGGAGATGAGGAAGGGTGAGAAGCCGGCGTTGACCAGCTTGGTGGGCGCTTCGGCGGTGCCCAGCCAGACGGCCGCGGTCAAACCGCAAAAGACGCCGAGTTTATGCAGGGAGAGGGTCGAACGCACTCGCGAGGCGGTCACAGGTTCGCTCAAGAATTCACCTCAGGCTCATCAGTAGGATTATTCCCAGAATCAAAACACCGACCGGAACCCAGAGGTGCACGTCGGTAAGGATGGAAATCAGCCAGGATTTTTTCATCCGCCCACCTCTTCCAAACGCACCGGCCGGTGCTCGTCATAGGATTTACGCGCAGCCAGCGCCATGGCCACGGGAATCCGCCCGTCGATGCCGGTCACCGCGGTTGCCCGCTTCTCGCGGATGGCGGTAACAAAGGATTTGAGCTCACTGGCAAAGCTCTCCGTGTAGCGCTCCATGAAGAAGTAGAGCGGCAGGTCCTGGCGCACGGATTTTCCATCGCTGACCACGGCCTGGTTGGGATAGCAGTTTTCCGTTGCGATCTTTCCCTCGCTGCCCAGAATCTCCACGCGCTGATCGTATCCGTAAGGGGCCTTGCGGCAGTTATCGATGGTCCCGATGACGCCGTTGCGGAAGCGCATCACGATCAGCACGGTGTCCAGATCGCCGGCCTTGCCGATCTCCGGATCAACTCGGACTCCGGCCACCGTGTAGATTTCTTCTACCTCGTCGCCGATGAGGAAGCGGGCCATGTCGAAGTCGTGAATGGTCATGTCTAGGAAGATGCCGCCGGAGGCTTTGATGTATGAAAGCGGAGGCGGCGCGGGATCGCGGCTGACAAGGTGCATCAAGCTGGGCGTGCCGATTTCGCCGCTGGCTACAGCATGGCGGACGCGCATGAAGTTCGCGTCAAAGCGCCGGTTGAAGCCGATCTGCAATTGCACTCCAGCGGCTTTCACCGCGGCCAGAGCGTGGTCAATCTGCTCCAGGCTGAAGGCGATGGGCTTTTCGCAGAAGATGTGCTTGCCGGCCTTGGCGGCCTGCACAATCAGCTCGGCGTGGGTGCCGGTCGGCGAGCAGATGAGCACCGCATCGATCTGCTTGTCGGCGAGGATTTCAGCGCTCGATGCGGCCACCCTGGGGATATTGCAGCGTGCAGCCAGCGCTTCGGCGGCCTCGCGGTTGACGTCCGTGATGGCGGCGATCTGTGCCTCCGGCAGGCGGAAGGCCAGCGTCTCCGCGTGGACTTTGCCGATGCGTCCAGCGCCGATGATTCCGATATGCAACTTTTGCATGCTCAATGTGTCCCCCTGGTACTTTTCTGGAATCTGGTTGCGCTAAAAACCCTTCTTTGGCCTGCGGCGAAAAGCAAACTACAGCATACACTTTCCTGCGGCATGCCATGGAGACGGCCCGGGCATAATACTTTTCCATGAAGCGCAGCTATTCACGGCTGCGCAGCGCGCTCTCCGTGGATGTGCCCATGCAAGGCAGAATTTCTTTTTCCACACGGAGGGCCGGGGAGATTGAACCCCCGGTCTACCTCGACGCCCTGCCATAAATAAGTCCGGTGAAAGATACTCCCGCTGAGCAGCGGGCTTTACAATGTGGTGTGGTCGCGGACAACTCGAAGGGCAAGGCATGGAACCGGCGCAGGTCGTCATAATCGGCGGAGGAGCTACGGGGGCTGGAATCCTGTGGGATCTGAGCCTACGCGGCATCTCCGCCACGCTGCTGGAGCAGGGAGACATTGCTAACGGCGCTACCGGGCGTTGTCATGGTCTGCTGCATTCCGGTGGGCGTTACGCCGTTAAGGATACTGACACGGCGCGTGAGTGTCTTGCCGAGAGCCGCATCATCAAAGCTATTGCGCCTCATTGCGTGGATGACGTAGGGGGTCTGTTCGTTCAGTGCGCCCAGGATGATCCTGCATTCTTCGACCAGTGGTGGCGCGCCGCCGCGGCTGCCGGAATTCGCAGCCGTCGTCTGAGCGCGGATGAAGCGCGCGAGCTGGAGCCGAGCCTGGCGATAAATATTCTTGGCGCATTTACCTGCCCCGATGCGCATGTCGATGTCTTCCGGCTAGTGCTGGCAAATCTAGAGGCTGCGGTGGCGCGCGGTGGACACTTCAAAACCTACAGCAAGGTAACTAACATACACACGGCCAATGGCCGCGTGCGCGGAGTCCGCTATCGCAACACGCTGAGCGGTGAGGAACACGAGATTCGCTGCGAGATGGTGATCAACGCGGCTGGTGGGTGGGCGCAGAGCATTGCAGCACTGGCTGGCGTCGAGGTGCCCATTTACTGCGACAAAGGCACGCTTCTGGTGCTCAATCACCGGCTGAATCGCCGCGTTATCAACCGCTGCCGCAAGTCCAGCGATGCCGACATCCTGGTGCCCGCCGGACCGGTGTGCATTCTGGGCACATCTTCGATTCGCGTGCCCGGCCCGGATGGATTGTCCGCTTCGCCCGAGGAGGTTGATCGTTTGCTGCGGCTGGGCGAGGAGATGATTCCCGGATTGGCCGGCGTGCGCATTCTGCGCATCTTCTGCGGCGTTCGGCCGTTGTATGCGCCCAAGACCGCGGAGGCTGCAAAAGGCCGCGATATCAGCCGCGGCTCTGCGCTGCTCGATCACGAGACACGTGACGGAGTGGGCGGCTTTGTTTCCATAGTCGGCGGCAAGCTCACCACCTATCGATTGATGGCTGCCGAGGTTTGTGATTGCGTTCAAAATAAACTCGGAGTCGATGCGGTATGTGCAACGGACAAGACGCCTCTGCGGCCTGCCATCGATCGCAAGACGCATCTACGCGCACTACAATTGCTGCCGCATCCGGTTGCGGACAAGATGGAACGCCGCCTGGGCCCTGAAGTGCTTCGCGTCATTCAGGCAATCGAAGCACGGCCCGAACTGGCTGAGTTAGTTTGCGAATGTGAGTTAGTAACTCGCGGGGAATTGGAACATGTCCTCGGCGGCACTACTCCGGCGCCAGCTTATACCATCAGCGATGTAAGCCGGCGGACGCGCCTCGGCTTCGGGCCTTGCCAGGGAACATTTTGCGGATACAAAGCGATGCTTGCCGGCTATCAGACTCATCGTTGGACAGCAGCGAAAGCCGCCAACATATTTTCCGCATATATTCACGAGCGCTCCAAAGGGCAGTCCTTCATCCACCAAGGCAAGCAGCTCGAGCAACTGGAACTTAACCACGATCTCTACGGCGCGGAGCAGCCGTTCTGCGCGAAGTCGGGCGTGCAAGATGGGAACTAATCGCTACGACGTTGTTGTTGTGGGCGCGGGGCTCTCAGGCCTTGTCGCGGCGGGCGTGGCTGCTCATCGCAACCTGAATGTCGCGCTGGTTGCCACCGGGGCGGGTTCCTTTGTCACCGGGCCTGCATGGTTGAAGGCGAAGGAGATACAGCAAGCATCCGCGGCACCTGATCTGGGAGAGGCCATTGAGTACTTTTGCGAATTGGCGAGCCTTGCCGGCTGCCCGTATGCGGGAGATATCTCGGTTACACGCTTTCTGCCGTCCATTCTTGGTGACTTTCACAGCGTTGCACTCGCGCCCCTCACGCTGTGGAATGCCGAGCTTCGCATAGGAATCTCCACCGCGATTGTAGGCATTTGCGGACTATCCAGCTTCGATGAAAACTTCATGGCTGAAAGGCTAACGGAGCAGGCGCGCCTGATAACTTCCGGCTGCACGTACACGGCGCGGCAAATCTCTCTTTCGCGCGACATGGGAGTTCCCGTAACTACATTGCGCATCGCGCAGTGCTTTGATCGCGATCCAGCCTTCCGAGAGGAACTTATGAGCGCTTTGCGGGCAGCGGCCTCCGGATTCAAGCGCATCCTGGTGCCCGGCATCCTGGGGCTGGAGACCTCTGCGGAGCAGATTGCAGAATTTGAACGCGAGCTCGGTTGCCAAGTGGGCGAAATCCCCACTCTGCCTCCATCCATTCCCGGCTTGCGTGTCTATCATCACCTGGAGAGTTGCCTTCACAGGATCGGCGTGGAACTCTATCGTGGATTTCCCGTCAACAAGGTGGAGATACAAGACGATTTATGCACCGGGATACAGGTTGACAGTCCCGGCCACCCGCTGAATCTGCACTGCCGGAGCGTGGTGCTGGCCACTGGCCGGCGAACTGCCAATCCTCTGGGAGGGGAATTTGCCGGCTGCGATCTGCAGATGCGGCCGCTCACTTCGACAGGCTCCGTGATGGCGCGCAATCTCTTTGTTGCGGGGCCGCTTCCGCATTCCAGCGCTGGCGATCACGGCAACGTTATGCACATCCTCACCGGTTACCGCGCGGGAAGTCTCGCTGCGTCCACAAGAGGGAACCATGCGGCTTGATGACCTTGCGCTCGATAACTGCCTGAAGTGTTCGCTGTGCAATACTGTGTGTCCGGTGCTGGCCGTTCATACCCAATATCCGGGTCCCAAGCGCCTGGGGCCGGAGCTGGAGCGCATGCGCCGCGAAGGAATCTCCACCGACACGGAGTGGGTGGAATACTGCCTGGGATGTCATCGCTGCGATCTGGCGTGTCCCCATCAGGTACACGTTTCAGAGATGATTGCGCGCGCCAAGGCGGAGCACCGCAAGCCGCTTATCCGCAATCTGCGTGACTGGTGGTTTGCGCGTCCCGGCCTGCTGGGCAGGCTGACAACAATGTTGCCCGCGCTTTCCAACTTTGCGCTTTCCATGAAACCGGTGCGCTTTCTCATGTCAAAGCTGATGCAGATCACGCCGCAACGCAGATTTCCCAGCTATACATGGCCGAATTTGCTCTCGCCAGCAATCAGCAGAAAGGAGAAGCAGCGGGTAGTCTTCTTTCCCGGCTGCTTTATTCGCTACAACCGGCCTGCTCTGGGGCGAGTGGTGATCGATCTGCTCGAGCGGAACGGCATGGCCGTTGAAGTTGCCTCATCAGAGTGCTGCGGGGTTCCTGCCTTGGCCAATGGCGCTGCGGCGGAGGCGCGTGCGGTGGCGCGAGCCAACATCAAAACCCTGGCCAACCAGGTTGATTCGGGGATGCGCATCGTGACCGCCTGCTCCAGTTGCGGACATATGCTCAAGACCGGATTTGGCGGCATCCTCGAAGACGACAGGGAGTTTGCCGGAGCGGTGCAACAAATAGCGAGACATACCTTCGACCTTGCTGAGTTGCTGATGGAACAAGCGGATGCGGGAAAACTCAACATCAACTTCCGGCCCGCCAATCTGCGGCTGGCTTACCACGCGCCCTGCCACCAGAGGTCACAGGGCATCGGGCGCCCGTGGTATCACTTGTTGCGC
>Ga0208562_1000483_pt1 | contig 20719 bp, 20 predicted proteins | sample June2015DPH_16_1_3_FD_184715 | JGI IMG/M metagenome (GOLD analysis project Ga0208562, IMG submission 184715) | Peatland microbial communities from SPRUCE experiment site at the Marcell Experimental Forest, Minnesota, USA - June2015DPH_16_150... | ecosystem: Environmental > Terrestrial > Soil >... | reverse complement strand
CCATCCTGCCTCCTTGGAAAAAGAAGCAGTGTAGCATTCTCGGAATAGGACATTTCTACTTTGCGCAAAGAGGACGTTATCATTTTGCGGTAACACAAGAAAAACCGGGTGATGTCAACGCAAAGTAGAAATGTCCTACTCTTAGCAAAGTAGAAATGTCCGGTATGCATCTTCTTGTCTGTGCATGATCTCGTACCGATCCCCTGCTCATGACACGTCCGTCGCCGTACTGTGGGAATGTGGTAAAGGCGGAGCCTCGAAACAAACGGGGATTATTTCTGCAAAATGTTTTAATGGGCGCTCCCTCATCACAGGCAGCTTTTACCCTCGCTGATACCCCCCCTTTTGCCTGATCCCTGTCGAGAGACTATATTGTGAAAGAGAAGGAAGTTTCTCTCACATGGAGGTCTTCCATGGGAAGAGTACTGGTAGTATACATGAGCAGCACCGGCACGACCGAGAAGATGGCGGAATATGTCGCCGAGGGCGTGCGGATGGCCGGTCACGAGGCTTACCTCAAGAGAATCTCCGAGATCAGCCGGGGCAATGATCTGGCGGGGTTCGACGGCTACATCTTCGGCTGCCCCACCTATCACCTGGACATCCCCCAACCCTTTACTTCCTTCCTCGATATGGCGCAGCGCGCGGGCCTCCAGGGAAGGGCAGGGGGTGCTTTCAGCTCCCGCACCCATCCGAGCAGCAGCGAGGGCGGCGCCGCCGCCGCGCGCGTTTTCGAAATAATGGAGCTGGGGCTGAGGATGAAGATGACCGAGCTGGGCCCTTTTGAAGTTAAAGCCGACGTGATCGACAGCCCGGACGGCATGAGGGCATGCCAGGAATACGGCAGCTCGATAGCGAAGATGCTCGGCTGAGGCCTGCCCCCTCAGGCTTTCGCAATCGTCCGGGTACCGGTCCGGTTCTCTTGCGCAAGCACCCTGTTTGAAACGTTCTTCCTTACGTGGTGAACTTACGTGCGGGGCGCAGCGGCAGGCGAAAATACCGGCGGGCCGGCGCTGCCCCGTCCACCAAGGCCTGGCTATTAGAGCATTTTGCAAAACTAAGTATCGATTCGAGAGGCGCAACCATGTCCTGAGCGCCAGCAAGAGAAGGATATGGTGGAGCCTCGAAGCAAACGGGAATTATAATTTTGCAAAATGCTCTAAGGCTCGGGCCTAAAAACCCCGGTTCGGGTTGCTTCCGGCAGCGTCCGGTGGTGCGGGCCGGATGCGCGAAGGCGGAGGGGCTTGAAAATTGGGAGCGCCGGGCGCGGCCGGCGAGTCCTTCGGTGCGGGGACTCCCCCTTCGTCTCCCGGGGGATAGACGTACCTGGTTGCCGGCTCCTCTTCCGGAATCGGGAAGTCATCGTTCGGGTACTGAGGTAGGGCCTTTGCCATAAATTCCATCCAGATGGGCAGGGCCGTCGTCCCTCCCGATTCTCTCTTGCCGAGAAAGGTATCCTTATCGTAGCCCACCCATACGAGGCAGAGCAGGTGGGGGGAGAAGCCGACGAACCAGGCGTCCCTGAATTCATTGGTCGTACCCGTCTTCCCGGCCAGGATATAAGGCATCCCGGATGCCTTTCTGGCTGTTCCCCGCTTTATGACGCCCTTCATCATATCGATGAGCGTATCGGCCTCCTCGGGTGATACGATGCGCTCCTCCGATACGTCGTGATGTATCTCCTCGCCCTGGGCTGTGAGGACGTTGGTTACGGCAACGGGAGGGAGGTACACCCCGCCCCTGGCTATGGCGGCGTAGGCAGCGGCAAGCTCCAGCGGGCAGACCTCGGCGGAGCCGAGGGCAAGGGAAAGGTTCGGGGCGAAATTCCCGTTCATGTGGAAGCGCTTGGCAAGCTCGATGACCTTCGATACGCCTACCTTTTCGAGGAGCCTCACGGTGGCCGAGTTGAGCGACAGCTCGAGGGCCTTCCTCATGGTCACGGCCCCGTGGTATTCATTCTGGTAGTTCCGCGGCTGCCAGACCTGTCCGGCGGCGTCCTTGAAGGAGATCGGCTCGTCCAGGAGCGGCATGTCGGGGGGGCACCCCTCCCTAAGGGCAGTAAGATAGATAAAGGGCTTGAAGGCCGAGCCGGGCTGCCTTTTCGCCTGGGTGGCCCTGTTGTACGGGGAGCTTGCGAAATCCCGCCCGCCTATGAGGACCTTGATCTCACCCGTCTTGATCTCCATCGCTACAAGGGCTACCTCAGGCAGCACTTTGGCTTTGGGGTTCCGCTCCCGGTAGAGCTTCATCCCTTTCTCGATGGCCTTGTACGCTTCCTCGGTCATCTTTAGGTTTATCGTGGTCCGCACGTTCAAGCCGTTTGTGAAGATGTCCTCCTGCTCGGGGACATACTCTTCCAGGATCTGCTTCGCGTGCTCGATGAAGAACCCCGTCCTTTTCTCGTGCGGTTTGAAAGGCGCAAGGACCAGGGGGGCAGCCACAGCCGTCTGGTACTGGGCCTGGTTGATGAAACCGGCTCCCCACATCTTCCTGAGCACCAGGTTCCTGCGGTCGATGGTCCTGGCCTCGCTTTTAAAGGGTGAGGACCGGGACGGCGACCTCGTCAACCCGGCGAGGGCCGCCGCTTCCGGAAGGGTGAGGTCCCTCGCCTTCTTGTCGAAATACGTGTAGCTTGCCGCTTCGACCCCGTATGCGCCCTCGCCCAGATAGATGAGGTTGAGGTACATGTTGAGTATCTCGTCCTTGGTATAATTCCGCTCGATATTGACGGCCAGGATGATCTCTTCGACCTTCCTTTTCATGCTTTTTTTGGGAGATAAAAAGAGGTTCCTCGCAAGCTGCTGGGTAATTGTCGAGGCCCCTTCGCTCATGCCCTTCCGCACCAGGTTCCTGAACAGCGCCCTGCCGATGCCCCGAAGGTCGAACCCTGAGTGCTCGTAGAACCTTACGTCCTCTATGGCGACGAAGGCCTTCTTCAAATGGTCCGGCATCTCCTTGATCGGTATAGGGATCCTTTTTTCGACGAACAGCTCCGCGAAGAGCGAGCCGTCATCCGCGTAGAGCCTGGTGGCCGCCCTGGGGCCGTGATGGGAAAGCTCCTTGATGCTGGGCAGCTCGAGGTAATTGAGCAGGCTGTACCCCAGGGCCACGCCGAGGCTGGCCGGCATCAAGAATATTATGAGTGCCAGTTTGATAATCCTTGACATGGAAGTGCTAATTATATACCACTATCGACGTGGGCGTAAAGGTCGCCAGGGTCGTCGCGGTAGTCGGACCCACCTGCACCGGGAAATCGGAACTGGCCTTGTGGCTGGCGCCTGAAATAGGGGGCGAGATCGTCAATGCCGATTCCATGCAGGTCTATCGCCACTTCGATATCGGCACCGCAAAGCCGGACGCTTCCGTAAGGGCGGCTGTCCCGCACCACGTTATCGACGTGGCGGAGCCCGGCGAGGAGTTCAACGCCGCCCGTTTCCAGAAGATGGCCGATGACGCCATCCGGGAGGTATGGTCGAGGGGGGACGTTCCGATAGTGGTAGGCGGCACGGGCCTCTATCTCCGCGTCCTTTTCCACGGCCTTTTTGAGGTACCTAACGACCCGGACCTGAGGCGGCGGCTCAGACTATCCTATCTCGAGGACCCCGCCGGCTTGTACGGGGAGCTCGGACGGGTAGACCCGGAATATGCCCGCTCCATAAGCCCGCGAGACGGTTTGAGGATCGTAAGGGCCCTGGAGGTCTACCGCCTCTCCGGGGTCAGGATGTCGGGGTGGCAGGTCCGCCATGGCTTCCGGGAGGAAAGATACGCCTCTCTTAGGCTCGGCCTCTTGCGGGAGAGGGGTGAGCTGTACCGGAGGATCGACAGGAGGGTCGATCTCATGCTCGAGCGCGGGTGGGTCGGGGAGGTAGAGGACCTTTTGCGCCGGTACCCGCCCGGGGCCAGGCCTTTCCAGGGCATCGGCTACCGCGAGATAGTGCTGTATCTGGCAGGGAAAATCACGTATCATGAGATGGTGAGAAAGGTAAAGACCGCTACCCGGCACTACGCAAAGCGGCAATTTACATGGTTTTCCAAGGAAACCGGGATAGAATGGAGCCGCTATCCCGAAGACCGGGAAGCCATGTATGAGAGGATAGGGGGGTTTCTCGATTGACAGAGCTGGAACGCATCGTGGAGTCGATTATTTTTTCTTCGTCGAAGCCGATAACACTTAGGAGGCTGCAAAAGGGGCTGCCCGAGTTCACGAGCCTCGAGCTCCAGTCGGCGATCTCGAATGTCATGGCAGCCTACGGGGCCTCCGACAGGGCTGTCGAGGTTGTCGAAGTCTCGGGCGGGTACCAGATGAGGACCAGGCTCGACTACAAAGACTGGGTGAAGCGGTTCGTCAGGGAGAAGGAGGTGGGCCTGACGAGGGCCGTCCTCGAGACACTCGCTGTCGTAGCATACCGGCAGCCCATCGCGAAGCGCGAGGTCGACAGCCTGCGCGGCGTCGATTCGGCCCGCTCCATAAGGCAGCTCCTGGACCGGAGGCTGATCGAGATCGCAGGCAGGAACCAGGACCCGGGCCGCCCCATGGTGTTCAGGACGACCAGGCAATTCCTGGAGACTTTCGGCCTTCGCGATTTAGGGGACCTGCCTACTGTGAAAGAGCTGGAGGCGCTCGAAAAGTAGATTGGGACCGTCACGGCGTTCACCTTTTCAGCTCTTCCGTCTTATGAGGTGGCGGCTCCGCGAGCTTTTCCCGTGGAGGGGGCGGCCGGGGTACCCGCTTTAGCGGGTCGGCCGGTAATCGCAAGGTAGGGGAAGGCAACGATGGATATCAGCGAATTCCTGATCTTTGCCGTCAACAACAAAGCCTCCGACTTGCACCTTTCCGCCGGGGAGCCTCCCATCGTGCGGATCAACGGGGAGATGCGCAAATTTGAGACCTCCGTCCTGAGCAGGGAAGAGATCCACGGAATGATTTACGACATCCTGAGCGACCAGCAGAGGAAGACTTACGAAGAACAGCTCGAGATAGACTTCTCCTTTGCCCTTGGAGAATACGGCAGGTTCAGGGTGAACGTCTTCAAACAGAACCGGGGCGATGCGGCAGTCTTCAGGACTATCCCGAGCGTGATCCCTACCTTCGAGTCGCTCGGTCTCCCAAAGGTTTTCATCGACCTCTGCAGGCTGGAAAAAGGGCTCGTCCTGGTGACCGGTCCGACAGGCTGCGGAAAATCGACCACCCTCGCCGCGATGATAGACCTGATCAACGGTGAGCAGAAGGGACACATAATTACGATAGAGGACCCCATAGAGTTTCTCCATACGTCGAAAAGCTGCCTCGTGAACCAGAGGGAGCTGGGCCCCCACACGCACAGCTTTGCGAATGCCCTGAGAAGCGCCCTGCGGGAGGACCCCGACGTCATGCTCGTAGGCGAGATGCGGGACCTGGAGACCATATCGCTCGCCCTTACCGCCGCGGAGACGGGCCACCTCGTCTTCGGGACGCTTCATACCAGCGGTGCCCCAAAGACCATCGACAGGGTCGTTGACGTCTTTCCGGCGGCGCAGCAGAACCAGGTGCGCTCGATGCTTGCCGAATCCATCCAGGGGATCATCACGCAGGCCCTCTTCAGGCTGAAGGACGGCAGCGGCCGCGTGGCGGCCTTCGAGATCATGACCGGCTCCCCGGCAATCAGGAACCTCATCAGGGAGAACAAGATCGCCCAGTTACCCTCGACGATGCAGACGAGCAGGCAACTGGGCATGCAGACCATGGAAGCCGCGGTGAAAGAGCTCCTCGCGAGGGACCTCGTCACCAGGGAAGAAGTGGCCTTCTACTTGCCGAAATAAGAGAGGTGAGCCATGGCCCCGTCCGCATTTTTCACCGAGCTGCTCCATCACATGGTGGAGCGGGACGCCTCTGACATCTACCTGACCCACGGCATACCCCCCATGTTCAGGATAGAGGGGAACGTGGAGCCCTTCGGCAGCCACGTCATGTCGGGCGACGAGACAAGGGCCATTTCATCCGAGATCATGAACGACAGGCAGAGGAAAATCTTCGACGAGAGCCACGAAATGAACGTCGCTCTCCACTTCCCGGACCTGGGCCGGTTCAGGGTGAATATCTTCCTCCAGCGGGGGTACGTAGGGATAGTGGTGCGCCAGATCAAGATAATCCTCAAGACCGTGGATGACCTCGGTTTGCCCGGGATAATCAAAGATATCGTCATGAGCAAAAGGGGACTCGTGCTGGTGGTCGGCTCGACGGGAAGCGGGAAATCGACTACCCTCGCGGCCATGCTGGACCACAGAAACGAGAACCGCAGCGGCCACATCATCACCATAGAGGACCCCATCGAGTTTATCCATCCCCACAAGAAGAGCGTGGTGACGCAGAGGGAGGTGGGGTTCGACACGTACTCCTTTTATAACGCCCTGAAGAACACGCTGAGGCAGGCGCCCGACGTGATCCTCATAGGAGAGATCAGGGATACGGAGACCATGGAGGATGCCATAATCTTTGCCGAGACCGGCCATCTGTGCCTGGGCACGCTCCATTCGAACAACGCAAACCAGGCGCTGGAGCGGATACTCAACTTCTTCCCCGTGGAGAGGCACCTCCAGATCTACATGCAGCTCTCATTGAACCTGAAGGCCGTCATATCTCAGCGGCTGGTCCCGGCCCTGGACGGAAAAAGGACCGCGGCCGTCGAGATACTGCTCGATACCCCGAGGGTGAAAGACCTTATCCTCAAAGGGGAAATCGGCCTTCTGAAAGAAACGATGGCCCTGAGCCAGGAAGAAGGCATGCAGACTTTCGACCAGCACCTCTACGACCTGTATCAGGCGGGCAAGATCGATTACGACGCGGCCATATCTTATGCCGACAGCCCTAACGACCTGAGGATCAGGATCAAAGTCTCGGGGGCGAAGAAGGTCGAGCAGTCAAGGCCCCTCAGGCTGAGGACGGACGAGCGTTAGGCTCCCCCGGCCTCGCTTCCCGAACGGAATCTCCGCCAGGCTGACGATTGATATGCTAACCGGGTTTGACCTGCGGCCGGGAAGGCTTATATTGTGACAAGGGGCATCATCATGGGCCTTGACTCTTCACTCCGGAAAGAGCTGGCGGCGCTTCTCCGAGGCGGCAACGCTCACATGGGCTTCGACGAAGCCGTTTCGGATTTCCCTATGAAGGACATCAACAGGGAGGTTCCCAACGCAGGTTACAGGGTGTGGCATGTCCTCGAGCACATGAGGATCGTCCAGTGGGACATCCTCGAATTTGTGAGGGACCCCGGCCACGTCTCCCCGGAATTCCCCGGAGGGTACTGGCCGAAGCCCAATGAGGAGGCGACCCCTGACCGGTGGGAAAAGATAGTAAAAGATTTCCGCAGGGACTTGAAAGCCATAGAGAAGATCGTGAAAGACCCCCGAACGGACTTTTTCAGTCCCCTTCCTCACGCTCCTAGGTACACCGTTTTCCGCGAGGTGCTTTTGGCCGCCGACCACAACGCCTCCCATCTGGGAGAGCTTGTGACGCTGAGGCGCGTCCTCGACATGAACCCGGTAGGGGAATACTAGCGGGCCCCGTGCGCGCTTTCCGTTCCCGCGCCCACTTCGTTTTTACTTTAGTGCATTATTGTTGTAATATTACCTGGAGGTCGATGTGGGGCACGATTTAGCGCGGCCTTTCCCGGCGAGGGTGCCGCTCGTGGCGGTCCTGGACGACGACCCCGACATCCTCGAGCTGGTGTCGGTCCATCTCAGAAGAGCGGGGATGAAAGTGAGGGAGTTCGTCGACGGGGAATCTTTCTACCGTTCTCTTTCTCGCGACATTCCCGATTTAGTGCTCCTCGACCTCATGCTGCCCGATGCGGACGGCATGGAGGTCTGCAAGTTCCTGAAGAGGCAGGATCGGCTTTCCTCCGTGCCCGTTATAATGCTTACGGCCAGGGGGGACGAGGTAGACAAGGTGCTCGGGCTGGAGATAGGGGCGGATGATTACATTACCAAGCCCTTTTCTCCGAAAGAGCTCGTGGCGAGGGTGAAGGCGGTGCTCAGGAGAGCGGAACCCCGGCAGGAGGCGGCGCCCGTGGTCGAAGTCGGTCCTTTGAGGATGGACCTGAAAAGGCACCTGGTCGAGGTCGAAGGCCGGCCCGTTGACGTAACGCCCGTCGAGTTCCGCATTCTCGAGCTACTCGTCTCCAAGGCCGGCTGGGTCTTCTCGCGGGACAGGATACTCGATTTCTTGTGGGGTCACGACAAAATCGTATCGGAGCGCACCATCGACGTGCACATCAGGCACATGAGAGAAAAAATGGGCAGGGCCTCGGCCCTGATCAAGAACGTGCGGGGGGCCGGATATAAACTGGAAGTATGAAGAGCTCGTTTTTTGTGAGAGTGTTCCTCGGATACCTCTTCGTAATCCTCGTGCTTTCGGGGATGAGCATCCTTGCCTTTTCGGGCGCCTTCAGCGGGCTCCGTCGCAGCTCCCTTACTGAAAACCTCACGAATATAGCGCTCAGCCTCAAGGACGATGCAGCCGGATCGATAGAGAACGGCGCCTATCGCCGTCTGGACGAAGAGGTCAAGCGTCTGGGGGGGCGGCTGAAAACGAGGATCACGGTGATCGGTCCCGGGGGGATGGTCGTCGCCGATTCCGACAATGACCCGACGACGATGGAGAACCACAGGAACCGGCCCGAAGTCGTGGAGGCTTTGAGCGGCAGGACCGGGGTCTCCACGCGCTATAGCAGCACCATGAACCGGGAGGTCCTCTACGTTGCCCTGCCCCTGACAAAGGAAGGGCGCGTCGAAGGCGTGATCAGGACGAGCCTCTCTGTGAAGGATACGACGGTCCCTCCCAGGCTGGTGCACGGTATGATCGCGATGTTGGCCCTCTTTTCCCTGTTTGCCCTCGTCATAGCCCTCATCGTGTCCAGAAGCGTCTCGAAGCCCATCCGGGAGCTGACCCGGGCCTCGAAAAGGCTTGCGTCAGGAGACTTCACGGCCCGCGTCTTCCTGAAAAGGAACGACGAGTTTCGGGCGCTCGCGGATACGTTCAACTCAACGAGCCGGCAGCTAGAGACCGCCTTCGGAGAGCTCGGCCGCCAGAAGGCAGAGCTGAAGAGCATAATCGACTCGCTCCGCGAGGGCCTTGTGGTCGTCAACAGGAGAGGCGAAATTATTTACTCGAACGAGAGCCTCAAGGCCATCCTGAAAACCGACTCCGCCCTCGAAGGGCGGTTGTACTGGGAGGCGCTCCGACAATCCCAGTTCATAGAGCTCATGGAAAGGGCGCGGTCCGGAAAGATCGGCCCTCTCGAAGAGGTCGAGATCGAGGGGCGGACCTTCCTGTGCAGCGCCGCCCCCATCGATCACGAGGAAGAGATAGTCCTCGTCCTCCACGACATCACGACCATGAAAGAGATAGAGAAGATCAAGCGGGACCTCGTCTTGAGCGTCTCCCACGAGCTGCGCACCCCCCTTACGTCGATAAAGGGCTTCGCCGAGACCCTCGAGGAGGAAGTGGACGAGGGGGCAAGGCATTACGTGGAGATCATCAAGAGGAATACGGACAGGCTCATCAACATAGTCAGCGATCTGCTCCTCCTCTCCCGGCTGGAGGGGAAAGGCACCGGGCTGGAGCTGGAGGAGGTGGACCTCCGGAGGCTGGCAGAGCAGACGATACGCCTGTTCGAGCACCAGGCGAAAGAGAAGAGCCTGGAGCTGAAGCTCGACTGCCCCGACGACATGGAGCCGGCGCGGTTGGACCCGTTCAAAATAGAACAGATGTTGATAAACCTGCTCGATAACGCAATAAAGTATACGGACGGTGGAGAGGTCGGTCTTCTTATCCGCCGGAACAGCCGGAACATAACGATTGAAGTGCGCGATACGGGCATAGGAATGGCAAAGGAAAAGCTGTCCAGGATCTTCGAGAGGTTCTACGTCATCGACAAGTCGAGGTCTCGAAAAACGGGCGGCACCGGCTTCGGCCTTTCCATCGTCAAGCACATCGTGCTTCTTCACGGGGGCGAGATCAGCGTTGAAAGCGCGGAGGGTGCAGGGAGCCGCTTCATTGTCAGACTGCCGGTTGCGCCGGCGGAATGACCGAATTCATCAAACCTTAACAAAAGGTTCACAATCGCTTAACCTGGACGGCATAAAATAAAAAAAACATACCTTACCTAAAGGAGGACCATGAAGAACTCGCTAATTTTCCTCGTCCTGGCGATCCTTTCCTTCACGGGAACGGGGCTCGCCGCAGAGCAGCAGGAGCTCACGGGGGCAGGCGCCACCTTTCCTTACCCGCTTTATTCGAAGATGTTCGACGTCTACAGCAAGGAGTATGGCGTTAGGGTCAACTACCAGGCGATAGGCTCAGGCGGCGGCATACGCCAGCTCATCAACAAGACGGTCGATTTCGGAGGCAGCGACGCCGTCATGGGCGAAGAGGAAGCGCGGGCGGCAGGCGCGCCGGTGCTTCACATTCCGACGTGCGCCGGTTCCGTCGTCATTACCTATGACCTTCCCGGCAATCCCGAGATCCGGCTCTCGCCGGACCTATTGGCCGATATCTTTTCAGGCAAGGTCAAGAAATGGGACGATCCGCGGATCGCTGCCTTAAACCGGGAAGTAAAGCTGCCCGGTCTTCCTGTTACCGTAGTCCACCGCTCGGACGGAAGCGGCACGACAAAGATCTTCAGCGATTACTTGAGCAAGGTCAGCAAGGAGTGGAAGGAGAAAACCGGCGCAGGCACCTCCCTCAACTGGCCGGTCGGTCTGGGCGCGAAGGGCAACCCGGGCGTAGCCGGGCTGGTGAAGCAGACTCCCGGGAGCCTCGGTTACGTGGAGCTGATCTATGCGCTCCAGAACAAGATGGCCTATGGAGCCATAAAGAACAGGCGGGGTTTTTTTGTCAGACCGTCCCTGGCGTCCACGAGCGCCGCCATGAACGTCGCTTTGCCTGATGATATGAAGGTGAGCCTGACCGACACGGACGCCCTGGACGGCTACCCCATAGCCGGATTGACATGGATCCTCGTTTACAGGGAACAGGCCTACCAGGGCCGCACGGAGGCAAAGGCAAGGGAGGTGGTGCGGCTCCTCCGGTGGATGACCCACGAAGGCCAGAAATATGCGGAGCCCATGCAGTATGCGCCGCTATCGAAGAAAGCGGTGGAAAAGGCAGACGCCTTGATCGGATCGGTCACCTATAACGGCAGGGCCATCCTCAAATGAAACTGCCCGAAGGGACCGGGGCACGGACGATTCCTCCGGCTGCAGACCGTGCGGGAGCTTTGTCTGCAAGAGGCGCGGCCGGGGCCTATGCGGGCGAAATCCGGAGGTCGAGGACCCTGGTGTCGGAGACCGCCTTCAGAAGGGTCCTTTACCTGGCCGGAATAAGCGTTATCGTCCTCCTCGCGGCCATCCTTGCATCTCTTTTCATCTGGTCGATGCCCGCCATCGCCCGGAACGGCTTCGGGTTTCTCACGGGTACCGTCTGGGACCCGGTAACCGCCAGGTTCGGGGTCCTGCCCTTTCTCGCAGGCACGCTCATGACTTCTTTCCTTGCCCTCCTTATCTCACTCGTCTTCTCTCTTGCGGTCTCCATTTTCCTCGGCGAGTATTTCCGCAAGGGCATCGCCTCCTCCCTCGTTAAAACCGGCGTCGAGCTCCTCGCCGGCGTCCCTTCGGTGATCTATGGCTTTTGGGCGCTCTTTTTCCTGGTTCCCATAGTAAGGTTCGTGGAGATGAAGACCGGCGTTGCCCCTTACGGCGTCGGCATTTTGAGCGCCTCCCTCGTACTCGCCATAATGATCGTCCCCTATTCCGCCTCGCTTTCGAGAGAGGTGATCGGCCTCGTGCCGGCGGACTTGAAGGAAGCGGCCTTTTCCCTCGGCGCTACCAGGTTCGAGGTCGTCAGAAAGGTCGTTCTGCCCTACGCGCGCTCGGGAATAATCGCGGGTGTCCTCCTCTCGCTGGGGAGAGCATTAGGCGAGACGATGGCGGTCACGATGGTGATCGGCAACTCCAATACTCTGCCAAAGGACATCTTCGGCCCTGCCAACACAATGGCGAGCATCATCGCCAACGAGTTCTCGGAAGCGACGGGCGCAGTTTACCTCGCGAGCCTGATCGAGATAGCGCTCGTCCTCTTCGTCGTGACGGCCGTTATCAATATCGTCGGGAAAATCGTGATCGTGAAGATGAGCGTGGAGACGTGACATGAGGGAAAGGGACCTGAAAAGAAGGATGCTCTTCGACAGGTTGTTCAAGGGAGTGGTGATCGTCCTTGCCTCCGTCTGCATGCTGCCCATGTTCCTGATCCTCTTTTTCATCCTCAAGAACGGCATTTCCTGCATTAACTGGGAGTTCCTCACGAGCCTTCCCAAGCCCATGGGCGAGGCCGGGGGAGGCATCTCGAATGCCCTTGCCGGCAGCCTGATCTTGATCCTCATAGCTTGCCTCATATCCATACCCCTCGGCGTGCTCGCGGGCATATACCTGTCGGAATACAGAAAGGCCGGGTTCACATATTTTTCGAGGCTTTCCCTGGAAGTACTCCAGGGCATACCTTCCATAGTGATAGGGATCGTGGCCTACGTCTGGATCGTTGTCCCCATGGGCGCCTTCTCTGCGCTCTCCGGCGGCGTGGCCCTAGGCATAATGATGCTGCCGGTGATCGTGATGTCCACCGAGGAGACGCTGAAGCTGATCCCCGATGCGCTCAAGGAAGCCTCTCTGGCCCTTGGCGTGCCCTATGCCCGCACCATCATGAAGGTTATCCTTCCCGCCGGGTTGAGCGGCATAGGGACGGGCGTTATCCTGGGCATAGCGAGGATCGGGGGGGAGACGGCCCCCCTCCTTTTCACCGCCTTCGGCAGCCCCTTTATGGGGCTTTACATCTTCAAGCCTGTGAGCGCTTTGCCCCTGGTCGTCTTCAACTATGCAACGAGCCCTTACCCTTCCTGGCATGCCCTGGCCTGGGGCGCCTCCTTCGTGCTGGTCGTCTTTATCCTGTTCTTGAATATACTGGCTAAAATGGTGACGCGGAGATGGAAAGCACAGTTCTAAGGATCGAGGATTTCGACGCCGGTTTCGACAACCAGGTCGTTGTGAGGGGCATAAACCTCTCTTTCATGCGGAACAGGATAACGGCCATCATGGGTCCGTCGGGCTGCGGTAAGACCACCCTCATAAGATGCATCAACCGCATGCACGAGTTGGTGCCGAACGCGACGTACTCCGGAAAGATCCTGCTCGACGACGAGGACATCTACGCCACGGACCCCATCATAGTGAGGCGAAAGATAGGGATGGTCTTCCAGAGGCCGAACCCGTTCCCCACCATGAGCATCTATGATAACGCAGTGGCAGGCTACAACCTGAACGGTATACGGATCCCCAAGGGCGACAAGGACAGGATAGTTGAGGAGTCCCTCCGGAAGGCGGCCCTCTGGGAGGAAGTTAAAGATGTCCTTCACAGGAAGGGCACGTTCCTTTCGGGGGGGCAGCAGCAGCGGCTTTGTATTGCCCGCGCGCTGGCCATGTATCCCGAGATACTCCTCCTGGACGAGCCCACGTCCGCCCTCGACCCGAAAGCTACGGCCCACATAGAGGAGCTGGTTGTCGCCCTGAAAAGCACGGTGACGATAATCCAGGTGACGCACAACATCCCCCAGGCCGCCCGCATCTCGGATTTTACCGCCTTCTTGTACCTCGGGGAGCTGGTCGAATACGGGCCGACTGAGAAGCTCTTTACCGTCCCCAAAGACAAGAGGACCGAGCAGTATCTGACGGGCAAGTTCGGATAGGAGGCTATAATGCTCGAAGAACGCATGGTTGATCTGAAGCGCGAGTTGATCGAGTATGCAGGTCTTGTCGAGCATATGATCGATAAGAGCATACGGGGTCTTTTGACGAGGGACCGGGGGATGCTCCTTCAAGTCATTGATAAAGACGAGCCGAGGGCCAATGACTGGGAGAACAGGCTGGATGAGCTCTGCATCCAAACAATGGCCCAGTACCAGCCCAGGGCCCGTGACCTGAGGACGATAGTCATCGCCCTTGGAATGAACAAGGACCTGGAGCGGATGGGGGACCACGCCGTGAACATTGCAGAGGACGGGCTGTACCTGATAGAGAGGCCCCAGGTGAAACCGCTTATAGATATACCGAGGATGGCCCAGGAGACGACGGGCATGGTGAGGGACAGCATACGCTCGTTCCTCACCGAGGATGCAAGACTGGCGAAGGAAGTCTGCGAAAGGGACAGCGTCGTCGACGGGCTTCACGGAAGGGTCACCAAGGAGCTCGCCGACGCTATGGAGGACGACCCCTCCACGATCGAGCGGGCGATCCGTCTCCTCAACATCTCCAGGAACCTGGAGCGCATCGCCGACCTCTCTACCAACGTGGGGGAGGAAGTAATATTCATGGTGGAGGGAAGAACGATAAAGCATCACAAAGGGGAGGGCGAAGCGGCAGGGGAGGGCGCGTTATAAAAGGACGGACCTTTGTGCTATAATGGCAGCATCAAAGGAGGGTCCCATGCCGATCATTCACGTGCACCTGTTCGAAGGAAGGACCATAGACCAGAAGCGCAAGGCAGCGTCAAGCATCACCCAGGCCGTCGTCGGCTCCCTCAACGTATCGGCCGATCACGTGCGCATCATCTTCCACGACATGACAAAGCACGATTATTCGATAGGGGGCGAGCTGGTCGTAGACAGGGAGAAAAAATAGGCGGGCAATTACTGCTCGGCCCGCTTCGCGCAACGCGGCCGCCGGGCCTCCACGGCGAGCAAGCGCTCCACCCGGCTAGATTGCCATCCTCTTGTCGAGCACGCGGTACTGTATCGCCTCGGCTATATGGGCGTCATCCATGTCCGTTCTACCCTCGAGGTCGGCTATAGTCCTTGCGACTTTCAATATCCTGTGATAGGCCCGCGCCGACAGGGCGAACTTCTCGACGGCCCGCTCGAGCAGCTCTTTCGCGGCAGGAATTACCGCGCAGTGCTTTTTCACCATCCGGACGGTCATGTGGCCGTTGGCATGGACCTGGGTCCCCCTGAACCTCTCCTCCTGCCTGGCGCGCGCGGCCATTACCCGCGCCCTGATCGATTCGGAAGATTCCTCCTCTGCATCCAGGGAAAGCTCTCTTATAGCTACCGGCGGAACGGCGATCTGCAGGTCGATCCTGTCGAGGAGCGGCCCGGAGAGCTTGGTTCTGTAACGTTGTATCTGCATTCCGGAGCAGATGCAGGACCTCCTCGTGTCCCCGTAATAGCCGCAGGGGCATGGGTTCATCGCCGCGATAAGCATGAAGCTCGCCGGGAAAGTGACGGCCTGGGAGACACGGGAGATTACGACGTTCCTGCTCTCCAGCGGCTGGCGGAGGGAGTCGATGATGTTTCTCTTGAACTCCGGGAATTCGTCGAGGAAGAGGACGCCGTTATGGGCGAGGCTTATCTCGCCGGGGCGGGGGATCGAGCCTCCCCCTATCAGCCCTGCGTCGGAGATTGTGTGGTGAGGGGCCCTGAAGGGCTTCTCGGTTATCAGATACCTGTCTTCGCTCAGGAGCCCGGCTATGCTGTGTATCTTGGTCGTTTCTATCGCTTCCCGGTAGCTTAGGGGAGGCAATATGGTGGGTATCCTCTGGGCGAGCATGGTCTTTCCGGAGCCGGGCGGCCCGACCATGAGCACGTTGTGGGCGCCTGCGGCCGCGATCTCGAGGGCCCGCTTGGCCTGGGCCTGCCCCTTTATATCGGAGAAGTCGATGCCTTCGCCTTCGGACGGCGCGCCTTCCGCCTCGTCCGTCCCTTCGAAGCGCCGGAGCGTGCCGTCTCCCAGAAAGTAATGGACGATATCGAGCAGGTGGGAGGCGCCGTAGATCTCCACGCCTTTTACGACAGCGGCCTCACGGCCGTTCTCCGCCGGCACGATCATGCGGGGAAAAGCCTCCTTGGCCGCGAGGACGGCCATAGGCAGGACTCCCCTCGTCCCCTTCACCTTTCCGTCGAGGGAGAGCTCTCCGGTGATGAGATGGTTCTCCACGGCCTCCTGCCTTATGATGCCCATGGCGACAAGCAGTCCCAGGGCAACCGGCAGGTCGAAGGAGGAGCCTTCCTTCCTCACGTCGGCCGGCGCCAGGTTTATGGTAATCCTGTCATTGGGGAACTCGAAGCCCGCGTTTTTGATCGCGGCCCTCACGCGCTCCCGGCTTTCCTTGACGGAAAGCTCCGGGAGGCCGACGATGCTGAACGACGGCAGGCCGTGCGATATGTCCACTTCCACCTCTACCTTGATGCCGTCTATCCCGTAAAGACCTGACGTGAACACCTTCGAAACCATGGCGACCCCTTCGGCCCCCTTGCGGCTTTTCGGCCTTAATCGTTCTTCTTTTGTTGCTCGATCATCCTCGCTATCTGCCTCGTCTCCTGGTCCCTCTCCATATCGCAGACAAGCACCCCATCGGGCGTGGCCACGATGATCAGGTTCGCCACGCCTACGGCCCCGATAGGAACACCGTGCCCGTAGACCACGCAGTCTTTCGCGTCCACGCACACGGCGGCGCCGCTGATGTAGTTCCCCTTTTCATCGAGCTTCATCACCCTCCTCAAGGCCCCCCACGTGCCTACATCGTCCCAGGCGAAGTCGGCCCTGACCATCAGCACGTTGTCGGCCTTTTCCATGAGGCCGTAATCGATTGAAATCTTCTGGAAACCCCCGAAAAGCTCTTCGACCTCCCCTGCGTTGCCTGCGTCGAGAGCGCGCCCTACGGCCCTGAGCCCTTCGAAGAGCTGCGGCATGTGCTTTCTTATCCCCTCCAATACCACCCTTGCCCGCCATATGAAGATGCCGCTGTTCCAATAGAAGCTGCCGTCAGCCAGGTATTCGGCAGCCTTCGCCTCGTCGGGCTTTTCGACGAAACGGCCGACCCGCAAGGCCCCCGGGGGAATATGCTTGTCGGTCTTATCCGCCGGCGCGTGAATATAGCCATAGCCCACCTCGGGTCTTGTCGGCTTGATGCCTATGGTGACGAGGTAATCGCCCTCGCGGGCGCACGCGGCCGCCAGGGAGGCCGTTTCGGTGAAAGCGCGGGCGTCGGGAATGTACTGATCGGCCGGAAGGACTATCATAAGCGCCTCCGGGTCCCTTCGGCGCAGGATCGCAGCGGTGAAACCTATGCAGGGCGCCGTATCCCTCCCCTCGGGCTCGACGATGAACTGGTCTTCGGAAAGGCAGGGGAGTTGGCTGCGCGCAACTGCCATATGCTCCTTGCCGAGGACCACGAATATCCGTTCGGTCGGCACGAGACCTGCCAGGCGTTCTGCCGTCATCTGGATCATCGTCTTATCGCCTATGAGCCTGACGAAAGGCTTCGGCGCAAGGTCCGTGCTGAGGGGCCAGAATCGTTCACCCCTGCCGCCGGCCATGATGACGCAGTAGATATGTTCATCCATTAAAGAACCCTCCGGATGCAGTCTTATCGAGGAAGCAGGACGGACCGGCTTGCGCGCGGCGACGATCAGGCACGCTCGAACCCGAGCTCGTCCAGGATGGCCGGCAGTATGACGGACGCGCTCCCCTGGAGAAAATAGTCCGTGATTGCCGAAGTAAAAGGTGTGGGCTCGAGATTGACTTCCACGACCGTCGCCCCTTTCGACCTCGCGGCGAAGGGTATCTCGGCGGCCGGATAGACGACGCCCGATGTCCCTATTATGATCATTACCTTGCAGGAGGCCGCCTCCTGGCCCGCCCGAAGCATTGCCGCGCTCGGTATCTGCTCGCCGAAAAAGACGACGTCCGGCTTCATGGCGTCTTGACAGCGTTCGCATACAGGGTAAGGCATTGCCCTCATCGATTCTTCCGTAAAGGCGCTGCTCCTTCCGCAACTGAGACAGACAAGGCGCCTGTGGTTTCCGTGGTATTCGATCACGTTCGCATTCCCCGCCATCTGGTGCAACCCATCGACGTTCTGAGTGATTACCGCCTTGAGCAGACCTGCCTTTTCGAGGACGCCCAGGGCCTTGTGCGCAGGCGAGGGCGCCGCCCGGAGGATCACTTCACCCATCTCCCTGAGCATGGTCCAGACCTTGCCCGGAGAGCCGAGGAACGCCTCTATGTGGGCATATTCCATGGGATCGTATTTTTCCCAGAGACCCTGGCCCCCCCGGAAGGCCGGTATGCCGCTCTCTACTGAGATGCCCGCACCCGTGAAGGCGACCGCATTTCCCTTCTCTCTTATGATCCCCGCAACTTCACGGAACATTTTTTCCAATTGACCCTCTCCTTCCCGTCCTAAAAGTGCTTCGTCCGCCTTTTCAAGTTTAAGGCCGCCCGGAGGGAGACCAGGTGGGAAAGGCCTTTGACCCTCTCGGCAGGTCCTTGAAAGCAGGCAATCTCCCGAAACCGTCAGCCTTTCTCACCGCCCTCTTGATCGCCTCGGCGACGACAAATTCTCCGAGCACGCCTACGCGGTTCACGTCCCCCTTTATCCGGCCCATGGAAACGGCAAATACGAGGTCTCCATCGAAGGTGGTGTGGACGGGGGTGATAGTTCTTATGAGGCCGCCCTGGGACATCTGGGCGACTTTTGTGATCTCTCTCTTATCGAACCGCGCGTTGGTGGCAACTGCAGCAAGGGTAGTGTTGTACAGGCCGAATTCCTTCCTCACGTGGCCCTTTTTCAGCCACGATGCGGTGTTTGCTAGGGCAAGGTCTTCCTCCCCCGTCCGAAGGCCGGCGATGATCTTTCCGGTGACGTTGTCGACCACGTCCCCGAAAGCATTGACGACCGCGATGGCTCCCACCACGGTGCCGTCGGGAAGGATTACGCTCGCAGTCCCGAGGCCGCCTTTCATGGCCCTTGAAGGGCCGAAAAGTTTTCCTACGGTTGCGCCCACGCCCGCCCCGACGCTCCCCTCTTCGAAGGAGCTGTCCGCCTTCAGGCAAGCCTCGTATCCCATCTCCGGCGTCGGTCTGGCCCGATGGTCGCCGAAGGCGAGGTCGTATATCACTGCCGTCGGGACGACGGGAATCTTTGCAACCCCGGTGCCGAAGCCTATATTCCTTTCTTCCAGGTACCTCATGGCTCCGGCTGTTGCGTCGAGGCCAAAGGCGCTGCCCCCCGCCAGCACTATCGCGTGGGTCTCCTCGACTACGTGGGCGACGCTGAGGGCATCGATCTGCCTCGTGCCCGCTGCGCTGCCCCTTATGTCAATGCCGCACACGGCGGCGCCGTCGAGCAGGATGACGGTGCAACCGGTCATTCCTTCGTAGTCGGAGCTATTCCCTACCCGAATCCCGTCTATATCGGTTATGGCGTTGAACATACTTCAGTAAAAGGTAGCAAAAGCGGAAAGTATTGTCAATCGCGCAGCTTACGCGATTTCCCTTCTATCTCGCGCCGCATCCGCGCCTTCATTTTTTCGAGTTTTTGCCGCAGCTCGTCGTACTTTATGGCGAGTATCTCGCAGGCCAGGATGCAGGCGTTCTTGGAGGCGTCGATGCCGACGGTTGCCACAGGCACGCCCTTAGGCATCTGGACAATCGACAGAAGAGAGTCCAGGCCGAGAAGGCCGCCGCCCTTGAAGGGTACGCCGATGACGGGAAGGGTCGTATGGGCGGCAATTACGCCGGGCAGGTGGGCAGCCAGGCCGGCGCCGGCCACGATCACCTCGATGCCCTTCTTGCGGGCCTCTTTCGCGTGTGCGGCCGTCTTCTCCGGGTGGCGATGGGCGGAGGCAATGTCAAGCACGAATTCGACACCGATCTCTTTGAGGAAGTCGATGCCCTCCTGCATAATCGCGGTGTCGCTATCGCTTCCCAGAAGAATGAGGACCCGGGCCTTTTCCAAGCATCCCTCCTTTGACCTTGCCGGCGGGGTATGACCCTTTATCGGGCCGGCGATATTTTTGTATAGCATGCCTTGTGCACCTTGCGCAACAGTTATCGTCGATCCGTTGCCGTCTGTCGGCATCGTCGATCGCCGAAAGACAGGCGAAAGGCGCGCCGCCCCTGAACGGGCGCCCGGTCCGGCCGCGCAGCCTAAGCGCATTTGAAAATACTTCCCTTACCAGTAGTCCGAACACCGCGCCGACTATAGGCGCGGCCGATGGGTTCCCTTCCCGCCATTGTTCTTCCCCGGGCCTTTTTCTTTGTCCTACCCTTTGAGTCTTTCCGTTCATCCCCGGCAAGGCCCTTCCGGAGTATTCCATTTGCGCCATTAATCTAGACTCTCCCAGGGAAGGATCTCACAAGAGGATTCCATATAGGCTTGGTGCTCCAATAGAGCGACCCGCATCGGAAGGGTAGAACTAAACGCGCCCGTTATCGGTAAGCCGCTTCCGCTTTCGCTCCCGGCGGCTCCTGACCTCTATCGATCCTAGCTTTACCTCACTTAATGGAGAGGAATCGAAACGGGCGCGTTCTTAACGTTCTACCCTTCCTGCGGGTATACCCCGCTCGTTCCGCACGATGCGCTTATGGAATACTCCCGGAAGGTCCTTCCCTCTAGCCCTTAAAGATACCTCTAGATCTCTTACTTGTCTGGTTATTCTTTACCCCGGACGGGAGGGCCTTTTCTTACCCGACCATCGCGGGAGGACTTGGCACCCGATTGGTGCGGGGGGAGCGGTGCACTTCCATAGACAACAAAACAATAGTGAGAAGTGCACAAATCCGGCTGTCTGAGCGACGCAGCCTTGTGACGAGGCAGACGCAAGTCCTTTTAAATAGCTCCAGGGACCACGAATCA
>Ga0208562_1000453_pt1 | contig 21604 bp, 32 predicted proteins | sample June2015DPH_16_1_3_FD_184715 | JGI IMG/M metagenome (GOLD analysis project Ga0208562, IMG submission 184715) | Peatland microbial communities from SPRUCE experiment site at the Marcell Experimental Forest, Minnesota, USA - June2015DPH_16_150... | ecosystem: Environmental > Terrestrial > Soil >... | reverse complement strand
AAAAATATATATATATATATATATAAATATATATATATATATATATATAAATATATATATATATATAAATATATATATAAATATATATATAAGAAAGGCAAAGAAACGTATCGCCCAGTGTTCATGACGACCAACGCAATCACTTTGAGTGGAAAGATTCAATTGATTCTGCGTTTCTATGGGGAACCAGATGAAATCCATGAAAACTACGACTTTTCACATTGTACAAACTACTGGAAGAGTTGGGACAGTGAACTAGTTCTACGCCCTGCAGCGTTGGAGGCGTTGTTATCCAAGGAGCTACGTTACATCGGCAGCAAATATCCAGTGTGCTCCTTAGTGCGCTTGAGGAAGTTTATCGAGCGCGGATGGCGTGTGAATGCCGGACAGATTGTAAAGATGGCAATGCAAGTCAGCCAGCTTGACTTGACAAACTTCAAGGTACTAGAAGATCAATTGACAGGTGTTGACACAGCCTACTTCGTGCAGCTGATAGAGCGCATGAAAGAAAAAGACCCAGAGAAAGTTGATGCCGCATACCTCATTGAAGTTATAGATAGGATATTCTAAAAGGAGATGGCGATGCTAGTCTATGATCACACGCTAAACATGAAGGCATATGACTAAGGCACAGACGCAGTGGCTTGAGCAACAACTGCTGGTGTACACGTACCTTGGGTACGCAGTGGTTGAGGAAGAACGGCATTGTTTTCACATATTCGTTTCAACGGAGGCAGCACTATTATGAGCAAAGTAGAGAACGCGCTAATCATGGACAACAGCGACCTTGAAATCAAGACGATTGTCTATGATCCAAAGGGAAACCCAAACAGCCAGAACGCATTGAACTTGGCAAAGCTGCAGGGCTTGGAAGTAAAGTTCCCTGCTAACAATGAGTTGTTTATTGACATCGACAATGAGCACAGCTTTCAGCTCTTTCAAAAGCAACTTGATATAATACGGAAATACATTGGCGTTGTGGATGACCAGAGTACCATATCGCGCCATGGACTCCCAGGCCGACACATTACGCTTACTCTGGACCGCACGGTGACAGAGCTGGAGCGCATCGCATTGCAGGCGTGCTTAGGCTCGGATCGTGTACGTGAGTTGTTAGGCTTTATCCAGAACGACATCGAAGACCCGCATCCAACTCTGTTCCTTGAGAAGAAGCCGCTACTACTGGCCGTACCCAGGGACGAGGAGATTCCCTACTAATGTACGGACTACCTAACGAGGCGTTCCTGCTAAACATGAACGGTGGGTGCGTCACCCCTGCAGCACTGCTACGTATGTTCCGTGCATCTGAGCTGCGATGGCACATGCACCCCGCGCAACTATTCAGCCTTGAGATTTTGAAAAGAGAAGGAAACACTGGGTAGCATACATCAACCCAAACTATACCCATAAGTACCTTGGTTCCTTCTCAACCAAACGAGAAGCACTTGCAGCACGAAGAGCAGCGGTTAAAGCACTACCAGAGGTTTTATAAAAGGAGGACGCCATGCAATTGCGTCAATATCAGAACGACTGTTTAGACGCTATCGTAGAAAACTACCATGCAGGCGTCCGCCATCAACTCTGTGTCCTAGCTACAGGCCTGGGGAAGACGGTGATATTCAGCAACCTCCCTTCCCGTCTGAACAACGGCAAGCTGCTGGTGATAGCGCACAGAGATGAACTTCTTTCACAGGCAATAGACAAAATTCAACACTGGAACCCCACGCTTAGGGTGGGCTTAGAAAAAGCAGAGCACCATGCCGACGTAAATTCAGACGTGATCGTTGCATGCTCTGCTTCGGTGGGCAGAGCAGGCTCTAAGCGTCTAGAACATTTTTGGGATGACGTAGGCACTATAGTAGTTGATGAGTGTCAACACATTTTAGGCGGCAGTTATCTCAACATACTTGAGGACTCAGGCGTGCTTCTGCCCGACAGCAAGAAATTGCTTATCGGGTTCACGGCTACGCCGCGTAGGCACAATAAGAAGCGCACCGGGCAACCGGGACTGTTGGACGACGAAGACCTTGTATCTCTCAAGAGTGTATTCAGCAAGATCACATACAGCTTCCCTATCAGGAAAGGCATCAAAGAAGGGTTTCTAAGCCCTTTGCACGGTATGCGTGTAAGCACGCAGACTAACCTAGACAATGTTAAGGTGGTTGCTGGAGACTTCGCGGTCGATCAACTGTCCACCGCTGTCAACAGCCCTGAACGCAATGCGTTGGTGGTGAAGACGTGGAAGGAGAATGCACAGGGCAGACCTACGTTATGTTTTACTGTAGACATTGCTCACGCCAAGGACTTAGCAGAGACTTTCATGCATAACGGAGTCCTAGCACAACCCATTTATGGGGATGATCCACAGCGTGCTGAGAAGTTGAAGTGGTTTGAAGAAGGCAAGGTTCAGGTGCTCTGCAACTGCGCTCTGCTTGTTGAAGGCTTCGACGCGCCTAGTGTATCTTGTGTCACACTTGCTAGGCCCACGCGAAGCGGCTCACTGTATACACAAATGATAGGCCGAGGCACACGTTTACATCCCGGCAAAGAGAACTGCCTTGTGGTAGATGTATGCGACAATTCAAAAAGGTGCAGCTTAGTAACGCTGCCTTCCTTGCTAGGGCTTAGTCCAACACTTGATTTACATGGAGGCTCCGTTACAGAGGCAGCAGAAGCACTAGAAGCAGCACAGGACAAATACCCTAGTGTTGACTTTACAAAACTCACGGATATCAGCAAGATCAAGTCATTCATAGAATCAATTGACTTGTTCGCGGCTCCATACTCTCCCGAAGTGACCGAGTTCAGCAAGCTGTCTTGGGTAGCGTGCGCGGATAGCTCTTATATTTTGACGATTCCTGAAAAGGAAGAGCTAAGCAAATCCAAAGCGTTCTATCAATTCAAACACGAGAAACTGCACATTACCCCCAATGAACTAGAAGAGTACGTTCTTTCTATAACCTCAGTGGGCGTAGACAAACAACTAGGTGTTTACAACACTCTCAAAGAAGCCTTGGAGAGTGCAGACGAAGTAGTTTCTCGCTGCAGGCCGGATCGGATGAAGCTTGTACGTCGCGAGGCAGAATGGCACACGTACCCTGCTTCTGAGCCAGCAAAACGCCTATTAAGGTCATTCAGTAAACACAGACCTATACTTAAATGCTTGTGCCCAGGACAACAACCTGCTAAGATGTGCCCTACATGCCGCTTGGAGACGGGCATAACTGCAGGCCAAGTATCCACAGCAATTAACCTACTGCAAACCAAGGAGAGAAAATGAAACCATTTAGCAAGATGGCAGCAATCGGAGAAGGCAAACCAGTTGTATCACGCAGCGGCAAGAAGCTACTGCAAATCCATGAGTTCTCGCTCGACATCAAGTATCCTATCGCAGGCGTGCTTGAAGGTTCGAATGAAACCGACACATGGACTTCCGATGGAAGGTACAGTGACTTGGGCGGCGTACAACACCCCAAAGACCTGTTCATGGCAGCTACTCCGAAGGAGGGCTGGGTGGCGTTCGGTATGTACAAAAAGTATGGTGACGGTCTTGAAGGGTATCCTAATGGGTTTGCCACACACGTATGGCCCACGGAAGAAAAAGCCAAGGCAGACTTCAAATCGGCAAACAACGGAACAGAAGCCGCAGGCACTGTGCGTGTAGAGTGGGAGTCATAATGACTACTCCTGAGGTTAACGCATCACAGATGAAGGCGTTGGAAGACTTGTCCCATCAGGGAGGAGACGACGCCTTCTTCTTTATCGTCCCAGAAGAACTGAAGGATGGCACAGCGTTGTACCTAGCAAAGATGGATGAGCTGTGTGACATCAATCAACTGGTCATCTTGGGCCTGCTTGAAGACATTAGCGAGCAGTGCACCCAGAAGGTAGCGGAATTCTTTGTCAAGACCGGACGCGCAATGCGCTTCTACCAGATCACAGCGATGGGCAAAGCGATGTTCAGCGACCACGGCAAACGAAGGGTTCAATAAGAGGGTATAGGGTACAGGAGATTAGCAAAGATGTTCAATGTGCATCGCAGTACTATTTGCCACTTAGTAACTGAAAGGAATTGGAAATGACACAGGCGCTTCCGTTGGGTTACAACAAGAGTCCAGCTATGCGGCTGGTGATATCGCAAGGCTGGAATTTCAACCCTCCCAGTGGAGGTCAGATTGCTGTGGAACGTTGCCCGTTTTGCTCTAAATTAGACTTCAAGTTCTACATTGCGGTGTCTACGGATGAGGAGCTGGAGGCAGGCAACACTCGGGATTCCCTTTATTTTTGCCACAAATGTCAGGCCACAGGAAACCTTCGTTCTCTGCAAGAGAAATTAGGTCTTCGCATCGCGGGCGTGGACAGTCGATCTGAGTGGGCTGGGAAGAAAGAAAAGCAAGATGAATTGCCAGATGTGGAGCTGTGCCACTCATCCCTTCTATCCAGTGCGGAGACGATGGACTACCTTATCAACGTGCGTGGCTTCACACGCGAAGTTATAGAACGGCAGAAACTTGGACTGAAAGAGAAGGTGTACTTTCACAAAGCAGGGGAAACTAAAGCATTAGTTCTACCTTATCTTTCGGTAGAGGGAAACGTAACATTCACCAAGTACAGAACGATTCCGCCTGCAGAGAAGGACTTCACATGTCCGCACGGCTACGAAGCAGGGCTATACAACTCGCCTGCACTGCATGAAGAATGCAAAGAAATCATCTTTGTAGAAGGCGAAGCAGATTGCTTAGCATTACTCTCGCATAATGTAGAGAATGTGGTTGGTGTACCAGGGGCTGGTGTAAAGAAGCACGCCTGGATTGAGGCGGTGGATCGTATCAGTCCCAAGATATACATCCTGTTCGATAGTGACCAAGCAGGCACTAAGGGTGCCCAGGAATTAGCTAGTCGCATTGGCATAGAGAAGTGCTTGAAGATCGTCCTGCCAAAGGGCACAAAAGACATCAATGAGTACTTCCAAAAAGGGGGCACAACAGAGGGCTTTGAAGACTTAAAGAGAAAAGCCGTTCTGTTTGATGTAACGGGCGTCACGTCTACAAAAGATGCTCTGCAGCAATTAGAAGATGAACTTAGCGGCAAAACCGATCTGGCGTCCAAATATGTGACGCCCTGGCCCGAGTTGAACCGTCTTATAGGGCTTGAGGACGGGGACGTGCTAGACATTGTTGCACCGGAGAAAGTCGGCAAGACGACCTTTGGTTTAAACTTAATAGATCACGCGGTGTCTACGTACGGAGAAGACGGCTTGGTAGTATGCCTGGAAATGACAGCTGCCAGACTCGCACGAAAGTGGGTTTCGCTAGTCACTAACTTTGAGGACAAAATAACTGAGCCGGGGACTGACGAAGCAAAAGCTAAGCTGGTAGAATTGAAAACGGCGGTTGTTAAAGCAAGGGAAATTCAGCAGTCACGAAGTGCTGACCTGTACTTTGCCTACCCACAGTTGGTGAAAGAGCCTGAAGACGTGTTTAAGCTGATTCGGGACTGCATCCGTAGGTACGATGTAAAATGGGTACTTTTTGACAATGTACAGCGGCTATGCGACGACACCTTGAAAAACCAAGGACATCGTACAGTTCACCTTTCACAGATCAGTAAACAGTTTGCCAAATTGGCAAAAGATTACCGCATTAAGCTGATCCGTATTCTACAGCCTAAGCGCATCGAAAAGGGGCAAATCATCACTACCAATGATGTGGACGGCTCTTCGCAAGTTGCGAAGGACTGCGATGCGATGTTAACTCTATGGCGTAGCGTTGTGGGGGAGATGAAGAAAAGTGAATACGACGAGCAATCCGCAGGCTTCACTGAGACTAACCAGTCTTTTGATCCTAAAATGAAAGTAACAGTAGGGTTGTCTCGGTACTCAAGCGGTGGCTCTTGTTACCTCTATTATGACGGCGCTAGGTCGCAACTACGCTCGTACACAGAGGAGATGAAAGGTCGCGCTCCACAACAGAACTTCAACTCAATCATCACCTACGAAGACGGTAGCACAAAAGCTGTACCAGTCCCCACGGAGAACATTCAAATATGAAGAAAGTATTAGAGCAGTATGCTAAGCATATCATCCGCATCAACCACAAAGCGCATGCCATGAAGTCTCACTTAACGCATGGGGAACGCCGAGCAATTGCCTACTACACTGCCGCCGCGCAGAGTGTGCAAGCACTGATCGACGCTCCCACACCATCGTGGGTGGCCTTGCAATTCATAGCGCCACGCAGGGCATAACACATAGGGACGGTGTAACAGCCGTCCCACTATTCTTATTTATGGAGTAAGTATGGATATGACGCAGCAAAACAGTGTGTTCATAGACCCAGAAGACTGTAGTTCAAGCGTAGGCTACTTTGTAACGACGCGTGAGCACCACAACACAAAGACAGACAAAACAACGCACCGCACATCCGCCACGGTAGTGCTCACGGATTGCAGCCATAAGCTTGATTGGTACTTCAACGGAGAAAACAAAGCCTCTATCGACAAAATAGACGCAGCCATTAAAATACTGCGGGAATTCCGCACCATATACGTAGCGGAATGCAAAAGGATCGCTAGGGTTAACGGGTAGGAGCGGGAAATACCAGAGTTCTACTCTGGGATGAGAGCGACTCTAGAGAGGAGGACAAATGCTAAAAGCGTATAGATACAAACTCGAACCTAACAAACAACAGCGTTATGCACTTGCCCGAACTCTAGATGTCTGTCGAGACTTGTACAACGATTGTCTTACGCAGAGAAAGATGCACAAGGTCAGCAGGTTCTATCAGCAAGCAGAACTTCCCGCACTCAAGGCTGCGTTCCCTGTCTACAAGAATGTGTACGCTCAGGTTTTGCAATCGGTGGTGGATAGGCTCAACAAATCGTTCAACAACTTCTTTCGTTCGGGATTCGGGTTTCCGAGATACAAGGGCCAGAACAGATACGACTCATTTTGCTACCCACAAACGGGTTTTTCTCTAAATGGTAAGCAATTATCCTTGGCGAAGATTGGGAATGTCAAAGTTCGTCTCAGCCGAGAACTGCCGAAAGATGCAGTCATCAAAACCTGCACGGTCAAACGCTCAGTGTCGGGATGGTTTGCAACTCTTATTGTTGAGACTACATCACAACCTCTGCCAGTGAGTGAGTTGGAAGTTGGGATAGATGTAGGTATAAGCCACTTCGCTGCGCTGTCTGATGGAACTTTTGTCCCCAATCCAAGGTTCTACGAGAATGGACAAGCAGAACTTCGCAGAGCACAACGCAAAGTTTCTCGTAGACACAAAAGTAGCAATAGGAGAAGAAAAGCCGTTATCCTGCTTCGGAAAGTACACGAGCGGATAGCGAACAAGAGACTTGATTTCCTACACAAACACTCGACTACAATAGTTCAGAAGTTCGGACTCATAGCAATCGAAGACCTCAATGTTGCGGGGATGTCGAAAGGCAATCTAGCAAAACAGATTTTAGATGCGAGTTGGTCAACATGGAGACGGTTGTTGTTCTACAAGGCAGAATGGGCTGGTAGAACGAAAGTAGCCGTACCTCCACAATACACAAGTCAAGAATGCGACGAATGCGAGTTCATCCACAAGGACAATAGAAAGAGCCAAGCCGAGTTCGAATGCATAGCGTGTGGGCACAGGGACAACGCCGATACAAATGCTTCCAAGCGCACTCTAGCAAGAGCACGAAAACAGTTGGGCAGGATATGCCCATCGAACGTCAACATCGGTGCAGTAGTGCTGGTGTAGTTCGAGAATCCCAGACTTCTAGTCTGGGAGCATCAAGAGACACCATGTGTCAAAGGAGAACAACAATGCCTGAATTTTGCTGTCATATTTGTGGAGGTCCGCATTCGAGTCTAATCCACCAAGGGGGTAAACCCGAACTGGCGACCCTGCTAGAAGACGTATCCCAAGAGGTAGAGAAGTGGGAACCGTCAGCGAGAGTTCCGCGAGACAAAGGGGAAGAAGAAATGAAAATTTATCTGAGTGTAGACATCGAAACGGACGGCTTGGTCGCTGGGCGAAACAACATGATTAGCCTGGGCTGCGCTGCCATCGACATGGACAACGGCAAGATCGTTGGGAAGTTCAAAGCGAACCTCTCGCTAGTGCCTGATCTTGTTCCAGACTTCGACACTATGGAATGGTGGAAGGGCTTCCCCGAGGCGTACGAGAGTGCGCGAGTGAACGCTGTATCTCCTAGCTTCGCCATAGGCAAGTTCGTAGAGTGGGTTGAACGGGTGAAGACAAAGGATTCCCTTATCTTTGCATGGAAACCTTCGTTTGACTGTGCGTTCCTACGCTACTACATTCACAGGTTCCACCCTAAAGGCACAGAGTTGATTACCAGTGAGCCTTATGGGCGTCACGGCTTCGGACTGGACCAAAGGACAGTCGCAGCGATTGCGCTGAAGCAGGCGTACCGCGATACGAAGCTGAGTGCACTGCCTGACTCATTACGATTGGATGAGAAGAGCAATGTCATTGCACAGCATAGCCATGACGCTTTGGAAGATGCCGTGGAGCAGGCTGCGATATTCTATAACTGCGTGCGCAGGCTGGGAGTAGAACTCTGATGCAAGGACAACGGCCACATTACTACACACCCGTGAGCGATTAGGGGGTGCATTAGCCTATCCTCTTAGGGATGGTATCCTGTAAGTAGGAAGAAATATATGAAAAAGAAGAAGTGCATCAAGTGCTTAAAAAGAAAGGTCACTAAGGCATTTTCCAGCGATGCTTCTAGGGAAGATGGATTGTACGTATACTGCCGTGAATGTGTCAGCGGTTTGACTGCAGAACGCTTTGCAGACCCAGAGTACAGGAAAAAACATAATGCTGATAACAAGAGGCGTTACGACGACAGTGTAGACTGGGTGAAGAAACTTAAAGATAAACCGTGCATGGATTGCGGCAGGAAATTCCCAGCATGTGCTATGGACTTCGACCATGTGCGAGGGACGAAGAGGTTCAACGTAACCACATCACTTCGCAAGCGAAGCAGCATTTTAAGAGAAGCAAAGAAGTGTGACTTGGTATGCGCTAACTGTCACCGCATAAGGACCAACAACCGGAGGAAGAAATGAATAGCACCCACCGTGTAAACGTAGTTAAAGTCAAAGAACTACGTAAACACCCCAACGCCGATAGTCTGAGTCTTGTAGACATAGATGGATATCAGGTCGTAGTACGAACAGAGGAATTTGACACCAGCAAACTGTATGCTTATATCCAACCTGACTCAGTAGTCCCTGCCAGAGAACCTTACAAGTTCCTTTGGAATGACCGAGAATTTACAGGTGAAGTGCCTGAACGTTACAGGCGCATAACTGTACGTAGGTTTAGAAAGGAATACTCGGAGGGGTTGCTGCTGCCTCTGATTGAGATTCTGGAAGACGCTAACGCTATGTACAACGCAAAAGAAGGCGATGATATTGCTAACCTTGTCGGCATAACCCACTATGAAGAAATGGACCCAACATATGTACTGGGAACACAAGGTAGAAAGCTGACCCTATGGCAACGCATCTTGAAGCTCTTTGGCCATGCACCTAAACCCTTCGGTCCCAAGGACGGACCCGGCGTCTATGATGTCGAGAGCATAAAGAACTATCCTCGTGTACTGGTAGAGGGAGAGGCAGTCTTAGCCACTGAAAAGATTCATGGTTCGAATGCGCGTTACTACTTCGATGGCAAGCAGTTCTGGGTAGGCTCGCACAAGAAGTGGTGGAAGGACAAAACGAACATATGGTGGCGCGTGGCAGAGAAGAACCCATGGATCGAAGAGTTCTGCCGTGCAAACCCCAAGCATACGCTACGCGGAGAAGTGACGCCAACACAGCCGGGGTACCAGTATGGCAACACTCCTGAGGAGCAATTCTTTGCGTTCGACGTGCAACTTCCAGACGGTTCATACGTGGACAAGGTTGCCATGTATCGTGACCCTGTGTATATCAGCAACGGTGCTGCGGTATTCAAAACGGTTCCTGTGGTATACGCAGGACCGTATAACGCGGCGAAACTCAAGGCACGGGCCGAGGGCAAGAGCCTAGTTCAGGATGCCAATCACATCCGTGAAGGCATTGTGATCAGCTCCGCAACTGAGCGCACTGTGCGCGGCGTAGGCCGAGCGCAGCTGAAACTGAAGAGCATGAAATTTCTTGAGAAGGAGAACGCTTGAAGCATGCAGGACTAGTAAACCCACGTAAAATTCCTAGTTTAACTGGGCAAGTGTTCGGCAGCTGGACCGTGGGGGAAGAGCAACCAAGAGTAGCACAGAGGCACATTTACTACTCCTGCACCTGCACATGTGGGGCGATTTCCGTTGTGGATCATTACCACTTAAAGAACGGTTACACCACAGGCTGCAGGTCTTGCACAAAACGGAGAGTGTGTAAAAAAGGTCACGACACACTCTTCTGCGGAAGGGCAGAGGATTACAAGTGCAAGCTGTGCACAGTTGAAGGCCACATACGGAGAACCTACGGCTTGTCCCTGCAGGAGTATCGAGAGCTGTATAACTTCCAGAGTGGTAAGTGCGCCATATGCCATAGGTCTTTGCTTCTTAACCCAGCATTTGGCGTAGTCATAGAAGATGAAGATGCAACACGCGCAGAAGTAGACCACAAGCACGTTCCCAAAAAGATTAAACCACAGCCGCCAAAAAGGGACTTAGTACGAGGTTTGCTTTGCGGAGGACGCTATGCAGGGTGCAATGCAAAACTAGGCCATGTAGACAATATAGAATGGCTGAAATCAGCAGTGGCATACCTAAGTGACCCACCAGCACAAAAAATAAGAAAGTGAGAAATGATAACGTTCAGTGAGAAGCAGAAGCAGGTTGCACTCGAAGAGTACAACACTGTTGTAGCACTGTATCAAGTGTTCGTGGAAAATCGTGAAACACTCAGGACCAAACAAGCAGAGTATCGTTGCGATGAAGTGCAAGCTCTCCCGATAGATTTCATGATCGATGTAGAGCTGAAAGCCCGTCATGTCCTGCCCCTGCCCTTGTACACTATGTTCTTGAGGCACCCAGAGCTGCTGCCCGAAACGGCGCGGGTACTGCTAGGTCAAACATGGCAAGAGTATGGCTTAGGTGTAGAAGGGGCTTACCGCACTCTGTACTTCAAAGCAAAAAACGCGCAAGTCAGAAGCTTCTTGGAGGAATCATACAATGGAATGTTCGGAGCAAACGACACCGATATCACCAGAACCGCAACCGGAGCTAGCACCGACGACACCACCGGAGAAGATGACGCGTAAACAGTGGGGACAACTTAGACGACAATACGTGACCATAACCCATGGCCGCGTCCGTGAATGCGGACACAAGGCGAAGTTTTCTGCCACACAACAACCAAAGAATAATTGTGTAGATTGTTGGGAAGCCTTTCTGATGACTTCGGTTGACCTAGATTTCATTCATGCTGTGCTAACCAAAAAAGGAGCTAAGGAATTGGTGCGGCTAAGGGGCACCAAATTTACTCGTATGTTTCACGGGTGGCTTGCCGCCAAACTGCTTCCGGCGCTAAACGCGGAAGCCAACGCAGTCACGGCAGAGATCACGGAACCAGTAAAGATCGAAGGAGGGGCGTTTGGCGACAGCACAGCAGGAAGTAAAGTTCAAGCAACTATCGGTGTTGAGTAAAGCACTAGATAAGGCACATACGGATGAGAAGAATGGCCGCATCGTGACCAATTCTCTCGTCCGTTTAGGGGATCGTAAAGTTCTGCGTGTCCCATGCATTAGCACAGGATTACCAACGGTCGATTACGACGTGCTGCAGTACGGTGGCATTCCGCGAGGCCGGATCGTAGAGATATTTGGTCCTGAATCCTCTGGTAAGACCACCACAGCATTGCACATCATTGCGTGTGAGCAAGCGAACGGTGGCATCTGCCATTTCGAAGATGCTGAGCATAAACTGGAGCCCACCTATGCTGAGCATCTAGGGGTCAACCTAGATGATTTGCTTTTCAACCAACCGAATAGCGGGGAAGAGGCCCTGGACAGCGTAGACAAACTAGTGGAATCGCAATGCGTAACTCTCATTGTAGTTGACTCTGCCGCTGCCCTCGTACCTGAGGCCGAACTTTCCGGTGAGATTGGAGACGCGCACGTTGGCCTTCAGGCACGTATGATGTCGCAAGCCATGCGTATCTTGACTGGTAAGTGTGCACACAATGGTGTTACAATTATCTTTATCAATCAAATACGGGAAAAGATCGGCGTTATGTACGGCAACCCCGAGACAACGCCTTGCGGACGCGCATTGAAGTTCTTTAGCAGTGTGCGGTTGAACATCACACGTCCTATGGGGGATGCAATTTGGGAAGGGACCAAGGACAACATCATTGGTCACTCCATTGATCTACGCTGCGTTAAGAACGGTGGTGGCATTCCATTCCGGCGCACACAAGTCAACCTGATGTATCCTGGCAATGGGCGGCAGGCAGGGTATGATCGCGTGAACGACATGGTTGAGTACGCCAACAACCACAACCTGTTCGAGAAGTCTGGGACGCACTTCGTTCTGGACGGCGAGAAAGTAGCCAATGGCATTGAGAACATGAAGAGGTATCTCGCATCTGAGCCCGAGGCCATGAAACTGATGAAGAAGAAAGTTGAAGAGTACATCAAGAAAGAGCAGGAAACAACTAATGTCTGACCCGTAGTGTACTTAATAGGCTCACTGCGTAACCCAGAAGTCAACCGCATAGCGGCTGCTATTCGAGAACTTGGCTATGAAGTGTTTGATGACTGGACCGCAGCTGGGCCTACTGCAGATGATAGTTGGAGAGATTACGAAAAGCAGAGAGGCCACACGTATCCGCAGGCGTTACAGGGCTTCGCTGCTAAGCACGTCTTCGCATTTGACAAGTTTCACCTTGATCGTGCAAACATCGCTGTACTGCTGATGCCAGCAGGAAAGTCTGGGCACCTTGAGCTAGGCTATTTCCTAGGCACAGGTAAGCCTGGGTACGTGCTGTTCGATCAGGAGCCAGAACGCTTCGATGTCATGTACCAGTTCGCTACAGGCGTGTTCCTTGAGGAGCAAGGCTTGCTAGATGCGCTGGCAAATCTACGACGAACCATACTTTAGCCTAAAGGAGACTAATAATGTGCGCAGCCAACTCACAGCAGCATCCCTCATACAATACGCCGAGGAAGTTTACGGTCCCTACATCTGGCTCGCCAACGGCCGTGCCCCAGAGTCATACTACTGCCAAGATGAAACCGTCATCACATTCAACAGGGAACAAAAAGCCCTATACAAAATCTACATCGGGCAACGGCGCACAGAAACCAAACGGATCATCACGAAACGAAAAGCGAGCACGGTGGGCAAAAAGAAGTAAGCCTATCGCTAAACCCGCTGCCCCGCGCCGTGAAAATGTATACGAATATATCTCCGCGTGCTGCTCATTGCCTGCTCGTAAGCCCCGGGCTGGCATGAAGGAGTCAGTAAAAAATGCCGAGACAGGCAAGTTCAAGGACGAACCAAAGGGTTTAGGAAAATGGCGTTGTACAGGCTGCGGTAAGGCAGCAAGGGTAACGCCGAGGAAACCTGCTCCGAAAGAAACGCCGAGGGTGGAGGTACCAAATGTTGTCGCGTAGAATGACTGTAGCATATGGCTGGGTCATACTTGCCATTGTCAATCTAGGTGTATATGAGTACACTCAATTCTGGCCGTCAGCATTGCTGGCGGCTATCATGGCAGGTATAGCAGGGGCTATGTTCGTGGGAATACTCAGGGAGATTTTATGAACGGTAGTTGAGCGACGCAATCCCGCCGCTCTGCGGTGGGTTAGGAGCGGCTTTGATTTTAGAAAGGAGGACACAATGATTCAATACCAACTCAAGTTACGGATGTGCAAATCGCAAGAACAACAGTGCGAACAGTTTCTCTATCACCTGTCCTCCGTCTGGAATTGGGCGGTGAGGAAGATAGAACTAAACGCCAAAGACCACATCTATTTTTCTAAGATGGAGTTCCAAAACTTTCTCGCTAACCATAGTGAGAAGATGGGTATCCCCTCTCACACACTTCAGGGAGTTATCTGCACAGCCCATGATGCGTGGAAGCGTTGCTTTAAGAAGATTGGTGGTAAACCAAGACTCAAGGGAATGCGGAACAGGATGACCAGCATTCCGTTTCCTGACCCCATCAAAGCACCAAAGGGAAATCGTATCACCCTGCCTGCTCTTGGCTCTATCCGATTTCACAGGATGGAACTGCCAGAGGGGAAGATAAAGTGTGGGCGAGTTGTCAAACGTGCATCGGGTTGGTATCTCTGCTTGTTCATCGACACGGAGCCGAAGGCAATCGAACGTTTGGCGTTCGGTGAGATTGGCATTGATCCGGGGTTCTCCAACCTGCTAACGACTTCAGACGGGGAGATCATAGACCATCCACGGGAATTGGAAGCGGCAGCAGAACGTCTCGCTCAAGCGCAGCGCGGTCACGACAAAGTCTTGGCGGCTCGGATTCAAGAGCGTATCGCCAATCGCAAGAAAGACAGGAACCACAAGATTACGAGAAAGCTAGTAGCGGAGAACGTGCTTATCGTATGGAGCAAGGACAAAATCAAAGGAATCGCAAAACGGTTCGGGAAGAGCGTGAGCAGTAGTGCCCACGCACAGATTCGAGGAATGCTGTCGTACAAGTCGCCCATAAGCGGTACGCAGTTCGTCGAAGTTGCTTCCAAGTATTCCACCAAGACTTGCAGCGAGTGCGGGAGCCCATCAGGTCCCACAGGGTTTGCAGGATTGTCGGTAAGACAATGGCGATGTTCTGCCTGTGGATCAGAGCACGACCGCGATGTCAACGCGGCTCGTAACACGCTATTCGTCGGGGCAGGATGTGCCCCCGAGGTTGCCTATGTCTAACATCGGCAAGTCAGGAATCCCAGCGTTCCACGCTGGGAGCATCAAAGAAGAAGAGGAGCTTTGGCACAAAAATGACACACGAAAATAAAGAAACGATTCGCACTGTCGCTGCGGTAATTGCGTTGTTACTGTCTAGCATTGCCGTAGCAATTCAAAGTTATGGGCTTTGGTTCATAACCACGCATCCCCACTAAGGAGAGGATAAATGGAATACTCAAAGCAAGGCTTGGCTCTGACCGAAAGGTTTGAGTCATGCAGACTCACGGCTTACCAAGATATACGTGGCATATGGACCTGCGGTTGGGGGCACGTTGGACCCGAGGTCGTAGAAGGGTTTACAATGACACAAGACGAAGCCGATAGCCAACTCGTAATGGATACGCTCCATGCGACGAACACAGTGAACCGCTTGGTGACTGCCCCGCTGTCCCAAAACGAATTCGATGCAGTAGTCGATCTGGTGTATAATATTGGTAGTGGAAACTTCGCAGGGAGCACCATGTTGAATCTGCTCAATGCTGGGGACATGTCCAACGCAGCGCTTGAGTTTGACAAATGGTCGCATGCCGGGGGACAAGTCGTGGCGGGACTGCTTCGCAGACGCGAGGCAGAGACACAGGAGTTCAACTCATGAAAGACGAAACAGGAGAGTATGCCTTTTTCTATGCGCTGTCTATGGCTATTGCATCGGGACTTATCCTGCAGCACTATATAGACGACATCTCACTAGTAATAGGTATTTGTCTGTTGGTGTTCTTGTTCACAGGAGTCCTTTGGCCGGAATGATGCAGGCGCATCCGTATGAATCCTAGTCCTGATGACTTTACTACTTTCAGGGATACTGTGTAACAGGAGTTCAATTCATGAAATGGGTAGAATGGATAGAGCCTTTTGGGCCTAACAGCGAGCCTGTATACTTATCATGTCCTGCAACCACCGCTGTGGCCGTAATGATGCAGGCGCATCCGTTTGGATGCGGAGGATGAAATGCTAGGGGAACCTGTCTATAAGAAAGTTCTACATGGGGACGATGTTGGACCCAGATTAGAACACATGATGCAACTCCAAGACCTTTGGAGCACTGCCTACGCCATACTGACACGACCTAACTTATTTCACACTGACTTAGAGAAAGCGAGGGCTAAACAAATAGAAACTGCACTGGACCTCCTGCAGCACCATATGGAGGCTGAGTACAATCTAACTCAATATGCGAGGGCAATAAATGAGATTTCCAAAGCTAAAAAGCCGGGTGATCCTCCTGACATTGTTACTTTCAGGGACGACACTGTGTAACGCAAGACTTAACACTTACAAGGAAAGCACCAGCGGTAAAGCTAGTTGGTATGGCAAGCGTGAGCAGGGGAAACGCACAGCGAGCGGAGAACGGTTTGATAGGCGACAATACACATGCGCCTCCCGAGCGTACCCACTGGGCACCCTGCTCATGGTTAAGTACCCTCGCCTGGGTACGTTCGTAGTGGTCCGCGTCAATGACCGTGGACCGTGGGTTAAAGGCAGAGTTTTGGATTTATCCGAGAAAGCAGCTACTACTTTGGGACTCAAGAGCCTAGGTGTAGACTTTGTTTCTATTCAGCCATTACAAGTGGCACTGGGCAACCTACGCCTTATACACGAGAGCACATAGGAGTATTCGATACATTTGAGGAAGCCAAAGCAGCACGAGACGCAAAAATCGCTACACTGTAAGGAGAACCCATGGCGGCAGCAGGTACAAAACGAATTTTAGACTTGGAAAAAAGAAGCCCAGAGGTGACTTCTTTAGTGGCTACTCTCAATAAGCGTATTGTAGGACAACCTGAAGCTGTTAAAGTTCTTGCTGACATTGTAGAGACATACCAGTCAGGTTTGTGTGATCCGCGTCGTCCTGCTGGCACAGCACTGTTCATGGGTGTTACAGGATCAGGTAAAACAGCGACCGTGGAAGCTGCCTGTAAAGCGTTATTTGGAGATGAAAGGGCGTGCGTCAAGCTTGATTGCTCTGAGTTTCAAATGGAGCATGAAATAGCGAAGTTGGTGGGAAGCCCCAGTGGCTACCTTGGTCACCGTGAAACTCCAGCATTGCTAAACCAAAAACGTTTAACCGCGTTCCATACTGAGAAACTAAAACTTGGTGTGGTGCTCTTTGATGAGTTGGAGAAGTCAAGCGATGCTCTCTGGCAACTAATGCTTGGTATCATGGATCGTGCCACACTAACTTTAGGCACCTGTGAGCAGGTGAACTTCAGCCAGTCAATTATTGTGATGACCTCCAACTTAGGCGCTAAGGAAATGTCTAGGCTAATGCTTGGAAAAGGGCTTGGCTATCACGCGGAATCTATCGCTCCGGTAGACAAAGCGAAAATCACGGACATTGCCAAGCAAGCTGCTGTCAAGCACTTTACTCCAGAATTCCTGAACAGGATTGATCATACCGTTGTGTTCAATCCTCTAACTGAGCAAGATGTTAAGCAGATTATGAGCATTGAGCTAGGGATAGTACAGCAGGACATGTGGTCTGTTGGTAAATTCCTGTACCAAGTCACCGATTCGGCTAAGGAAAAACTAATGGAGGAGGGCTTTAGCAAAGAGTACGGCGCACGTAGCCTAAAACGCACTATAGAACGCCGTGTGCGTTTGCCTTTAGCTAGGTTGCTGGCTTCGGGGCAAATTGCTCCGGGTGACGCTGTGGTAATTGACGAGGTAGGCACTTCGCAGTTCGAGTTCTCAATTCAGAAGTTGAGCAGTGCCGATATCACATTCAAAGACACAGGAGACATACTATGAGCATTGATCCACTGTTCAGTTTCACAGCCATGAGCACTGAAGGCAAAGAGAAGACCGTTGCCATTGCCGAAGCGTTCACAACTTTCCTACGACAACTGGAAGAGCTTCTCCCTGGCAACTCGCGGGAGATTTCCATTGTTAAGACTAAGCTGGAAGAAGCCTCATTTTACGCAAAGAAGGCCCTCCGCAATTACGAAGGGAACCGCGCATAAATGTACTATATCTATGCTCTTGTTGATCCCTCTTCCGATGAACTTTTCTACGTTGGGTGCACAACCCGAAAGCCAAGTAGACGACTTAGGGAGCACCGAGATTTGAAGCATGCAAGGAGTAGCAAAGTAAAAACCAAGGTGGCTTCCATACTGCGCCTAGAACTGGTGCCTAGCATGCTTGTCTTGGAGGTTACAGCGGACAAGGATCGAGAACAGCATTGGATCAGTTATCTTGGTAAACTAGGAGCTTCATTGCTGAACACTGCAACTACTCCCACGTCGTACTCGTCTTTAAGTAAAGAAGAAAAACGCATATACCACAAAATGCACTACACCGCATGGAAGAAAAGACAGTAGAAACTAAAATAGCCCCACAGGCTAGGGTGCCTCTTCGGAGGTTCCTTAGCTTGTGGGGCTTTTTGTCGTTTCTACTTCATGTCTTCTAATGCGTGGATCGCTCTGGAGATGCGCTGCCAATGCTTTGTCTTTGGCTGGGCTTTTGCCAGGAGTTTGTACAGGGCTTCCAGCACCTGCCGTTTAAACTCTGGGTCGCGCTTTGCGCGGCTCGCAATTATCTGTCCTAGTGTTCTTCCATGCGGCTGCATAGCGTTCTCCTTGTTTGGGATATGGAGGGCACGCTGTGGATCGCACACATTTCGAACAGCGTCACAAGCTGTCGGCACCGACTAGATGCTACGCGCCCTATTTTTCTCATTAGAAGCCCGTACGCGAGCGCGGAGCACGCCAAGCCACTTGTCTGTGACCGCTCCCTAAACCTCGCTGTACGGGGCTGGACGGGGCTATTATAGCCCTGTTGCCGTCTTGATGTACTGCCGGGAAAGGAACCCCGCCACGTACCCGATAACGAACCAGCGCCTTTTGCTGCGCCGCGCCTCGGCCTTCACTACTGCAATCTGTTGATTACAAACGGTTTGGTTGTCCTTTAGTTGCAAATTGAGGCTGGAAACCTCATTACCGAGCGTAACCGTCTCGTTTTGCGACAAACCTAGCAGTTTCTGGGTGGACTCCAACTGGGTCCGTTCGTTCCCCAATTGGGCGCTCAGGACAGGTACCTGCTCCAAAGCCTGTACCGTGGCGATAGCGCTTGGCGTGTCCACAGCGATCCCCGTGGCAGTGACCGTGGGTTTAGCTTGGGGCACCAATGTAGACCAACGGTTAGCCAATTCGCTAGGTGGGAGTGTACTGTCGGTATGCTGTTGCTGCGCGAGCGCGGTGGCAAGCTGTGTATTGGCCGTTACGAGTGCAGAGTTCTGCTGCTGCACCTTGGCGGCTAGCTCTTTGTATTGTTCTGCCTGAGCCGTAGCTTGTGCAGCGAGGGCTTCTGTCTTTTCCGCTTGGCTCTGTGCTGTGATTTTAGCCTGTAAAAGATTCGCATCATCGTGCTTGGCGATAATGCTTTCCACATGCCCCACAGCGAACCACAGGAGCACGGCGGCGATCCCTGCTAGGACCAGCCGCTCGTGTGCTTTGAGATACGCACTAATCGGATGCAATTGGGTTGCAATGGGTACTGCTGGTGTTGTTGACATTCTGAGTCTCCTTAGATTTACTTCACTCCTGCCGCGTCCAACTGTGCCTGTGTGAACTGAATCGCATAGACCCCTGCAAGCTGCCCGTTGTCCATGCTATAGGTCACAATTCCGATGAGTTGTCCATCTTCTGCTGAGAAGACTGAGCTGCCCGAATCTCCACCGATAACAGGTTCTTGAATGAGGTAGATGTTACCTGTGGCATCAACCCTCTCTTCGTCGTCATCAGATTTGGGATTAGGAATGCTTCCCATCACTACCCCTTCCCTGAATTGATCGCGCATACCTGCTGGGTTGCCCCATTGATAAGTATGTTCGCCTTGACGAGGCAGACGCACATGTGCAGTCAGTGCAATTGTGTTGTTAAATGTTATTCCCGACACAACCAGCAGCAGATGATCTTGGTGATCGAACGTTCGGCTGATAATTTTGTAATTCATCACCTTACCAGGGCGAATCAATTCCAGTGGCGCGTCGATGTACACGCCTGTTGCCTTGGCATCGTCGCAGTGCCCTGCAGTGAGCAAAGTGTGCGGACCCACGGCGTATGCCGTGCATAATCCACCGCCAATTACTTGACCGTCTGCATCACGATCCACCATTACGATCTCATGCATCGCTTTGTGTTGCTGTTCTTGTAGTTTGGTTAGCTGCTTCTTGTGAATACCGAAAGCAGGGCTGATTGCCAGTGTCGCAATGATCACTAGGCTAGCTAGACTTCTGAAAATCTTATGCATCGTGTTCTCACACCAGAGCACATATTAACGTGGTTCCCTTTTGGGAGCCTCTGTTCCACGGTCCTGCTAAAAGTAATGCCCTCCGCGTCCTGACATGGCGAAGGGCTTGGGGGTGTGTTCGAACGTTCTCAGGCACCCTGTACAGCAACTCTACGAAAATCTATGGACTTTGAACCTTTGCGGTTGTTACAGCCACCTTTTGATCCTAAGGACCACGCATGACATAAGGGCTGGATATTAGCAATCACATTCAACCCTCCATGGATCAAGGGAACTACATGGTCAGGAACCAAAGCTAAGCCCAAAACTTTTAACTCTCGTTCAGAGCGATGGCAGCATACACATTGGTGATTATACAGAGATTTCAGAGCAGACCACTGCTCTGCTGTAAAACTTCCACCATTGCCCTTTTTAAGTGCCCTACGCCGTTGGTTTCTTGCTTTTGTTCTTTCTGGATTTCTACGACAATAGTCTCGTGCGTAATGGGGATGGGCTTCTTGGTATTTCCTGACGTTTTCTTTTACAGCCTCTAGGTGCATCTCCCTATAGTTTCTGTTGTAATCAGGATTGTTCTCTCTCCACTTGCGTCGGGTTTCCTGAATTTTGGCTGCAGTCACTTTGTTTGCTTTTCTTCTTGCTTTGCTCTCACGATCTATTTCTAAGGCACGCTCTGGGTTTCTTGCTCTCCAAAGCGCCATACGTTCCCTGTTGCCTTGTCTTGACTTTTCCAAATCTTCTGTATATCTCTTACGGGCAGTTTGAAGTCGTCTATCGTGGTTTTCTTTGTCCCAAAGCCTAGCACGCTCAATTGTAAGTGCTTTGTGTTTCTGATACCAAATTTTTGCTCGTTCTTTTTGCGTCACTTTATCTCCTAACAAGATTGCTTTGGAGGGTGTGTTAGGCACCCTCCTCGGCTACTCCAAAGCCGCTAAGCCTTGGGATGTCTATTATGTCCAAAAGGAAAATTACAAAGCAATTCATCAAACACAACAATTGCACTTGCTTTGAAATCCTCCAAACTTCCTGAGTTCTCTAGGATGATTGACCAATCCGTGGAATCTGCAAGGGCTGTCTCTGAAACGTGTGTGCTTGGCGGAAGCCCTGCACGATCCACGCGAACTGCCTCGCCATACTGCTGTACAAACTTCATCTCGTTTGGGAAGCGGAGGTCAGTTATGCAGGCGATTTGAGGCTTTTCCAACTCGATCTGCTGGGCAAGTTGCCTAACCCAATAGTCGCTGTCCTGTTTTCTTCTAAATTCTGCACCCCAAAACTGCAATAGGCTACGCTGTTTGCCGAGAGGACACATTGGATCATCCATGGGAGCGTCTGGGTCATACTGTACCCAATCAGGAAAATCCATGTAATACCCTTTGCACATCGCAAAGCGGCGGTTAGGAAGGAATAGATTTTCCATGC
>Ga0208562_1000449_pt1 | contig 21728 bp, 20 predicted proteins | sample June2015DPH_16_1_3_FD_184715 | JGI IMG/M metagenome (GOLD analysis project Ga0208562, IMG submission 184715) | Peatland microbial communities from SPRUCE experiment site at the Marcell Experimental Forest, Minnesota, USA - June2015DPH_16_150... | ecosystem: Environmental > Terrestrial > Soil >... | reverse complement strand
CTCAAAAGAAAAGAAACTGGCAGAGAGGGCGGTAGGTGGAAGTAGCAAGAGACTAAGAAGAGAAAAAGAGAAGAGACTGAAAAGAGGCAGGGCCTGGGAGAAGCGTTGGGGCGAAGGGAATATTCATCGGCCGCGCCTATAGTCGGCGCGGTGTTCGGGCTACCAGTAAACGGAGTATTTTCAAATGCGCTTACGCTGGTAGGGGCCGCTCTTATCTTCTCTGCAGCCGAGATATATGGTATACAGTAGCGAAGGGGCCGGCAGCCCGCAGCGGGCAGCCAAACCGGAGGGAAGGGGGAGATGAACCGCTACGATATCGTATTCGTGGGGTCTTTAGGGACATATACGGTTGTTCCTTTCGAGGGCCCTCCCTTTTCCGAAAGCGGCGGTCCGGTTTTGTTCGGTTCGATGGCAGCCTCGTGCCCGGCAAGAAGAATCGGCATGGTGACTAGAATTTCCGAGGGTGAGAAACAGCTTTTGGAGCAGCTCGAAGCGGCCGGCATCGATGTGTTCTCCCGGCCAGAAGATACCCCCCGATACCGCATCGTCTTTCCGACCGCAAATGTCGATGAAAGGCGGGTCTTTCTCCTCAGAGGCGGAGGGCGTTTTGTTATCGATGACATGCCTCCTATTGCACCCTGCCTGCTCCACCTCGCGGGCATGAGCATGGGCGAGTTCTCCCTGGAATTCATGGAAGCGCTTAAAGCGCGCGGGTTCCTCTTGTCGGTGGACATGCAAAACTTCATCTTCCGGGCGGACGGTGAGACGGGGGCCCTTTACCCCGTAGATATTCCCGAGAAAAAGGAAATCCTGCGCACTGCCGATTTCGTGAAACTTGATGCCGTGGAGGCAACGATATTGACCGGTGCCGAGGCCCTGCAGGACCAGGCGGATATTCTGGAAGACTGGGGAAGCCCAGAAACGATCGTAACATGCTCCGACGGGGCGCTGGTCAAAAGCAAGGGCGCAGCCGCCTTCGCAAGATTTACCAACAGGACGACCCGCGGCAGGATGGGCCGCGGCGACACCTTTTCGGGAGCATACCTGGCGCGCAGGCTGGATCATTCCGCCGAGGATTCTCTCCGGTTCGCCGCAGCCCTGACATCGATCAAGCTGGAATCCGCCGGTCCCTTCAGAGGCTCCGTCGAAGACGTTATTGCGCGAATCACAGGCCCGCTCTCGGAATGACCATCGACCGGACCTGACAAACAGGGCGGTAAGTGTCGTAAATGCCGGACTGTCACGGCAACGGTAAGGCGCACATATGAAAGGCCACAGACCTAGCGGTGATATAGATTATGTGATCATGTCGAGCGCGAACGATGAGGACCGTCCTGCGGAGCTTCTCTCTTCTTTTCGGCATGAGTATCCGGAAATTGAGCGGACCGCGGCCATAGATCATCTCAGGCTCAGACTCGGACAACTGCTCTCGGACGGCAAGGTTGGGATCTATGAACGCGTGATAGGACGCACGTACGCCGCTGGAAGCGAGTACCGGGATTTGTCCTGTGACGAAGCGCTGGGGTTGATTGAACGCGCGGATATTTGGGAATGGGAGGTACCATCCGATGCCGGCGTTATCCACTATCTCTTTGCAAAAGATGAAGCCTACTGGGGCGAGTATCACGGAGACGGTGAAAAACACGGGCCGGGGTGAGGCCATCCGGCCGTCCCCTGCCCCCGTTGACAGGGCTGCTTAGACCCTCATCGAGTAACGTGTTCCCCCGAGGCGAGCCGGCGTAACCTGGTGGAGCGGAGTCAACCCTTGACTCAAGACCGTATACCAGGGAACCGGAAAGGCATAGCAACGCGGCTTTCCGGGCGGCAAAGGGAGATGGCTGTCTCACAGCGGTTAGAACCGGAACCCGAGGTTCACTGTGGCCTGCACACCCTCAATACTAAAATTAGTATCGACTTGTTCTCCGGCAGTGTGTATGTCGAAGTCGGCGTTACTTGTCCAGAGATACTTGCCTTCCAAGCCGAGGAAGAATTGTCTTGTGAAGTTATAGGCTATACCGGCACCCAGGAAGCCCCCCGCCACGGCTGCATCCATGCTTCCCGACCTTCTTCCGAAGCTTGTATCGACTGTGCCATTTGCATGGACGTAATAGCCCCCACCCCCGGCCAAGCCGTACAAGTCGAGCCGGCCAAGAGGCAGAATGGCTTTCAGGGTGATGGTTAAAGGGATGGAGTAGATATTCCCGTTTAAAGAAAGATTTGACCCTGCAAACGACGCCCGTGCCGCGTGTCCCAGGTCAAAATAGCCACTGCCGATTTCCATTGCAGCAAATCTGCTAAACTGAACGCCGACCGCAAGCTCTCCATTGAAACCGGTATCCAGTTCCTTGACGTCTCCCTGAGGGTAAAAGATGCCTCCTTTAAGCACGATGTAGTTATTGTAATAGCGGACTGGCGGCGGGTATCCCGGTGGGACAATGAGTTGCTGAGCATAAACGCCCCCGGAACAGCATAGAAGGAAAAACAAGACCACAACCGTTGAAAGCGGCCTCTTAGCCATGAAAACCCCTGTAATGAAACTAAGGCCGGTTTATTTTATCGTCAACTAGCAGAAGGGAGAAAACGCGTCTCTTTCATCGCGTAATATTGCACACACTCGGCTTAACTGTGAGTAAATGATTGTAGGTGGAGCATAGTACGTCTATCTTCCTGTACTTCGCCTTCAAGAACGAATTGTTAGTAGACCATTGAAGTGGCAATTGTCGGGCGAGGGTGACAAAGAGGGCCAGGCCATTCACTGACAGTGCCGGGACGATCTATATGGTAAATGGGCACGAGACTAATTACATTAGACTATTAAGCCAAGGTGCAGAGAAGTTATCCGTTCTTTGACCATACGATGGAGGGACGTATGAAAAGCATCGAAGTAAAAGCGTTTAATTCTGCCGACGAGGTAAGGACATTTGACAAGGGTAAGCTCGAACTGGTCGATGTCAACGGGCGGAAGGTTGGACGGGCAACATTTGAGCCTGGATGGCGGTGGTCAGAATCACTCAAGCCGATGGTCAAAACGAAAAGCTGTGAGGCTCCACATTTTCAGTATCACCTTTCCGGCACACTTCACATAAAGGCCGATGACGGAGCAGAGAGAGACGTGAAGGCGGGAGAGGTTTCCATGCTGGGGAGCGGCCACGACGCGTGGGTCGTCGGTGACGAACCTGTCGTGGTGATTGATTTCCAGGGCATGGTGGACTACGCAAAACAGCGGTGAAGCGGGTTTCACCTTACCATGCACCCGTAATGCCAAGTCGCAAACAAATGTAGAACCTACGTCGAAGGTCAGAAAAACCAACACGGAGAGACACCCCGGAACACCCCCTTGAAGACGTTTAATCTTATGGGCATCCAGTCGCCTGGCCTGGAGCAGTATTCTTTGCAAGCAGACATTCACCAGGCCCGTCGTACAAAAGAATCTTCTGCAAAGGGAGGGCCAGGGCGTCCCCCTCGGATCACCCTGATAGGAGAGGGAATCCACCTTAAGAATGCACCATAATCGTCTTGACAGAGGGGGGAAGGTTATATACCATGTGTTTGGACGTAACGCTATAGCAAAGAGCACAACGTGGAGACCACAATGCATCCGCAACGCAGCTCAAACTTGATTGACTCAATAACACCAAATCAAATCAGTCCTCAAAGGATGCAGCCTGATCGAGCCAGACATTTTCTCAGGCAAGCGTTGCTCGCCATACTTCTCGGCGTTGCGTGTGCTGTGCCTGTCATGGCCGCACCGATCCAGCTGCCAGCGATTGTTGAGCCCGCCAGCCAGGAACATCACGTCGGCAAACTTATATTTGTTGAATTGGTGACGCCGGACCTCGCCGCCGCCAAGCGGTTCTATGCGGGGCTGTTTGGCTGGACATTTCGCGACATTCATGCCGGTGGGACAAAGTACGCAGAGGCATTTCTCGACGGTCGTCCGGTTGCAGGACTGATTCAGAAGGGTTTACCGGCGAGCAAGCATCGACAGCCAGCGTGGCTGAGCTTCTTCGCCGTGGGCGATGTCGACGCAGCAAAAAGGGTTGCTTTGCAAAATGGTGCGAAGGTGCTGTTCGAGCCGCATAGCATCCCTGACCGCGGCCGGGAAGCAGTCTTCGCGGATCCGCAGGGAGCCGTTTTTGCAGTCCTCGCTTCCAGCAGCGGTGATCCGCCCGATGTTCTGGCCGGACCCGGAGAGTGGATTTGGATCTCGTTAATCACGAGCGATCCTGCCACCGATGCTGCTTTCTACCAGACGCTATTCGACTACGAAGTCTTCGAGTTGCCCGCAAGCGAGGGGGCCCAACATCTCTTGCTCGCGTCCGACAACTATGCTCGTGCGAGCGTGAATACGCCGCCTGCTAATAGGCCCAATGCCTATCCCCACTGGCTCAATTACGTACGCGTCGAAGATACGGTCAAGATGACTGCAAAGGTCGTGGCGCTCGGTGGCCGCGTGCTGGTCGAGCCGCGGATTGATCGCCACGGCGGCAAGGTCGCGGTGGTCGCCGACCCTTTGGGGGCACCCTTCGGATTACTCGAATGGCCGGACACTGAGAGTAAAGAGGTGCCCAAGTGAATATCTCACTCTTACGCTGGTTAGCGCTCGCCTTCGCGGGCTGGACGTTGACGGTCGTGTTGTCCGGCTGCATCTTGCCTGGCAATGGATACGAATACGACGACGGCGGGGGAATTGGGGCGGCTTACTATGCACCCTACGGTGTCGACTACGGTGGATGGGGACCTGGCTACCACGTGGCGCCGTATCGTGGCGGTTACCATCGTCCCAGTGGAGGTGGCCACGGATTTGCTCGAGCTTACAGACCCGCGCCTGCTTCCCACTCGATGCCGTCTATTCCGTCGCGGTCGCGTTCTGGCGGCTCTCGATCACGTTGAAGTGCGGCCCGACAAAAAACTGACCACAGGCCAGTTCCTGTGTAGTCTATCATGACGTGCAGAGCAGAAATCCCCTGATCTTTAAGACGGACTTGCTCTTCCCGAAAGGGTTACCCCGGTTTTTCTTGTGTTACCGCAAAATGATAACGTCCTCTTTGCGCAAAGTAGAAATGTCCTATTCCGAGAATGCTACACTGCTTCTTTTTCCAAGGAGGCAGGATGGCTGGGGAGGACATTATCATGCTGCGGCAGAGGGAGTTGAAGAGGCTCCATGTGATCCACAAGGTGCTCGAAGGAACACTCACGCAGAGGGATGCAGCGGATCTCATCTCGTTGACCGAGCGGCAGATCCGCCGGATCGTCACGCGGATACGGGAAGAAGGGGATGAAGGGATACGGCATAAATCCAGAGGCAGGCCCTCAAACAGAAAGCTGCCCTTCAAGGAGAGGATCGTGCAGCTGTACAGGAGCTCCTATCCCGACTTCGGTCCTACCCTTTTTACCGAGAAGCTGGAAGAACGTGAAGGCATCACCGTCAGCCGGGAGACGGTACGGACCTGGCTCATGGAAGAGGGAGAATGGAAGAAACACCGCAAACGGAAGGCCCACCGGCAATGGCGGGAGAGAAAGGACCACTACGGAGAGATGCTCCAGATGGACGGCTCCCATCATGACTGGTTTGAAGGCAGAGGTCCCACTTCCGTCCTCATGGCCTACATCGATGACGCCACCGGCAGAGTCTACGGGAGGTTCTACGAATACGAGGGAACGATCCCTGCCATGGACAGCTTCAAGGGGTACATCACGAAGCACGGTCTCCCAATGACCGTCTACCTGGACAAGCACACGACCTACAAGTCGTGGGTACGTAAAGACGAATTCCAGGAAGTAGAACCCATCAGTCAATTCGGCAGGGCCTTGCAGGAACTCGGGGTCAGAAAGCTCCATGCCCACTCTCCCCAGGCCAAGGGAAGGATCGAGCGCCTCTTCCACACCTTTCAGGACCGGGCGGTCAAGGAGATGCGGCTGCGGGGCGTGAGCACGATAGACGAGGCAAACAAGTTCCTCGTCTCCTATCTGCCCGCCTATAACCGGCGCTTTAGTGTTACACCGAAGAAGAAAGAGAACCTCCACCGAAGGCTCAAAGACATTGATCTCGATACCATTCTCTGTATAAAGACGGAACGGACCCTCAAGAATGATCATACCATCCAGCTCAACGGCAAGCTCTATCAGATAGAGGACAGTATCCGTGCGAAGAGGGTCACAATAGAAGAGCTGATCGACGGCACCATGAGAATCCGCTATAAGGGAGTCCGGGTAGCTTTCCATGAGATCGTACAAAGACCGGCCACACCGGAGAAAGAGCGTCCATACGTCTCTCAGGGGAAAGGCCACCGCCCTCCGATCGACCATGCGTGGAGACCACCCTGGTTCAAAAGATCCAGAAAAGAAGAACACTGTGGGAATATGGAAAAGGCTCCGCCTTTACCACATTCCCACAGTACGGCGACGGACGTGTCATGAGCATAAGGATCAGTACTAGAAGAGAAACAGACGATGAGTGCATACCGGACATTTCTACTTTGCTAAGAATAGGACATTTCTACTTTGCGTTGACACCCCGGTTTTTCTTGTTGAACCACGTTCTTCGCCGTGGTAATCGATAGAGAAACGCATCGAGGATCGCGCTATGCTGCCCACTTTATCGACATGGATAAATTTCTCTATTTCACCGGCCTATGAACACAAGTACCCGGGGGTGGCGTTCGCGTTGACGCTTATTGAAGGATGCAGGCCCTTGACCGATAACGAAGCGGCGTTCGATCAGCACAAAAGAAAGTACCTCCGGAAAATGAGAAAGCGGGAAACCATCACTCAGATCGGCCAGCGCATCGCTATGTATGACCGGTTTTTTCATGGCTTCGGATACGAGTGCCCCCTGCCCGGGCACCTGAAAAGAACGATCAATAGCGGATCCCCACGGTACAATCTCATGGTTGATGCGCACTTCATGGCCGAGATGTGTGCCGGGATTCTTGTGGCGGTTACTGATTACGACCGGGTTGAAGGTCAGCTCGTGCTCGATGTGGCCCGGGAGGGAGAGACGACTGCCGGAATGGGAGGGCGTAAATTCACTACAAAAGAAGGCGAGATCGTACTTCGGGATGAAAAGGACATCATTTGTGTGCTGTGTCAGGGTGCGGATGAAAAAACAAGAGTGACGGATGATACCTCGAATGCACTTTTCTACTCCTATGCCGTTCCCGGCATTGATGCAACCTATCTGAAGGAAGGATTGACTATTGCCGCCGAGACCGTGGCAGAATTTGGCGGAGGAGGCATTAAGGGCTTATCGGTTTTTTATATTTGAACGGTCCAGGCGTCAAAAAGTGAAAGGTAACGAAGAAGGAAAATATTACCCTCCACAGTTCTGACTTTGAAATAGTTCACCACGGGGCGTCCCGGTTCGCTTCCTTCATACCACCGATCAAGAATTTCCGCTACCTCCCAGCGTCGATTTTGAAAGATGAATGCCACGGGGCGTTCGTTGGCCTTGTACCCGCTGTAACATTCCACGTGACCTTTCCCCGAAAAAGTGGACACCGAGTTAAGTTTCGTTAAGGACCCTTTCGTACTGCTCCGGGCTCCTATACCCTAATGCCGAATGCCGCCTCTGACGATTATAAAACATTTCCACATATTCAAAAATACTTAGTCTCGCTTCAAGCCTATTGCGATACCGCTCACCATGGACCAACTCGGTCTTCAGCGTACCAAAGAAGGACTCCAGATAGGCGTTATCATAACAGTTGCCACTTCTGCTCATGCTTGCCCGCATCCCGTACCGTTTGAGTAGGTCCTGATAGACATAGCTTGCATATTGTCTGCCCCAATCAGAGTGGTGGATCAACCCTTCAGGGCGGTCCTGCCTGCCCACTGCGTCCATGAGTGCAGCAGATGCCAGGTCCTGGGTGATCTTCTCGCCCATGGCCAGCCCGATGATCTTTCTGCTTTTCACCTGCATTACTGCTGCCACATAGAGCCATCCCTCAGACGTGGGGACAAAGGTCATATCAGATGCCCATACTCCCTCCGTCTGACGTTTGCCAAGCAGCAAGTTTGCAGCCAGGGCATAGGCATGCCGTGAATCGGTGGTCCGTCTGAATCTCCTTCTCTTCACTTCTGCCCTCACTGCGTGGTCTTTCATGATCCTGGCCACCCGGTTCTTCCCGCACCTAAAACCCTGCGCCGTGAGCTCCGCTCTGATCCGTGGACTCCCATAGAGCCTTCTGCTCTGCGCATGGATTGCCCGTATCCGGCGAAGGAGTTCCTCGTTTTCTTTCTGACGCATGCTCGGTTGACGAGACCTCCATACATAGTAGCCGCTTCGGGATACCTTCAGCACCTCGCACATGCGCTTTATTGTGTGGGTGGCTTTTTCTCTTTCCATAAACTGATGCTTCATCTGTGCCGTTTTGAGAATGCCAAGGCTTTTTTTAAAATATCCCTCTCTTCCCTGACTTTCTTCAATTCCTTTCGAAGCCGCCTTATTTCCGCTTTCTCCGGCGCTATACGGCCTTTCCCTGTAAATGCCTTATTGCCTTCGGCCAGGAACTTCCTTCTCCACAGATGAAGAAGATTGGGATGGATATCGAGCTCTCTGGCAACCTTGCCCACTGGCATACCCTTCTCGGTGACCAGCTGCACTGCATCTCGCTTGAACTCCCGACTGAAGTGACGGTGTTTGTCCCCCAATGCACACCTCCTGTCTCATAGTACAAATTCTTAGGTGTGTCCATCAAGTTGGGGGAAGGTCACTTGAAAATGGTGTAATTGCAAGTTGAGCGGGAGACCTGGTTGCGGGGCGATCCTCTCCAGATTTCGCTTCCAATGCACAAACATGAGTGATCGCTTAGACAAAGCCGCACACGAGGGTTATATTTTAGTAGGGGTCCGGGGTTGAGAAGGTTCTTTTTTTCTCGGTGCCGCTCGCCCAGCTTGGTACTCCTATCAAATGTGGAGGTGTTTATGCGGAAGATTGTTCCCGTTTTCTTACTTCTTTTTCTTTCCGGCACCGCTTATGCGCACGAATTCTTCGTGAATGCCGGTGTGACGCGGGACACTCAAACCAGTACCGCGCGGCTTCAGTGGTCAACCACTTATCTGCAGGAGATTGAAAAGTATATGGCCTTCAGTTTTTCGTATATCAACGAGGGACATGCGGTAAACCACTATCGAGACGGCATTGCCGGCCAGTTGTGGGCCCGCGCGGGCGTGTGGAATCGAAACCTGGTTCTCGGCCTAGGGGCCGGCCCGTACGCCTTTTTCGATACCCACGGCGGCGCGAACGGTTCGTTCCATGATGAGCACGGAGTGGCAGCACTTTTCAGCGCCACGGCCACCTTGTACACACTGAGCCCTCTCCTGTTTCAGGCACGTATCAACTATTTAGCGGCCAGGCAGAGCTTTGATACGCTTTCAGGCACCATCGGGATCGGATATGAGCTGGGAACAGACAAGACGCCGACCGGAACGTCGGGGGGGCAAGGTGTGGGGGACCTCCGCAACGAGATTACTGCGTACACGGGGGCGACGGTCCTCAACACTCAGAAGAACGAACAGAGCACTTCCTGGGCCGTAGAGTACCGGCGGAGTCTTGCCGCCTACATCGACTGGACTGCCACGGGGCTCTTTGAGGGCCGCGACCGGCCTGTGGCCCGCTACGGCGTCATGAGCCAGGTCTGGTTGGCCCATCCGTTTTTCAGGGATCACCTGACGCTCGGCGCGGGCTTAGGTCCGTATCTGGCACACGACAAGTACCAGCAGGGAAGCGACGATAAGACAAAGGTTGACTGGGCTGCAAGCTTCTCGGCCAGCGTCCGCTTCCTCGAGCACTTTGCGCTGCGCGCCTCCTGGAGCCGGATTATCACGCAACAGGACCGCGACACCGACGTCTTCCTGGCCGGGCTCAGCTACCGCTTCTAACACAAGGGCGCATGAACTGAGATAACAAGAAGGGAAAGGAGGAATGACAAGGAAACTTTTAATATTGGCAGTAATAGTAATAGCCTGTTATTTGATAGGATGGTCAGTGATTATGGCTAAACTCACGGCCTTAGTACATTGGCTCCAACACGCTGTAAAGTGAAGTAAGGGAAAGGAGGGATGAAAAGGAAGATTTTGATGGAAGCGGTAGTGGTAGCGGCTCTTGTTTGTCAGGATGGACAGTGGTTACACTCAGGCTTATAATATGTCTGCGGTGAGTCCGTTCATTTACAGTATGCAGAAGTAAGGGAGGGTCTTATATTCTCCCTAAATAAAAACAAATGAAGGGAGTTTGTTATGAAAAGAGTTGTTTGTATTGTTGCTGCACTGTTTTGCATGGCCATTCTTTTTTCGAGTCCGTTAATGGCAAAAACCGACGCAGAAAAAGCTCAGAGGCAAATGACCAAGACTGATCGTACTGAGGCACAAATTACTGACCTTCATACTAAGCTACAGATTACACCTGCGCAGGAAGATCAGTGGAACAAAGTTGCCTTAGCGATGAGAGAGAATGCGTCGCAAATGGATATCCTTGTATACAATAGGAAGGCAAAGCTAGGTACCATGAATGCTCTCGATGATCTTAAGTCCTACAAGGACGTTAGCGATGCTCACACTGCATGTCTTGCCAAGTTTATTGCAGCATTCGAACCTCTTTATACCAGTATGTCCGACACTCAGAAAGCAAATGCTGATGCCATTTTTGCAGCGAAAATGGCTAGACAGGGCCATCATAAAGGCCACAAACATACGACGAAGTAGGGAGGACATATGAAAAGGATTGTATTAGCTTTTATTCTTTCAGTTATCCTTGTCGGAATGTCCATACCTGTTCTAGCAGAGGAGCATGGACGGGGAGACGAACGAGGACGAGGATACGCGCGTGGTCACGAACGTGAGTATCGTGGAGGATACAACAGAGGATATTACAATCAAGGTCACTATTACGCTGCTCCAGTCTATGCTCCTCCACCTGTGTACTACGCCCCCAATCCATATCCGCCGCCTGGAATCAACTTTGTTATTCCCTTACATATCCATTAGTTAGCAGAATTTAGGGAGGAATCTATTATGGGTTCCTCCCTAAAATAAAGCCATGAGCAAGGACATGATCTCTGTTTATACTATGTTTTGGAGAATCATAGTATAAAACCGACCTCCCAAATTTTGCCTCGTATTTTCCGCTTTTGCCGCTGCTGTTTTTGCCCTGGTTATCCCCGAAAGTCTCCGTCACCACTTGATCGTCGGTTGCGATTTTTATTTCTGACGCCACCAAGGATCCCGAATCTGTCGCAGTAACAAAAGTTGTAGACGTAACGTATATGTAACACGGGTTATCGTATACGTTTTGTATACGTAACGGTTATGTTGGGTAGCTTCGCAGCCTCAGAAGAAGAGAACTGTAGAATGCCACTCGAAATGTGGAACCTTTTTTGTGGAAGGCTGATTCTCTCTTCCAGGAAGGAGCCGAGCATCGCCTTCACCTACGAATAGTTGAGTTGGCTGGATGCTCTGAGGCGAAGATTGCCGCAAAAAAGAGTCATTTTCCATGGGATTCACTATCCGGCTGCGGCCGGATGACTTCTGCGAACCGCCACGTGCGGACCCGCGTGCGTGGTGGTGTGGGGAGGGACGGTTAGAGGCGTCCCTTACCCGATTGGGCGCCTTACCGAGCACCATTCAACGCCCACCAATAGTAGGCTGCCATCTCGACATCGGCAGGTGTCCAGTTCACTTGATGATTTCTAGCCATACATGTGTAAGGCGCAGGAATCGCATTCATTGCTTGTGCGATAGAACTAAGGGTTGGCAAGTAAGCCGTAAAATACTCAGCCTTGTTGCGCGCATAGCTTGTTTGGTTGTAGATGGCAAGCCTTGAAGTTGTGTGGCGCCCATTAGCCCATTCTCTAGCGAACTGTGTGGCGTTACCCCCGCCGGGAACCCGAAGCGAGTTGAAGAAATATGAGGCATGCCTATCGACAGCTGCTCCAAAATTGGGGGAGCAGAAACGAAATATCTTTGATGCGATTACGAGGCTGATTCCTGGGAGAGCACATAACCCATCGATACCAGCGCACTCCTGTCCAGGTATTATGAGGCAAGCAATGGCCGCTTGCATTTCATTTTGTTGTGCTGGTGTTGCTTGAACAATTTGTGCGTGCGCGTTCGCATTGTTTCCGGCCCACTGCGACACCGCGACAGCTATTGCGTGAGCGTTGGCCTGCGTGAGATTTAGCAAGTGAGCATTGACCGTTGCTTCAAGATTTCTAATGGTCTGCTGACTTTGAACCGCTCCTGTTCCCTGGGGCCAGTCATAGTTGTTACGTGCATGCAGGAATAGATCAACCAGCAATTCCGACAGAATGTAGTGGCCATTTGCCGCAACGGTCAGTGTGACACCTTGCGGAAGACTTGGAGCATCGTTTGGTGGAGGCATCTTTACTCCTCCGGAATTTATTTGCGCCTACAGTTTTCAGACGCCCAATGCGGGCGACACCCGGAGCCGGGACAGCCATCCTATCAAGACAGCCTGTCATTTACTTGCATATTCATAATCTCTCCCAAAATCTCTTATTAAGGCACACTTAAACACCTCGAATACGAACTTCTCAGCTCTCAGTCTACACAAGTATCTCTCTATTGCCACGGCTATCGCACCTAACAGACAATCTGGATTGATTCTCATCACTGTCCCCGCCCCACTCGCCTTGATAGTATCGACTAATTCATTGCAGTCGTACGAGAATTGCCCTGCGTTCTTGATTCGTCCTTCATGGACAAGACCATTGCGAAATTCGTCGTAAAATCTCTGCGCGAGAGTTTGAGATACATTATCTGGATCGCGTTTGTTAAACTTCTCAATATTGTTTTTGATCCACTCCCCAAACCGTTCTTTCACCTTATCCGAACCCGTTTCAATCCTTGCCAAAAAATCAATGGTTGCGACGCACAAAACACCGACAGCAAATGCGCTGTTTTTTTCGTTATTCAGCTTCCTTGCGGGGTTCATGTAAAACCCTTCCACTCTGTCTTGAAACGCCTTTATTAGAAGGCCGAGCTTCCCGACTATCTGAAGCCCGTTCTTACCACCGCGTATCTTACAGGAATGAGAAAGGGGGAGATAACGTCTCTGACTTGGGATCAGGTAAACGTATTCGACAAGAAGATCACCCTTGAGGCTGGGACCACAAAGAACGGCGAAGCCCGCATAATCTATCTGACGGGCGAGCTTTACGACACGATCCTAGAGCAGCAGAAGGTGCGAATTAGATACCCCGAGTGCCCTTATGTTTTCTCACGGGAAGGGCGCAAGATCAAGGACCCGCGCAAAGCGTGGCTCGCCGCGTGCGAGCGGGCTGGCTTGGGCGGTAAGCTGCTCCACGATTGCCGGCGCACGGCGGTCAGGAACATGGTCAGGACTGGTATACCCGATCTGGTGGCCATGAAGATCAGCGGGCATAAGACTCGGGCAGTTTTCGACAGATACAATATCGTCAACGAGGAAGACCTTAAAGCAGCTTGCGAACGGCTTTCAAACGCCCACGAACAGATGAAAAAAGTTGTGTCCCAGGCACAGACGGGCACAATTACGGGCACAGTGGTACCAATGAGAGGCCAGAAGTGATAACCTCCCTCAACTTCATGCGCTGTAAGTCATTGATATTATTGAATGGCGGAAGTGCATGGGAATCGAACCCACCCACCAGCTCGTCACCGGTGCACTGGTTTTGAAGACCAGGAGGCCCACCAGGCGCCTTGGCACTTCCGATCTGAGGGTACATTTTCTCATAAACGGGCATCCTTTTCAAGGACCACGGCCGAAGGCTGCGACTCCGCATCCGTGACGGCGACCGCCACCGGATTGAGCGCGAGGGCGGCTGATTATAGTCGAATTTCAACAGGAGCGAGTGGCCCCTCTGCTCTTGCCGTTTCCCCACCACCGGATGCAAGGCAAATTCCTTGAACGAGGAGAAGGACCGCGACGGCAAAAAATAGCGATTTCATGTAATCACCTCTCCTTTTTTGAACTCCCTTCCCCTCCATATCATGTATATGGCAGGGTAGATGAGGAGTTCCAGAATTGCAGACGTGACTACGCCCCCGACCATAGGGGCCGCGATCCTTTTCATGACGTCCGAACCGGCGCCCTGGCTGAACATTACAGGGATAAGGCCGGCGAGGATTACGCCTACGGTCATGATCTTCGGCCGTATTCTCTTCACCGCGCCGTGCATTACGGCATCCTTGAGGTCGGCGACGGTCTTCAGCATGCCTTTTCGCTGCCATTCGTTATGAGCGAGCTCCAGGTAGAGGAGCATGACCACGCCCGTTTCCGCGTCCAGTCCTGCAAGTGCGATTATGCCCACCCAGACGGCTATGCTCATGTTATAGCCCAGGAGGTAGAGGAACCAGAACGAACCCACCAGGGAGAAAGGCACGGCGAGGAGCACGATGACCGTCTTCGTTACGGACTTCGTATTGAAGTAGATAAGGACAAAGATGATGAGGAACGTCAGGGGGATGACGAGCTTGAGGCGCTGGTGGGTCTTCACGAGGTACTCATACTCTCCGCTCCACTCAAGGCGGTAGCCTTCCGGTATCTTGAGGGAGGCGAGGCTTTTCTTCGCCTCGTTCACGTATCCGCCCACGTCCCGTCCTGAAAAATCGATGTAGACGTACTCCGCCAGGAGGCCTTCCTCACTCTTTATATTCGTCGGCCCGCGCACGACCTCGATGTCGGCAAGCTCCGCTAGGGGCACGCGGCTCGACTGGGGGTTGCCGTAGCCGGATTGCGGCTGGCTCCCACCTCCGGCCCCCATGCCTGCCGCAGAGGTCGGCTGGCCGCCAGTCATCGGCGCTATGGGAACGAGTACCCTTTTCAACTGGTCGATATCGCCCCTTAACTCCCTCGCGTATCGTACGTTCACAGGGTAGCGCTCCCTGCCCTCGATTGTCGTCGTCAGGTCCATGCCGCCTATTGCCGACTCGATCACGTCCTGGACGTCCCGGACCGAGAGCCCGTAGCGGGCGGCCTCCTCGCGTTTTACTTCGATGTCGAGGAAGTAGCCGGTTGCTACCCGCTCGGCGTAGACGCTCCTGGTGCCGGGGATCGACTTCACCTGGCGCTCGACCGCAAGCCCGATCTTTTCGAGCTCGTCGAGGCTCGGCCCCAGGACCTTGACGCCTACGGGCGTCCTTATGCCCGTTGCCAGCATGTCGATCCTGGCCTTTATCGGCATCGTGAAAGAGTTGGAGACGCCCGGTATGGTGAGGGCGTCGTTCATCTCGTCTTTCAGCTTTTCCACCGTCATGCCCGGCCGCCAGGCCGATTCAGGCTTCAGGTTGATCACCGTTTCAAACATCTCAAGGGGAGCCGGGTCCGTGGCCGTTTCTGCTCTTCCCGCTTTGCCGAAGACGCTCTCCACCTCCGGGATGCGTTTAAGGATCTTGTCCTGCAATTGGAGGAGGTCGGTGGCGACCGATATGGAGGCCGCCGGCGCGGTGACAGGCATGTAAAATAGGGTGCCTTCGTAAAGGGGAGGCATGAACTCTGAGCCGAGGCGCGTGAAAGGATAAACGGAGACGGCCAGTACGAGAATGGCGATAAGGATGACCGTTTTCTTGAAGCGGAGCGCGAAGCTCGCCAGGGGCTGGTAGGTCCAGCGAAGAAAAAGGCTTATCGGGTTCTTTTCCTCTGGCCTGATATGACCCCTGATGAAAAGGGTCATGAGTACGGGCGTCAGGGTGACCGCTAGGAACGACGAGAAGAGCATGGCGAAAGTCTTCGTGTATGCCAGGGGCTTGAAGAGCCTGCCCGCCTGGCCCTGGAGCGTGAAGACAGGGAGGAAGCCGACCGTGATGACGAGAAGGGAGAAGAAGAGCGACGGGCCTACCTCTATCGCCGCCTCTATGACGACGTCCGTCCTGCTTCCCGGCCGGCCGGACTCCTCCCACGCCTCCAGTTTCTTGTGGGCGTTTTCCACCATGATGATCGAGGCGTCGACCATTGCGCCTATGGCGATGGCGATGCCGGAGAGGCTCATGATGTTCGACGTCACCCGCAGGTAGAACATGAGGATGAAGCTCATGATGATGGCGACGGGCAGCGTGAGGATGACGACAAGGGCCGAAGGCAAATGAAAGAGAAAGATAAGGCAGACGACGCTCACCGCGATAGCGAGCTTTACAATCTCATCCTTGAGGGTCGCAATGGACCGGTTGATGAGGTCGGACCGGTCGTAGGTCGTGACCACTTTAACGCCTTTCGGCAGCGACGGCGCTATGTCCTTCCTGATCTTCTCTTTCACCCGGTCGATCACATTCAACACGTTCTCCCCGAAACGGACGATGACGATCCCTCCCGGCACCTCTCCCTTGCCGTCGAGCTCTGCAAGGCCCCTTCTTATCTCGGGACCGAGCTGGACGTTCGCCACGTCTTTCAGGTAGATGGGGGTCCCCTGGGGCGACGCTCCGACGGAGACGTCCTCGAGGTCCTTGATGCCCTTTATGTAGCCCCTTCCCCTGATCATGTACTCGAAGCCGGAGAAATCGAGCACCCGCCCTTCCACGTCGAGGTTGCTCCTCCTCACAGCCTCCATCACCTTCGTGATGGGAACGTTGTAGCCGAGGAGACGGTTAGGGTCTACCGTGACCTGATACTGCTTGACGAAGCCTCCGACGCTCGCCACTTGCGAGACTCCCGGGACGCTCTCGAGGGCGAGCTTGAGGTTCCAATCCTGGAGTGACCGGAGCTGCGAGAGGTCGTGGCCGCCCTTCTCGTCGACGACGGCATACTCGAAGCCCCAGCCGAGGCTCGTCGCGTCCGGTCCGAGGACCGGGTTGACATCCGCCGGAAGCTTGTTGCGGACGGCCTGGAGGTATTCGAGGACGCGGCTGCGCGCCCAGTAAATGTCCGTCCCCTCATCGAATATCACGTAGACGAAAGAGCTCCCAAGGTATGAGAAGCCCCGGACGGCCTGGACCCTGGGGGCGGCGAGGAGAGTCGAAGAAATGGGATAGGTGACCTGGTCCTCGACGAGATCGGGGCTCCTGCCAGTCCATTCCGTGTAGATGATGACCTGCGTGTCGGAAAGGTCGGGTATCGCGTCAAGGGGGATGTTCCTGACCGTCCAGTAGCCCCAGGCGAGGGCGAAGAAGACGAAAAGAAAGACGATGAACTTGTTCCTGGCGCTGTACTCGATGATTTTCGCTATCATCTTGGCGGCCCACCTTCGCGTCCATATACTTCGTTGACTTCGTCGTCGCTCTCCTCGACGTACAGTAGAAGTACGCCTTCGTCGGCTCCTCCTTGCCGCCTCGTCCTGAACGCGAAATCGAGCCGCCAAGAAGTTTCCATCTTTGCACACATACCGCCCACCATTCCCGCCTAGTGTCCGTGCGCAGCCGGCGGTGCTGCTGGTGCCTCTCCCGGCGCCTGTCTCTGGCCCGTCTTTCTGGGAAGCGGCTCGACCCCTTTCAGCTTTGCCTCGGAGTCGATGAGGAAATTGGCCGAAGAGGCGACCTTCTCCCCTGCCTTGAGGCCGGCGGTGACTTCGACGAGCTTGTCTGTCCGAACGCCCGTCAGAACCTCCCTTGGCTCGAAAATGCCCTCCCCCTTGTCTACGTAAGCGACCTGCCTCACCCCGGTATTGATGACCGCATCGGCCGGGACCGCGAGCCTTTTGCCGAGGCCTATCTTCATCTCAACGTTGGTGAACATCTGGGGCTTTAGCTTCCCCCCTTCATTGGGGAGAGTGAAGCGGGCCTTTAGGGTCCTCGTCTCTCCCTGGAGAGTGGGATAAATATAGTCGATCTTTGTGGAGAACTGCCTGCCTGGGAAATAACTCAACTGGACGGCGGCCGGGTCTCCCACCTTGATGAGGGGCATCTCGAACTCATAGATGTCGGCAGTGATCCAGACGGTGGAAAGGTCTGCCACGTCGAGAAGGTCGGCCCCCGCCATCACGCGCGTACCCTGGTTCACGTTCTTCTGGAGGACATAACCACTATAGGGGCTATAGATGGTGAGCGTGCGGATGGGCTTTTCGCTCTCCTCGATCTTCTCGATCTGAGGGTCGCTTATGTCGAAGAGCTTGAGGCGCTGCCGGGCTGCCTCGACCAAGGACCGGGCGTCCCGGTCGATCATAGCGCTAACGTCAGGCCCGCCGGCTGTCTGAGCGGTCTGCCCACCGTTTTTCGCCTTCGCCTGCTTTGCCCACCTCACAACGTTGATGAACTCCTGCTGCGTTGCCCACAGTTCCGGGCTGTATATGTCGGCGACCGGCTCCCCCTTCTTCACGTAGGTGCCGGTGAAGTTGACGTAAAGCTTCTCGACCCAGCCCTCGACCTTAGTGTTGATTGTCTGGAGACGCCGCTGATCGTACTCGACGAGGCCTACCGTGCGTATCGTCTTCGTGAGGGGGAGTATCTGCACTGTGGTCACTTTCACCCCAATGAGTTGCTGTTTCTCGGGCGGTATCTCTACTGTCGGCGCCTCGGGTTCGGCTGCTTCCTCCTGCGCCTTTTGAGGTGACGGCTTTTCGGCGGGCATGCCCGGCATTCCGGGCGTGGAACCCGTTTTTCCCTCCGCTGCGGCCACGGAGGCCGCGGCGCGGTTCGCTACGGGTTTGGCCGGTTTCGAAAGGTAGAATATGAGTGCAAAGGCGACAATAACTACCGCAACTGCTAACACTCGCTTTTGCTTGTTCATTGCGCTTCTCCCCGTGCCGCTTTCTTCGTGCCGCCCCAGGAAGTCTGCCGGCCGGTCTGTCCCGTATCCTCAATTCCCGTGACGGCGTGAAGTCTCGCGATTGCCTTCTCCCTTTCCACGAGCTGGCTCCAGTAAAGCAGGTCATAGTCGAGCAGGTTCTTGATCCTCGTTATAGCAGTGAGGGCGTCGACCCTCCCGGTCACGTAATTCGAGAAGGCGAGCTGGACGTCCTGATTTGCCTTCGGGATCAGCCCTTCGCTGTAAAGCTTCATCAATCTATCGGCCGCCTGGACCATTGAGTAGCCTTCCTTGACATTGGATGCAAGCATCAACTCCGTTGCAGCCAGCTCCCGCTTGGCCTCCAGAAAACCTGCCTGCGCTTCGGCCACCGCCTGCTCCTGTTTCGTCTTATAGAAGATGGGCAGACTGAAGCTGAAGGTCATGCTCCACATATCGCCCAAGTAGCCCGACCTGTAAAAGTAATTGCCGCCAACGGTCACATCGGGATAATACTCCTTTCTGGCCAGCTTCACCTTTGCCTCGGCACCCTCCACCATCTTCTGCCTGGATCTCACGTCGGGTGAATGCTCCTTCGCCATGCTGACAACCTCCTCCAGACTGGCGAGAAAGGGGGCGGCCGGAGGCAGAACCGGCCGGCCGAGGGGTGCGCTAACCTCCCTGCCCACGGTAGTATTCAGCATCCCCTGGAGCGCCTCTATGCGCTGGCGCTGCATCTCCTCCTTTTCGAGGATCATGTATTTCTCCGTCTGCGCCATGATGACCTCTTGCTGCATGCCCGTCCCTGACGCGTACCGGCTCCGTGCGGCGTCTTCGATTTTCGAGAAGAGGGTTTTCCTATCGCTGAGGATGTCGAGGGTCTTATAGGCAAGGAAGAGGTCATAGAAGTAGAGCTTTATCTGGGCGACCACCCTGTGCCTCGCTGCATCGGACAGAGCAGCGAAACTCTCCGAGTCCCTCGCCGCCACCTCTCCTTTAAGCGCCCGTTTCCCCCAGAAGGGGAACTGCTGGGACAGGCCCGATATGCCCATGGACATGATGCTCCGGCCGAGGGTAAAACTGCTGAACCCATCGTTCTGATAGCCTAACGTCGCCATTGGGTCCGGCAGGCTCTTCGCCTGGGGTATGCGGTATCCGGCCGCATCGGCCCGCGACCTGGCCGCCAGTATCTCGGGGCTGTTCCTTAGACCCTCGGCGACAAGGTCCTCGAGAGTCACCGTCTCATCGGAAGCAGAAAGGACCAGGGGAGGCGCCGTCAGAAAGGTCAGCAAGAGAAAACACGACAACGCTTGTGTTTTAAGGTCCAGGACTTTTCGCGCGTATGATGGCATACCGGCACCTCCCTGAGGCATTACTTTACGTCGATGGTAAGTCTCGCCGTCTCGGTCTTCCCCGCCCGGCTCACCTTGACCGCCACATTCCATGAACCACCCATGGAAGGCTCGATAACGGCCTTGTACCTATCACCCTTCAAGCCCGCATTAGTCTTGAAGTTCGCGGCCGGCATACCCGGCATCGCCGGCATGGAATACTCGACAACCACCTTCGCGTCGGTCACCGCCATACCCGTCTTATCCTTCACCAGGATATCGACGTTATTTTTTCCGGTCACCGGCGGATTCTTATCGAAAGTAATTTCGACCGCATATTCCCCCGCCTTTTTCGTGATGGTGTTGGCCGCGTGAACCACACCCACTGCTAACAAAAACACGGTAACGATAATCATCAGCTTGCCCATGGCCTCCTCCTTGTTTCATTATTAATATAAGCGCGCGCCCCAGCGTTGGCTTATCAGTCACTCTCTCACTTCTTATTGCTGACAATTCTTGCATTTGGTTCTGAGAGGACGAGCTGAATTAGAGCTCACTGAGGAACTGGACCAACGGTTTTCCGGGCATTCTGAGGTTGTGAGGAAAAGCCTTGATGAGCTTGTCCATCCCGGTAGTTTCTCTTGCCGAAAGGGCGCCCGTCCCAAGTTTGCCGCCGTAGTAGCCGTTTGCCACGACCGTTGAGGCGCTTCTCCAGTATCCGAGAAGACGCTCGGCCGTTCCTGCCTGGAGATACATGCTCACGTCGTTCACAAAAAGGATGTCTCTTCCCGACGACTGGAATTCTGCAAAGAGCCGGTCTATCTTGCGCCGGTTGTCGGCTGCTATCGCGAGGGCTTCCCGGTCCGATTTCGATGAAAGTCGAGGCGGCCTCAGGAGAGTGCCGAAATAGGCGACCTTTGGCCAACCCTGGGGGAAAAGCTTTCCCCCGACTCCCTTCAAGCCTCGCCCGATGGCGATCTCTTCAGGGACTTCCGGAGCCAGGTCCACGACGGCGATGCGGGGCGAGAAATCTAGACCGCAGAGTCCCTCCAGCACGGTCCGGGCAGCCCTAGTCTTCCCCGTATTGACATCACCGGTAATGAGAATCTTCTTTCCTAAGACGGGGCGGAAATCTATCCGCGCCATTTCTCGGCTCAAATGACGAGGACGAGGCCGATGAGGCTCGCGCAGTGGATGTCCTGCACACGCGACATGTGGCCGATAGGGACGATGTCCCAACCCACTTTTTCCGCGATCGCGAAGACGTCGAACCCGCAAGCCTCCATGGCCGGTCTGGCCCGTAAAGGGTGGCGGCATTCGTTCCCTTCCAGCACTGCGCAGCGGTTTGCGGGCACACAGAGAGAGCATTCGCCTGCGGCAAACCCAAGAGCCAGCGGGAAGCCCATGTGGAAGGCCCTTCCCTCGAGCTCGGCCAGCATCTTCTTGTGGGCAAGCTCCATCTCTACATGGCGTTTCCGCCATTCGTCACCGACGAAGTCGTCGACGGGGGCGTCGAGCTGGAAGAGGATGCCGTGCTTGTATTCGTCCACTATCTTTCTCGTCACGTCGGGTGTAAGGGGGTTGTGGGGCGGGCACATTATGCTCGTCCCATAATATTTGCATGCCGGTATGAAGCACTTGGCCCAGGCACTCGTGCGCACGACCAGGTCACCGGCCGCGATAATCACGGCCCGGCTCGCACCCGCGGTAACGGCAAATCTCCTCAGCTCTTCGAGCTTCTCCATCAC